>Ga0255338_1001065_pt1 | contig 60075 bp, 51 predicted proteins | sample MeOH1_35cm_T4_19_FD_203715 | JGI IMG/M metagenome (GOLD analysis project Ga0255338, IMG submission 203715) | Sandy soil microbial communities from University of British Columbia, Vancouver, Canada - MeOH1_35cm_T4_195 | ecosystem: Engineered > Artificial ecosystem > Sand microcosm > Unclassified ... | reverse complement strand
GAGAGCTTGATGGCCTCGGCTTCTTCCGCGTCACAATCCTGGTTCACGGCGAGCTGCCGGGTGATGCTGTTGCCGCCGAGCGCGAGCGTGCGCGTGACGAAACCCTTGGGCCCGGCCAGCAGCAAAACGGTCGAGCGCGCACCGAGATTGACCACCAGCGACGACCCGCTCTGCGCTGGGTGGATCAACCGAAACGCCGCGAGCGTGGCCAGCGGCGCGGGCAGAATCAGGCGCAAATCAAATCCCGCGGCGTGCACCGCCGCGCAAAGCGGCTCGATCGCATCGAGCTTGGCCGCGGCCAGCAGCACCTCCAGGTCGTTGGCTCGCTCGCCGACCACGACGCTGTTCCACACGACGTCGGCCAACGCATAGGGAATCTGCTGCTCGGCCTCGAAGCGGATGATCTTATCGCGCTTGGCTGCCTCGATCCGCGGGGTCTTGATGAATTTGGTCAGCACCAGATGCGCAGGCAGGATCAGGACGACGGGGCCGGTCACCTTGACCTTGGCGCGCACGACGCGCAGCGCATTCGTGGTGTTTTCGAGCCAGTCGCTGTCCTCGCTGCCGGCCGCCACCGGAAAGGTCTCGAGCGCGAAGTCGTCGAAGCAGAGCCCGTTGCCCTTTCGGCTGAACACCCCCACCGCCGTCCGGCTGGCGCCGCAATCAAGGATGACCGTTTTGTCTGAAAACAAGGGTGTGGATGGTTTGGGCTTGGGCGCCCAAGCTATCTTTCCACCGGAATGGCCTCCGCAAGATAATGCACCTTAACTTAGGCGCTGTTTATTATTTAGGCTGGCTGCGAGCACGGCCGCAAACGGCGGCCCCAGCCAGCAGAGAGAGCGACACGAGGGCAGATTCATGATGGAGCATGGCGGGAGGTTGCCCCCGCCTATGGCGTGTCTTCAAGCCAACCAATTCCCACTTCCGGTCATTCCGAACGCAGTGAGGAATCTCGACATGCGCAGGCAACATCACTTTCGCTACAGGAGATTCCTCACTGCGTTCGGAATGACAAACGGGTTTGAAGACACACCCGAGCTCTACTTTGTTAGATATATTAAATCCCGAGCGACACACCCCGTCGCTGCGCGCCACCCCTCTCTAGAGGGGACCCAAACAATATCCCCTCTTGGAGAGGGGTGCCCGCAGGGCGGGGTGTGTAGGGCAGTTAACAAAGTAGAACTAATGTCCGGTGCGTGCGCCCGCGGGTTCGGCGGCGGCGGGTTCGCGCCAGCGCTGGTAGGCGGAGAAGTCCGACTTCGTGCGGTCGTAGGCCTCCCGGCGGCGGGCGTATTCCGCGTAGTTGGTGACCAGTTCCGGGTGGCGTTTGCTGCTCACGAGGAAATCGGCTTCCGGCGGATAACAGGCGACGGCGACCTTCTCGTAAAACTCGGGCTCGGCCCGGCCCTCGGCGTCGTGCCCGGCCGGCTCGATACCGACGTTGCTGGGCGTCTCGGCCGATTGGTAGCGCAGGTCGACGCTCCAGCGAATGTGATCGGAAGTGTTGGGCGTCGAGCAGTGCGGCGTGCGGTTGGTCATGAAGACCACGCCGCCCCGCGGACAGGCCGCGGTGATTGCCTTGCGCGGATCGTCGGGCAGATCCTCGTCCTTGATGACGAGGAAGCCCGCGTTGCCGCCGGTATGGTGCTTCACGACCCTGCCGCCGTGGACCTTCGGGAGGATCTGCATGCAGCCGTTCTCCACCGTCGCGTCCACCAGCGGGACCCAGCAGGTGATGATGAGCTGCGTGTCGCAATGTTCGGCAAAGTAGCCGCTGTCCTGGTGCCAGGGCACGATGCCGCGGCCGGAGTTCGGCAGCTTGGGCCGGATGCGGTAGACGGAAGAGGCCACGATCTCCTCGGTCCCGAGGAGCGAGCCGACCTTCGCGCTCAGCTTCGGATGGGCGATGAGCTCGAACATTTCGGGCGCATGAAAACCTCCGCCGCGCAGCCCCTCCAGGTGCTTGATGATCGCCTCGCCGTTCTCCTTCGAGTCGAGCTGGAGGGCGGTCAGCCGCTGGTCGAAGCCGAGTTCCTCATGGAGATTCTGCAGCTTGCCGCCGGCCTGCAGCGCGGCGGCCTTTTTCGCGATCTCTCGATGCAACTCCTGGCGGACGGGCTCAAGGTCGGCGGGGTCGAACACATCGGGCACGATGAGATAACCCTGCTCGTGGAAAAACCTGCATTGCTCGGGGGTAAGGGGCGTGGGGGTGGCCATTGGGCGGGATTTGTGATTCCTTTTCGCCGGCCGCGCAACGACCGAGCCACTGAAATTTCACTGAACCGCGCGATTTATTTGGGCATAGTTCTTGAAGCGTTTTCGGTTCTCCCGTCATGTCTCCGCGTCCATGAGTCACCCCGCCGCGGAAGTCCACGCCTCCCCGCCCAAACCGACCGTGCTCGTCGAACCGCACACGAAGCAACGGCCGCGCAACGTCGACCTGATGAACGACTGGCAATACGTCGAGCGTTCCATCCACCGCCTGCTCGCGGCGTGGGGCCGGGATATCACCGACTGGAACGACAAGAGCGGCCTGCACCGGCACATCTGGGATCAGGCCGAGTGCGTCCGCCGCCTGCGCGAGCGCGTCGAGCAGTTTCCCGGCGGCAAGGCCGACGCCCCGGTGTCGGCACGCCTCGAGCAACTGGCCAACACCGCGCTGCTCGCCCCTTCGTTCGAAGACGCGCTGGACGCGATCTATGAATTGCTGCTGAAGAACCTGGTCGGAGCCTACGGCGAATACATGGCCAGCGTGCATCCCATCCATGATGCACCGACCATCGCGCTCCTCCACGAGATCAACCAGATCAAGAGCCAGCAGTGGCTGTGGTATCGCGATTACCGCCGGCGTCACCCGCACACGACCGACCCCGCCTTCCGGGCGCGCGTCCTCGCGCAACTGGGCGCATGCGGGAATTTCCGCGCCGCGCTGCCCGTCGAGCCCGGCGCCGCCGCCCGACCCGCGGGCGTCGCGACCGGCTTCCGCCTGAGCCGCTTCAGTGCGCGCACGGTCCCGATCCGGCCGCGCCAGCCGTTCATGGATTACGTGCGCGCAGATTTTTCCACGAACCTGGAAGCCCGCCGCCTCTTCTGGGCCTACGGTTACATGCTGGAAAAGAACCTGCCCGACGACCAGCTGCTCTGGCTCTACTACGGTCACTACATGCCGTGGGCCTGGCAGCACGACATATCCCGGCACCTTTGGGATGAGTCGCGTCACGGCGACTCAGGTTACTCGCGGCTGCGCGACTTCGGCATCAGCCTCGAGGACGTCGGCTTCTCCGGTTATGATCAGGCTGTCCGCGAGACCGAGCTCACACGCCTCGCCGGCGAACTGGGCATCACCAAGGACGAGGCCTTTGCCCGGCAGTATGAACTGCTGGCGCCGCAGAAGGCAGAGCCCCTCACCCCGGCGCAACTCTATGAGCACGTCTTCATGATCGGCCTCGTGGCCGAGACCGGACACTTTGTCGTGAAGAACGAGGGTTACGTGGATTTCAAGGAGGGCCAGGACCTGGAATCCGCCGAGATGATGCTCTTCGACATCATCGACGAGACCGCGCACGTCCAATACGCGCACAAATGGCTGCCGCTGCTCGCGGAGCTGGCCGGCGTGGACAACAGTGACTACCGCGAACGCGGGGTCCGGATCCGCGAGGAATCCCAGGCCCGGGCGATCGCGACCGCGAAGGAACTGGACCGCACGTTGCCGCGCACACCGGGCAATGCCTGTTTCGATTTTTATCAGGACCTGCTTGCGCGGATCCGCACCGCCTGCCCGCTGGCCAACGCCACCACCTGCCCGCCGCGCTCGCCGAAGCCGATGTGATTTGCCTCGGTTTCGCGAAGCGAGAACCGTGGACAAACACCGGGTTGGCAGCAGCCAACAACGGTGCGCCTACGCCCGCGCCCAAGCCCGCGCGAGCTGGCTGCGCAGGATCACGGCATCGGGCCACGCCGGCGGCAGACCGGAGATATTGTAGCCGCCTCCTCCCGGCGCATACGGCCCCATCTCGGGGCAGGCGAACATCGTCCTGCCCTTGTTGCCGCGGCCGTTTTTCCAAAGCCGCATCAGCGCCTCGACGAAGACGAGGTAGCTCTTCACCTCGGGCGTGAGCGATCCCTTGCAGGTGACCGGCACCTGGCAATGATGGCCGTTGAACGGACGGAAGTGGACCTGCTCGCTGTTCTGCAACAACGCCGGATGATCGAGCAGCCGCTCGATGTAATTGTCGGGGTTCAGGTGCTTGACGCTCGCGAGGTGCGAGAAATCGAAGTTCATCTTGATCATCCGGCCCGTGGCGCGGTGATAGCGCTCGGCGATCTCGTAGGTCTTCTCCGGCGTCTCGGTGCAGGTGTCGCGGTGCACCTCGAGGGAAACCACTACGCCGCCGATCTTCTCGGCCGCGCGCTCGAGCTGGATCCAGTGCTTCGTCGCCAGCGCGGGCGGCGTGTCGTGGTCGTCCATCTGCACATTGATGTGGACGGCCCCCGCCTCCTTCTGCGCCTTGATCAGCCGGGCGAAGTCGGCCGGCTTCTGGGTGGAGATGAAACCGAGCAGGTGATGCAGACCGTATTTCTCGGCGAGCCGGCGGTGTTCCGGCGTGAGTGCGGTCGTGATGCCGTCGAAGCCGGCGGCGGCGATGGCCTTGATCTTCTTTTCGAGGGGCCACTCGTTCTCGGCCGAGGGATGCCGGGCGAGCGACCAAAGGTTGGCGATGTGGGCGATGTGCGGCATGGGCGTGGGCGGAACAGGCGGGTTGGTGGATCACCCGGCTGCCGGTGTAATTAAATTTGCCCGGCCCTTCCCAAAGGTCACGCTCATTTCCAATGGCTCCCGCCCTGCCTTACAAAATTTCCGTCCTGGTCTTCATCGAAAACACCGCCGGCGAGCTGCTGCTCATGCTGCGGGCGAAGCAACCCAATCTCGGCGTGTGGTCGCCCATCGGCGGCAAGCTCGAGATGGCAACCGGCGAGTCGCCCTTCGAATGCGCCGTGCGCGAGACCCACGAGGAAACCGGCCTGACCGTCGACGCCGCGGACATGCATCTCTTCGCCATGATCGCGGAAAAAGCCTATCAGGGCGAAACCCACTGGCTGATGTTTCTCTTTCGCTGCAAGAAACACATCGAGCGCCTGCCGCCGGACATCACGGAGGGGCGGTTCGCCTTCTATTCGCGTGACGCCATCCAGGATCTGCCGATCCCCGAAACCGACAAGGCCGCGCTGTGGCCGATCTACGACCAATACCGCGACGGCTTCGTGGCGTTGAAGGCCGATTGCACCCGCTCGCCCATCAAGGTGAGTGTCGAGCAGATCACCGGTTCCAAACTGTAGGGCTGGATCGCTGATCCAGCCACCGAACGCATTGCCAGTGTGCGAATCCGCGGCCAGCAGGGAATTTCTGTAGGTCGGGGTTTATCCCCGACTCGCGTCGTTGACTGTCGGGCATAAAGCCCGACCTACACCAAGCCTGTCCTACAACCCGCAGTTGACGATCTGACTGTTCGGCGTTCCGTGACGTAACTTTCGCTTGTCTTCCCTTCTCTTTCACTAAAGACGGGATCCTGCACTCCAGAGAATGCTTCAAATTCAAATCATTTCCTCGTGACCAAGAAATCCACGCCCGCCAAAAAGCCAGAAGTCGCTGGTTATAATGCCCGTCAGGCCCCCATCAACGCCAAGCTCGGCCACGACGAACTGATCGCCCTCTATCGCGACATGGTCCGCATCCGCCGTTTCGAGGAGCGCTGCCTCCGGAGTTATCAGCAGGGCAAGATCGGCGGTTTTCTGCATCTCTACATCGGCCAGGAGTCCATCGCCGTCGGCTGCGCCTCCGTCATGGGCAAGAACGACCACATCATCACCGCCTATCGCGACCACGGCCACGCCCTCGCGGTCGGCATGGGTATGAACGAGATGATGGCCGAGAACTACGGCAAAATCACCGGCTGCTCCAAGGGCAAGGGCGGCTCGATGCATTACTTTGACCCGTCGCGCAATTTCTGGGGCGGCCACGGCATCGTCGGCGGGCAGATCCCGCTCGGCGTCGGCCTCGCCTACGCCCTGAAATACAAGGGCCTCAAGGGCGCCGCGATGGCCTTCATGGGCGACGGCGCCGTCAACCAGGGCGCGGTCCACGAATCCTACAATCTCGCCGCCCTCTGGTCGCTGCCGGTCGTCTTCATCATCGAGAACAACGGCTACTCGATGGGCACGAGCCAGGAACGCTCCTCCGCCGGCCCGAGCCTCGCCCAGCGCGCCGAGGGCTACGGTATGAATTGGGACATCGTTGAGAACGGCCACGATGTCCTCGAGGTCCGCGACAAGGTCAGCCAGGCGCTCAAGCTCGCCCACGAGAAATCCCTCCCCAGCGTCCTCGAGATCCGCACCTACCGCTACCGCGGCCACTCCGTCGCCGATCCCGACACCACCTATCGCCACAAGAAGGAGATCGAGGACTACAAGACCACCAAGGATCCGCTCATGGTCTGCCAGAACTCCCTCCTCGCGGAAAAAGTTCTCACCGAGGAGATCATCGCAAAGATCGAGGAGGCCGCCCGCGCCGAGGCCGAGACCTCCGCGCAATTCGCCGAGGCCAGCCCCTACCCGACCGTCGAGGACATCAAGAAGGACGTCTATTGGGAGATCGACAATCCCGCCGACCGCAAATCCGAAGGCGCCCTCTTCTTCGACTGAGCCCCCGCGCTGCGCGCATCTCAAATCTCAAATTTCAAATCTCAAATTTAAGTCCGCCATGCCCGTCATCACCTACCGCGAAGCCCTCCGGGCCGCCATGTCCGAGGAAATCGAACGCGACCCGAACGTCGTCCTCATGGGCGAGGAAGTCGCCCAGTTCAACGGCGCCTACAAGATCTCCGAGGGCATGCTGGCCAAATACGGCCCCACGCGCATCGTCGACACGCCCATCAGCGAAGCCGGCTTCATCGGCATGGGCGTCGGCGCCGCCATGCTCGGCCTGCGCCCGGTCATGGAGCTGATGTTCTTCAGCTTCTACACCGTCGCCTTCGACCAGATCTTCAACAACGCGGCCAACATCCGCTACATGTCCGGCGGCCTGATCAACTGCCCCATCGTCCTCCGCGGCCCCGCCAACGGCGGCACCAACGTCGGCGCCACCCACTCGCACACGCCCGAGTCCATCGCCGCCTACCACCCCGGCATCAAGGTCGTCGTCCCCTCCAACGCCTACGACGCGAAGGGTCTCATGAAGTCCGCCATCCGCGACAACGACCCGGTCATGTTCATGGAGAACACCATCCTCTACGGCGAGTCGTGCGAGGTCCCCGAGGAGGAATACCTCGTCCCGCTCGGCAAGGCCAAGGTCATGCGCGAGGGCACCGACCTCTCCATCATCGGCCACGGCCGCGCCATCCAGATGGCCCTCAAGGCCGCCGACCGCCTCAAGGACCAGCACAACATCAACGCCGAGGTCGTCGACCTCCGCTCGATCCGCCCGCTCGACGAGGAGACCATCCTCAACTCCGTGAAGAAGACCAGCCGCGCCCTCTACGTCGAGGAGTCCAAGCCCTTCTGTTCCGTCGGCGCCATGGTCGCCTGCATCATCTCGGACAAGGCCTTCGATTATCTCGACGCCCCGGTGAAACGCCTGACCTCGATCGACGCCCCCGCCATCTACTCGCCCCCGCTGGAAAAGCTCCAGCTCCCAAGCATCGACCGCATCTACCAGGCCGCGCTGGAGGTGTTGAAGTAGTGAGTAGCGGGTAGCGAGTAGAGAGCATCACGCTTCCGAAAGCCTCCCGTCCACTACCGCATCTCATCCTACTCACTACCCGCTACTCGCTACCCACTACTAATTCCCCCATGCCCGACATCATCGAAATGCCCAAACTCAGCGACACCATGACGGTTGGCACGCTGGTCAAGTGGCTCAAAAAGGAAGGCGACGCCGTCAAGGCCGGCGACATGCTCGCCGAGGTCGAGACCGACAAGGCGACGATGGAGCTCGAGACGTTCTTCACCGGCACGCTCCTTAAGATCTACGCTCCCGACGGCTCCCAGGTCGCCATCGGCGCCCCGCTCTGCGCCATCGGCAAGGCCGGGGAAACGGCCCCGCCCGTGCTGGCCTCACCAGCCGCGCCAGCCCCGAAATCCGACGCCGGAGCGGCGGCGACCCCGCCGCCGGCGCCCGCACCGGTCGCTGCCGTTCCTGTAGCTGCGCCGGTCACGGCGCAGGCGCCCGCCGCACCTGCACCCGCTCCTTCGACTCCGTCCTCTGTCCTCAGTCCTCCGTCCCCTGATGCGCGTCTGCGCATCTCCCCCCTGGCCCGCAAGCTCGCCGCCGCCGAAAAAATCGACGCCTCCCGCCTCACCGGCACCGGCCCGCACGGCCGGATCGTCCGGGCCGATGTGCTCGCCGCCGCCGCCAACCCCGCCCTCCTCAAGTCCGCGGCCACTGGAGCTGCGGCGACCTCGCCGCAGTCTGCCTCCTCAGGTTTCAGGTCTCAGGTTTCAGGTTTCTCTGGATCGGGTGGCCCGATCCAGGCCGACCGCACCGTCCCCGCCTCCAACATGCGCGCCGTCATCGCCAAGCGCCTGCTCGAGGCCAAGACGCAGATCCCGCACTTCTATCTCGAGATCGAGGTCGACGCCGAGCCGTTGCTCGCCGTCCGCACGCAGCTCAACACCGCCTTCGAAAAGGACGGCGTGAAACTTTCGGTCAACGACTTCATCCTCAAGGCCAGCGCCGAGGCCCTCCGCCGCGTCCCGGGCGTCAATGCCTCGTGGGTCGGCACCCCTTCGACAGGCTCAGGGCAGGCGGGCATCCAGTATCACGGCGCCGCGCACGTCTCCTTCGCCGTCGCCATCGAGGACGGCCTCATAACGCCGGTCATCCGCGACACGCACGCGAAGTCGATCTTCGCCATCAGCGCCGAGGCCAAGCCGCTCGGCAAGCGCGCCAAGGAGAAGAAGCTCAAGCCCGAGGAATTCACGGGCGGCACCTTCTGCGTCTCCAACCTCGGCATGATGGGCATCGAGCGCTTCTCGGCCATCATCAACCCGCCCAACGCCGCGATCCTCGCCGTCGGCACCACGGTCACGAAGCCCGTGGTGAAGAACGGCGCGATCGTCATCGGCCAGACGATGGTGCTGACCCTCTCCTGCGACCACCGCGTGGTGGACGGCGCCCTCGGCGCCCAGTTCCTCGCCGCCCTCAAGGACCTCCTCGAGAAGCCGGCGCTGCTGCTGGTGTGAGCCAGCCACCCGCTTGACACCCGCCTGACTCCGAGAAAGCTTCCCGCCATGTCCCGCAACGAACTCAAGGCCATCGTTGATCGCAGCTCGTCCGAGGAACGGCTCTTCCTCTCCGCCTACTTGCAGCATCTCGCCACCCGGAACGATCCGGCCGTGCAGGCCGAACTGGCCAATGCCAACCGGGAAATCGCCCGGGGCCGGAAAGTAAGTCTCCCGCAGATGAAGCGTCTGCATCGCTCTCTCGCCAGCGCCAGCCTGTGAAGCGACCGGTTCCCTACGATGTGGTGATGCCCATCTCGAAGATGGCCGTCTTCCACAGTGCCTCGAAACGGGAACGCAAGGCCCTGCTTGATTTCTTCGACCGCCTTGCCGCCAATCCCTTCCTGGAAAGTGACTGGACCATTGAGGACACCTCCGAACGCACCCATTTTCGTCATCAGGTAGGGAGATATCTTGTGACCTATTGGACCGACCACACCGTCCGTGAGGTGAAAGTTGTCAAACTGGAGCGGATCACATGATCACCTTCATGCCTGCATCTTGGCGCGGAAGCTGGAAATGCGGCTCCCGAGCTCCTGCTGCGCTGCTGCTCGGCTAAATCCAGTCCGCCTGCTCTATTATGCCCAATCAGATTCACGGTCACGATGTGCTCGACATGATGCTGGCCTCGCAGGAGGTCTACACCCGGGACTCGCTCCGGGCGGCGATGATCGCGAAGTTCGGCGCCGACGCCCGCTACCATACGTGCTCGGCGGACAACATGAATGCCGCGACGTTGATCGATTTCCTGGCCGAGCGTGGCAAGTTCACGGAAAAGCCCGGCGGCTTCTCCCTCGACCCGGCCAAAGTCTGCCAGCATTGAGCCGCGGTAGCCCGACCTGCGACCGCCTGCCCGTAGCCGGAGATCGTTTCCAGTCGAGTTGCCAACACCGTTCAGTGACTGCCGAAGAAGGTGAATCTTGGAGGTTTATTATCCGCGTCTATTCGCATTATTCGCGGGCAACTGCCTTGGCCCTCCTCCTAAGATTAGTGGCCCATCAGTGAAGATTAGTGGTGAAAAACTCCGGCTGTATCCCTCCGCGCTCTCCGTGTTCTCCGTGTTTAACTATGGCGTGTCTTCAAACCAACCAACTTCCACTTCCGGTCATTCCGAACGCAGTGAGGAATCTCGACGTGCGCAGGCAACATCACTTTCGCTGTGGGAGATTCCTCACTGCGTTCGGAATGACAAACGGGTTTGAAGACACACCCTAAGACTTGCCGGCCTGTTCCGCCCATTTTTTAGGCGCCAGGCCGTGCTTTTGCCGGAACATGCGGTAGAAATGCGACAGGTCGTTGAACCCGCATGAGAACATCACGCCGGTCACCGAGAGTTCACCGGCGCGGAGCAGCTTGGCCGCGTGGTCGAGCCGGCGGCCATTGAGGTAATCCCAGAACGTCATCCCCGCCTCTGCCCGGAACAGATCCGTGAAACGGTGGCGCGAGAGGCCGGCGCGGGCTGCCGCCCGGTCGACGTCCCATTCGTCATGGAAAGTCTCGTCCACCTCCCGCAGGACGGCGGCCACGCGTTCCGTGGCGGAGGCTCCCCCGCCCTCCGCCGGCAGTCGCGCCAACAACACGAGCGTCTGCGCCGCCAGGGCGCGCACCGTCACCGGTCCGCCGATGCGGGCGTGCTGGGCCTCGACCATGGCCCGTCGCCACATGCCTTCCAGCCGCTGCCGGGTCGGCCGGCTGAGCACGACGCGACGCTCCGGGAGGCGCGTGAAAGAATTCCATAACCGGACCAGATCCGCGTCAGCGCCGAGAAACTCGCCGCCGAGACAGAGCAGCAGCAGGGTCGATGGTTCCAAGTCGGCGATCTCGTGGGTCACGTCCCGCGGGACGACCAATATGCTGCCGGCCCCGGCCTCCACCGCCGTATTCCGCCTCTTTTCCCGATAAGCCACCCGCCCGGCCAGCACGTAGATCAGCTTGTGGAAGCGGTCGGTGCGCTCCGCCATGCGGAATTCCGCCGTGTGGGCGCTCTCGGCGAAGAGGACGCCATAGTCCGGCAGGGAAACGGTGATCGGACCGGAGACGCGCATGGGGAAGACCTGTTTCGGGACAATTGCCCGATCTGCCAATCGGGCAAGCCCTAAGCGCCAAGACTCCGGCAGGGGAAATTTGCTATGTTGAGCCACCCCCATCATGCCCACCCCTCCCCATCCGACCGCGACCCGCTCCGAAGTGGAAAATGTGCTGCGCTGCGGCCCGGCGCGCCCCGTGCCCCTCTTCCTGCCGGCGATCTATGAGCACAAGGCCTGGTTCATCCGGAGCACGCCCTCCGCCATTTCCCGCGACGCCGACCTCCTGACCTGCGCCCTGCTGGCCGAATACGAGGCGATCGGCCCCGACGCCCTCGCGATCGGCGTCGACGTCTACAACCTCGAGGCCGAGGCCGTCGGCTGCACCGTGACCTTCTACGAGGGCGACGACACCTCGATCCCGGGCATCAAGCCGGGCAACCACATCATCCACGCGGGCGACGACCTCTCGCAGCTCAAGCTGCCCAATCCGCTCAAAGACGGCCGCATGCCGGTCAACATCGCCGCCGCCCGCAACCTGCGGCGCGCCCTGGGCGACGACTACTGGCTGCGCGGGGCGATCTCCGGTCCCTTCTCGCTCGCGATCTCCCTCGTGGGCGCCGAGACCTTGTTCCTCGCCTGCCTCGACCAGCCCGACTGGGTCCGCGGCGTCCTCGATTACGCCGGCCGCCTCATCAAGGAGTTTGCCAAGGCCTACATCGACGCCGGCGCCGAGCTCATCGTGTTCGACTCGCAGGCCTCGCCCGAACTGCTCTCGCCCGACATGTATGAGGAGTTTGTCCTGCCCGTGACCAAGGAACTCGTGCAATGGTCCGCCACCCAGGGCGTGCGCGACCTGCCCCTCATCATCGGCGGCAACACCGTGCCCATCGCCGGCCTGCTCGCGCAGACCGGGGCGAACAACCTGCTCTGCGACTTCACCGCCGACTTCGCCGAGTGGGCCGCCGTTGCCCGCGCAAACGGCCGCGCCCTGCGCCGCAACATCTCCCCCCGCCTCATCGAGACCGGCACCCCCGAGGCGATCCATGAGGCCGCGACCCGCGAGCTCCGTCGCGGCCACGACCTGCCCGGTTTCATCATGGGCACGGCCGTCATCCCCTTCGGCACTCCGACCGAGAACATCCTCGCCATCAAACGCGCCTGCCTCGACGCCGCCCGCGCCTGAATGCCCATCCGAATTACTGGCCTGTGTAGGGGCGGCGCTTGACGCCGCCCGCGGGCGCCGACAAGCGGCGCCCCTACCATCCACCAGTCCCTGCCGCCCCAATCGAAAATCGAGAATCCTCAATCGAAAATCCCCGCATGCCCGATTACGCGCAAATCAACCAGTATCTCTACGAAGGTAACGCCAAGGAGGTGGATCGCCTTGTGCGCGAAGCCCTCGCCGAGGGCCGCCCCGTCGACGAGGTGCTCAACCTCGGCCTCATCGCCGGCATGTCCGTCGTCGGCGAGGACTTCAAATACAACGTCCTCTACGTTCCCGAGGTGCTGGTCGCCGCCCGCGCCATGAAGGCCGGCATGGCCGTCCTCAAGCCGCTGATGCTGGCCGACGCCGCCAACAACCCGCCGCGGGGCACCGTCGTCATCGGCACGGTCAAGGGCGACCTCCACGACATCGGCAAGAACCTCGTCTCCATGATGGCCGAGGGCGCGGGCTTCAAGATCGTCGACCTCGGCGTGGACCAGCCGGTGGAGAAATACCTCGAGGCCTGCCGCGAGCACAAAGCCGAGATCGTCGGCATGTCCGCCCTGCTCACGACCACCATGCCCTACATGAAGGTCGTCATCGATGCCTTTCAGCAACAGCCCGACCTGGCCCACGTGAAGCTCGCCGTCGGGGGCGCGCCCGTGAACAAGATGTTCGCCGACGAGATCGGCGCCGACGGCTACGGGGCCGACGCCCCGTCGAGCGTCGAGATGTTCCTCCGCTTCATCAACGCCGCCTGACGGTCCAGGGCGTGCATTCAACCGGATCGATGATGCAATTGAACAGTCCGTTTCCCCTGAAGAGGCACGCACTAAATGGTGGAACCCGTCCTCCGGACGGGTTGTTGGGCGCACGCCAAGGCAAACCGGTCCAGAGGACCGGTTCCACCCGCTTCCATTGCATGATTCGCGATTCAAACCGACCAATGCCCCGTTGCTGTCATTCCGAGCCCCGCGAGGAATCTCGACTGCCGAGCGCCGCGCCAAGCACGACGGGATCCATCGCTTCGCTTCCGCTGTCGCCCGGCCTTTGGCGGACAGGCTGGATGACAATCCGGTTTGAATACACGTCCTAATCTCCACCCCCCGCTGCCCATGACCCTGCGCGAAAAAATCGAAGACACGCGCGACTTCGTCCTCGGCGTCGAACTGGTCTCCACGCGGGGCACCGTCACCGAGACCCGCGCCGCGAAGACGGTGGGCTTTGCCGACGAACTCGCCGCGGATGACCGCATCGACTGGGTCTCCATCACCGACAACGCCGGCGGCAATCCCCAGCTGGCCCCCGCCGCCCTCGGCGGACTCATCCGGGCCGCGGGCCGCGAGGTCGTCGTCCATCTCTCCTGCAAGGACTTCAACCGCAACGCGCTCGAGTCCGAGGCCTGGCACCTCTCCAGCCAGGGCCTGCACAACCTGCTCGTGCTCACCGGCGACTATTCCGGCGCCGGCATCCACGGCGGCGCCAAGCCGGTCTTCGACATCGACTCCATCGGCCTGCTCACGCTGCTGGCCGAGATGAACGCCGGCCTCGACGTCACTCGCCCCGGCGCGAAGAAAACCAGCCGCCTCGCCGGCACCGAGTTTTTCCCGGGCTGCGTCGTCACCAACTTCAAGCTCCACGAGAACGAGGTCATGCCGCAACTGCTCAAGCTGGAGAAGAAGCTCCAGTGCGGCGCCCGCTGGGTCATCAACCAGATCGGCTACGACTCGCGCAAGATCTCCGAGCTCCTCGTCTGGCTCGCCGCCCGCGGCTGGAGCCACGTGCCCGTCATCGGCAATGTCTACGTGCTCAATCCCGGCGTCGCCCGGCTCTTCCGCACCCAGACCATCCCCGGCGTCGTCCTCTCCGACGAACTCGCTGCCCTGTGCGAAAGCCACGCCGCCTCGCCCGACCGCGGGAAAGCATTCTTCCTCGAGTTCGCCGCCAAGCAGCTCGCCATCTACCGCGGTCTGGGCTACCGCGGCGCCTACCTCGGCGGCGTCCACTCCATGGCGGACGTGGACCGCGTGCTGACGATCGAGAAGAGCTTCGCCCCCGACGACTGGCGGCAATTCGCCAAGGAAATCCGTTTCTCCCGTCCGGGCGAATACTTCGTCTACGCCGAGGACAAAGCCACCAGCCTGGCCGATCCCACCCGCGGCACCGCGTCTACAGCGCCGGCACGAACAAGCGGCTCCTTCACCTACCGTTTCTCGAAGCTCGTGCACGGCCTCATGTTTACCGAAGGCCGCGGCCTGTGGAATGCCGGCAAGAAGATCACCGGCGCCGCCCGCGACCCGATGCAGGGCCCGGCCTGGCTGCGCTTCGCCGAACACGCCGGCAAGTCCGCCATGTTCGGCTGCAAGGACTGCGGCGATTGCTCCCTCCTCGACATCGCCTACCTCTGCCCCGAGTCCGCCTGCGCCAAGAACCAGCGCAACGGTCCCTGCGGCGGCACCCGCGACGGCAAGTGCGAGGTCGCCGACTTCGACTGCATCTGGTCGCGCGCCTACGACCGCCTGAAGTCCGAGGGCCGGACCGACGCCTTGCTCGCCCACGCGCCGGTGCTGCAGGACCAGAATCTCCGCGGCACCTCAAGCTGGGCCAACACTTGGCACCACCGCGACCACCTCGCCAAGCAGACCGCCATCCCCGCGGCCCAGACGCCGATTCCCGTCACCGACCGCTCGTCGCCGCCGCCTGCCACTAAACCCACCACCTTATGAGTTCCGCTCCCCGCATTCGCATCATCGGCGAATTGATCAACAACGCCTACGCCCGCGCCCGCAAGGCTTGGGAGGCCCGCGACGTCGCCGGCTACCAGCATCTCGCCAAGCTCCAGTCCGACGCCGGTGCCGACTTCGTGAACCTGAATGTCGACGGCACGCAGCGCGTGTCCGTGCGCATCGGAGAGATGCTCGAATTCCTCCCCAAGGTCATTCCCGCCATCCAGGCCGCGACCGACGTGCCGATCAGCTTCGACAACCCGAACATCGAATACCACAAGGTCGCCCTCCGTCACTTCGACCGGTCCAAGTCCCGCGGCAAGCCGCTCTTCAACTCGCTGGCCGCCTCGCGCCAGGATCTGCCGGCCATGATCGAACTCATCCGCGAGCACGACATGCGCTGCATCGTGATGGCTTCCGAATGTTTCCTGCCGAACGGGAAAACAAGCCAGAGCCTGGACCCGCAGCAAAGCTACCAGGCCGTGAAGCACTTCGCCGACCTGCTGGTCACGAAGGCCAACCGCACCCTCGACGACATCATCGTCGACCCCGGCCTCGCCCCCGTCGGCGCCGACACCTACGGCCTGGTCAACATCGGTCTCGACACCATGCGGCTCTGCACCGCCGATCCGCACCTGCGTGGCATCCATTTCTCGGTCGGCCTCTCCAACTTCGCCTGGGGCACCCCCAAGGCCATCAAGCCCCTGCTGGAGCGCGCCTATCTCACCCTCGGCGCCCGCGTCGGTCTCGACTTCGCCCTCGCCAACGTCGAGGCCAATTCCCTCCCGCTGCCCGACGACCACCCGCTCGTGGACAAACTGGAGGCCGCACTCCAGACCGGCCGTGCGATCAATGGCGAATCCGTCGAGGAAGCCGGCTACCGCCAGGCTTCCTCGATCATGGATCTGTGCTCCGAATACATCGAGCAATGAGCGCCCCCAAGCCCGGCTCTGCTCCTTCCGCTCTCGCCGCCAGTCTCACGCCCCAATCCGGCGCAATCTGGCTTCGCGTCGGCCGGCTCTTCACCGGCCGCGACACCGCCACGCTGCTCGACGCCCACCTCGTCTACGACGGCACCCGCATTTATCACGCCGGCACCGCCGCACCCACCGCCGGCTTGCTGCGTCCTGGCCAGACCACCCCCGACCTTCACCTGCCCGCGCATACTGTCCTGCCCGGCCTGATCGACGCGCATACCCATCTCTTCCTCGAGGGCGGCGAAGAAAACCCGGCCGCTCGCTCCGATTATCTGCAGCTGCCCGAGACTGAACTTCATGCCCGCGCCACCGCCCGGCTTGCCCGGCTCGTCGCCTTCGGCGTGATCGCCGTCCGCGAAGCCGGCGACAAGGCCGGCGTCGGCCTCGCGCTGCAGGCGCGCTGGCGCTCGGCCGCTCGCGGTGTGATGCCCTATGTGGACGCCCCCGGCGCCGCCATCAACCATCAGGGCCGCTACGGCTCGTTCATGTCGCGCCCGACCGAAGAGCAGGGCTCGCCCGAGGCCACGGTGACCGAACGCATCGCGGCGGGCGCGCACCGCATCAAGCTCATCGCCACGGGCATCATCAATTTCGAAAAAGGCGCCGTCACGGCCAAGCCCCAGATGCCCGCGCCCGAGTTGACCCAATTCGCCGATGCCTCGCGGGCTCGAGGCAAACAGACCATGGTCCACTGCTCCGGCCATGACGGCGTGGCCAACTGCATCGCCGCCCGCGTCGACAGCATCGAGCACGGCTACTTCATCGACGACGACCAGCTCGCACACCTCCGCGACCTCGACCTCGCCTGGGTGCCAACCTTCGCCCCGGTCCAATATCAGGTCGATCACGCGACCGCGCTCGGTTGGAGCGACCTCATCCGCGAAAACCTCCGCCGCATTCTCGACGGCCACGCCCGCAGCCTCGCCCGCGCCGGTCAGCTCGGGGTGCGCATTGTCGCCGGCAGCGATTCCGGCTCGCACGGCGTGCCGCACGGCTGGGGTTTGCTCAAGGAACTCGAGCTCATGCAGCAGGCCGGCCTCACCGCCGCCCAGGTGCTGCACAGCGCCACCGGCGCCAGCGCCGCCCGCCTCGGCTATGCCGAGGATTTCGGCACGCTCACCGTCGGGGCCAAGCCGCGCTTCCTCCTCACCGGGCACGACGTCCTCACCGACGTCGCCCACCTGCGCCGCCCGAAGGCCGTGATCTTCGACGGCGCCGTCCATACCGGCGGCGACGATCCCGCCGCACCCGGGCTCTGACTCCGGACGCCACCCGCGATGCCCGTCACCGTCTCCATCAACTCGCAGGTCGCGCCGTTTGCGGCGGGCGTGTCGCTGTTCGAGGCCGGCGAGCGCCTCGGCCTCAACGTCCCGTCCTCCTGCCGCAAGCAGGGCAAATGCCGCGAGTGCCTGATGGAGATCGTCGCGGGCATGGAGCACCTCACCCCGCGCATCGAACCCGAGCACCATTTGAAGGGCGTCTTCCGCCTCTCCTGCTGCACCCGGCTCAAGGACGACAACGGCACGGTGCGCGCCCACACCCTCCGCCGCGCCACGATGCACGTGGAGGACAGCGCGATGAACCTGCCCCCGCAGGCGCGGCTCGATCATCCCGATCCCGCCGTCACCCGCGACGGCGACCGCGTTCTCCTCGACGGCCGCGAAATCACCCGCTCCCCCGGTCCGCTGCTCGGCCTGGCGCTGGATCTCGGCACCACGACCGTTGTTGTGCGCGCCCTGGACCTCGAGTCCGGACGCATCGTCGCCCGCGCCTCCTTCGAAAATCCGCAGCGCTTCGGCGGCACCGATGTGATGGCGCGCATCCAATACGACACCGACCATCCCGGCCGTCTGCTTCAGCGCACGTTGCTCGGCTATCTTTCCCGCGCCATCGCCCAGCTGCCGATCGATCCGCTCCGCATCTTCGAGATCGTCGTGGTGGGCAACTCCACCATGCGCGATCTCTTCCTCGGGTTCGATGTCCGCAGCATCGGCCAGAAACCCTACTGGTCCGAGACGGAGAAGGCCTGCCGCGCGGGCGAGTCCGCCACGACCGCGGTCAGCCTCCGCGCCCGCGACCTGCGCCTGCCCTGCCACCCCGAGGCCCGGCTCTACGCGCTGCCGCTCGTCGGCGGCCATGTCGGCGGCGACGCCGCCGCCTGCCTGCTCGCGGTCGCTCCCCACCTCGGTGACGAGCTCGTCGCGATCATGGACATCGGCACGAACACCGAGCTGTTCATGGGCAACCGCGAAAAGCTCCTTGCCGCCTCCTGCCCCGCCGGTCCGGCCTTCGAGGGCCGCGCCATCAGCTGCGGCATGCCCGGCCTCGACGGGGCCATCGAGAAGATCCGCCTCCACGACGACGACACCCCGCCCGAGATCCGCGTGATCGGCGGTCTCAAGCCCGAGGGCGTCTGCGGCTCCGGCTTGATCGACCTGCTGGGCGAACTGCGCCGCACCGGGCGCCTGAACGAATACGGCCGCTTCGAGGACGGCTCGGCCGAGTTCACCGTCCACGCCGAAACCGGCCTCACCTTCCACGAAGGCGACATCAACGAACTCGCCCAGGCCAAGGGCGCCAACGTCGCCGGTCTCCTCACCGTCGCCAAGGCCTGCGGCATCACGCTCGACCGGCTCGACCGTTTCTACCTCGCCGGTGGGTTCGGCCGCCACCTCGACCTCGCCGCGGCACGCCGCATCGGGCTCATCCCGGATCTGCCCGACGACAAGATCGTCCAGGTCGGCAACGCCGCGATCGAAGGCGCCTGCCTCGCCCTCCTCTCCGTCACCCGCCGCCGCGCCTTGGAGGAGTTGGTGAAGGGCATCCGCCACGTCGAGTTGGAGACGGACCCGGGATTCTTCGACCACTTCGTTCAAGGTTGCCAATTTAACCCCGTCGGCTCGGCTCAGGAGGTGCGGCCATGAGCGTCCTCTGGAAAATCACCGACGATCATCCGGCTGTCGGTCTGCGCGACTACAAGCGCTTCCTGCGTTTCCCGCCGGCCCGCGCCCTCGAGGGACCGCTCGCCGACAACGCCGCCTGGGCGAGCGACTGGTTCGCCGCCCATGTCCGTCCGTGGTCCGCCGCGATTCGCGTCGACGACACCGTGCGTGCCTTGGTCGGACCGCGTTTCCCGGGAATCACCGACCTGGCCATCATCGTGGCCAGCGCCGGTCCCGAGGCCGAAGCCGAGGCCGCCGCCCGCTGGGCCGCCAATGAGCCCGACCGCTATTACTTCCTGGAATGTTATGCCGCCGCCACGGTCGAGGCTCTGCTCGCCGCCGGTCGCCGCCGGGTCGGCGCGGACAAACACCTCTGTCCCGGCTTCCGCGACTGGCCCATCACCGACAACCACGTCCTGCTCGCCGCGCTCCGCGCCGCCGACGCACTGCCGGGGCCGCTCATGGTGCTGTCCTCCGGCATGCTCAGTCCGAAAAAATCCCAGCTCGCCGTCTGCGCCCTGCGCACCGAACCGATTCCCGCCTGATGTCCGCCCACACCGCCACCGCTTCGTCCGTGTCCTCGCCCTACGCTTTCCCCGAGCGCGCCCTGCGCCGCTGGGCCGGCGAGAACCTGACGCTCACGCCGCGCCCCGACGGCGGGATGGACGCAGTCTTCCGCCTCGAAGGCAGCACCTGCGCGAACATCACGTTTTTTCTCCTCTACCGGGTTGCGCTCTCGCCCGCCACCGCCGGCCGCCGGATCGAGTCGATGAACTGCGCTCCCGCGCCCTTCGACGAGGGACACACCCGCATGTGCAGCTGGCAGGAAAACGCCGAGGCCATCGCCGCCACGATCCGTGACGAAACTCCGCTCCTCGGCCTGCCGCTCGACTCCGTGCTCGCCTGGCGGCCCCGCCAGACTCCCCCCGGTTGCCTCTGCGCCCAGCCCAGCCGCCACTACAAGTGGCACGCCGTGCTCGAAACCCTCCATCTCGCGCTCAACCAGCCCCAGTCTTCCGTATCATGAAAATCGAACTCGCCCCCGAAAACACCGCCGCTCCCGACATGCTGCGGCCCGAGAAGAACGACCGCTCCGGCGTCGGCGTGCATTACGTGGACGCCTACCTCAAACCCCTCAAGGCCGGCATCGTCCTCCCCGACGGTGTGAAGTTCTCCGCCAAACGCCGCGGCCTGAAGGTCACCCTCGCCCTCGGCACCGCAAAGGGCGAAGGCCTCATGCGCCGGCTCACCGTGAGCAAGGACCCCGTCGTCATGCTGCGCGCCGCGCTCGACGAGGCCGGCGCCAGGCTCGGCGTCAGACTCACCACCGAAAATGGCAAGTTTGTGCTCGAAACCCCGCCCGTCCCTCAGGCTTGATCATCCAGTCCGTCTTCGCCCGCCTCCCATTACAACCTCCCCCCACTCCAAGATCCGCGGCCTGCGCTGGTATATCGTCGCCCTGCTGGCGCTCGCCTCCGAGCTGAACTACCTCGACCGGCAGGCGTTGTCGGTGCTCGCGCAGACGATCCAGGACGAGTTGGGCTTCACGACGATCGAGTATTCCTACATCACCTCGGCGTTTTTGCTGAGCTACACCGTGATGTATCTGGTGAGCGGCCGGCTCGTGGACTGGCTCGGCAGCCGCCGGTCGTTTTCGATCTTCGTCAGCGGCTGGTCGGTCGCGACCATCCTGCACTTTTTCGCGCGCACGCCGTTTCAGTTCGCCTCCTGCCGGTTTCTGCTGGGCGCCACCGAACCGGCCAACTTCCCGGCCGGCGTCAAGGCGGTCTCGGAGTGGTTCCCCATGCGCGAACGGGCGCTGGCGGTGGGACTCTTCAACGCCGGCACCGCCGTCGGCGCCGGCCTGGCGGCTCCCGTGGTGTCGTTCATCGCGCTCACGCTCGGCTGGCGCTGGGCCTTCGTCGTCACGGGCGGGCTCGGGTTCATCTGGGTCATCGTCTGGCGGATCTTTTACCACGCGCCGCAGGATCACCCGCGCCTCTCCGCGGAGGAAAAGAGCCTGATCCTCGACGGCCGGTCCGCGGATGCACCGCCGGTGCCGATGCTCGGCTGGGCGAAAATCCTGCGGATGCGCGCCACCTGGGCCTGCGTGATCGCCCGCATGCTGACCGACCCGATTTCCTACTTCTTCATCTTCTGGACGCCGAAATACCTGCAGCAGGAACAGGGCTTCAACCTGGCCGACATCGGCAAGTTCAGCTGGATCCCGTTCGTCGCCTCGGCGCTGGGCAACATCTGCGGCGGCCTCGTCCCCAACCGGCTCGTGCGGCTGGGCTGGACCGTCAACCGCGCCCGCATGTCGGTCATGCTGCTGGCCTCGCTGGCGATGCCGGTCCTCTGCTTCTCGATCGCCCGCGCCACCGTCCCGGCCCTCGCCCTGACGTGCATCAGCCTCGCGATGTTCTGCCACGCGGCCTGGGCCAACATGACCTTGCCCGCCGAGATCCTGCCGAGCAACGCGATCGGCTCGGTGACCGGTCTCGCCGGCGCGATGGGCGGTGTGATGGGCATCCTCACGCAAACCGCCATCGGCTGGACGGTCCAGCACCTCTCCTTCACCCCGGTCTTCGCCGTGGCCGCCTTCATGCACCTCACCGCCTTGGCTGGTGTCACCCTGCTGATCAAAAGAATCGGCCAGCGCCCGCCGGAAGTCAGCACCGCGGGCTAGGCCGTGATTTTAAACCCTTTGAATTCTAAAACCTGTCATTCTGAGCGCAGCGAAGAATCCAGTTGGCTATTCGCTTCCGTTAGAACGCTGCCTGACTCCTGATGGATTCTTCACTTCGTTCAGAATGACAAACCGGGTTTAAAGGCACTCCCTAACCCCGCACGCACTGCCACTTTGAAATCCATGTCCCACGAAACCCTGCCCAAAATCGAAATACACGCCACCCGCCACGCGATGGGCGCCGCCTCGGCGCAGCATTTCCTCGCGCAAGTCCGCCGCGTGCTCGCAGCCAAACCGCTCTGCCGCGTCATCTTCGGCTGCGCCCCCTCGCAGGACGAATTCTTCGGCGGCCTCCTCGCCGCCACCAGGTCCGAGCCCGCGCTCTGGTCGTGCGTGGAGGTTTTCCACATGGACGACTATGTCGGCCTGACGGAACAGGCCCCGCAGAGTTTCCGCCATTACCTGCGCAGCCACTTCCTCGATCACGTGACGGTGGCGCGCTTTCATCCGATTGTGGGCGAAGCCCCCTCCGCCCCCGCCGAGGCCGCCCGCTACGGCCAGTTGCTCGGGCAGGCGCCCATCGATGTCATCGGCATGGGTTTGGGGGAGAACGGGCACATCGCCTTCAACGACCCGCCGGTCGCGGACTTTGCCGATCCCCATCTCGCCAAGGTGGTCGCGATGGACGAAACCTGCCGGCAGCAGCAGGTAAACGACGGTTGTTTCCCCGACCTCGAGGCGGTGCCGCGTCTGGCCATCACGATCACGGTGCCGGTCTTCGCCCGCGCCGGCAGCCTCGTCTGCACCGTGCCCGGCAGCCGCAAAGCCCGCGCCGTGCGGGGTGCGCTGACCGACCCGGTGGGACCGGCCTGCCCTGGCACCCTCTTGCGAATTCATCCGAATGCGGCGCTTTTTCTCGACCGCGATTCATCAGTCCTGCTTGATGCTTCCACACCCTTGGAAGCCAAATGACCAGACGCTCCATTCCCCCCCGTCGCCGCCGGACCCCGGCTGCACCCTCGGCCGGTTATTTTGACCTGCAGGTCAATGGTTTCGCCGGCGTCGATTTCCAACAGGAGAACCTGACGGCCCGCGATCTGGCCAAAGCGGTCACGGCCCTCCATGCGCATGGCACGAAGCGGATTTTGCTGACGCTCATCACCGACAGCATCGACCGGCTTTGCGCCAAGCTCGCAAACCTCGAGACCATCCTGCAAAAGCAGCCTGTTCTGGCGGAGACCGTCGTCGGCTATCACCTGGAAGGCCCCTACCTGCTGCCCGAGCCGGGCTACAGCGGCGCCCACGATCCGCGCTGGATGCATGCGCCGAGCAGCTGGGCATTCGACCGGCTCTGGCAGGCGGCCCGCGGCCGGATCCGCCTGATGACCCTCGCTCCCGAATGGCCCGGCTCGCCCCGGTTCATCCGGCAACTGGTGAGGAAAGGCGTGCGCGTGGCCATCGGTCATTCCAACGCCGGCGCACACGACCTCGACGCGGCGATCGACGCGGGCCTCAGCCTGAGCACGCATCTCGGCAACGGCGTCCCGCTGCAACTGGACCGTCACGACAACGTCATCCAGCGCGTGCTCGCCCGCGACGAGCTTTTCGCCGCCTTCATTCCCGACGGCATTCATCTGCCGCCGCACGTCCTCCGGAATTTCGTCCGCGCCAAGCCCCGCGACAAGATTCTCTTCACCACGGATTGCATGGCCGCGGCCGGCGCGCCCCCCGGCCGCTACCGGCTGGGACCATTGCTCACCGTGGCGGGCGCCGACGGAATCGTGCGCCAGCCGGGCGAAAAACGCTACTTCGCCGGCTCATCCCTCACCATGGACGCCGCCGCCGCGAATGTGATCACCATGACCGGCCTGACCCCGTCCCAGTCGCTGGCCGCCTGCTCCACCCGGGTCGCCGCCTACCTGGGCTTTTGAAGGCGCCGATTGAGCCATCATACCGTCCGCGTAATCAGCGGCTGGTCACCCCTCTCCTCGTCTGCCTAAACGGCCTGATATAAACGACGATCTGTTGACCAAGGCTGCAATTTGGAACCAGTGGGATTCCGGGATTCCATTCTCAGCAAACTCCCCGTTGCTATTTCCGCGTCGGGTCCGCTGAAGGAACGGAAGGTTGGTAACGGGCCATGGCATCGGCGAAAGCCAGCGCCGGCCCCCACCAGCCCCATTGGCGGAGGCGCTGCGCCCAGCGGGCTGGACGCAGCAGCGAGACCGCGGTCAACAGCACGACCCCGACCGCCAGAAAGCGCAGGGCGAGCCACGCGACCGCATCCCAAGACCGGCCGCTCGCCAGCAAAATGCCCGACACGACCACGAAGGGCAGCCAGAACTGCCAGCGACCAAACTCCCGCAGGCGATGGAGCCGGGACTTCGGTCTGGTCTCCCGCGCCGGGCGCGGCCTTGCCTGGTTCGGATTCGATTGCTCGCGCTCGATGAGCTTTTGCAGGGCCGCTGGCGGAGCCCGCAGGCGCCACGCGGCCAAGGCCGCCGCCATCCCGATCAATCCGCAAACCAGCGCCCACGCGCCGATCAGCCAAGGCAGGGCCGGCGCGGTCACCTGGGCTTTTTCGGCGATCCACAGCACCACCGCATCGTAGGCGCGAAACAGATCGCCGCCGAGAAAGAGGTATTGGAGCAGGATGCCTTGCAGAGCAGCCCATACCCCGATCAACGCCCCGCCCAAGGCGAAGCCCGCGAGGTTGGCGCCGAGCACCTGCACCGAGGTGCCGAACAGCAGGCCTTGGGCGGTGATGGCGAGCATCGGCCGGAGGCGGCTGCCGCCCGGGGAGAGAGCCTTCAGGCCCGCGGAAATGAACGGCACCCAGATGACGCGGCCGGGTTGCGTCAGGCCCAGGCTCGCAAACACCATCATGCCGGCCTGCAGGCTGGACATCACGACGCCCCGCAGCGGCAGCTTGGACGCGTGCAGGACGGTTCCGAGCGTCATTTCCAAACCGCCGGCCGCCCCGCCGAACAAGCCGATGCGGGTCCATTCCCCATAGTCGGCGCAGGCCTGGCGGAGTTCGGCGAGCGCCTCGGGTGAGTCGGCGAGAATCTTCAGGTCAAACCGCCGCCCGAGCCGCGCCTCGATCGCTTCGGCGACACCCGCACGGACGGCCATGACCACGATGCCGGGGCCGGCCTGCAGGAGCGCCGGCCAGAGCAGCATCAAGCCTTCGCCCCGCGCTTCGAACCGGCCGAACTCGTCCAGCAGGACGAGTGGTGACCTGGCGGGCAGCGCCGCAGCCCACTCGTGCAGCCGCTGGCGCGTCGCCGGGACAAAGCGGTAGGGCGGATTGCAGGCGGGGTCCTTCTCGGCCCACGGCAATTCCTCCCCCGTGGCGAGCATGCTCAGCCGGTAAGACTCCGCGCCTTCCCCCACCCGATGATGCTGGCCCGCGCCCGCGAGAAATCCGTCGATCGGGTTGCCCTGCGTGCGCTGCAATGCCGCCAACTCGGCCAGCAGCCGGGTCTTGCCGCTGCCCGGCGGGCCGATGACGGCGATCAACAGCCCGGGAGACGGCGGGAGATCGTGTTGATCGGATGGGACACGCATGGGGGAAACATTCGGCGATGAGGGGATTGCACTCGATCACTAAAAAATGGAGCGGAACCGTTGGGGGCTCCGCTCCGAGAACTCCAAAGGCCAGGCGACCTGTTAGCAGCCCGACATGATTTTGCCTTTCTGGAAGGTGAGCTTCGCGTCCTTGGGCAGGTCGGTCGCTTCCTTGGTCGTGAAGGTGAAACCCTTGGCGGTCACCTCGACCACCTTGCCCGCGGTCACGACGACCTCGCCGGCTTCGTTGGTCACCTTGACGACCGCGCCCTTCTTGAGCCAGGCGGGGTTTTCCACGTCGAGGACGACCTGGATCTTGTTGGCCTCAATGGCGAGGACCTTGCCGGTGGCGGAAGCCACCGGAGCCGCGGCGAAAGCCGAGGCGAGACCGAATGCGACGAGGGCGAGAGCCCCGATGATGAATTTTTTCATGATGATACTTCTGTTGATAATGATGATTTGAGTGAAGTGGTGCTGGTCAGACGCGCTCAGATCGCGATCTGGAACATGAGACGGAAGGTGTTATAGTTTGAAAACTTGTCGAGCGGGGCAAAGGTGACCGGATCGACCCGGCCGCCGATCAGACCGGTGGGGGTGCCGAATTCCGTCTTGAGGTATTCCGCGGTGATGCGGACGCGCTGCGCATGGATGTAGTAGTTGATGCCGGCACCGGACTGGGTGATCTTCTGATCGTTGATGCCCAGCAGGTGCGCGAACTCCCAATTCTCATAGACGACATAAGGCTGCAGACGGCCTTCCTTGCCAAAGGTCTGGGGGAGCAGGTAGGCCCCCTTGACGAATCCACCCTTCTTCTGCCCGTTGATGCCGGTGATGTTGGCGAGCCGGTCGCCGCCATTGAAGTTCGTCTTGTAGGCGTCGTCGAAGTCGGTCTTGAGGTATTGGGCGTTGACCGTGTAGGTGCCGGCCTCGGTCGGGTATTCGAACATCAAGTCGGCGGCCATGGCGGTGTAGTCCACGGTTTCCTCGTTGGCCAATACGCCGGTGGGACCGACATTGCGGTAGACGACGGCGGGCTCATACGCGAAACCCACGCCGACCGTGAAGATTTTCATCTCGCCGAAATAGGTGCCTTGGTAGCCGGAACCGGGCTCGGCATCGAGGAACGAGTAATGCACGCGGCCGACGATCTCGGGATTGGTTTCCGGCTCGATGCTGGAGGTCACCACGGCGCCGCTGAACGGATTCGTGGACTTGGTCACACCCTCGCGGCCTTGAAAGGCCCCGACGAAATACTTGACCTTCTCCTCGTTGAAGCTGCCCCAAAGCACGGCGCCGATGTCACGGCTGAACTTGGCCGGGGAACTGCCGTAGGCGCTGTAAACGAACATGGACCGGTCCAGCGTCAGGGGCGCGAAGCAATCGTCGAGATTGGCCCGGGTCAGCGGAATCTTCGTCAAGCCGAGCTTCAGGTTGAGGGCGTCGGAGAAGTTCCCGATGACATAACCGTCGATGATGCGGACATCGCGGTCATTCCAGTCAGTGTCCTGGGCGACAACGCCGTAGCCGAGACTGCCCTGCTTGGCGGTGCCGACATTGCCGCAAGTCTGGAACTTGAAGCCCCAGGTGTCGTCCATCATGCCGGTCAGCGTCAGCCGCAGCCGCTGGAAATGGATGTCGGTCCGATCGCCCATCCGATCCTGGCCGGCGCCGTAGTCGGTATTCTCGGCATAGACCTGCCCCTTTAATTCAATGGTGAGCTCTTTCATACCGGTTTGAACGGGGAACGTCATGCCGGCCTGACCAGGCAGCGTCGCCGCGAGGACGGTAACAAGGGCGAGTGCGCCCAGTTTGGTAGGTGTTAATTTCATGATCTGTCGGTTTGGTGGCCCGATCTGGTTGGGGGTGGGCCACCGCGCCGGAAAAGCGAGGGGGCGGACACGCGGGAGTCGGCGATCACAGGGGGCCGGGAGGTAAAAGCCGCTCGCACCCCTATGTTCAAACGTTCGTTAGAACGTTAGTCTATATCAATACCCCGCATCGGGATGGGTAGCAGAATGGAGTGATTCACAGATAACTTTTCCTTATTCCTCGTGCCCGCTGCATAAGTTTATCATCCGGTTTGTCCGGGCGTTTCCACCCCATTTCGCCCCGAGCCCAGCACTATCCTGCCGCCGTCCTGGCGGGCTTAGGGGAATGCCTTTGTCGCCTGCGACCACACCGGAAAGGCACACCTGGCACTCCGCCGGGTCTGCACCGCGGAGAAATCCACCACCGACTGTTTCATCACCGGGGAGTCCCCGGCATGGCAGGTCAGGCAGGCGCCCACCTGCAAAATCCGGCGCTGCTCCTCGGGCGTGAAGGGCCGAACATCATCACGCGTGGACAACATGCCATTCCGGATCTGGAGAAATCCGATCCAGGCATCAGCCGGCAGCCCGTCCTGCGGCAGGACCTCGTGCATCGGGGTGAACTGCCAGCGCCCTACCCCTTCCGCCACAACGTAGCGCAGTTCACCGCGGCCGTAGCCAAGCGCGACCGGATCGTTGTGACACGACTGGCAGGACCGGGCCTCGCGCCGGATGGTGTGGGCGAAGGTGCGCGCATACATCCGCCGGAACACCGGGTCGGCCGGCTGCCCGGCCTGCAGGTTGCGATCCAGTTCCATGATCATGCCGGGCACAAAGGTGTCCACCACGCCCTGCGGCCGCGTCGCGTCGCTGGGATCGGAGCGGATGCCGAGGGTCGGCGGCGCGGTCTCGAAGCCTCCGGATGATTCCACCCAGGCTCCCTTGGTCGGCATCTGGGTGAGATGGTCGTAACCCTCCAAACCCGGCTTGAACGAGGTGTGGCAGGACGCGCACCGGGGTGCCCATGCCGAGTGACAGGCATTGCAGGTCAGCCGGTCATGCCCGCTGCCTTCCACACAGACGGGGAGCGGGGCCCGCAGTTCGGCCGGGGCGCCGGTGCGCTTGCGCTTCAGCTGACCGACGTCGCTGGCGTCCACGGTGACGTTGACCAGCGCGCCGCCCGTGCGCGTGGTCCCGAAACGCTGGGATGATTCCAGCGTCCATTTCCGGATCGCAAGGAGTTTGAGGGATTCCGGATCGAGCTTCCCAGCCGGCAACGAGGCCAGCGGGCGGGCGTGGCAGTCCACGCAGCGGATCTGCACCTGCTCGTTCTTGTGCGCCACCGTCCGACCGTCGCCCATCACTTCGGTGGCGATGTGGCAGTCGATGCAGTCCATGCCCCGCTCCTGGTGAATGTCCGGGGTCATGCGCGTGAAATACCGGCCGTCGTCCAATTGCCGGAACTGCGCGGGCGTGGCCACCTGGTCCGCTTGCAGCGCGGCGGCGGGCGGCGGCTCGTGCATCTCGTGCCAGCCTTCGTAATTCGTCGAGATGCGGCCCGAACGGCTGTGGCAACCGAAGCAGTGGCTGTTGTCCGCGTTGACGGAAAGCGCGGGATGCACTTTGGGAATTTCGCCGCGGGCGCCGAGCGGAGCGACCTCGTAGCGGGCCAGCCCGGCGGTGGCGGCCGGATCGTAAACGAGGTGGCAGGCATTGCACCCGCCGCCCCGGGATTCCTGGACGATCGGGCCCCAGGCGGTCTTTTCCTGGCCGAGGTGACAGGAGACGCAAAGCTGGCGCAGGTGGCTGTCGGCCGGGGAAGTGCCGAGATCGCGCACGTGTGGCGGTTTGGCTCCGACCGGGAATGTCTCTCCGAAGACCCGCCGGTTGGCCGAAATCACGCCCGCGAAGGTCGTCATGATCGAGTTTTCCACCCGGGGAATGATGTCGGTGTGGCAGCCGGCCAGTCCGCAGGTGCGCGGCGCATCGGCGAGATTGCCGGGCACGCGGATCATGCCGGCATGCGCCCGCTCCTTGTCCAACGTGAACCGGTCGCCCTCGTGGCACGACGCGCAGCCGATGCTCTCGGGGCGGTGCGCATCCCCCAGCCCGGTGATGTCGCCATGGCAGACCAGGCAGCCTTCCGGGCGGCCCAGCACCACCGGCAGCTTGGCGGGAATGACGACGGCGGGCTTCGGTGCGGCCGGGATGATGAACCCGGGCCGCAGATCGCTTCGTCCGGCCGGCCAGTTGGGCCGCCAGCTCCAGTTTTCGCCCCGCAGAAACAAGCCGACACCGCAGAGGATGAGGTAGGCGCCGCCGGTCATCAGCAGAAAGGTTTTCGTTCGCGCCGCCCACTGCTCCGTCATGCGCGGGAGCAGCGCCAGCAGCGCCAGCACAAGCCCTCCGGCGATCAGGACCGCCAGGGGCCAGCTCGTCCAATGCAGGATCTCCTGCAAGCCGAGGAAATACCACGGCCCCTTCACCAAGGCATCCAGCCCGTCATGCAAACCCGGCGACAGCACGAACGCCACTGCCCCGGTGGCCAGCGAGACGAAGGTGAAGGTCCCCGATTTCGGCCAGAGCCGGCGGGCGTGCTCAATGATGACCAGCCACACGATGATGGTCGCGGTCGCCGCATGCTGCACATACACGACCATCAATTGGTCGCCCACCCCCACGAGGAGCGTCGCCAGTGACGGCCCGACGAACGGGATCAGGGTGATCGCCTCCGTGAAGATGAGCTGGGCCTGCCGGGCGTCGGCATCACCCCGCAGGAGGAACCCTGACAGCATCAGATACGCGATGACCGGCACGCTCAGGACCAGCCGCAGCCAGACGGCGGGTTTCACCCGGGTCTCGGTCGCCGCCTGGAAGTGATCCCAGACATGCAGCCCGGTGAAGACGAGGAACACCTGCGCCGTCCAATAATGCACATTGCGCAAAAACACCGCCCCCGGGTTGCCCAGGAGCCACTCGGCGATGGACCGGGCGCCATCGCGTGGATCGAAGGCCCCGGCGAGCAGCATGCCCGATCCGGAGCACAGCACGAAGGCTGCGATCGCCACATCGCCCGTCGTGACGCCGCGAAACGTCAGGAACCGGCGCGGCTCAATTTCGCGTTCAGTCCGCATGGGCGATCCAGCCTCCGGTTGCCGAGTCCGGGAGGACGCGCAGGGGGGTGAGCGGGCGCACGGCCGGCCCCGTCAACACGCGGCCGTCGGCCGCGAAACTCGAACCGTGGCAGGGACACACGATCGTGCCGTCCTTGATCCTGTCCAACCGACAGCCGAGATGGGTGCAGCGGGACGCGAAGGCCCGCACGGTGCCATCGGGGCCGCGGTGCACGATGGCCTCGCCAGCCACGCTCAAGCCTGCGGGCACATCCGGCGGAATCGGCACCGGCGCCGGCTGGTTTTGCACCCGCACCCGCCGCAGCATGGGCCCGAGCGCCCACGCGAGAGGCACGGACGCAAGCATCCACAAGAGGGTCCGCCGGCTGAAGACCTTGGGATGTGGATGGCCGGGGCGCATGGGGATGGGAACAAGGGACAGCGGGCCGGCCGGGGAATGCCGCCAACTGCGGCGATGTCGTTAGCAGCCTTCGCGCTTCTTTTTCTTCGGCGTCTCTCCCGGTTTAGCGGGGGTGTCAGACGGAGGAGGAGGCGTCAGGGTCGGCAACTTGTCCGAGGCCCCGCTGGAAACCCCGCGAGGAGTGCCGCCAAAATGCTTCGCGAGGGCGGAGCTTTTGGCAAAGGCGGCCTTGGCTTCGGGTGTTTCCTCAGCCGGTTGCGCGGGGAACAACACCTCGGCGTCCCAGGCGTCGAGTCCGCCGGCGAGCGTATGGACGGATTTGAAGCCCTGGGCCTTCAACAGGATCCAGGCTTGGGCCGCGGGCACATCGTCCTTGGCGTAGAGCACGAGCTTCTCCGCCCGGGAGGCGACCTGATCGGTCAGCTTCGCCAACGGCACATGCTGCGCGCCGGGGATCCGGTGGGCGGCGAACTCCTTAGCGGAACGCAGATCAATGAGGACGTAGTCGGCGCGGCCGGTGACCAGCCAGTCGGCCAGCTCGGCGGGCGCGAGGCGGTCCGCGGTGACACTGGAGAGCCGGGCCAGTTCGCGGGTATCGATCGTCACCCGGCCTTCGTGGTAGGGATTGCCGGCAATGGCGGCGAATGCACCCACCGCGAGGAGCCCCAGCATCAGCATGCGGGCGGCATTGAGCGGCCGCGGTGAACCGGTCAGCGATCCCGCGGCGGGACTGACCCCGCCCAGTTTCTCCTCGGCCCACTCGGCGGCAATGAAGGCTCCGATCGCCATGACCACGACGCCGAAGACCACCACGCCATAGGGCAGCCCGGTCCAACCGGGGATCGTCAGCTCGCCCATGGGTGTCGCCTGCGTCCAGGCCGCGATATAAGGATAGACTTCACCGAAGCCGAAGAGGCCCGCCATGATGCCGAGCAGGTAAAATACGGCGTCGATCCGGCCGGTAGCGGCCGAGACAACCGAGGTGCCGGGGCAATAGCCGCCGATGACGAAGCCGACCCCGAGCAGCAGACCGCCGGCGATCTGCGGCAGAAGGAACGTGGGCGTCAGGTGAACGAGCGACAGATCAACCAGCCCCAGGCGCGAGACCACATACAACCCGGACATCGCGGTGACGATGGCGGTGAACATCACCTTCAGCACCGAGAGGTCGCTGAAATAGAACTGCGCGGTCAGCTTGCGGGCGCTGCCGAACCCGGCCTGCTCGAGGCAAAAACCGAAGCCCAGGCCGAGGACAAAGGCGATGATGAGCGAGAACTCCTCGCTGAACAACCCGAAGGAATAGAACGGCGCGTTCATAGCCATTGCCTCCGGACAAACCAGGCCAGCGCATAGGCGCCGCCGAAGATGCACAACATGGCCGCCCAGCTGCCGAGATTCAGGAGCGCCCCGCCGCTGAGCGCCTGACCGCTCATGCAGCCGAGGGCCAGCTTGGCACCGACGGCGAGGATGGCCCCGCCGACAAAGGCCAGGAGCAGCCGCCACTTCGTCGAGATATTAGGACCTTTTTCCACAGTCACCTTCAGGCGGTTGGCGAAGGCGCCGGAGAGCAGACCGCCGATGAAGACGCCCAGCACCTCGAACACGAGCCAGTCCTTCAGCGGGCTCCTGGTGCCATCGCCGAGGTATTCGGCATAAAAGGCGTTATTCGCTGCGTGGGCGGGAGCGACGGCATGCACCGCCGTGGCGACCACCGAAGTGAAGGCGCCGGAGGCGCCGAGTCCGCGGCCCATCACGATGAAGGTCGTGAGGAGCACGAGACCGAGGCCGAATCCCGCGAGATAGGGATTCAGGTAGGGTTTGGAGGGTAGATTGGGGTGTGACATGGCGGAATTGACCGACGGGAAGGTGGGCTCAGGGGCCGGCAGCGACGCGCAGCCAGTGGCTTTCCTGGCCCGCAAAAACGAGGATGAACCGCAGCGCCAGGCCGCCGACCAGCACCAGGACGGCGGGCGCGAGCGTGTGGCGGATGCGATTCTGCAATTCGAGGAACTGGAGGATCAGCGGGGTGATGATGCCGATGCCGATCACCAGCACCCAGAACGGCGCCGCGTAGGCCCCGGTGAGCAGCAGCGCCCCGGCCTGCGCATTGGCTTCGGTCGAGGTCACCAGGCCGATCAGGAAAAGCATCAGCAAGCCCAGTTCGATGGTGAGAAAACTGTTGTCGGCCCGGGTCAGGATTGGCGCGATGCTCGTGTCCGGCCCGCGCCCCTGCGACCACCGGGCGAGCGAGGTGAGCAGGATGTCGGCGAAGGCCGGCCGCTCCTCATCCTTCATGGAGACAACCAGGATCGCATGCAGCAGCGCCGCGGCGGTGGAGAGTCCGGAGAAAAGGAACAGCGGCCCGAGCAACGAGGTGTTCCACAGCGGTCTCGCCGGCAGGCCGCTGATCAGGACGCCCGTGTAGACGCCCAGCGCGACGCCAATGCCCATGTTGGCCAGACCGATGCCAATCACCATGCGTTGGCGGGCGAGGATGAAATCGCTGATGGTCACCAACACCGGAAACCGCTTGGCCAGCGACGGGATCGCTTCCGGCAGGTGCGTCAGGGCATTGGCCAAAAGCGCCGGATAAACCAGGAGCAGGATCCATGAACCCCATGACATAGGGGCGGTCGGCTCGAACGAGAGGTAGAGCCGCCAGACATAGAACTTGTGCGAGAGATCCATGAACAGGGCCAGCATACCGATGCTGAGCAGTGCCAGGCCGACGAGGGGCCCGATGGTGCAGCAGACCATGGCCTGGCGCTCCCGGGGCTTGACCACGAGCAGGCGGACGCCGGCGATGATCATGAGCCCGGCCACGAGTCCGCCGATGAAGAGGTAGACCGGAATTTCCCAACCCCAGGCGTGCAGAATGGGATCAATCCCGGGATTGTGACGGGTGGTGGTCAGTTCGAGGGGCATGGCGGTTCAGGTGAGGTAGAAGACATGGGGCTGGCAGCCGGTCTGCGGCAGCAGCGAGTGGTGGGCGCGGGAACTGAGCAAACGGGCGACCTCGCTTTGGGTATCCTCGAGGTCACCGAAGTGCATGCAGTGCGTCGGGCAGACCGAGACGCAGGCGGGCTTGAGGCCCTGCTCGACGCGGTGGATGCAGAAGGTGCATTTGTCGATGTAGCCTTCGGGGTGGACGAAACGGGCGTCGTAGGGGCAGGCGGCGATGCAGGCCTTGCAGCCGATGCACTTCTCGTGGGTGACAATCACCACCCCACCCTCATGGATGTGGCTGGCCCCCGTCGGGCAGCAATACACGCACGGCGGGTTCGCGCAGTGGTTGCACCGCTCCGAGCGGATCTCCATCTGCAGCGTGGGATTCTTGCCGCGCACCTCCTCGGTGATCCAGTCGCGGTTGTAACCCTCGGGGACGTTGTTCTCCGTCTTGCAGGCGACGACGCAGTCCATGCAGCCGACGCAGCGTTTCGTATCGATGACCATTACGTAGCGCATGGGTCAGGTCTCCGTCTCGAGGGTGACGAAATTAACGTTCATCGCGGTGCCGCCCATGAGGGGGTCGGTCTTGTAGCGGGTGATCATCTGTGCGTCGCTCGCCCCCTTGCCGTAGGCGTGGCGCATTCCGCGAGCGGTGTGGCCGAAGCCGTGGACCAGGTAGACGCAATCGGGCCGGATGCGCTCCGTGGCCTTCACTTTCACGCGGTTGCTCAGAATGCCGTCCTGGTTCTTCAGGCGCACCGTGTCGCCGCTTTTCAGGCCGGCACGCAGCGCGATGTCGGCGTTCACCCAGACGGCGTTCTCGTCCATCATGTCGCTGAGGAGCCGGTTGGTATGCGTGCGGCTGAAGGAGTGGACCGGAGAGCGGCCGAACAGCAGGCGGAAGGCCCCAGGCGGGCTGGTCACGGGCGGCGTGTATTTCGGCACGGGATCGAAGCCGGCCTTCTCGAGCTGCGAGGAATAAAACTCGATCTTGCCCGAGGGCGTGCCGAACTCGGCGGGGACGCCTTCCTCGAAGTAGATCGGCTGGCGCTCGCCGCGGATGATGCCGTTTTTCTTGAGCTCGGCGAAATCGAGCCCGGCCTCCTTGATGCGGTGCTCCAGGTATTCCTCGATGTTCTTCCACGGATAGAAGGAGCCCAGCCCGAGTTTCTCCGCGAGTTTCTTGGCAATCCACCAGTTGGGCTTCTGGTCGTCTGGCGAATCCAGGACCGGCTGGCGGAGCGCGACAAAGGGTTCCTTGAAGAGCTCGACGTTCAACTCGTCGTGGCGCTCCAGATAGGTGGACTCCGGCAGCACGACGTCGGCCCAGCCCGCGATTTCACTGGGGATCACGTCGACCACCACGAGCAGGTCGAGCTGCTGGATGGCCCGGATCGTCTCGGCTTCATTCGGCAGGGCGTGGAGAAGATTCGTGGCGTAGACCATCCATCCCTTGATCGGGTAAGGCTTGCCGGTGATGGTGGCGTCTCGGATGCCCGTCGTGATCGCCTCGTGGGCGAAGGGATATTTGTGGTCGGGGTTGTCGACCTTCGGTTTCGCCGGCTTCGGATAGGGCGGATACGGATAATCCGGCATGTCCATGCTCGAGGGCGTGTAGAAGCCACCCTTGCGGCCCCAGCTGCCCAGCAGGGCATTGAGCAGGGCGATGGCCCGGCTGCGCTGGGCATCATCGCCGTTCCAATTCACATGACGGCCAGGGTGAACCAGGGTGGCCGGGCGGTAGCGGGCCATTTCCCGGGCCGTGGCGCGGATCGTGTCCGGATCGATGCCGGTTTCGGGATAGGCCCACTCCGGCGTATAGCCGGCGAGCGAAGCGGCGAATTGCTCGAAACCGAACCCATGCTCCTCCACGTAGGCGGCATCGTAGAGCTTCTCGGTGACGATGACGTTCATCCACGCGAGGACCAGGGCGAGGTCGGTGCCGGGTTTGATCGGCAGGTAGAACTTGGCTTTGCTCGCGGCGACGGAGAAACGCGGGTCGACGACGATGACACTCGCCCCGCGGCCGACGGCCGTGGCGAACTCCTGCACCTGGGTGTTGTGCATGTTTTCGCCCAGGTGGGAGCCGATGAGAACCAGACATTGCGCGTTCTCGATATCGGTGCGCTCGGGCGAGCCGACATCCTCGCCGAAGGTCAGGCGGAACCCGACGTCCCGCGGACCGCGGCACTGGGCAAAGGAAGGCGCCGCGATGTTGGCGGTGCCGTAGGCCTTGAGCGTGTGCTTGAGGAAGGTGCCGCCGATGCCATGGCTGAACAGCGCCATGGCTTCCGGTCCGTGCTCGGCCTTGATCTTCTGCATCTTCCCGGCGATGTGATCCAGCGCCTCGTCCCAGGTGACGGCCTGCCATTTCTCCTCTCCGCGCTCGTTCGTGCGGATGAGCGGGGTGCGGAGGCGGTCGGGATCCGAATGGGCCCCAATGCCGCCGGTGCCGCGGGGGCAGAGCCGGCCGCGGCACAACGGGTCGGCGGGATTGCCCTCGATCTTCCACAGCTTCCCGTCCCGCACGCTGGCGATGGCGCCGCACTTCCAGAAACAAATGTCGCAGAAGGTCGGGACCTTGCGGCCCCCGGACTTGCCCGCCGGCTTGGGTCCCATCGCCAGGACGGGACTGCCCCGGCCCATCGCGCCGGCCGCCACCAAGGTGGTCGCGGTGATCTTCAGGAAGCGGCGGCGGGAGAGGGCATTCATGTCTACGCAGGGGTAAAGAGGGACTTGTAGCTTGGAGATTTTTTGACCGGACGCCCGGCGAAGGCCCATTCGACGACCCCGTCGGTGAACTGGAGCGTGCTGATTCCTTTCGCGGCCAGTTGCTCCTGGGCGATGTCCCCGAGCAGGCAGAGCGGACCGCGGCAATACAGCACCAGGGTCTTGTTCTTGGGGAGGCTCTTCATGCGCTCACCCAGCTGGTCGATCGGACAGGAGATCGCATCCGGGAGATGCCCCGCGTCATACTCCACCTGGGGGCGCAGATCGAGCAGGGCCACGGTGCCCTTTTTGAGCATCTGGCTCAGCGTTTCCTGATCCACCATGCCCCGGGACTTCCGTTGATCGGTCAGGTTGCTGCGCAACACCTGGAGCTCAACCAGCCGGCCGGAACAGAAATCGCGGTATTGCAGCCAGAACGCCGTCACCTCGTTGTCCGCCATGGCGTAGGTGACGTAGCGACCGACCTTGCGCGCAACCACGAGCCGCACCTGGCTCAGCTTCTGGAGGTGATGGGAGACGGTGGCGATGGGCAGGCCCACGGCCTTGGAGAGGGCATCGACCGTGCGTTCGCACTGGCAAAGCAGACTGAGAATGCGCAGACGCTGCGGGCTGGAGAGGGCGTTACCCAGCTTGGCGATCTGCTCGAAAAGCGCGGCGGCTTGGCTGCGGTTTGTCATTCTAATATACGTTTGAATGTTGTGGTTTGGCCCGGAAGTCAAAAACCAACCCCCGGCGCAATCCGGTCATTCAGCCAGCTATCCGACATATTAGCCAAGCTTTGATGCCGTGTCGCCGAACTCGTCCCGTGGGGAGGGACGCGGTGGAGGAAGCCTCTCCCGGGCGCAGTCTGCCGCGCACGGCCTTCCCGGCGCGAGCCGGCCGGGGGCTATTGGCTTGCAGTCCTCGCGGCACGCTTGGGAGCATTGGCGGTCCACTATGCGCGCGCTGACATTGTTGTTGCTCCTGGTCTCGGTGACCGGCTCGGTCCTGGCCGGTGAGGCCGTCAAGCCGCGCATCCGGATCGGCGTGCCCAGGGATTCGGCGCCGTTGTCGTTCATCGATGCCAACGAGCAGCCGACCGGTTTTACCGCGGAATTGTTGCGCGAAGCCGCGCTCGTCGGAGGGTTCGACGTCGAAATCGTCGCCCACTGGTGGACCTACAACAGCACGGCGTTCCACGAAGGCCGGCTCGATGCCCTCAGCAACGTCACCAAGAACGACACGGAACTCCGCACATTGGATTTCTCCATCGTCCAGGCCTCCATCCATGGCGTGACTTACTCCCATCCCGGGAAGCCGCCTTTGCGGCGGGTGGCGGACTTCCGGGGCAAGACGATCGGCGCCCTGCCGGGCACGGTGGCCTACGTGAACGCCATGCGGCACCCGGAATGGGGGGCAAAAATCGTCACCTTCCCCAACATCAAGGATCTGCTGCTGGCCACCGCCCGGGGCGAATGCGATGCCGCGCTCTTCACCAGCATCCTCAGCGGCAAGGTGGCGGACGCCGAGGGGCTGCGGAAGACGTTCGTCGACGACATCACCCACGATATGCACATCGTGGTCCACAAGGGCGACAGCGCCACCCTCGCCTTGCTCAACGAGGCGCTCGCCACCCTCAAGCACAACGGCACCTACGACCGCCTGTTCGCCAAATGGATCGGTCCGGTCGAGCCGCGGGCGATCCGCCTGGCGGACCTGCGCCCCTATTTTCCCACGATCTTCCTCGTGACGCTGGCGGTCATCATGGTCATCTGGTGGCAACGCCGGATGCTGGCCCGCATCGCCCGGCACGCGGAAGACCTGCGCCTGAGCCGGCTGGAACTGGAACACACCAACGAAAAACTCGAGGCCGCGATCAAGCAGGCGGAGCAACTGGCGGCCACGGCGGACCAAGCCAACCAGGCCAAGAGCAGTTTCCTCGCGATGATGAGCCATGAGATCCGCACGCCGATGAACGGCGTCATCGGCATGACCGGGCTGTTGCTCGACACCAGGCTGACCGCCGAGCAGAACTACCTCGCCAACACGGTGCGGCAGAGCGCGGAGTCGCTCCTGGCGATCGTCAACGACATCCTCGATTTCTCCAAGATCGAGGCCGGGCAGCTCCAGTTCGAGTCCGTCCCCTTCGACCTGCGCGAAGCGATCGAGAGCGGCCTGGCACCCCTCGCCGAACGCGCCCACGCCAAAGGGATCGATCTCATCGTCGACCTTGGAGACGACCTGCCCGGCCAGCTGATCGGCGACGCCGGCCGCCTGAATCAGGTCCTGGTCAACCTGCTCGGCAACGCGGTCAAATTCACCTCGAAGGGCGAGGTGGTGCTCCGGGTGACCAGCGAACCCGAGGCGGACCACCACGTGCGTCTCCGCTTCACCGTGCAGGATACGGGCATCGGCGTGACCACGGAGCAGCAGGCGCGCCTGTTCCAGCCCTTCACGCAGGCTTCCAGCGGGACGGCCCGCAAGTTCGGCGGCACCGGCCTGGGCCTGGCCATCTGCAAGCAGCTGGTCGACAAAATGGGCGGCGAGATCGGCGTGGAAAGCATTCCCGGCGCGGGCTCCCGGTTCTGGTTCACCGCCGGGTATCCCGTCCAGGCATCGCCGTCCGCGGGCCGGCCCCGGCTCGACCATCTGACAGGTGCCCGGGTGCTCGTCGTGGACAACAACGCCACCAGCCGGGAAACCCTCACCCGGCGCCTCGCCGCCTGGCAGATGAAGGTCGTCACGGCCGCGGATGCCGCCACTGCCCTCCCGTTGCTGCAAGCCGCGGCGGCCGCAGGCGCACCGTTTGCCGTCGTCGTGCTCGACCTGCACCTGTCCGGCAAGGCGGCCCTCGATTTCGCCGCGGCCCTGCGCGCCGATCCGGCGACCGGCCGGCCGAAGACCATCTTGCTCACCCCGCTGCGCCAGGGCCTGAGCCCGGACGAACTCGAACGCGCCGGCATTGATCGCTACCTGACGAAACCGGCCCGGCTCGCCCAGCTGCACGAGGCCCTCGCCACGCTGCTGGGCCGTCAAACCGGGAGCCCCGGTCCCAAGTCCCCTGAAAACAATCTGCCCGACGTGGGCCGCCACCGCGTGCTCGTGGCCGAGGACAATCCGGTCAACCAAAGCGTCGTCAGCATGCAGCTGAGGAAACTGGGCTGCCGGCACGACATCGTGGGCAACGGCCTCGCCACCGTCGAGGCGGCGCAGCGCGACGCTTACGACGTCATTTTGATGGATTGCGAGATGCCCGAGCTCGACGGTTTCGGCGCGACCCGGCGCATCCGCGCCTGGGAAGAGGAACGACGCACCCGCGGCGAACAGTTCCGCCCGGTGCATATCATCGCGCTGACCGCGAACGCCATGATCGGCGACCGCGAGACCTGCCTCGCCGCCGGCATGAACGACTACCTGAGCAAACCCCTGCGCCTGCCGGATCTCACGCGAGCCCTGGCCCGCACCCCCGCCTGACCGGAGCAGCGGCCTTGCCGGCTCCTCTTTTCATCAGATCACGCCTTTTTGTCGTAGCATGTCGATATACCAGTCCACCAACTCCGCGGGCTTTGTCTTTCCATCGATATCCCCTCCGCGGGAAAATGCACCGGGCATTTCGGTATATGGCTCGGCTCCAGCCGCCATAGGGCCGGCCAACCCTAGCTCCCAGTCATCTTTTGCCGCCCAATGACCGGCTGGCATTCGGAAACGGAAAACATGAAACTCAGCTTCCCGACCATCGAGAAGCCTCTTGATCGTCTCGACCAACTCGATCTTTTCGGGTGCGGCCTGAAGCTCATTCGGGTGCATCATCCAATACGCCAGGGCGCTCTCACCCTGAGCGACGGATGAGGAATAGTTGGTCGGGAGAAGGTCGGGTCTTTTCATCTCTCTGAGCGTAGCGAACAGCATGAAGCGAATCTCCGGACGCGCTGCCAATGCAGCGATTTCCTGAGGCGACACCTGCTCACCTGCGTCTATCCTCCTTCCGATGGGGTCGATGAGCGTGATGAGCTTCTCGTCTCGTTCGCTGGCACCACGTGCAACAGACGTCCACCGCCAGATGATGAACGCTAAAACAATGACAACTAAAACAGCTGCGATTACGGCGATAAATTTGATCATTTGTCTCTTGGCCGAACGACTCAGATCACCCACGCCCGGCGGGCGTGATCGCCGCCTCTTTCTTGTCCGCCGTAGCCTTGGCGAAGTGGGATGAAAACAGGGCCATGTTGAGCGGAGAGATCGTGGGCGATTGAGGTGGGATCAAGCGCGATGCGCCGTGGCGGCATAGTTCTCATCATTTACTTCACCTCGAGTTCCTTCAAGCGCTCTGTCGCCTGAAACGCATAGATGCTTTGGGGGAACGTCGCGGCGACATATTTATAACTCCCGATCGCTTCAGGTAGCCGCTTCAATCCTTCGTAGCTTTTCCCTCTGAGAAACGCGATCTCTGCCTGTAACTCCGGAGTCGGCGCTACATACTTTTCGGCTGCTGACAGACGTGCCAACGCCGAATCATATCTTCCGTCATGCATAGCGGAGTATGCGCGATTCATCGCTCCTTTTTGAGCTGTGGCGCAACCGCCGAGGAAAAACATAGCGGTGACGGCTATCAAACATAAGGGGCTTTTCATAGATTCTGCTGAACGTTTGAGCTCAGACACGAGGGCCGAAGGCCCGAGTTGTCCGTGGCGATTTGTGTGTGCCTCTTCTTTTCGGTTCTAACGGGACGTGCGAATCCTTGCGGCGGGACGGTCTCCAAGTTCTGCCAACCCCAATCTTTCAGGATTTCGATGAAACTAGCGCGATCAAACTTCCCATAACCGTCTGCACTGATGAACGAGAAAAAATAACCGCGCTCCTTGGCCAGCCTAGAATGGGTAGTGACCTCTTCTTCGAACGTCGTGCTCGCAAGGAAAACCGTGCCATGGGGGCTTCCGAAGCCAGGCACCATGCCGTGAAACTGCACTGTATCGCTGCCATTCTTGAGCGAGAAAGGGCACACGAATTGGATGCCGAGTTCGCGAGCTGCCGTCTGCCAGGCGTCCTGAACTTTGAGAACGGGATTCATCTCTTTCTCCGATCAGTATATTCAGCTGAACTGAGTTCCGGTTAACATGCGGGATGGGATTGCCATCAGCAAAGGCGCAAATTCTTGGAGGGCAATATTCCGTTTTATTGTGTTCCACTTTTGCGCAGTGATTTCTACCGGGCAAAAACTGAACTCCGCCGCACACGGGCCAAGCGTATGGATAATCGCCCCGTGTCATTTGCCCAGTGGAAGCAGGTCTTGGTTGCAGCCGCGTTGGCACCCTCGCTGGCAGCGGACTACCAGTGCGAGAGCATCACTTTCTCAGGGTATCCGGCGCTCGCCGCGGCGGCCCGTTGACGCGGACGGCAACTTCGTCTGGGATCTATGCCGGCCATGACTTATCCGCACTTCCTGCGCGCCCTGCACTCCCGCAACTACCGGCTGTTTTTCTGCGGACAGGGCATTTCCCTCGTGGGAAACTGGATGAACACGACCGCGACGGGCTGGCTGGCCTACGAGTTGTCGAACAGCGCCTTCATCGTCGGCTTGGTGGTGTTTGCCGGCCAGATCCTGCTGCTGTTTTCCCCGCTGGCGGGCGTCTGGGGCGACCGGCTGGACCGCCGCCGGGCCATCATCACCCTGGAGGTGCTTTGCCTGCTGACCTCGGCGACCCTGGCGATCGTCACGCTCACCGGTTATGTGACGGTGGGCTGGCTTATCGTCCTCGCCATCCTGCGCGGCGCGATCAACGCGGCGGAATTCCCCACGCGCCAGTCCTTCACCGTCGAGCTCGTCGCCCACAAGGATGATCTGGGCAACGCCATCGCCCTCGGCTCCTCGCTCTTCAATGTGGCCCGGCTCGTCGGCCCGCCCATCGCCGGGGCGGTCATCGTGCTCGGCGGCCCCGGCCTGTGCTTCGTGCTCGATGCGCTCAGCTTCCTGCCGGTCATCGCGGGCCTGCTCCTGATGCGGATTCCGCCGCGCCCCCACCGCGTGGCGGACGCCCGCGTGTGGGAGGAATTCAAGGCGGGCCTGCGCTACGCCCGCCAGACCGTGGCGCTGCGGGCCCCGCTGCTGATGGTGCCCATGACGGCGATGGTCGCCTTCACCTCGAGCACGCTGGCCCCGGTGTTTGCGCGGGACATCTTTCATGGCGACGCCCGGACGCTCGGCCACATCCTGGCCGCCATGGGCGCAGGCGCCCTGGTGAGCGCGCTCTACCTGAGCTCGCGCACCTCGACGGTGGGGTTGTCCCGCTGGGTGGCGCGCGGCGCTGTGTTGAACGGACTGGGCCAGGGCACCTTCGCGCTGAGCCCGTGGCTGGGCCTGGCGCTGGCCGGCATGGTGGCGGCCGGCATGGGCGCGGTGATGGTGATGGCGGGCTGCAACACCCTCATCCAGTCACACGTGGAGGACGACAAGCGCAGCCGCGTGATGGGTCTCTTTACCCTGGGCCAGGCCATGTTTCCGGTCGGGAGCCTGCTCCTCGGCCTGCTGGCCAGTTCCATCGGCGCCCGCGGCGCTTTGCTGGTGGCGGCGTTCGCCGCCCTCGTCACGGCGGCGATCTTTGGCCGCCACGTCGGCATCGAATCCGTCCCCCCGGTCGCGAGTGCGCCGGATGTGCCCGTCGACGAAAGTCCGGGTTGAGGAAAAGAAAAGCTCATACGATTTTGCGCGTGGCTGTCGGGAAACTTTTTCGAGGAGGATTCACCACAAAGGCACGAAGGCACAAAGGGTGAAACTCCTTCGATCTTTGTGTCTCTGTCCCTTTGTGGTTCACGGTTTGGGGGCCTTTCGTGAAAACGCGGTGTCAGCGACGCCGCGGCGGGCGCATCGCAAAATCTTGCAGCCTGCGAATCCCGTCCTGCCTGCGAAGATTCTCCGTGCGCCTATAGGCGCCTTGAGAGTTTTGCCGGCCGCCGGGTTCTTGTGTTTTTCGTGGCCATATCAGTCCTCTCTCTTCTGGAGGATTGGGCCAGACAGCGGGCAGAAGACATAAATCCAATCTCCGCATCGGCCCCCTTTTGCGCTTTCTGAGCCTTTTGTGGCCAAAATTCCTGCGGCTTGAGCCAGGGTGGTCACTCCGCTGCACGGCGGGATTATCGTCTCAAACCTGGTAGTTGCTCACGAGCGAGGGAACAAACCCGGTCTGCCGACCGGCGCCAGCCCTACCAAGGCAAGAAACTGAGCTGCGCCCCGCCTCGGCCAGCTTTAGCCTTGGCCATCGCCCCGGCGCGGGCTATCTAGGCGGTGCGTCCATCCGTTGGGCGTCACGACTTGGCCACCTTCGACACGCCGGCAGTGCCCGGGTCGCGCTTTCTTCACCCCATCGAGGAGACACATGAAAGCCCCCACCAAGGTTGCCCCCAAAACCGGCCCGCGTGATTATGTCGCCGGCAATTCGGCCGCTGAAATCCAACGCGACATCTGCACGAAACTCTTCTGCATGGTCGGCAAGTTCCCCGAGGTCGCGACCCGCAACAACTACTACCTGGCCACCGCCTACGCCGTGCGCGACCGGCTGCTCCTGAACTGGGTGAACACCGCCCGGACCTATTTCGAGAAATCCAGCCGCACCGTCGTCTACCTCTCGGCCGAGTTCCTGATCGGCCCGCAGCTGGGCCGCAATCTCGTCAACCTCGGCATCTACGACCAGACCGCGGAGGCGCTCAAGGGCCTCGGCCAGAACCTCGACGACCTGCTCGAGCAGGAGGAAGAACCGGGCCTGGGCAACGGCGGGCTCGGCCGGCTGGCGGCCTGCTACATGGAATCGCTGGCCACCTTGCAGGTTCCCACCCTCGGCTACGGCATCCGCTACGAGTTCGGCATCTTCGACCAGGAAATCCAGGATGGCTGGCAGGTCGAGAAGAGCGACCGCTGGCTGCGGCTCGGCTACCCGTGGGAGATCGCCCACCCCGAGGTTTCCTTCGAGGTGAAGCTCGGCGGCCACACCGAACCCTACACCGACGAACGCGGCCGCTACTGCGTGCGCTGGGTGCCGAACCGCGTCGTCCTCGGCACGCCCTGCGACACCCTCATGCAGGGCTACGGCGTCGGCACCGTGAACATGCTCCGCCTCTGGAAGGCCGAGGCGCACGAGTCCTTCAACTTCCAGGCGTTCAACGCCGGCGACTACTACCGCGCCGTGAACGAGAAGGTCGTCTCGGAGAACATCACAAAGGTGCTCTACCCGAACGACGAGCCCGCGGCCGGCAAGCAGCTCCGCCTCGAGCAGCAATACTTCTTCGTGTCCTGCTCCCTGCGCGACATGATCCGCATCTACCTTCAGCGCGAGAAGACGCTCGACAACTTCCACCACAAATACGTGGTGCAGCTCAACGACACCCACCCCGCCATCGGCGTCGCCGAGCTGATGCACCTGCTGGTGGACGAGCACGAACTCGACTGGGACCGGGCCTGGAATATCACGCGCCAGACCTTCGCCTACACCAACCACACGCTCCTGCCCGAGGCGCTCGAGCAGTGGCCGCTCCCGCTCTTCCAGCGCGTCCTGCCCCGCCACCTTGAGATCATCTACGAGATCAACCGGCGCTTCCTCGACGAGGTCGTCGCCGCCTACCCCGACGACTCGGCGCGCATCCGCCGCATGTCCCTCATCGACGAGCACGGCGAAAAATACGTCCGCATGGCCAACCTCGCCTGCGTGGGCAGCTCCGCCATCAACGGCGTCGCCGCCCTCCACACCGAGCTCCTCAAGCAGACCGTGCTGCGGGATTTCCACGAGCTGTGGCCCTCCAAGTTTTCCAACAAGACCAACGGTGTCACACCACGGCGTTTCGTTGTGCTCTCCAATCCCGGCCTGACGAAGCTGATCACCGCCCGCATCGGCGGCGGCTGGGTGCGCAACCTCGACCAGTTGCGCGGCCTCGAGGCCCACGCCACCGATCCCGGTTTCCAGGCCGAGTGGCAGCGGGTGAAGTTCGCGAACAAAGAGCGGCTCGCGGAGAGGATCCTGCAGACCACGGGGATCGTGGTCGACCCTGCCTCCCTCTTCGACGTGCAGGTCAAACGCATCCACGAATACAAGCGCCAGCACCTGAACCTGCTGCATGTCCTCACCCTCTACCAGCGGATGAAGCAGAACCCCAGGCTGGCCCTCACGCCGCGCACCGTGATCTTCGGCGGCAAGGCGGCGCCGGGCTACTTCACCGCGAAGCTGATCATCAAGCTCATCAACTCCGTGGCCGAGGTGGTGAACACCGACCCGGAGACGCGGGACCGGCTGCGCGTCGTCTTCTTCCCAGACTTCAATGTGAAGCATTCCCACTGGATCTACCCGGCGGCGGATCTGTCGGAGCAGATCTCCACCGCCGGCAAGGAGGCCTCGGGCACGGGCTGCATGAAATTCTCCCTCAACGGCGCCCTCACCATCGGCACCCTCGACGGCGCCAACGTCGAGATCCGCGAGGAGGTCGGCGCCGAGAACTTCTTCCTCTTCGGCCTGACCGCCAAGGAAGTCGAGCAGCGCAAGTGGCAGGGCTATCACCCGCGGGCCCTCTACGACGAAAACACGGAACTGCGCGCCGTGCTCGACCTGATCGTGTCCGGCGTCTTCTCGCGGGGCGACCGCGAGCTGTTCCAGCCCATCGTCCGCTCGCTGCTCGACCGCGACGACTACCTGTTGCTGGCCGACTACCCCGCGTATGTCGCCGCGCAGGAAGCGGTCGGCCGCGCCTACGAGGACCAGGCCAACTGGACCCGCATGTCCATCCTCAACGTGGCCCGCATGGGCAAGTTCTCCTCCGACCGCGCCATCCGCGAATACTGCCGCGACATCTGGCACATCGACCCCGTGCCGGTGAAGTAGCGCCACGCTGAGAACCTATCCGCCTACCCCCTCCCGGTTGTTTGCTTTTCTGTAGCGGCGGTCTGTGACCGCCGTCGAGCGTGACGTGGTGATCGCTCGGCGGTCATAGACCGCCGCTACAGCAATGCGGGCATCTGAGGTCGCCGATTTCCACATCGGCGACAGGCGTCGGTATGGAAACCGACGCCCACCCTGTTGCAGCACTACGGCAGAGCGCGGCATAAGGCCATATGGCCCTCCTCTCCGGTGTATAAGCCAAAGCAGGGCTGCGGCTTAACGAATCATAATAGCGCCGGAGCCACCGGGAATGATGTCGTGCAGGTGAGATTAAAAAATAGTCTCAGCGCGTAGCCGACAACAGTCGTTCGCCGGCGGGAAGTTTCTCATCATGACTTCACCCTCTACCCCAGGTGTCCGAGGCGGGAAAGCCGCCTCCGGCGATGTTCATCGCCTTGCGCTCCAATTGCTCGGTCTCGCCGTTTTGCTGGCGCTCGCTGCACCTCGCGCCATCGCCGCATCGCCCGAGGAGGAGATGGGCGCGCAAACCCTCGCGCTGAAGGCGCAACCGGCCAATGCCGCGCTCTGGCATGTCCGCGGCCTGACCCGGCTGAAACTCTCCGACCCGGCCGGAGCCGCCGATGATTTCGCCGAAGCCATCCGGCTCGATCCCTTCCGGGTCGACTTCCGCCTGAGCCGCGCCCGCCTGCTCGCCGAGCGCGCCGCGTGGCCCGCCGTCGTGGCCGACGCCACCAGCGGCCTCGCCGTGGAATCCGCGCAGATTGACCTGCTGGTGCTGCGCGCCCGGGCGCGGTGGAATCTCGGCCAGCTCGACGCGGCGCTCGCCGACGCCGACAAGGCCGTGAGTCTTGATGCCGGCAACGCCTCCGCCCGCGGCGTCCGCGCCTGGATCCACCTGTTGAAACAGGACTGGGCCAACGCCGCCCAGGACGCCGCGCTGGCACTGCAGCAGAATCCCGCCGACCTCGACCTGCTCACGGCGAAGGGCATCGCGTTGCGCGAGAAAAAGGAAATCCCGGAGGCCCGCGCCTCGTTCGAGCAAATCCTGAAAATCGATTCGCAGCACGTCGTCGCGCTTTTCAACCTCGGCCAGCTCGACTTGGCGAAAGGTGACTGGGCCGCCGCCGCCGATGGGTTCTCCCGCGTGCTCCAACTTTCGCCGCAACTGCCCGAGGCGCTCGCCGGACGCGGACGCGCCCGCCTGGAAACAAACGACGCCGAAGGCGCGTTGGAGGATTTCTCTCTGGCCATCCGCATCCGGCCCGACCAGGCGGACAACTATCTGTCGCGGGCTATCGCATGCGAGAAATTGGGCGACTATGAGCGGGCCCTCGCCGACGCCGGCAAGGCCCTCGCGCTCGGCTCGCTCGATCCACGGACCAGCCTGCTCCTGGCCCGGAACAACGAGCGACTGGCGGCCTGGGACCAGGTTCTGCGCCACGGCAACCGCGCCCTCGAACTGAGTCCGGCCAATCCGGAAGCGCTCAGTCTGAAGGGGCGCGCCCTGCTGGCCCTTGGACAGAAGGAGGAAGGTCTGGCTGTCTTTGGCCAGGCCATCGTCGCCAGTCCCAACGATGCGCGCCTCCGCGTCGAACGCGCTTCCATCCTGCACCAACAGCAACGCTACGACGAGGCGGTCGTCGACTGCGATCAAGCCATCGCCCTCGATCCGGAGGCAATTCATGCCTATGCGCTGCGCGCTCACTGCAATCTGCAGAAGCAGAAAATCGACGAGGCGCTGCGCGATTGCGAAAAGGCCATCGCCCTCGATCCCCGGCAGGCGCTGCCCCTGCTCGTGCGCGCCCGCGTGATGCTCAGCCGCCACGAGTCCGCCAAGGCCGCGGCGGACTGCAACGCCGCCCTCAAGCTGATGCCGGACTCGGCCTGGGGATATTCCACGCTCGCCCTCGCGCTGATGCAGCAGAACCGCCCGGAGGAATCCGCGGCCGCCGCCACCAAGGCCCTGCAGATCGCGCCAAACGACGCCGAATCCTACGCCACCCGCGGCCGGGCCCTGGTCGCCCTGCGCCGCTACAAGTCAGCCGCGCAGAACATCGACCGCGCCATCGAACTCGACCCGGCCTTGCAGGGCTCCCTCGCCCCGGAACTGGAGGAGCTCAAGAACCGCCGCTGAGCGGGCGCGCCGTCGTAAAGATCCCCGGAGCATTTGCATCAAACCACCTCTCCGTGTCTTTCACATCCACCGCTGCATACACGCCCCACGCGCTGCGACAAAACGCCAGTCGAAGACTGGCGCTACGTAGCGCCGGTCTTCGACCGGCGTCTCTTTCGCTCTCCGTCTCTCCAACCAAGCCGGAGCACCTGTCAGCCATCTTGTCAGCCATAGGCCCCGCGACGGCTGAAGCTCCGGGATATCAGACCCGCTGCCAATGAACCCGACAACGTTCCTCCACATCCAGTCCACCCTTCCCGCGCTCCTGGCCGGCTTGCTCCTGCCTGCCGCCCTCTTCGCCCAGGCGGGCATCACCGGCAGCGCCCTCAACGGCCAGCTCGAGGAAATGCGGAGCAAGACGCCCTTCACCCAGGGCTTCAAAAGCAAGTCCGCCCTGGGCCAGCTCGAGGAATTGACGGGGAGCAAGGTCGACCGCTCGTCCCCGGCGCAAACGCCCGCCCCGCGGGCGGCGCCGAAGATTTCCCGGTCGGTCCAGATGCGCAACCAGTTCAACCAGGAGGTGGCCGGCATCCTCGCCGATGCGCTCATTCAGGCGATTTTCTCCGACAACTCCGCGCAGAAAAAGGCCGCTGCCGAGGCCGCGGCGCAGGCCGCCGCCCAAGCCGAGGCGTTCCGGGTGCAGCAGGAACTGGCCCGCCTGGCGCGCATCCATCAGGCGCAGGTCCACCGGGCGGAATGGGATGCCCGCGAAACCGCGATCGGCGATCGCCTGGGCGACGCCTTCACCGTCGGCACCGGCACGGCCTTTTTCGGCCAGCCCGCCGGCCCGGAGGCAGCCGGAGCCACGGCCCTGAGTCAGGTCGGCGGAGACTCCTCCGCCGGAGCAGACACCGCCTCCACGCTTGCCGACTCAGATCCTTCGGTCGTGGACTTGCGGGAAAGTTCGCTGGTCGTGCAACCGTTCGCCCGGCCGACCCGCCCAAACATGGGCGGAAGCCACACGTCCCAATGGGCCTATGAGATGACGGACAGCACGGAGCGGCCTCTCCCGCCTTCCTCGACCAAGCAGCTGAACGCGCTGATCGCCTATTTCGGCCCTTGGCTGGGCAAATGGTATTGGGAAACGGTCGTCCAGGGTTACGCGAAGTCCACCGTCTGGGGTCGGCTGAAAAGCATCCGGGGAATGGGTTATGTCAATGCGGTGGTCGGGGCCGACGAACAGCGGGAATCAGGCACCGAGGAATTGGGTGAAACCTATGCCGAATCCATTGGCGGCACCTCCAGCTATGCTTCCAATGCCGCCGTGGTTCTCGCCAGCCGCTACAGCGATGGCGATGCCTTCATCAACTCGACCGCGGGATCCGTCGAATACCAAGTGGCGAAGATGAAGGTCAAATTCTCGGAAATGGTCTTCAAGGGATTCACCGACCGCTCCGAGATGCCGGGCAGGGACGACCTGCAGGCCCCGGAGAGCGACGGCAACGCGAGGCCGATCTTCGGACGGGGCGCCCATCCCGACGCCTCCCGTCAGGTTCTCCTCGGCCGCCCTGACGGCGCCTAGCCCGCCATTTCCCCATATGCATAAATCGAAAATCCCCCTCCGCCTCGTCTCCTCCGGCTGCGCCGCGCTCGCCCTGCTCCTCGGCTCCGGCTGCGTGACCATCCAACCCGGCGCCTACACCAACATGCTGGCCTATCAGCCGGAGAAGTCGCCGACGCGGATCGACGCCACCACGGTGCTCCACATCAAGCACACGCTGTCCCCGGAGGTCAGGGCCAAGTGGAAACAGTGGATGAACAGCGACGCAACGATCGAGAACTACACCAAAGCGGTGGTGAACATCATCGCCAACGACATCGTCGAGTCGGGTATCTTCAAGCGCGTGCTGCCGGATTCGCCCTCGCCCGACTTCATCATCAATATCTCGAGCGAAGAGCGCGTGCTGCCCAGCGGCAAGCTGGTGGTGCAGTTCGAACTGCTGACGCCCGACCAACAGGTCATCTCCCGGCACGCGCGGGAGACCGCCCTGGGGATGACCATCAAAACCTATAACATGAAAACCGCGCTTCCGGCGGTGATGGCCGCCCTCAAGGCCGACATGCTGGCCGATCTGATGAACCACTTCCGTCAGGTTCAGCAGAAAGCGACCCTGGCCCAGGCCGCGGCCTTCGAGCAGGCCGCCCTGCCCGACCTGCTGGTCAGCGCGGACCGGACCGTCGATCTGGCGCGGGCGCGCAACCGGGCGATCATCGCGGTGAAGAATCAACGGCTCCCGGCCATGCTCCGCGACAACAAGACCGATGAGCTGTCCGCGCTCGTGGTCAAAATCGAGCAGACCATCCTCGACCTGAACCACGAGAGCGAAGTCGCCAAGGATCGCGCCCAGCAGGCCATGGCCAGCAACGGACCGGCCGGCCAGATCGAGGAACTCCGCGGTCTCGCCATCAGCTACCGCGAGCGCATCGAACTCCTCAAGCCCATCCTGGCCGCCCTCAAGGAGGAGATCGCCAACCGCAACCGCTGAGAGCTCCTCACGCTTTTGATTTTTCCGCCTAGGCCTCAAACCGGAACCGGTGCTCCCCTCCCCATGCACAGTCTCATCCGCCCGTCTCTCCTTTCAATCGCACTGAAAGTCATCCTTGCGCTGTTCCTCAGCTCCGACTGTGCGGCCGGCCCGGCGCCCAGCGTGTTCCGAAACCTCGCCAAGTATCAACCGGCTCCTTCTCCGGTCAGTTTCGACCTCACTGTCGCGGTGCAGGCGGAATACGATATCTCACCGGACAATCGCGCAGCCCACGGGAGAAAGATGAGCGCCGCAAACATCGAGCACTACCGGTTGGGTGTCATCGACGCCATCCAGGCCGACATCCGCCATTGCGGGCTTTTCTCCCGCGTCGCAGAGATGGGCAGCCCCCGGACAGATTTCCTGCTCAAGGTCCGCGGCCGGGAGATCCACCCCTCGGATTTTCGCGTGGAAATGGAAATGAGCCTGGTCGAGGTTGCGACCCGCTTGGAAATATCCAACCGCACGCGCAGCCTGTCGATCGGCCCGAATGGCTACGACTATGTCATGAATTCAGTCATCGAATTACTGATGAAAGACCTGAAAACCGACATGATTGCCGACCTGCAAAGTTTGCACCTGAACCGAATGCACCAGACGGCAAATGCGTCGGCCCCCGCGTTGCAGAAGACCAGTTTGCCCGAGCTGCTGGTCGCTTCCGACAAGACCGCGTTCATCGCCCGGGAACGCAATCGCGTTCTCGTCGCGGCCAAGATCCAGCAACTGCCGGCCATCCTGCGCGACAGCAACTCAGGCGAACTCTCCGCCCTCCTCGTCCGGATCGAGCAAAACATGCTCGACCTTAACCATGAATGCGAGACGGCCAAAGACCGCATCCAAGATGCGATTGCCACCGGCGAGTTATCGCCGGCGCCGGCCTCCGCCAGTGGCATCCTGGCCAAGACGCAAATGGAAGAGCTGCGCAACCTGGCCTTATGCTATCGGGAGCGCATCGAGCTGCTCAAGCCCATCGCCAGCGCGATCAAGGAGGAGCTCGCCAACCGCAACCGGTGAACGCGACCCGTAGGATTTCCGTAAATGCATAAGCCAAATCACCTATTCCCCTGCCACCGCTTTCTCCTCGCCGGTTTTCTCCTGCTCCTCAGCGGCTGTGCCACGGCGCCAACCAGCGTCTTTCTCCGCGGCCTGGCGTATGAGCCGGCGCGTTCGCCCGTGCAAATCGATGCCAGCGCAGCGATCGCCTGCACCGCCACCTTGAGCCCCGATCAGCTGGCTTTCTTCAAACAACAGGGCCTGAACGACACCACCATCGCCAATATGCTCAGCGCCCGCGGCCAGACCGTCCAGCATGACCTGACCGTGTCCGGTATCTTCACCCGGATCGTCCCCGCCGATAGCACCACGGCCGACTACCGCGTGACAGGGCACTGGGAGGACAATCATGTGACGCTCACGGCCATCCAGCCGGCAACCGGCCGGCAGGTATCGTCGAATCGCATGGAGATTCCCGCCGCCGGCCCCGGGGGATTTGCCGAGGTCATGCCTGCCCTGATGGTCGCCCTCAAGGCCGATCTGGTCGCCGATCTTCAAGGCCAGCCGCGACCCAGCCAGCGACAATCGGTCCAGGCAGAGGCCGCGCGTCAGGAACTCGAGCAGCTCGGCCAAACCCCGTTGCTCGAACTGCTCGCCGGATCCGACAAGTCCGCCACCTTCGCCCGCGCCCGCAACCGGGCGATCATCACGGCGAAAAACCTGCAACTGCCCGGCATGCTCCGCGAGAGCAAGACCACGGAATTGTCCGCCCTCGTCGTGAAGATCGAGCAGACCATCCTCGACCTGAATCACGAGAGCGAGTTGGCCAAGGACCACGCCCAGCAGGCCACCGCGACCGGGGCCGAACCCGGCCGGATCGATGAACTCCGCGGCTTGGCCATCAGCTATCGCGAACGCATCGAACTCCTCAAGCCCATCCTGGCCGCCCTCAAGGAGGAGATCGCCAACCGCAACCGCTGAGCGAGGTCGCTCCACCGGCTGCCCAGTCCGCGCCCCATCACCCACTAACGCCCATGTCCAACACCTCCAAATCTCCCATCCTCGCTGCAGCCGCCGGCGCCTTGCTGGCTTGCCTCCTCTTGGCCGGTTGCGCGGCCGCCCCCGCCGCACCTCGATCAGCCCTGCAATTTGTTTTCCAGAGCACCCCAGCTTCGTTCCGGGCGGATGCCAGCGCCACCGTGGAAGCCACCTTTACCTACGCCCCCGAGATCCGGGGGATGTGGCGGGGCTGGGGCAGCAAAGACCCTTGGATCGAAGCCTATCAGCAGGCCGTGGCCACCGCGCTCAAGGACGACGTCGCCAAATCCGGACTGTTCGCCCGCATCGTGGAGCCGGGCCTCGGCCAGCCCGACTATCTGGTCAAAATCCAGGCGGAAGAATACAATTTGTCCGACCTGCGCCTGCGGATGACCATTCGCCTGCTCGATGCGGCCACGGGTGCTGAACTGTTCGCCCGCAACGCGGAGGTTCCGCTGGGCGTCTCCTGTGCCGGCCCGGGCAAGCGCTATGCCCTGACGCCACTCCGCCCGCCGTCCTTTCCCCCGGACCTGCCGGGATCGGCCTACTCCGGGCGGCATCTCATGACTGGCTCTCTGCAAATTGCCGCCCAGCAACTCATGCCCGTGATGAAGGCAGGCGTGGCCGGCTATTTCCAAAAAGCCGCGGACCAGACGGTGCTGGGCAAGATGCAGGCCGCCAGCCTGTCCGAGTTGATCGCGGGCAGTGACCGCTCGGTGAGCCTGGCCCGGGAGCGCAACCGCCTGATCATCGCCGCCAAGAACCAGCAACTCCCGGCAATGCTGCGCGAGAGGAAAACCGCCGAACTCACCAACGTGGTCATCAGCATCGAACAGGCCATCATGGATCTGGACCATGAGAGCGAGGTGGCCAAGGACCGTGCCCAACAGGCCATGGCCAACAATGGAAACGCCGGACAGATCGATGAACTCCGAGGTTTCGCCATCAGCTACCGTGAGCGCATCGAGCTCCTGAAGCCGATCCTCTCCGCCCTCAAGGAGGAGATCGCCAATCGCAGCCGCTGACCCGGAAATTTCACAGGCTGACGGACGTTTTCTCCACACCCCGCCCTGCGGGCACCCCTCTCCAGAGGGGATCTTTCGCAGCGGTGGTTTGGGTCCCCTCTATGAAGAGGGGTGGCGCGAAGCGACGGGGTGTGTGGGGCGGACATCGCAGAGTGAAATAAGCGGGCTAACCTTCGCGCGCGAAATCCGCATTATCTTTGAACGAATCGGCCCGGGCGGCGTCTTCCCCTCCGTTAGGTTCGTAGTTTGGTGTGTCAGTAGCTTTCTTAGGCAAAAGGCCGCTCAGGGGTTGAGCGGCCTTTCTGCGTCTGGTCCACTCTCACCCCTCGGCGCGCTGCCGCGCATCGGCTTCGATGAGGGCTTTCAACGCCTCGAGCGTGGCCTTGGCTTTCGCCTTGGCGGCGGGAAGGTCCGCGGAGGACTTTGCCGGCTCCTGCGCGAAGAGATAGAACTTCATCTTCGGCTCGGTGCCGCTGCCGCGGGCGGCAAACGAATAGCCGTTGGCCAGCGTCACGAGATAGAGATCCTGCGCGGGAATCAGCTCCTGGTCCGCGTCGTAAAACTTCTCCCGGCCGAAGTCCTGGAACTTCGTCACCTTGGTTTCGCCAAACGCCGCGGGCGGGGCCGAGCGGTAGGTCTCGAGGATGCGCTTGATCTTCGCCGCGCCGCTCGCGCCCTCGTAATAGATGTTGATGACGCCCTCGAGGAAGAAGCCGTATTTCAGGTAAATCTCGTCGAGGTATTCCGGCACGGTCAGGCCGCGCGATTTCACCCACGCCGCCACCTCGGCGAACATCAGGCACGCGCTGTTGCCGTCCTTGTCGCGCAGCATGTCGTTGGGCAGGTAGCCGTAGCTCTCCTCGGTGCCGAAGAGATAGAACGTGCTGTGCTGCTGCAGCAGCCCGGCGCGTTGCCGGAAAGGCGTGGCGTCGTAGTCGAAGCCGGGACCCATCGCCCGCAGGAGCTGATCCTCGTAGACCCGCATCTTGCCCGCGATCCACTTGAAGCCGGTGAGCGTGTTGATGACCTTCACCCCGTGACCGCGGCCGATGGCATCCTGCAGCGGGGTCGTGACAAAGGTCTTCACGATGGCCGCCGACTGGCTGCCGCCCGGCGGGATCCAGCCGAGCTCCTTGTATTTGGTGATGCGGTAATCCGCCAACAAGGCCCCCACCTGGTTGCCGGTGAGAAGTTCCATCTTGCCCGCCTTGTTCCGCACGGCCGCGCCCATGCGGTCGGCGTCGGGATCGGTCGCCATCACGAGATCGTGCCCGCCCTTCTCGGCCAGAGCCACCGCCAGCGCGAGCGCCTCGGCGTTTTCGGGGTTCGGCGACTTGACGGTCGGGAAGCGGGCGTCGAACGCCACCTGTTCCCGCACCTGCGTAAGCTGCACGCCGGCGTGAAGCAGGAGCGGCACCGAGGAAACCCCGCCGACGCCGTGGATGCTCGTATAGACGACCTTGAGCGACGTCTTCTTGAAGATGCCCGGATCCAACGCGGCCTGCGCCGCGACCGCCAGGTAGTCGTCGTCGGCCTTGGGCCCGAGCGTGACGACCTGCGAGATGTCCTTGGCGAGAAACTCATGCACGGCCGACAGCGGCACCGCGTCCACCTCGGCGATGATGCCCTTGTCGTGCGGCGGGGTCACCTGCGCGCCATCGGTGAAGTAGGCCTTGAAGCCGTTGTCGTGCGGAGGATTGTGGCTGGCCGTGATGACGACGCCGGTGTGCGCCTTGAGGTGCCGCACGGAAAAACTCAGCTGCGGGGTGGAACGCGGGCCGTCGAAGATCACCGCCTCGCCGCCCAGCCGCGTCCAGGTCGACGCCGCCAGCTCGCAGAAGTGCCGCGAGAAATGCCGGACATCATGCGCGATGACGAGCTTCGGCTTCGCCCCGCTCCCCTGCTGCTTCAGGTATTTCGCCATGTAGCGGTGCAGACCGATCACGGCGCGGATCAGGGTGAATTCGTTCAGCAGGTTGCTGCCGACCGCCGCATGCTCGGGGCTGCCGGTCGCGGACAGCGTGCCGGTCTCGGCCTTGGCGGCCACCTTGCCCATCGTGCGACCGCGCATGCCGCCGGTGCCGAATTCCAGATAGCGATAGAAACGGTCGTTGAGCTCGGCCCACTCGCCGCGCCCGATGAGCTCGGCCAGGCTCTCCTGCGCCCACGCGGGCAGGCCGGCCTGGAGCCAGGCGCTCAGATTTTCGGCGGCGCTCGGCATCAATTTGCCGTCTTTCACAGCCTGGGAGATTTTTTCAGCAGAAGTCATGGATTCAACACAGAGGACACGGAGGACTCAGAGAAGGCAAAAACCATTTGCCACGGATTACTGGGATGGAAGCAAATAAATGGTCCCATGAATTTATCCGGGCGCATTCATAAAACCCGTGGTCTGGCCCGACTCTGTGATCTCCGCGCTCTCTGAGTTTAAAGGCATTGATCCTATTCCAGATAAAGCCCGTCCTCCACCGCCGGCTTGGCCGCCAATTTGTTCCACCGCTCGGCGAACGTCTCGGCGTCGTAGCCGAACAGGGGCGAGACCTCCAGGGCGCAGGCCGGCAGGCCCGTCTGGTCGACCTCGACCTTCGCCCCGACGGCCTTCAGCCAGCGGGCAAACTGCCGCAGCTGATCCTCCCGGCAGGTTTTCGGGGAGTCCACGCCCTCGGCGTTCTTGACCGGGCTGAAATCGTCGGCGCGGGCGGTCTCGATCACGACCGAGTTGCGCGCAAACGGCAGTGCGTCGAAAACGAACATCTCGAACTTCACGCCGTTGGGCTTCTCCGGTTTCACCGCGCGGCCGGCGGCGTCGATGGTGGCGATCTTCTTGTCGGCCCGGTGAAACGGCAGCGCCGGCGCCTCCCCTACTGTCACTTGACCCTTGGCCCTTGGCACTTGGCGGCCTCCCGCCATCCTGCGCGCAAACTCCCGGTCGATGATATGGATCGCGATGCTGCCCGCGCTGTAACGCAGCGAGCCGCCGGGATTCATCTCGCGCTGCATCGCCAGCGGCATGTCGCTGTATTCGATGACCACGATCTTGCCGTGCTGCAGGCAGAAGTGGCCGACCTTCTCCTCTGCGTAGGCCTTCGGCACCATCTTGCTCGACATCTCAGAGCCGGCCAGCAGATGGAAGCCGATGAAGGCGGGGTCGATGCAGCGGATGAGCGGGTTGTCCACCTGGAAATAGCTGAGCGTGTCGATGCCCTCGGACTCCATGAGGTCGAGCGCCCCGCTGCGGTGCAGCGCGCGCAGCGAACCACCGTGGCCGTCGGGACTCATGGCCAGCGACCCGGGCGACTCGAGCAGGATCTTGCCCGAGAAATCCACCGCCGGCATGCGGCCCTGCCGGAAGCAATGCACGCGTCCCTTGTCCAAACCGAAGTGGCCGTTGGCGGCGAAGAATTGCTCGGTCTGGTCGTGGTTCGCGTGGCTGGTCATGATGAACCAGTGCAAGGGACGGCCGTAACGCAGTCCGGCCGCCTTGATTTTTTCCGCGAACACCTGGAAGAGCGCCTTCCCCTTGAGCGGCGTGACGGCAAAGGTGCCCTTGGGACCGTCGTAGCCGAGGCGCGTCCCCTGCCCGCCCGCCACGGTGAAGGCCGCCACCCGGCCGGCACGCAAGGCCGCCTCGCCCGCCGCGCGCGCGGCCGCCCACTTACCGGCGTCGCCGCCGTGTTCCGGCAGCATGGTGCAGGGCGCCGGCGTCAGATCGGAAAGATCCACCCCCGCGGCCCCGGCGGACTTCAACACGAGCGAGCGATTCAGCCGCTCCACTTCCGCCAGGTCGATCTCCCGGGCCTGCGCAGCCAGGGCGGCACGCCCGGCGGCGTCCAACGTTTCCCAAAAGGCAAAAACCTGCCCCTGGCCTGCGGCTCGGAATGAAGCGATCAATTGTTCATTTGTCATTGTTCAATGGTCATTGTTCATCGGCTGCCCGGATACCCCGAGCCGCCGACATTCCTTCCAATGAACAGTGAAAAATGAACGATGAACAATGAAAAATATCTCACCCCTTGTTCCTTCGCGCCGTCTGGATTGAGGCATTCAGTAACCGGGCTAATTGCTGGCATTCGTCAAGGACGGGATGAACCGTTTCGACAGTGGCCAACCTGGCACGCTGGAGCATCTTCAACCACACCTTTGTCTCGTTCAGCTCCTTGAGCGCGATACCGAGCTTATGCACGAAATCCGCCCGGCTTTCAGCCCCGCGCGCCTCACCGTAATTCGGCGCCGGTGATGTGCCGGAACGCAGCATCTGGCGCGTGATATGGTCGCCGGCAAGTGAGGCAGGCAGTTTGCCGGAGAGAAAAATTATCCTGGCACCGAAATCTATCAGCCGATCTTCGATCTGGTCCGCCTGCTCGTTACTCATGGGATTGTTGTGGGTTGGAGGTTGCGGCCCGCGTGCAACGTCAACCACGGCATTCACAAAATGACAATGAACTATTGTCCAATGGTCATCGTTCATTCCTCATCGGTCATTGGCTCGGTCAAGACGGCAACTGATCAATGACCTATAAGCATCGGCCAATCCTTTCCTTCTGCTCACCGGCATCGGCTCTGGAAATGAAAATTGATCGATGAACAACGACCAATGACCACTACTTCGTTTCCTCGAACCGGAAGACAAACTCCTCGCTCTTCGCGTAACCGAGTTTCTGGCGGATGATGCGCTCCACGAGCGCCGGATCGTGCTGCAGCCGGTCGAGGTATTTTTCCTGTTCCTTGAGACGAGCCATGGCGGCGTCCAACCGCCGCTGGTTGGCGCTTTCCTGCAGCCGGCTGGTCGTCAGGTCGCGCTGCATCTGCACGAAAAACGTGATGCCCCACAGGGCGACCCCCATGAAAAGGACCGCATAAAAGCCGAGGATCAGCTTGCTGTAATTGACGGAGGACAAGGCGCCAAGGTAAGCCAGCCGCAGGAGGGCCAAGCAACGTTTTTCAAAAGACCTTCACGACGTTTTGGCGTGCTTTTTCCGCTGAGGCCCAAATACTTTCGCGCGATGTATCAGAGCTACTACGGCTTTTCGGAGATGCCGTTTCATATCACGCCGGACCCGAAGTTCCTATACCTGAGCACCACCCATCAGGAAGCCCTGCAGCACCTGAAATACGGCGTGCACGAAAAGAAGGGGTTCATCGTGCTCGTCGGCGAGGTCGGCTGCGGCAAGACCACCCTCTGCCGCAAGTTCCTGGGCGAACTCGACCCGCAGCACTACGACACCGCCCTCGTGCTCAACCCCCGCGTCACCGAGACGCAGATGCTCAAGGCCATCCTCACCGAGCTCGGCGAACCCCACCTGGCCCGTAGCAAGAACGACCTCGTCGCCCAGATGAACCAGGTGCTGCTCGACCGCATCGGCAAGGGCCGCGAGATCGTGCTCATCATCGACGAGGCCCAGAACCTTTCCTTCGAGGTCTTCGAGCAGGTGCGCCTCCTCTCCAACCTGGAAACCGACAAGCAGAAACTCCTCCAGATCGTGCTGATGGGCCAGCCCGAGTTGAAGACGAAGCTCGCCATGGAAGAGCTCCGCCAGCTGCGGCAACGCATCCTCGTCCACTACGAACTGCGGCCCTTCACGCGCGACGAGATGGACCACTACATCCACCACCGACTCACGTTGTCCGGCAGCATGGGCCGGCCGCATTTCACGCCCTGGGCCCTGCGCCACATCCACAAGGCCAGCCGCGGCATTCCGCGCATCATCAACAATCTTTGCGACAAATCGCTCCTCTCGGCCTTCATCCGCGAGTCCGACGAGGTCAACTACTGGGACGCCCGCCGCGCCTCAAAGGATCTGGAGCGCCTGACGGACTGAGTCCCATGAGCCTCATCAACGACGCGCTCAGAAAAGCCCAGAAGCAGCGGACCGGCGAGGCTCCGCCGCTGGCCTCGATGCCGAGCGTCGGCGGTGAGTCCCCGGCCCGGATCGCCAAACGCGCCAAGCCCGCCGGCTTCAACGCCCTGCTTCTCCGCCTCGGTCTCGGTGCCGGAGCGCTCCTGCTCGTGGCCGGGATCGGGGCGTATTTCG
>Ga0255338_1001064_pt1 | contig 60179 bp, 57 predicted proteins | sample MeOH1_35cm_T4_19_FD_203715 | JGI IMG/M metagenome (GOLD analysis project Ga0255338, IMG submission 203715) | Sandy soil microbial communities from University of British Columbia, Vancouver, Canada - MeOH1_35cm_T4_195 | ecosystem: Engineered > Artificial ecosystem > Sand microcosm > Unclassified ... | reverse complement strand
GAAGGGCGAAGGTGCGCATCAGCATGACCCAAGATGAAGGGGGGCGACCCCAGGGGGAAACCTCCATTGTTCCGGGATCCTCCTGGCTTGGCTAGTCCCAGGATCGGGTGTCGCATTATCCCAAGGCCTCGGACATCCCCCTTATCTCGGCCTTGATCCGGTCCATCTCCTCCCGCTCGATTTTCCGCGCGGGCACGCCGCCCCAGGTCTCGCCGGCCCCGACCCGACTCCCTGGCAGCACCACGCTCTCCGGCAGGATGGTGGCGTCGTCCCCGATGAGCACATCGCCCATGATGCAGCAGGCCAGGCCCAAGGTGGCCCGGTTCCCCACGGTCACAGGGGCGATGACCAGGTTCCCGCCGCCGCCGTAGTGGGCGAAGATGCGCACGCTGCCACCCAGGGCGGCGTCATCGCCGATGGTGATGAGCTGGGGATCGCTGATGTATTCGGTGTTGATGAAAGCGTGACGGCCGATCTTCATGCCCATGGCCTTCAGGAACCAGACGCCGAAGGGCGTGAGGGTCACGAAAGGCAGGAAGGTGAAGCGCACCAGGTAGAAGAGCCCGTTGTGCAGGAACCAGGGCAGGGCATGGATGGTGTAGTAGCCGCCCTTGAAAGGCTTCACACGGGTGGGCAGCACCCAGTTGTAGAGTGGGATCACCACCAGGAGGGCCAGCCCGAAGAGGAAGAAGCACAGGGCCAGGCCGAAGCCGGACAGAATCCAGGGGAGGGGGCCGGGGAGCCCCCTGGACCATTCGTGGAGGAGCGGCCAGATCCACAGGGCCGGGGCCAGGGCGAGCCCCAGGGCCGTGGAGGCCAGGGTGTACATCAGCAGAACCGCCAGCCCATAAGCCACGCGGGAGAAGCGGCGCAACAGGCGGTCGAGCCCGTTGGCAGGTGGCGGGTTCTTGGATTGATCCGTGGCGAAGGGCTTCATGCCTCCAGCCTAGGAGCCTGTCCAAGCATTCGAAAGCCCCGCGATGGCCACGCGCGCGGGGCCCTCCAATCCTTGGACAGGCTCCTAGCGACATCGGCAGGTAGCATGGGGGCATGGATCTGATCCTGCTCCGTCTCTCCGCCCTCGGCGACATCCTCCGCGTGCTGCCCGCCTGGGCGAACCTCCACGAAGCCTTTCCCCAGGCCCGACTCCGGGCCGTGGTGGAGGACCGCCACGCCTTCCTGCTGGACCCCCTCCCCTGGCTGGATCCCGTGATTCTGCGGCGGAAGAAACTCTCGAATCCACTGGCGGCCCTGCCCGAGTTGAAGCGCGTGGCGGGCCTGATCCGGGGCGCCGAGGCGAGCCTGGATTTCCACGGCATCCTGAAGGCGGCCCTCATCCCGCGGCTGGCTGCCGTTCCCGAACGCTGGGGTGATGGCGTCACCAAGGAGTTCGCCGGGTCCCTCCAGACCCATCCGCTGCCCTTCCGCCACCAGACCCGGTATGGGCAGGCCCTGGGGCTGGCGGAGGCCTTCGGACGGAGCCGGGGCATCGAGGGGCTGGGCCGCTTCAGGCCCGTATTGAAGGCCATTGAACTGCCCGATCCGGGCGCCATCTGGCACCAGGAGACGAAGCCGCGCGCCGTGCTGGTGCCCGGCGCCTCGCGGCGGGGCGCCATCAAGCGCTGGCCGCTGCGCCATTGGATCACGCTGGCCCGGATGCTGAAGGACCGCTGGGACCTGCGGTGGTCCCTCGGACCCGAGGAGGAGGACCTGCGCACCTGGCTGCCCGAGATGACGGGCATTTCCGCGCTGCCCCGGCTGGGCTTCTGGCAGCTGGCCGCGGCCCTCCGGCAGGCGGACCGGGTGGTGGCGCCGGATACGGGGCTCCTGCACCTGGCCGTGGTGCTCGGTGTGCCGGCCCTGGGCCTCTACGGGTCCAGCGATCCCGTGGTGGCGGGGCTGCCGCCGGGCGCGGGAAGCATCCTGCGCACGGGCATCAGCTGCTCCCCCTGCCGGGAGCGTGCGTGCCAGCGCCGGCAGTGCCTGGAGGAGCTCACGCCAGAGCAGGTCGGTGCGGCCGTTCTCGGACAGCCGGCCCCTACCGGACGTTGAACTTGAACTTGCCCTCGTGGCATTCCAGGCACTTCACCTTCGTGGGCTGATGCTGGCGGTGGCATTCCGTGCAGGGGATCTCCCCCAGGTGGGAGTCGTGGGGGTTGGGCTTCGCATCCTTGGTCAGGGCCTTCATGGCGGGATAATCGCCGTGGCAGGTCATGCAGGATTCGGAAGCCACGGCCTTCTTGCTGGGCTTCTCCTCATGGTGGCAGTCGAAGCAGTGGACGCCGGCCTTGACGTGATGCTCGGGCAGCTTGCGGCCGCCAGATTCCTGGGCCAGGGCGGGAGCCGCCAAGAGCAGGCAGCAGAGCAGGTTGGCAAGGCAACGAACTGGTGTCATGGCGATTCCTCAAACCCTGGCGGTGGCGGCCGCCAGATTTCTAGGCAGTTTACAAGAGGCCTGGGCCTTGTCAGAGCAGCGTGCCTTGGGTGGCCCTCCAGATCCAGACCCTGGCCGGGATTTTGGCGGACGCGTGACCTCAATCACGTTTGAGTCCACAGGGGCGGACGTCGAAGGTTCAGGTGTAGGATCATGACCCTGAAGGCATCTATGGCGGCATCTTTCCAGATCATTGCTAGTTAACCGATGAACATTCAGGGGATCGACGCGGGGGCTATTCCCCCGGGCGCCCTGATTCAACAAGGGGTCCATATGAGAGGGAAACGCACGCACTTCGCCGCGGGCCTGGCCGTGGTGTTGGGGGTGTCTTGCGTCACAGGGCTGCAGGGCCAGACGGCCCAGACGCGGGCGAAGGTGCCCACCGCCATCCCCCGCTACCAGCCACATGTCGCGGTGAAAGGTCCCATCGATCTGCCGGGGGCGGACGAGCTCATGGACCTCGGCGACGAATGGTCCAGCGGGTTCAAGAAGTTCCACCCCGGAGCCAACCTGATCTACCGGTCGAAGCTCACCAAGGATGCCGTGAAGGATTTCCAGGAGGGCTCCGCCCTGCTCATCCTCGCGGACCGGGAACTCTCGCCGGAGGAGACCAAGACCTTCCAGACCAAGTTCGGCTACATGCCGATGCGCATTCCTGTCTGCCTGGACGCGAACATCGTCTTCGTCAACAAGGCCAACCCCATCACCTCCATCACCATGGAGCAGCTGGACGCCATCTACTCCAGGGCGCGCCTTGGCGGCAGCAAAGCGCCCGCGATGGTCTGGGGCGACCTCGGCGCCAAGGGCGAGTGGGCCAAGATGCCCATCGTCGCCTACGCGCGCGCCGAAGGCACGAACACGCGCACCTCGTTCGCCGCCCAGGCCATGCTCAAGGGCGAGTACCGGCCCGGCATCCAGGAGCGCGGTGATTCCTCCGCCCTGGCCGAGGCGGTCATGACCGACCGGGCGGGCATCGCCTTCGGCACCATGGCCTCCTGGTATTTCGCCAACAAGGTGCTCCCCGTGACGCCCTACCACATCGAGGACGCCCGCTTCCCGAACCAGGACGCGGTCACCACCAGCAAGTACCCCATGCCCCGCCTGTTCTACGCCTACCTGAACCGGACGCCGGGCCAGCCCCTCCCGGCTCCCGTCAACGAGGTCATCCACTTCCTCCTGACCCAGGAAGGCCAGAACGCCGTCGCGGATTCCGGCCTGCTCCCCGGCCCGCCGGAGTTCATCCAGATCGCATTGAAGCGCCTCAGCCGCTGAGGCCGTCGCGCAGAAAGGCCCTCGTGCCCAGGCACGGGGGCCTTTCTGCGTAAAGTGAAGAGCTATCCGCGTCTCCAGCCCACGCTGCCGTCCTTGCGATCTTCCAGCACGATGCCCAGGGTCTTGAGCTGGTCGCGGACCCGGTCGGCCTCGGCCCAGTTCTTGGCAGCCTTGGCGGCCCGGCGCGCCTCGATGAGGGCCTCCACCTCGACGTCGAGGCTGGCCTCTTCGTGGGGCCAGGCGCCGAAGATGGCATCGGCCTCATCCAGGAAGGCCAGCACGGCGTCGCGCTCCTCGCGGGTGAGGGCCACGTGGTCGTCCTGGGCGTTGAGGTCGCTGATGAGGGTGAAGATCGCCGCCAGGGCCTCGGGGGTGTTCAGGTCATCGGCCATGGCCGCCCAGAACTGTTCCCGGGCCTGATCCAGGCGGGCCGCGGGATCCAGGGCCTCCGACCAGGGACCGCCACCGGCCTGGCCTTCGCCCTCCATGCGCTTGCGGAAGGCGCGGATGCGCTTCAGCGAATTCTCCGCGGCCCGCAGACCCTCGAAGCTGAAGTTCAGCACCTTGCGGTAGTGGTTGCTCTGGATGGCGTAGCGCAGAGCGATGGGATCCACCCCCTTGGCCACCAGGTCGCGCAGGGTGAAGAAGTTCCCCAGGCTCTTGGCCATTTTCTGGCCCTCGACCATGAGGAACTCGCCGTGCACCCAATGGTTCACCCAGCGGTGGCCCAGGCAGCCCTCGCTCTGGGCGATCTCGTTCTCGTGGTGCGGGAAGATCAGATCCACACCGCCGCTGTGGATGTCCACCCGCTCGCCCAGCAATTCCATGCCCATGGCCGAGCATTCGATGTGCCAGCCGGGGCGGCCGGGGCCCCAGGGGCTGTCCCACCAGGGCTCGCCTGGCTTGGCGGCCTTCCACAGCACGAAGTCCGTGACGGAGTCGCGCTCGTATTCGTCGGCGTCCACGGAGGTGCCACCCTGCATGCCCTCGCGGTCCAGGTGCGCCAGGCAGCCGTACTGGGGCAGACCGGCGATGCGGTAGTAGACACTGCCCTCGCGGACATACGCCAAGCCCTTCGCCTCGAGCTCCTGCACCAGGCTGATCATCTGGGGGATGTAGGCCGTGGCCCGGGGGAGGTAATCCGCCCGCCGGACGCCCAATGTCTCCAGATCCTCCAGAAAGACGGCGGTGAAGCGTTCCGTGAGGGCCTTCATGGCCTCATGGCGGGCCCTGTTGGGGGCGTCCGCAGGCAGGGCGTCCTGGGAATCCCGGATGATCTTGTCCTCGACATCCGTGATGTTCATGCAGTGGCGGACCTCGTGGCCCGCGGCCTGGAAGGTGCGCTTGAGCAGGTCCTGGAAGAGGAAGGTTCGTAAATTTCCAATGTGCGCATAGTTGTAGACTGTGGGGCCACAGGTGTACAACGAGACAGTACCGGGCACCACAGGCACCACGGCTTCGATCTTCCGGGTCAGGGTGTTGAAAAGGGAGATTCGCCGCTGCATCTTCATGGCACTAGGTAACCATCTTTGTCCGTTCTTCTGAAGGCTTCGTGTGTCCTTATGGGCCTCTTCGACCGAAAATCCGGAGAACAGCCGTCGCTCGGACGGGACGAGCGCCTGAACCAATTGGAGGCGGAGAACCGGGCGCTCAAGAGCCGCCTGGAGGGCACCCAGGAGCTGGTGCGCCACCTGGATGAGGACCGGGACCTCCTCCTGGGGGCCGTGGAGCGGCTCCGCCCGGGGCTTACCCACCGGGAGCTGGGGCAGGCCCTCATGGAGGTCTGCTTCAAGCCGCTGGGCCTGGCCTGCTTCTATGTGGCTCTGGCGGACTGGGACCGGGATCAGCTGGAGTTCGTGCTCTACCACGAGGGCGGGCGGGTCCGGCAGCACCCTTCCCGGCGGCTTTCCGACCGGGCAGGCCTGTCCGAGCGGGTCCTTGCCGGTGGCCGGCCGATCTACATCCGGACCATGGAGGAGGGCCATGCGGCCGGGAGCCTGCTGACCGCGGCCGAGCAGGCGACGGGGCTCATCCCCCATTCCTGGTACGGTGTGCCCCTTGGCCGGGAAGCCCGGCCGGCGGGGCTCGTGAGCTACCAGAGCTTCCAGACCGACGCGTTCAGCGAAAACCGGCGGCGGGTCATGGATGCCCTGACGGCCCTGATGTCCACCTGTATGAGCCAGCAGGAGACCCTTCAGCACCCCTGAAGGGCCGCTCAGGTCCGTTGGACCAGGGCCAGGAGGTCCTCCGGCAGCACCCGCGCGCGGTTGTCGGAGCCAGCCACCAGGTGGATGCTCTCGCCCTCGGCCAGCAGGGTTCCGTCGCGCTCGATGCGGTAGCCGAACACGAGGCGGCGGCGGCCGGTCTCCTGGAGGAAGGTCCGCACCTGCACCAGCTCGTCGTAGCGCGCCGGCGAGCGGAAGCGCACCCGGATCTCGTTCACCACCAGGCGCACGCCCCGGGCCTCCCAGTCCGCGTAGCTCTGCCCCAGCTCCCGCAGGAAATCGCTGCGGCCCAGCTCCATCCACACCGGATAGGTGGCGTGGTGGACGATGCCCATGGCATCGGTCTCGGCATAGCGCACTCGGAGTTCGGTCAGCGATTCCATGGCAAATCAGTCCTCGGGCTTCAGCCCTCAGTCTTCAGTGCCCGGCCACCTGCGTCCATCAAAAAGCCCCGCCGGAGCGGGGCCAGTGGTGCGCGCGGAGGGGCTCCCGGCTACTCGACGGTGACGCGGATGTGATCGCCCTTGTCCGTGGTGACTTCCAGCAGCAGGTCGCCCGGCTTGGAGCTGGCCAGGAGCTTCTGGAGCTGTTCGGGCTTCATGCCCTTCTTGGTTTCGCCGTTGATCTTGATCTCGCCTTCGCCGGCCATGTCGAGGATGCCGTTGGCCAGGCTGATGGGCATGCGGACGTGGACTTCGTTGGGGCCGTCCACGCCCTTCTGCCTGGCATGGTGGTGGAAGGATTTGGAGACGATGTCCACCTTGATGAACCGCGCGTTCTGCGCGGCCAGAGGGAGACTGAGGCTGGCCGCCAGGGCCAGCGGGATCATGATGGCACGCATGGGCGGCCTCCTTGGAAGGAACGGGTCGGCACTCGCCGGGTCGAAAGAGATTACGGGGTGATGATGCGGAGGATTAGCCCGGATATCCTGGATGATGGAACGGAAGGCCGCCTGCTTCCATCCAAGGTCCATGTGCGGTCCGTCCGCCCTCTTCCCGGAGTCCCAGCATGAAAGCCCTCGCCGCCCTCCTGCTCATCGCCGCGCCCCTGGTGGCCCAGGGACCCGTGAAGTGGGAGCACGACTACCAGGCCGCCCTCAAACGTGCCAAGGCCGAAAAGAAGGTCATCTTCATGGACCTCTGGACCGAGTGGTGCCCGCCCTGCCAGTACCTGCAGAAGAACGTCTTCCCCAGCCCCGAGGGCCAGGCCGCCCTTGCCAAGGTGGTGCCCTTCTCCGCCCTGGTGGAGAAGCGGGATCGCACGCCCCTGCCCGAGGGGAAGCAGCTGGCCGCCAAGTTCGGCCTCGAAGCGTTCCCGACCATGGTGGTCCTCGACGCCAACGGCAAGGAGGTCCGCCGCCAGGTGGGCGCCTTCCGCACTGGCGCCGAGTTCGCGGCCTGGCTGGGGAGCAAGTAGCTATCAGCTATCAGCTATCAGCTCTCAGGTATCAGCTATCAGTAATCGCACGGCGGCCTGCGGGCCGCCGTTTCTTTAGCTGAGAGCTGACAGCTGACAGCCGACAGCTGACAGCCCTTACAGATCCTTCACCCCGCCCGCCGTCTTCGGCGGCTTGGGCAGGCGCTGCTTGAGGCCCTCCAGCTCGTCCTGCTGGGCGCCCATGCTGGGGCGGGGCGGAGGCGGGGGTGGGGGCTTCTTGGGGTTGGGCGGAGGTGGCGGGGCCGCGTCCTTCACGAGGGTCTGCAGATCATGGATGGCGTCGCGCTGGCCCGGTTGTTCCAGCAGCAGCCGTTCCAGGAGGGCGCGGGCCTCGGCGGGGCGGTTGGCGTCCAGGTGGGCGCGGGCGGCCAGGAGGAGGGCCGGGGCACGCCAGGGCGGCAGGGGGCGCGGGGCGCCCTGACCAACAAGGGGGGACAGCGTCTTCAGGGCCTCCTCGGGAAGCCCTGCCCGCAGGTCGATCTGGGCGGCCAAGAGCACGTGGTTGGGCCTTGTGTCGCCGGGCCGCCAGCGGCGGGCGCCAGGCAGGTCGCCATCCTCCAGAGCCCGCTGGGCGAGCCAGGCTTTCACGCTGGGGGGCCCCCAGACCCTCCCGGCCTGGGCCCGGAGGGGGGCCGCCAGGGCCAGCAGGAGGAGCAGGGCGGGGCGCCAGCGGGCCATGGGTTTCCCGGCGCAGGCCAGCCAGAGGGCCAGCCCGGCCAAGGCCACCCAGGCGCCCACTTCGGGGTGGGCCGGCTGGAGGGAACGCTGGGCCGGGAGGGGGAGCTTGCCGGCGGCCAGGGCCTGGAGGCCCGCAGCGGCGGTTTCGCCATTGGTGAAGACCTGGCCCCCGGTGGCCTGGGCCAGACGCGCCAGGAACTCAGGGTGGGCGATGCTTACGGCGGGTTCCGCCGTCGAAGGCTGGCCTTCCGGGCCGGGTTTGGCCGGAACGGCGTGGGACTGGCCATCCCCGAAAGCCAGCACGCAGACGGGCAACTTGGCCTGCCTCAGGGCGGCGGTGGCCCGTTCCAGGGCGGCCTCGGGGGCCTCCCAGGTCTCCTCGCCGTCGCTGAGCAGCAGGATCACGGCGGGCGTGTCCCGGTCCGCCTGGGCGGCCACCTGGGGCAGACCCCGGCCCAGGCTCGTGCCCGGGGAACCCACCTCGCCGGGGACCACGGCACGCAGCGCCTCGCGGAGTAGGGTGCGATCCTCCCCGGGGGGTTGCACCGGAATGGCATCGCCCGTGAGCAGATCGAGGCTCCACCGGAGCCCGGCCTGGGGCTGAGACCAGATGCGATCCAGGGCGCCCACGGCCGCGTCCCACCGCGGACGCCCGTTCGCGTCTGACACGGCCATGGACCGGCTGGCGTCCAGCACCACATGGACCGTGAGCCGCGGGAACTCCGGCAGGCCCCAGCGGGGCTCCGCCAGCCCGAGCCCCAGGCCCGCCAACATGAGCGCCATGCCCAGGCCCTGCCAGAGCGGGCGCTGGCCCACCACCTGCACGCCCAGGCCCGGCCGGAGGTGCGCCCGCAGCGCCAGGGCGAGAACCAGCAGGATCGCCCCCCCAAAGGGCGCCAGCAGCCAGGGATGGGTGAAGGGCAGCATGGTCTGCGAAATCAGGAGGACAGACGGGCTTCCACAGCCCGGATCAGGGATCCAACCTCCTGGACAACCTTGGGGCGGTCCAGGGGGTCTTCATCTTCGTCATCGAAGGCTTCGTACCTAAACTGCACGCCAAAGACGCTGTAGGACACCAGGCTACGAAAGGGTGCCACATCTGCGCCCATGCCCTCCAGCGCCAGCATCAGGCGGCCGAGATCATGGGTGTGGGGATGTTCGGCCCCCAAGGCGGAGATCCAGGCTTTCAGCGCCTTCTCAATGGCCTGCTGGGCGTGGAAACCCATGATCTCATCGGCGAAAACGGTGGCGTCCACCATGCCCTGGAGAGCCTGCCAGTCCTTCATGGCCATGGCGAAGATCCGCTGGGCCTCAGGAGGCGCGCTCATAGAGAATCCTCCCTTCCTGAAGAGCCCGGCCGATGATGTGGTTTCTCGATCCCCGCCATGCCTCCACTTCCTGCGGCGTGTAAAGCAGGAGATCCTTGGAAACCGCCACATGGCCCAGGGCGCAATAGAGGCGGCCCAGCCGCGCCCTGCGGCCTTCCAGCGGATCGGCTTCGCCCACGATGAGCAGGTCCAGATCCGAATCCTCCCGTGCATCCCCCCGGGCCTGGGATCCGAAGAGGACGATCATTTGCGGATGCACCTCGCGAATGATGGTGTCGCGGATTTCCGCAAGCTGGGCTTCCTGGGCTGGGTTCATGGGGTGGGTTCCGGATTCATCATAGCGTTGGCTTCTCTGCAGCGAGGGTCTGCTGACGTCAGGCCTCCCAGGCCGCGTCCACGGCCGCATCCAGTTCGGTTTCGAGGGCCGCGATCTGGCCGCGCAGCTCCAGGATGGGCTCGCGGGCCTCGCGCCAGGCGCGCTTCAGGAAGTCGCGGTCGCCCAGGGTGGGTTCCTTCAGCTGCTTGTTCCGCCGCTTCAGGGCCTCCGCCAGCGCCGTGGCCTCGTCCAGCTCCCAGAAGGCCTCCAGCTTTTCGCCGACGGTGGTGAGTTGCCAGGGCGCGTCCTGGCGGAGGAAGCTGAGGAAGGCGCCGCGATTAGACTCAAGTAGCCGAGACGATTCCACAGCTTGCCGGGCGAGTGCGGCGATCTCAGGATTCACGCTCGATGGAAGGGTAATCCGGGCCATGACGTTCTCTCTCCATTCATAGGTGTTGCCTTGGATGAAGGAGGGAGACTCATCAAGAAATGCTCGTTCGCCCATGGAGCTGTTGAGGATTCCCAACAGCCACCAATCTTCTCTGGGGATGAAAAAGCACTTATTGTTTGGATAAGCCTCATTTTTGAGGCAGGCGAACCGGCTACGCTGCGCCATTTCTGGCCACACGACCTTCGGTTGGCTGAAATAACCCTCGTACGCTTCCTGCGCCTGCTGCAACTCGAACCAGGCCTGCTTAGTGGCGCGGTGGTCCAGGCCGATGGTCTTGCCGTTCTTCTCGAAGGTGCGGAAGGGCTTCAGGTGTTTGGCCACGGCGGGGAAGCGGTCGTTGAACTCTGCTTCGGTATAGCGGTTCTTGGGCGTGTAGACGAGGAAGCGGGGCTCGTCCTGGCGCAGGGCCCAGCGCCGCACCTCGTCCCCGATGACCAGGGGCTTGAGGATCTGGGCGGCTTCGGGATTCTTCGCCACCAGCGCGTCGCGTTCATCCTGGGTCAGCCAGAAGGCATCGTTGAGGCCGGTCTTGATGCCCCAGCAGATGGGCGTCTCGCCCAGGTACTCGCGCAGGGGGATGCCTTTTGCTTTCCGGGTGGCGAAGGCGGCGCCCCTGGCCTCGTCCACCAGCAGCCAGGTGTCTTCACCCAGTTGATCAGCGGGCACGGCGTGGCCATGGGCCGCATCAAGGGTTTCCAGGTCCGCGTCACTTTGCGGCAGGCGGGGGATCTGGGCGAAGCGCAGGGGCGCGGTGGTGCCGCTGTCACGCTTGGTGGCCTGCAAGACCATCGGGTACGTGGTCGCGTCCTTGAACACGGGTAGTTCGCCTAAATCCAGCAGGCGGTCGAGCTGGAAGCGGGCCTTCAGGAAGGCGCGGGAGGGCTGGCCGTACTGGGCGCGCAGCCACTTGTTGCTGACGATGATGCCGTAGCGCCCGCCGTCCCTCAGCAGCCCGGCGCTGAGCTGGAAGAAGTAGCAGTAGAGGTCGGCCCGCTCCTGGTGGACGTCCGGGAAGGCCTGCTTCAAATGGGGCTTCTGCTCCTTGAACAGCTCCATGCGCACGTAGGGCGGGTTGCCGATCACGGCATCAAAGGCTTCCACCTCGGGGAAGAGCTGGCGCCAGTCGACGGTGAGGCTGTTGGCCACGCGGATCTGCTCGCCCAGGTTGGCGAGCTTGCGGCCCGGTGTGGCGCTTTCGAGCCACAGGGAGAGCTGGGCCAGCAGGGCGGCCTCGGCGTGCAGGTCCACGCCGTAGAAGCAGCGTTCCAGCGGCGGCAGCGCCTTCAGGCCCGCCAGGGCGCGGCTGCGGGGCGTGTCCTGGAGGATCTGGAAGCCGGGCATGTCGTCGTGAACCGCATCTTCGGGCACATCGGGCAGGGATGAGGCCGCCGCCAGGGCCTGGCGGTAGGCGGGCTCCAGCAGCTCGCGCAGCACCCGCAGGCCCATGGCGAGGAAGGCGCCGCTGCCGCAGGCGGGGTCCACGATGCGCAGGTCGGCCACGGCGTTCCAGGCGGTGTGGAAGGCCTGGAGGGTCCAGCGGGCGGCTTCATCCCCGCCGTCCGGGCGCGGCCCCAGGGTCTGGGCGGTGGCTTCGAGCGCCTGCCCGAGGCAGCGCTCCACCAGCGGCCTCAGGGTGTGGCGGCAGATGTAGCGCGTCACCCAGTCGGGGGTGTAGTAGATGCCGTCGCTGTGGCGAGTGTCCTGGCGCTCACCGCGGGCGGCATCCAGATCGCCCAGACTGGATTCAAAGCAGTGGCCCAGCACGCTGATGGGCAGCTCGGTGACGAAATCGCGGTCGGCCAGGTGCAGCAGCTGCTTGGCCAGATCCTCGGTGAGGGCGAAGCCGGGGCCATCCACGGTCTCGTCCTTGCGGAACAGCCCGCCGTTGAAGGCCTGGATCTCCAGCACGGCATGGCCGCCGCGGAACTCACGCCGGAAGCCTTTGTCCAGGTGCTTGAACAGCATCTGGAGGTTGCGATGCAGGGGCTTCTCCTCCAAGTGGCCAGTGTGTTCCCGCAGATCCGCCAACAGGCCATCCGGCAGCAGGTGGCGGCTTTGCGCGAACCCGGCGAACAGGGTGCGGTTCAGCAGCTTCTGGGCGGCCAGCAGGGCCCTGGCGGGGGCCTGGGGATCATTCTGGTCCTCCAGCAGGCGCTGGTAGTGGCCCTGGGCCACATCGCGGACGGCACGGAACTCCTGGTAGAAGGCGCGGGTGATGCGCTCCTGCTCCAGAGGCGCGGCCTGGATCTGTTCGAGCAGACGGGGCCGCTGGCCGGGCCGGGCCGGGATCAGGTTGGCGGGGCTCAGGAAGAAGGCCAGCTCCTGGAGCACACGCTCGCGGTCCTCGTGCTGGAGCCGGTGGAACTCGAACACCCAGGCCTTGAGCTGCCTGGTTTCCCGGGCGTACAGCCGGATCTCGCGGAAGTTCGACACGAGGATGAATTCGGCGTGGGCGTGCTTGTCGGCGTATGAGAACCCCTGCTGCACCGGGGACATGGCGTAGGGGCCCTTGGGAGCCTTGTCCAGGTCGGTGCCACCGTCCTTCAGCTCGAATACGGCATAAGTGGCGGCCTCGTCCTCGGCCCCGCCGAAGCGGCCGAAGGAGGCATCGGGCCGGTCGCCGTCGGCCTCGGTCTTGTGCTCCTCCCGCATGGTGTAAGGCTGATCCGCCGGCACCGATCCGTTGGGGAGGTAGCCCAGACCCTGCTGGAACACGAGATTCAGGAACTGGCTCCGGTTGGCCTGCTCCTTGATGACGCCGCCCTGGTAGTTGTCCAGCCGATCGGCCCATTCCAGGGCCGCGGCCCGAAGGGCATCAGGGACCTCCACCTGGGTCAGCAGCTGATCCAGCCGAGAGGGGGCGATGAGCGGATTCAGGGGCATGGGTCAGTTTCCTACAATCCAGGCAGGCCTGGGCTTTCCGCGCTTGAAGGCGAGATCGGCGGCCAGGGGCAGGGCCAGAAGGGTGGCCAGAAGGAGGCACCAGTGGGCCAGGGGCTGGCCTTCAGTGGGCTGATCCACCGGCAGGAGCGTCTTCTCCAGCTGGTCCACCGACGCGAGGCTGCGGGCCAAGCCGACGGGATCCTCGGCGCTGAAGGATTCGCCGCCCGTGAGGTGGGCCACCTGCTGCAAGGTGGCGTGGTCCACTTCCACCCGGAGCCGCGCGAAGCCGCCGCCTTCCAGGGGCACCAGGCTCTCGCCGTCGGTGCCGATGGCCACGGCGTGGATGCGGATGCCGTTGCGCTGCGCCTCTTCCGCAGCCTCCACGGGCGTCACCCGGCCACGGTTCTGCACGCCATCTGTAATCAACAGGATGACGCGGCTGCGGGCCGGGCTGTCCTCCAGGCGCCGCACGGCGGTCATGAGGGCCGAGCCGATGGCGGTGCCGTCGTCCCGGCTGTCCAGATCCAGACGGGCCAGCATGCGGAGCAGGCGCCTGTGGTCGGCGGTAAGGGGGCTGAGCGTCACGGGATGGGCGCTGAAGAGGATGAGGGCGAAGCGGTCGTCCGGGCGCCGCTGGACGAACTGGGCCAGGGTGCGGCGGGCCGCGTGCCAGCGGTCCTCGTCGGGCCGGTCGAGGATCTGCATGCTGCTGCTGCCATCCAGCACCACGGCGAAGTCCACCACCGGCGCCTCGCCCCGCACGGGCCGGCGCCACTCGGGGCCGGCGGCGGCCAGGCCCAGGGCCAGGGCCAGCAGCGGCGGCAGCCAGTGGGAGCTGAGGCGCGCCATGGCGCTCGACGGTTGGGAGGAGGGGATGCCCCAGCGGTAGACCACCCGCCAGGCCCAGATGAACAGGGGCACGGCCACCAGCAGCAGCAGGGGATGGCGCAATGCGATCATGCGTCCCCCTTCCGGTCGCCACGGGCATCCAACGCCGCCACTAGCGCCTCCGGGGCGGGGAAGGGCGGTTCCGTGCGGCCGAACCGGGCCGCATCGAGGCTCTTCACCCACTGGTCCCAGGGGTCGAGGTTGCGGGCCTGGAACTCGGGGGGCCCCCAGGCCCGGGCGGCCTCTCCGAAGCGGGCGGCCAGCAGGTCGCGGCCCAGGGCATGGGCGGCGTCGAGGGCGGCACGATCCCGGTTGGCCGGGGGCCAGTGCCGGCGGAAGGTGTGGGCCGCGTGATGCAGGTGGCGCTTGGCGGAACCCTTCCGCCAGCGCCGGGTGGCCCATATGGCGAGGCCCAGGGGCGGCAGCAGCAGCAGGCTGGCCCAGGCCCAGGGGAAGGGGATGGCGGGCAGGAGGTCGTCGTTGCCGCCGCCGAAACCCACCCAGGGACCGCCGAAGGGGATGGTGCGAGGCACTTCGATGCGCAACTCGGGGCTCCGCTGGCCGTTGCCCAGGTCCAGGGCGGGGATCACGGCGGAGCCCGGCTCCAGGGCCTGCACCTGGAAGCGCCAGCCGCGGCCATCAGGCAGGGGCTCTATGGAGCGCAGGCGCAGTGGCCCCAGGCGATCCTCCACCGTGGGCCGCGGCGGAGCGGGCAGGGCGGGATCCGCCTCCCGCAGCTCCAGCACCTGCAGCTCGCCAAGCTTCAGCTGGGCCGGCGCCTTCCAGGTGGGGGCGGCTCCGGCCCAGAGGCCCACCGCCATCAAGCACGCGATCTGTTGATATCTCGGGATCCGCGAGCGGATTCCGAGCCAGGACAGGCGCTGAGGGGAACCTGCCCTGCTCATGCCCCCCCCGCCCGCAGCCAGGCGTTCAGCTTCACGATGGGGTCCTCGAGCAGGTCCCAGCGCTGCCGTTCGATGGCGGAGGAGAAACCTGGATCGGGCCAGGCCGGGGCCTTGGGGCCGGTCTGGGTTTCGGGTTGGAACCACACTAGGCGATGCCGCGTGGCGAGGGGTTTCAGCAGGGGGGCCAGGCCTTGCAGGCCGGCGCCGTTGCTGAAGAGCCAGAGGCGATGTCCCTTCCCGTGCTGGCCCCAGAGACCCAGGGCCTCGCGCCAGGCGGCCGCCGTGGGGATGGAGGGACCGCGCTCGGCCAGTGTTTCCAGGATGCGCAGGCCGTGGATGCGCCCCCGTTTGGGGGCGATGCGCAGGGCGGGCGTGCGGCCGTCACCGGGAACGATGAGCCCCAGCCGGTCGCCCGTGGCCTGCAGCGTGGCGAAGGCCGCGCCGCAGAGTTCCATGGCCCAGCGCAGGGGGGAGACGGGATCGCCCAGGAACATGGAGGGCGAGGGGTCCACCACCAGCCACAGCACCAAGTCGCGGCTGCTTTCGAAGCGCTTCATGATCGGTTCGCCCGCCCGGGCGGTCAGGGGCCAGTTGATGAAGCGCGGATCATCGCCCGGCACATAGGGCCGGTTCTCCACGAAGGTGAGGCCGGAGCCTTTGAGCTTGGAGGGATGGAGCCCCTCGGTCCCACCGCTCAAGCGTCCGCGCAGGCGCAGAGGCAGGCGTCGCAGGCGGGCGAGGAAGCGGGCGGGGAGGGGCATGGGGATTCAGTATGGCGGAATTCAGGGTTCAGTCTTCAGTCCTGAGTCTTCAGTCTTCAGGCAATGCTTTCTGGATCTTTTACTGAGGACCGAGGACCGAGGACTGAGGACTACCCCTCTACCACTTCACCCGTACCCGGTACTCCAGCGTGGCGCTGCCCTCGGCGGGTACGGTGACTTTGAACCGGGCGGTGCTGGCGGTCTCCTTGGTGAAGGGGTGGCTGTTCTGCAGCATCTCCCAGTCGCCGGGCAAGGCTTCCACCAGATTCACAGTGACGGATTCCTTTTTGGCGTTCTTCAGTTCCACCTGGTACGCGGATTCATGCACGAAGCCGTACTTGCCCTGCCGGCCCAGGCTCTTGTAGTCGGTCTGCTTCCGCCGGGCGGTGACGTCGAAGGCGTCGCCCAGCTTCAGGCGGACCTGCTCGTTCTTCGGCGTGTGGTCCACGTTGTCCTCGCCCACGAACTGGGCGCGGCCTTCGCTGTCGCGCTTGTAGACGCGGATGACGCCCTTGGGCAGCGGCATGCCCAGCCGGCTGGACTCCTTGTTGTCGAACTCCACGAAGACGCCCACCTTCTGCTTGTCGCCCAGGTCGCTGTAGCTGCCGGAGTAGTAGTAGCCCGGGCCCAGGAGCAGGTATTCCTTCCGGACGGGCACAGAGCTGGCGCTGAGTAGGGCCACCTGCTTGGTCTGGTTCACGGCCAGGGTGGTAGGGCGGTCCAGGGTGTAGAGGTGGTATTCGAAGAGGCTCTCCTCGGCCATGCGGGGTGCCTCCGCCTTCGCCATGGCCACTACCCCCACGGCGCCATAGGCGCGCTCCGGTCGCTGTTTGGCCCGGTTCACGTCCCCCGCCACCAGCTGCAGGGTGGCGTTCGGATAGGCCGCTCCGCTCTGGTTGGTGAGCGTCACCCAGCCGCTGAGGTCGAGGGTCTTTTCGTCCGCCGCGAGGTTGGCCACGTAATCGGCCCGCCAGGAGAGGCCGCCCGTGAGGTAGCTCAATTCGAGTTTCTGCTCCCGGTCGGCGCCGCTGTTGAGGCTGATCACCAGGGTGGGCCGGGCCCGCAGGTTGCCGGGCACCTTCGGGAAGATGAGGCGGCCGGGGGCGCTGGTCTCGATGCGGTCAGCGAACTGCAGGACGGTGCCGTTGTTGGTGGCCAGCACCGTGGCCTCCTCGCGGATCTCCTTCGCTCCCGCGCCGGATTCGTTGGGCACACTGCGCACCACGGTCACCTTCTCGCCCACGTATTTCTCCAGCAGCTTCTGAGGCGTGAGCAGGTCGAAGTCGAAGTTCTGTTCGGCCACCCAGAAATCCCTGGGCGTCGTGAGATTCCGCAACAAGGCCGTCTCGGGGCGGATCTGGGCCGACACTTCCTGGAAGGCCAGCCGCGCCTCGCCCTTGGGCAGGCGCACCTCGCGGGTGTCCTTCACCAGGGCTAGGTTGTCGTTGTAGATGGTCACCGCCAGGGCCTTCTGGTCCTTCAGTGTGGTGACGGTCTCCTGGCCGACCAGAAGCGATGGCAGGGCAGCGAGCAGCAGAGCAGGGCGCATGGAACCTCCAAAGGAATGGGTACTGGGCAGGGGCCCGATACCTGGTCATGCCGTGAAGAGGGGCATCCTTTCAGGGAAAATCGACCTCAGATCTTCCCTTCGCCCGCCAGTTCCTGGATCCGCGCCAGGCCGGTGTCCAGCTGGCCCTGGAGCAGCTTCTCGGCCCCCATCATGGCCATCATCATGGGGATGTCGGCCTCGTCCACCAGGCGCAGGGTGCATCCTTCGCCGGCGGCGGCGATCTCGAAGCGCAGCTCGTGGTCGAACAGCTTCTTCGCGCCGGGCACCAGGCTCACGAGCTGGCCGGGGACGCGGGACTTGGCCACCAGTTCCTGGGGGACCTTCATGCCCATCAGCTCGATGACGTAGCTATGCCGGTCGGCATCGCCCTGGAAGTTCAGGGCAGAGGGCTCGAGGAAGGCGCGGTGCTTCGACAGGTCGGAGAGGAAGCTATACAGCGCGTCCGCGGAGACGGGCAGCGAAGCGGTGGCGGTCTTGATCGTGGTCATGGAGGCTCCAGGGGCGAATGGGAATGATCGCCGCCATCCGTCCTTTTGTCTCGCGGATCGGCGTGGTGGTGCCCCCGCGGTCCTTCCTTCGGGTCAGTACACCCGTTCGCCGAAGAAGGCGGTGCCGATGCGGATCTGGTCGCTGCCGGCCTGGACGGCGGCCTCCAGGTCGGCGCTCATGCCCATGCTGAGGCGCAGGGGGTGCCCCAGATCCTGCTGAAGCCGCTCGCGCAGGGCGGCCAATTGGGCGAAGGCGCCCCCGTCTTCGGGCGGCGGGACGGCCATGAGGCCGCGCAGGGGCAGGCGCGGATCGGCGCCCAGGGCTGCGATCAGGGCAGGGAGATCCGCCTCTGTGCAGCCACCCAGCTTGGTGGCCTCGTCCCAGAGGTCCACCTGGAGCCAGACGGGGCGTATCACGTCCAATTCCTCTGCGAGCCTGCGGAGGCGCTCCACCAGTTCCGGGCGGTCCAGGCTCTGGATCTCCGCGAAATGCTGGAGGGCGGGCTTGGCCTTGTTCCGCTGGAGGGGCCCCAGGAGCAGGAAGGCCAAGTCCGGCGCGGCGACGGCCTTGTCGGCGCCTTCCTGTACGTAGTTCTCGCCAAAACGCGTGAAACCAAGGGCCGCCGCCTCCTGGATCAATGCCAGGGGCTGCTTCTTCGATACCGGCAGCAGCTCGACGCTCTCCGGAACTCGGTTGGCGGCCTCGCAGGCCCGGGCGATGCGGGCCCGTAGGCCCTCGATCCGGTCCGCCAGGCTCACGGCAGGAAGAGGATCCGCTGGCAGGATTCGCAGGCCACGGCGTCCTTGGCTTCCTTCAGCTGGAAGAGGAAGGGACCGCGCAGCTTCACATGGCATCCAGAGCAGGCGCCGTTCTCCACGGGCACCACCACCCGTCCCTGGCGGGCGCCGGCGAGACGATGGAAGCGCGTCACTTCGGGCACGGCGAGCTTGGCCTCCAGCTGAGCCTGCTTGGCCCTGAGCTGCTTGCGTCCCTCCACCTGGTTGGCGTGCTCCCCCAGGAAGATGGCGTGGAGTTCGTCGAACTGGGCCTTGAGGGTGAGGCGCTCGGCTTCGAGCGCCGCCAGGGCCTGTTCGAGGGCCAGGGCCTCCGTTTCCAGCGCCTTCAGGGGCCGGGCGATCTGAGCGCGCATGCGCTCCTTCTCGTCCAGCTCACGGATGGCGGAGGTGTACTGCACCTTCTGGCTGGTGGTCTTCACAGCGGCACGGGCGCGATCTTCGTCCTTCAGGGCCTGGGTCAGCTCTTTGGATTTTATCTGGATGTAGTTCCGGGCCGTCTCCAGGGCCTTGGTCTTTTCCCCCGCCTGCTTTTCGATGGCCTTGAGCCGGGCGTCCATGGCCGCCAGATCCGGGGGCAGGGCCGACAGGTCTCGCTCGATGGTTCGAAGGTAGTCCAGAGTGGCTTGCAGGTCGCGCAGGATGGCAAGGTGTTCCATGACCTTAAGGTACACCCGCGAAGGGGGGACGGCTCGAGATTGAATATATGACATTACAAGGAAGAAAATATGAATTGAATACACTAAAATTTATGAGAACCATGAAAGATCCTGCTTGACCGGGTTCTGAGGCGGTGACAGACTTGGCACTCGCTGTGGCTGAGTGCTAACAGCTTCATTCGTTCCTTTTCTCTTCTTTCCAAGGAGGTCCCATGGCTATCAAGCCTCTTTCCGACCGTGTCGTGCTGAAGCGCGTCGATGCTGCCGAGACCGTCAAGGGCGGCATCATCATTCCGGACACCGCCAAGGAGAAGCCCATGGAGGCTGAAGTGGTGGCTGTCGGCGAAGGCAAGATCAACGAGAACGGCACCCGCAATCCCATGTCCGTGAAGGCCGGCCAGAAGGTGCTGATCGGCAAGTACAGCGGCACGGAAGTGCGGATCGACAACGTGGACCACGTCATCGTGCGCGAAGACGAGATCCTGGCGATCGTGGGCTGAGGCCAGTCCTCGGTCCTCAGCCTTCAGTCCTCAGGTTGGCACCGACCCACTCATGCCGCCTGGTCGCCACTGAAGACTGAGGACAGAAGACGGAAGCCCGTCGCTCGAAGCCCCCTTCCCTACACCCATCCGAAACCAACTGGAGATTGAAATGGCCAAGTCCATCATCTATGCCGAAGATGCCCGCCAGGCGATCCTGCGCGGCGTGAACAAGCTCGCCGACGCGGTGCAGGTCACCCTCGGCCCCAAAGGCCGCAACGTCCTCATCGAGAAGAAGTTCGGCTCCCCGCTCATGACCAAGGATGGCGTCACCGTCGCCAAGGAGATCGAGCTCAAGGACAAGCACGAGAACATGGGCGCCCAGCTGGTGCGTGAGGTCGCCTCCAAGACCTCCGACATCGCCGGCGACGGCACCACCACTGCCACGGTCCTGGCCCGCGCCATCTACCGTGAGGGCATCAAGGCCGTCGTGAGCGGCGCCAACACCATGGAGATCAAGAAGGGCATCGACCTCGCCGTCGAGACCGTCGTGAAGGCCATCGACGAGATCAAGAAGCCCGTCGAAGGCAACGCCATCGCCCAGGTCGGCACCATCTCCGCCAACGGCGACGAAGAGATCGGCAAGATCATCGCCGAAGCCATGGCCAAGGTCGGCAAGGATGGCGTCATCACCGTCGAGGAGGCCAAGGGCCGCGACACCGAGCTGACTGTGGTCGAGGGCATGCAGTTCGACCGAGGCTACCTCAGCCCCTACTTCGTGACCAACCCCGATCAGATGAAGGTCGAGCTGGAGAATCCCTACATTCTCGCCTACGAGAAGAAGGTCTCCAACATGCGCGACCTCCTGCCCCTGCTGGAGCAGGTCGTCAACAGCCGCCGCCCCCTGCTGATCATCGCCGAGGACGTGGACGGCGAAGCGCTGGCCACCCTCGTGGTGAACAAGATCCGCGGCACCCTGAACGTGGCCGCCGTGAAGGCCCCCGGCTTCGGCGACCGCCGCAAGGCCATGCTCGAGGACATCGCCACCTTGACCGGCGGCAAGGCCATCAGCGAGGATCTGGGCCTCAAGCTCGAGAACCTCACGCTGGCTGACCTCGGCAGCGCCAAGAAGATCGTCATCGACAAGGAGAACACCACCATCGTCGAGGGCGCCGGTGCCACCGAGGCCATCCAGGGCCGCGTGAAGCAGATCCGCGCCCAGGTGGAGACCTCCACCAGCGACTACGACAAGGAGAAGCTGCAGGAGCGTCTGGCCAAGCTCGTGGGTGGCGTCGCCGTCATCAAGGTGGGCGCGGCCTCTGAGACCGAGATGAAGGAGAAGAAGGCCCGCGTGGAAGACGCCATGCACGCCACCAAGGCCGCTGTCGAGGACGGCATCGTGGCCGGCGGCGGTGTCGCGCTGCTCCGCAGCCTGACCAAGCTCGCTGAGCTGAAGGTCACTGGCGACCAGGCCACGGGCGTCGAGATCGTCCGCAAGTCCCTGGAGGAGCCCCTCCGCCAGATCGCCAACAACGCCGGTGTCGAAGGCTCCGTGGTCGTCAACACCGTCCGCGAGAGCAAGGGCAACCACGGCTACAACGCCGCCACCAACGAGTACGGCGACATGGTGAAGTTCGGCGTGGTCGATCCCGCCAAGGTCACCAAGTCCGCCCTGCGCAATGCGGCTTCCGTGGCTGCCATGATGCTGACCACCGAAGCCATCATCACCGAGCTCCCCGAGCCCAAGTCCGCGGCTCCCGCGGGCCCCGGCATGGGCGGCATGGAAGACATGTATTAAGAGCTGTCAGCTACCAGCTGTTTGCTGTCGACGACAAGAAGCGCCCCGCAAAAGCGGGGCGCTTCTTGTCAAGTCGCTGTAAGGCGACTCTGACGTCCCGAGAAGCCGTTGCGAAGTGATAAATACCCACCGGCAGGGGGGCTGAGGCCCGGGGGAGGAAATCCTGCCTTGATGGGGCGGAATGGCGGGGAGATTAGGAAGGCCTAACCCGCGTCGTTCCTGGGAAGTGCCTTGCGCGAGCGAGGCATTTTTATTATACAAGACAACATAGTCATTTTTAATTACTACCAAAGGGTTGACTATGATTTCGGCCGAATGGATGCTTCTGTCGAACCCGGGAATTCCTCCTGGGGGCCTTGAAAAAGCAGGAGAACCCATGGGCATGGGCCTTCTCTTTGATGCCACGCGCTGCATTGGTTGCGGCGCCTGTAGCTCCGCGTGCAAGGAGCAGAACAAGCTACCGGGCAAGGTAGAGGAGGTGCTGACGGCCTATACCTGGACCACGGTCCAGGAGCGAGAAGGCCTCAACGTCCGTCGGATGTGCATGCACTGCGAGGTGCCCACCTGTGCCTCCGTCTGCCCCGTGGGCGCTCTCAAAAAGACACCGGAAGGGCCGGTGGTCTACGATGCCGAGCGGTGCATGGGCTGCCGCTACTGCATGATGGCCTGCCCCTTCGAAATCCCGAAGTACCAGTGGGACCGGCCGGTCCCCGTGGTCGGCAAGTGCATCCTGTGCGCCGGCCGCCTCAAGGAAGGCAAGCCCACTGCCTGCGCCGAGGCCTGCCCGGCGGAGGCCACCATCTTCGGGAAGAAGGAGGACCTGATCTGGGAGGCTCGGACCCGCATCCGCCAGAAACCAGGTGCCTACGTGGACCACATCTACGGGCTCACCGAGGCCGGTGGCACCTCGGTCCTGATGATCTCCAACGTGCCCTTCGAGAAGCTGGGCCTGAAGTCCAACCTGCCCGGGGAGCCGCCGGCGATGAAAACCTGGCAGGTGCTGTCCAACATCCCCGACTTCGTGGCGGTGTGGGCCGTCTTCCTGTATGGGGTGCACTGGATCACTGCCCGGCGGGAGGTGGTGGCCAAGGCTGGAGCCAATGGCCATGGCGGCCAGGGACAAGGCAATGGACGGGAGGACCGGTCATGAACACCCTCGCCACGCTCGCGCCCCGCCGGTTCCGCCCCGGCTTCTGGACTGGGGTCTTCGCCGTCCTCTTCCTCGCCTTCTGCGCCGTTTCCGTCATCCGCTACACCAAGGGCCTGGGGGCGGTCACCAACCTGAGCGACCAGTTCCCCTGGGGCCTCTGGATCGGCTTCGACCTGCTCTGCGGCGTGGGATTGGCCGCCGGGGCGTTCACCCTCACCGCCGTGGTGCACCTCTTCAACCTCAAGCGCTTCGAGCCCATCGTGCGCCCCACGATTCTCACCGGCTTCCTGGGCTATTCCTTCGTGATCGTGGCGCTGCTGCTGGATCTGGGGCAGCCCTGGCGCATCTGGCACGCCATCGTCTACTGGAACACGCACTCCGTCATGTTCGAGGTGGCGTGGTGCGTGATGCTCTACACGACGGTGCTGGCGGTGGAGTTCTCCCCGGTGGTCTTCGAGCGGTTCGGCTACCACGCACCGGCCCGGCTCATCCACCGGCTCATCACACCCCTGGTCATTCTCGGCGTGCTCCTTTCGACCCTGCACCAGTCCTCCCTGGGTTCGCTCTACCTCATCGTGCCCAGCAAGCTGCATCCGCTCTGGTACTCGCCCATGCTGCCACTGCACTTCTACATCTCCGCCATCGGCGCGGGCATCGGGATGGTCATCCTGGAGTCCTACCTCAGCAAGCGGGCCTTCCATCGCCACCTGGAGATGGATCTGCTGGAGCCTCTGGCCCGCGGCATGGTCGTGGCGCTCGGCATCTACGGCCTCATGCGTCTGCAGGGGATCGCCCGCAACCATGCGTTCGGGACCCTCGGCAGCTACGAAGGCCGGATGTTCCTCGTAGAGGTCATCCTGGGCGTGGTGTTGCCCGTGGTCCTGATGTCCTTCCGGCGGTTGCGCACCGACCCGGACTGGCTGGTGGGCGGTGCCTTCCTGGCGGTGCTGGGCTTTGTCATGAACCGCCTGAACGTGAGCATCACCGGCATGGAAGCGGCCTCCGGCACCCGGTACCTTCCCTCGGCCATGGAGATCATCGTGTCCCTGGGCCTGGTGGCGACGGGCATGGCGGTCTTCGCCTTCGCGGTGCGGAATTTCTCCATCTTCCCGGAAGGCCCCGTGGCCGGCGTCAGGGAGCGCCAGGGAGGGGCCTGAGCCATGCGGACCCGCATCGGCACCCGTCTGATCCTCGGCGCCGGCCTCGCCACCGCGCTGGTCGTCGGCGGCATGGCCGTGGTGATCCTCCGGTCGCACACGGCCCAACTGCTGGCGGAGCGCACCCGCAGTGCCGACCAGCTGAGCGAGACGATCAAGAGTGCCACCCATTTCGACATGCTCGAGAACCGCCGGGAGAACCTGCACCGGCAGATCCGTGCCGTGGGCGGGCTCGCGGATGAGGGCATCCAGAAGGTCCGGGTCTTCAACAAGGAGGGGCGCATCATGTTCTCCTCTGCCGAGGAGGAGATCGGAACCAGCCTGGATATCCGGGGCGAGGCCTGCTACGCCTGCCATGCGGAGGGCCGGCCCCTGGAGCGGCTTGGCATCCAGGCCCGGGCCCGGACCTTCCGGGCCTCTGACGGGGGCCGGATCCTGGGCCTCATCAATCCCATCCCCAACGAGCCCTCCTGCTCCACCGCCGATTGCCACGCCCACAGCGCGAAGCAGAGCCTCCTGGGCGTGCTGGATGTGAACGTCTCCCTCGCCGAGGTGGACCGGGAGATCGCCCACAGCCGGATGTTGATCACGGCCTCCGCCGTCCTGGCCATCCTGGCGGGCAGCCTGATCCTCTGGTGGCTCAACCGGCGGCTGGTGGTCCGGCCTGTGGCGGCCCTGGTGGCCGGCACCCGGCGGGTGGGCGAAGGTGATCTCGGCACCACCATTCCGGTGAGCGGCAACCATGAACTGAGCGAACTGGCGGGCGCCTTCAACACCATGACGCAACGCCTGGCTGAAACCCAGCGCCAGCTGGCCCAGGCGGACAAGCTGGCCTCGGTGGGCCGCCTGGCGGCAGGGGTCGCCCACGAGATCAACAATCCACTGACGGGCGTGCTGAGCTATGCCTCCCTGCTCCGCAAGCGGCTGGATGGGGATGTCGCCGCCTGCGAGGATCTGGACGTGATCGTGCGGGAAACCGTACGTTGCCGCGGCATCATCCGGGGTCTACTCGACTTCGCCCGGCCCACGCCGCCCGCCCGCAAGCCCATGGACCTGAACGAAGTGGTGCGGCGGGCCGTGTCCGTCGTCATGACCCAGCTATCCCTCAATCAGGTGGACCTGTCGCTCGACCTGGCCGCGGAGCTGCCCCCGGTCGATGCGGACGCCAACCAGATCCAGCAGGTGGCGGTGAACCTGCTGCTGAACGCAGGAGACGCCATCGGCGACGGCGGCGGCACCATCCGCGTCACCACGCGCGCGGGGGCGGAGGATTCCGTGGAGCTGCTGGTCCAGGACAACGGGCGGGGCATTCCGCCGGAAGAACTGCCGCGCATCTTCGAGCCCTTCTACACCACCAAGGGCAATCACGGCACGGGCCTCGGCCTTGCCGTCAGCTGGGGAATCGTGGAGGCCCACGGCGGAGCGCTGGAGGTCCGCAGCGATTCCGGCCAGGGCACCTGCTTCGCCCTTCGCCTTCCCACGTCCGCCGGCAGCGGCCAGATTCCCATACCCACCACCACCTAGGAGGTTTCCATGACCGCCCTTTTGATCATCTTCATGTTCGTCGCCTTCGTGGGCATCGACTTCCTGGTGCGCACGAGCCTCCGTCGCATGCGGGAGAAGCAGGAGCGGCAGGCCCGGGAAGCGGTGCTGAACACCGCCATCCACCTCGACTTCACCCACGAGGCCAAGAGCCTCAAGCGCGTGGAGGTCCCAAACCCCAGGGCCCGCATCCTGGCCGTGGATGACGAGCCGGTGGTGCTCGACTCCTTCCGCCGGATCCTGGTTCTGGAAGGCTTCAGCGTGGATACCGTCGAGCATGGCCCCGAGGCCCTGGGGTTGATCCAGCGGAACGACTACGACTTCCTCTTCACCGACCTCAAGATGCCGGACATGGACGGCGTGGATGTGGTGAAGGGGGCCAAGCACCTGCGGCCAGATATGGATGTCGTGGTCATCACCGGCTACGGCAGCATCGAGACCGCCGTGGAGACGCTCCAGCACGGCGCCTGCGAGTACGTCCAGAAGCCCTTCACCGCCGACGAGCTGGGGGAATTCGCGAAGAAGCTCCTCATCAAGCGCCAGGCCCGCATCGAGGCCCAGCGGCGGCCCAACGTGCGCGTGGTGGCGCCGGAGATGGCCGAAGTCGTGTCCGCCAGTGAGTACTGCATCCCGGGCGGCGCATTCCTGTCCACGGGCCATGCCTGGGTGCGGATCGAGCCGGAAGGCCAGGTGCGCGTGGGCATCGATGATTTCGTGCGGAAGGCGCTCGGCACCGTGAAGGCCGTGGTGCTGCCAGAACGCGGGAAGACCTTCCGGCAGGGCGAGACCTTGTTCACTCTGAAGGGGCCCGAGGGGATCGTGCATGTGGCCGCGCCCCTCAGCGGCCGCATCGTGCATGACAATGCCGGTCTGCTCACCGAGCCTGCCGAGCTGATGCACAGCCCCTATGACCGGGGCTGGGTCTGCCTGATGACGCCCTCTGACCTGGCCGCGGAACTCCCCGCCCTGAAGATCGGCCAGCCTGTCATTGACTGGTACCAGGACGAGATCACCCGGCTGCGGAATCCCGATTCACCCCAGGTGACTGGGACCGGCACCCTGGACTGGCCCACCTTCGAGCGGCAGTTCCTGGGCCAGCGCGAGCACGCCAAGGCCTGAAGGCCCGGAACTACGAGAGAGCTTCGAAGCCTAGGCTTCGAAGCTCTCTTTGGCGTGGTAGCTGGAGCGCACCAGGGGCGCGGATTCCACACGCTGGAACCCCATCTCCATCCCCTTCTGGCGGTACATGTCAAACTCGGCCGGCTCGACAAAGCGTTCCAAGGGTAGATGCAGTTCCGAGGGGGGGAGGTACTGTCCGATGGTGGCGATGTCTACATGGGAGGCGCGCCAGTCCGCCATGAGGGTCAGCACCTGCTCCGGCGTCTCCCCCAAGCCCACCATGATGCCGCTCTTCACGCGCATGGCCGGGGCATGGACATCGCGCCACTCCGCCGTGCGCCGCAGCACCGTGAGGCTCTGGGCGTAGTCGGCGTCCGGCCTCACCCGCCGGTAGAGGTGGGGTACCGTCTCGACGTTGTGGTTCAGGACCTCGGGCCGGGCTTCCAGCACCGTGAGCAACGCGGATTCGCTGCCGCGGAAATCGGGGATGAGCACTTCGATGCCACAGTGGGGCGACAGGGTGCGGACCCACTGGATGGTCGCGGCGAAGTGGGCTGATCCGCCGTCCGGCAGGTCGTCGCGGTTCACAGAGGTGATCACGGCGAACTTGAGGCCCAGGCGGGCCACGGCCTCCGCCACGCGCTGGGGCTCGCCTGGGTCCAGTTCGCCGGGACGGCCCTTGCCCACGTTGCAGAAACCACAATGGCGGGTGCAGATGTCGCCCATGAGCATGAAGGTGGCCGTGCGATGCACCCCCCAGCACTCATGCAGGTTGGGGCAACGGGCCTCTTCGCAGACCGTCACCAGGCGCTGTTCGCGGATGAGGCCCTCGACCTCGGCCACCACCTCCGGCGCCGGCACACGGATCTTCAGCCAGTCAGGGCGGGGGCCGGGGAGGACAGGTGGGCGGGCCATAGCCTTCCATTGTGGAGCCAATGGCCATGGGTGAGCACGACCTAAGATCCCCGCCAACGCATGCGTTGACGGGGGGATGAACTCGAACGGAAGAATCATCTCTTCTTTTATCTGCGTTTATCCGTGTTCATTCAGGGCATGTTCCGACCTTTCCGAAAGTCCGGTATGCGGGGGTTCCGGCTAGAATGGATTCATGTCTGACACCCCCCAGGAAATCCCCGAAACTGTGGCTGAAGTTCCGCCCGCGCCGGAGGCCCCGAAGACCTTCGAGGCACCCAAGGGTTTCGAAACCAAGTTCCGCGGGCTGGCCCTGCACCTGTCCGCCTTCGACGGGCCGCTGGACCTGCTGCTGCACCTCATCCACGAGCAGAAGCTGGACATCCTGAACCTGCCCATGGCCGACGTCACGCGGCAGTACATGGACTACCTGAAGCTCATGGAGGAGCTGAACCTGGAGATCGCGGCGGAGTTCGTGGCCATGGCGGCCCAGCTGCTGCAGATCAAGTCGCGGCTCATGCTCCCCCGCCCGCCTCAGGAGACCGGCGAGGAGGATCCCCGCGAGATCCTGGTGCAGCGGCTGCTGGACTACCAGCAGGTGAAGGCCGCGGCCATGGTCCTGTCGGACCGCGAGTCGGACTGGCAGAAGATCGCCTTCGCGCCGGGCCTCGATCTGGAGGACCACAAGCGGGTGGAGGACGAACCCATCCGCGCCACCCTTTTCGACCTGCTGGGCGCCTACCGGGAGGCCCTGAAGCGCCTGCTGCCTCCACCCCCCGTGGAGGTCCGGACCCAACCCAAGTCGCTGGAGCAGCGGGTGGTGGAAGTGCTGCGCGATCTGCAGGATGGCCTTTGGAAGCCCTTCCAGGGCCTGTTGGGCCAAGCCCGCAGCCGCGAGGAGCTGGTGCTCACCTTCCTGGCCCTGCTGGAGCTGGTCCGCACGGGCCGCATCGCGCTGGTCCAGGGGGAGACCTTCGGAGAGATCCGCGTCAAGGCCGCCGAGGCCGCGTGAACGAGTCGCCCGAACCGCTGCGCGCCACCTACCGCCTGGCCCGCCTGATGGGGCTTGCCCTTTGTCTGGGCACCCCGGCCCTCATCGGCGGTCTGATCCTGTCCGGCCTCGTGCCGCCCGGGGAGCAGCTGCCTGAAGGCGCCTACCTCCAGCTCGGTCATCTCTTCACCGGCCTGGTTTTCCTGTCCGCCGCCTGGGTGCTCTGGCGCCGCGGAACCGTGCTGAGACCCTTCCATCGCGTCCCTGGGGCCCGCCGGGCGGGGGTGGTGCTGCGGGAGACCCTGCTCTATGCGGCGCTCTTCGAGCTGAGCAGCCTCTTCGGCCTGGTCTACTGGATCCTGGTGGGGAAGCACGCAGCACGCCATGTGTTCGGCTTCATCATCCTCTCCCCGCTTCTGTTCCTGGCCCTGGCACCCCGGCTCAGCCACTGGGTGAAGGCCTCGGAAGCGGGTTCCGGGGAGGCCCCGTGAGCCTCCCGGCATTATCCTGGCAGTTGCCGTTCGAGACCCCAGGGGGGCCACATGCGTGAAGGCGAGACCCGTCCAGGCCAGGAAGGCTCCCCGGACCAGACCCAGAAGCTGGTTCTCCCCCTGACGTCCGATGCGCCGCAGCGGACCCAGAAGATTTCCCTTCCGGCGGGGACCGCCGGACAGACCCAGACCCCGCGCCCGGCTGTCGGCCCTTCCCGATCGTGGGGCTGGAAGCTGGTTCTGGCCCTCGGGGGGGTCGTTGTGCTGGCGGGCGCGGTCTTCCTGTTGTCCTCGCCCAGGCCGGCGGTCCGCTCACCGAAAGTCCAGGCAGCCCCCGAAGTAGAGATCCCGGGCGCGGTCCGGGCCTATCTGGACCAGGCGAAGGCGGGCGACGCCAACGCCATGCGGATGCTGGGCGCGATGTACTACTACGGCCTGAACGTCCCCCCGGACCGCGAAAAGGGCCTGACCTGGTACCGCAAAGCGGCCGAGGCGGGCAGCGATGTGGCGCAGGCGGAACTCAGCCGGTTGGAGGCTGCGGGGAGGTAGTCCCCCTTCGCCAGGCCAACACCTTGGCGGCGCCGGCCTTGCCGATGGCCTCCGCCAGGGCCGCCTCTTCCGCCGCCCGCACCTGGGTGGCGCTGCCGAAGGCCTGGAGCAGCTTCTTCGCGGTGGACGGACCGATGCCGGGAATCTGGGTCAGCTCGGTCTGGAGGGTGCGCTTGGCGCGCAGGGCCCGGTGGTAGGTGATGGCGAAGCGATGGGCCTCGTCGCGGATGCGCTGGAGCAGCTGCAGCACGGGTGAGGATTTGGGAATCTTCAGCGGCTCGCTGGAACCCGGTCGGAACACCAGTTCCTCCTTCTTCGCCAGGGAACCCAGCTCCAGCTGTTCCAGCCCAAGTTCTTTCAGGGCGGCCTCGGCCGCATGGAGTTGGCCCAGTCCGCCATCGATCAGCACGAGATCCGGGAACTCCTGCTTTTCGTCCCGGAGGCGCCGGTAACGGCGTGTCACAGCCTCGAACATGTTGGCAAAGTCATCGTTCTGCTCATTGGCCATCTTGAAGCGCCGGTAGCGGGCCTTATCTGGCACGCCATCGCTGAACACCACACAGCTGGCCACCACTTCGCGGCCCTGGCCATGGCTGATGTCGAAGCATTCCAGGCGCCTGGGCAGGTGGCTCAGGCCCAGGAAGGCCTGCAACCCCTCCAGCACGGCCTCGTTCAACCGCGCCGGCTCGAACTTGCGCTCCAGGGCCAGCCGGGCATTCTCCTGCGCCATCGCCAGCAGCTCCACCTTCTCGCCCTTCCTCGGCACCTGGATCTGGGGGCGGGAGCCGCGCATGCCCCCCAGCCAATCACGGAGCAGTTCCGCGTCTTCCGGCTCGACTTCGGCCAGGATGCGTCCCGGCACGGGATCAGCGCTGTACACCCGCTGGAGCACCTGGGCCAGCACGGCGCCGTCGAAGACTTCGACATCCTCCAGCACGTACTCCTGGCGCCCCATCATCCGGCCATCGCGGAGCATGAGGCGATGGACGCAGGCCCGGCCGTCCAGCACGGCGCTGCCGTAGACATCCGTGTCCTCCAGATTCGGGCTGGCGGCCTTCTGCCGCGTGAACCAGGCGTCCACCTGCTGGAGGGCGTCCCGGTGCTGGGCGGCCTGCTCGAAGGCGGCGGCTTCGGCGGCCTTCCACATGGCGGCCTCCAGCCGCGCCTTCAGCTCGTCGCGTTTCCCTTCGAGGAAGAGTCGCGCCTCCTTCGCCTGTTCCCGATAGGCTTCTTTTCCCACGGCCGCGATGCAGGGCGCCGTGCAGCGGTGGAGCTGGTATTTGAGGCAGGCCCGGCCTCGCTTGCCGTCGATCTCGATGTCGCAGTCGCGGATCTGGAAGAAGCGATAGACCAGCTCGGCGGTGCGGTAGGCGGTGCTGGCGGGGAAGAAGGGCCCGTAGTAGAGGCCACCATCCTTCCGCACCTTGCGCGTGACGAACACCTTGGGGAAGGCCTCCTTCCAGGTGAGCTTCACGTAGGGGTAGCTCTTGTCGTCCCGCAGCAGGATGTTGAAGGGCGGCAGGTGCTCGTTGATGAGATTGTTCTCCAGCACCAGCGCTTCCAGCTCGGTCTCGCAGACGATGAACTCCAGATCCCAGATGCGGGCCACCAGGCGGCGCGTCTTGGCGTCCAGCTGCTTGCTCTGGAAATAGGACTTCACCCGGTTCCGGAGGACTTTCGCCTTGCCGATGTAGAGCAGGTTCCCCTTCTGGTCCCGGTAGAGGTAGCAGCCGGGGCGCTGGGGCAGATCGGAGAGCTTCCGCTGGAGCGCGGGGGATTTGTCGAGGTTGTTCCGAACCGTGGCCACGATTCAGTGTAGCTGTCAGGTGTCGGCTATCGGCTATCAGCTATCAGCTATCAGCGGGCCCGGGATTTGGGACAATGGAGGGATGCTGAACCTTGAGACCTTCCCCGTGGGCCCTCTGGGCTGCAACTGTTCGCTGCTGTGGGAGCCCGCCACGGGGCTTGGCGTGGTGGTGGACCCGGGCGGGGATGGCGCGAAGATCCGGAAGCGTGTGGAGGCTCTGGGCTTCAAGGTGACAGCCCTGCTGCACACCCACGCCCACTTCGACCATGTGGGCGCCACGAAGGAACTGCAGGACCTCTGGCAGTGCCCGGCCCATCTCCACGGCGATGACACCTTCCTCATCGAGGCCCTGCCGCAGCAGACCGGGATGTTTGGAATGCCGGCCATCCCCCAGCCCGAGATGGTGGACCTGCACGCTGGGGACCGGCACCTGGACTTCACCACACTGCACACGCCAGGCCACACGCCCGGTTCCTGCTGCTTCCATGGCGAGTTCGCGCAAGGCCAGCTGCTGTTGGCGGGGGACACGCTCTTCCGCGGCGGTGTGGGGAGGACGGATCTCTGGGGCGGCAGCTGGGAGGCCCTGGAACAGAGCATCCGCCGCGAGTTGTACGTCCTAGATGGGGCCACGCTGGTCATCCCCGGTCACGGCCCTGCCACCACCCTTGGTGAAGAGGCCGCCACCAATCCGTTCGTGAAGATCTAGGAACGGCGTAGACTGGGGGCCATCATCCCCTGGAGGTCCTCAATGGACGCCCTGCTTGCTTCGTCTTTCGGCTGCTTCGGCCCGATCGCAGCCATCCTGATCATCTACCTCTTCGCCTGCCTCAAGGTCGTGAACGAGTACGAGCGGCTGGTGGTCTTCACCCTCGGCAAGGTGGAGGACAAGCCCAAGGGCCCGGGCCTCTGCTTCGTGTGGCGCCCCTTCCAGACCGCCATCACCGTCAGCCTGCGCACCACGGTGCTGGAAGTCCCCAGCCAGGACGTGATCACCCGCGACAACGTGAGCCTGAAGGTGAGCGCCGTGGTCTACTCCCGGGTGCTCGATCCCAAGCAGGCCATCATCGGCGTGGAGAACTACTACTACGCCACCAGCCAGATCGCCCAGACCACCCTGCGTTCCATCCTGGGCGAAGTGAGCCTCGACGAGCTGCTGGCGGACCGCGAGAAGCTCAGCGCCCGCCTCCGGGAGATCATCGACCGCTCCACGGAACCCTGGGGCGTGGAAGTGAACAGCGTCGAGTTGAAGAGCGTGGACCTGCCCGAGCAGATCCAGCGCGCCATGGGCAAGCAGGCCGAGGCCGAGCGTGAGAAGCGGGCGAAGATCATCGCCGCCGAGGGTGAGCTCATGGCCAGCCAGCAGCTGCTGGAAGCCGCCAACAAGATCAGCCAGAACCCCACGGCCATCCAGATGCGCTACCTGCAGACCCTCACCGAGATCGCCGTGGAGAAGAACAGCACCATCGTCTTCCCCCTGCCCATGGAACTCATGAAGGCCTTCGAGAAGTTCACCGAGAAGTAGGGGGCTTCCAGCCCCGCCAGGCCGCTGCCTCTGCCTTCCCCAGGGCGGAGGCCGCCCTGGCCCCGGCGCCGTAGGCTTCGGCATCCACTGCCTCCGCCAACGCCACCAGGGCCCCGGTCCGTTCAGGTCGGATGGCCGCGAGCCTGAGCAGCCAGGCCCTGGCTGTCTCGCCGGCCATCGGGTCCGCCACGCGCCGCGTCCGGGCCAGCAGGGGGCGGAGCGCGCGGATCCTGCCGGGGCACGGCGCCACGGGCTGCCAGAGCTTGCGGGTGCGCCAGGCGATCCAGCCCGCGGCCAACAGGGCGAGTCCCCAGGAAAGAGCTGCCGGTGGGGCCTTCCAGCGCCACTCCCAGCCTTGGACCTGGGTCTGGATCCAGGAGAGCCCGGCCACCTGATCCTGGTCCGAAAAACGCACCACGTGGCGATCCCAGTGATAGCGCAAGGTGTCGAGCCAGCGGGAGAGGAGATCCAGGCCGGCGGGGCCGCCCCGCGAGTCCAGGCCGGCGGCCGCGGGGGTGGGATCCGCCACGTGCCAGCGACCCTGATCCCAGTACTCCACCCAGCTGTGGGCCTGGTCCTGGCTCACGCGGAAATAGCCGCCCTCGGGGATCCAGGGACCGAGGCGGAAACCGTTCACCACCCGGGCGGGAACCCCACGGGCGCGCAGCATCAGCGTCATGGCCGAAGCGAAGTACTCGCAGTGGCCGGCCTGGGTGCGATCCAGGAAATCCTCCAGGGGATTCGCCGCCCGGCCGGAAGGGTTGTCCAGGGTGTAGTGGAACCCGCGCAGTGCCCGTTCCAGCACGCGCGCCAGCTCGGGCGTGGGCAGGATCCCCGGTGCCAGGCGGAGGCTCCAGCGTCGGGCCGCCTCGTGTTCAGGCTCCAGCCCGGTCAGCTGCTCGAGCCTCCGGGCGGATAGCCAGGGCTCGGAAGGATCAGGGCCACCGTGGGTCCAGGTCACTTCCAGGGGAGCGGGGCGGGTCCGGGGGAAGCGCCAGCGGATGCTCCCGCCATCGCCGCGACCCAGGGGCAGATCGGGAGTCAAGCCCGTGGTTCCGTAGGGCAGGGTCAGGATGCCCTGGGCGCTGGGGGAGAACAGGAATTCCGCCCGGTGGGCCCCGGAAACACTGCGGGTGTCACGAAAAGCGGGTGGTGTCAGCCCGGAGGTGCTCCAGCGCATCCCCTGGACAGTCTCCAGGGCCACTCCGCGCAGCAGGTCCAACCCCGGCAGCGAGGCCAGATCCGTGCCCGGGGTCGGGGCGATGCGCAGGATGACGTCCGGATTGGGTTCGATGGGGCCGCCGCTGGCGAGATCCACCTGATCGCCGAAGCCCGCCCGGGCCGCCATGGCGGCGGTTCCCAGGAAGGCCCGGGGCCGGAAGCCGACGTTGAGGCGCGGCAGGACCAGAAAGAACCCCACGCCCAGCACCAGCGTCCCGCCCATCCAGGCCGGAAGGTGCCCATAGGGGGGACGGGACAGGCCGCCCCGGCGAAGGCTGGCGGAGGCCTCCCAGCTCTGCTGGAGCAGGGCCGCCGCCGCCGAGCCGAGCCAGAGCACTGCCCAGAGCAGGAACACCAGGTCCGTGGTGCTCACGGCCGTGGTGAGGAAGAGCAGGAAGCCCATCAGCACCAGCTGACGGCGCTGGGGCAGCCCCCGGGGCAGAGCCAGCCTCAGCCCCGCCAGCAGGAAGAGGGTGTGGATGGCCACCGGGAAGATGCCGTGGCCCCGGGCGAGGTCCGCCAGGAAGAAGACCAGGGCGCCCACCTCCAGCCAGCGATGGTGCCGGTCGAGGTCCCAGCGCAGGATTTCCACCCCGGCTGCCGCCACCAGGGGGAGGGCCATGACCACCAGTTCCCCGGGCTCGTAGATGCCCGTGGACAGGGCCGCGCCGAGGGCCACCCAGAGGGGCAGGTGGTCGATCCAGCGCGCCCACCTCACGGCCAGACCCAGCTCCCGAGCGCCGCGGGCCGTGCGGCGCCGGTGACCTCGGGAAGGTTCCCCGGCAGGCCCAGGGCGCTGGCCGCGCCGAGCAGGGCCCAGCTCACGGCTTCCCGGGCACCCGGCGGGAAGGCGGTGTCGTCTTCCAGGGGGAGCGGCAAGCGCGTGGCCAGCTCGCGGCGGAGGCGTTCGTGCCGGGCGCCTCCGCCGCTCACCAGCCCGCAGGTACCCGGGGCCAGGGGGGCGAGGCGGGCTGCCTCCCGCGCCACCGCCTCGGCGCTGAAGGCTGCCAGGGTGGCCAGGCGATCGGCCGAGGGGATGGCCTCCAGTACGCCAGCCTCTGCGTTGAGCCAGGCCTCGCCGAACACCTCCCGGCCCGTGGACTTGGGCGGCGCCTGTTGGAAGTGGGAATGTCGCAGCCACCGCTCCAGCAGATCGCGATGAACGTCCCCCGAGGCCGCTGCGCCCCCGGGATCGAAGGCCAGGCCCAGCCAACGCCAGGCCGCCAGATCCAGGAGCGACATGCCGGGGCCCGTGTCCCAGGCACGGAGGCGGGTTCCGTCCCAGTACGCCAGGTTCGCGATACCGCCCAGGTTCAGGGCCAGCCAGGGTTCCGCGCCGCGCAGCCAACGCTCAGGCAGCGGCACCAGGGGGGCGCCCTGGCCGCCCAGGGCCAGATCGCGGCGGCGGAGGTCCCACACCACCGGGCAGCCCAGGGCCTCGGCCAGCACATAGGGATCCGCCAGCTGGAGGCTGGCGCCCTCAGCGGGATGGTGCTGGACAGTCTGTCCGTGGAGGGAGGCCAAGTCAGGTTTCAGGTTCAGGACGGCGCACAAGTCTGTGGCGGCGCGGGCGTGGTGGTCCCCCAGCCGTCGTTGGAGGATGCAGAGGCCCGCGGGATCCAGGCGGTTCGAGGCGGCGGCGAGAACCTCCGTTTTCAGGGCTTCAGGGTAGGGCGCGGTGTGGTGGCCGAGCAGGGCGCGAAGGGGCCGGCCGCCGGGAAAAGCGGTGGGGTCCACCTCCACCGCCACCACGTCCACGCCGTCTGCGCTGGTGCCGGACATGAGGCCCAGCACGCGCCAGGGGCGATCTTCCGGAAGCGGGATGCGGGTGCGCATGCTGCTGATCATGCCAGCAAGTGTACGAGGCCGGATTGCGGGTACTCTGGATGCCCCCGGGGGTTCCCCATGTTCTGGATCATCCTCATCGTCGGCATCGTGCTCTTCTTCGTCCTGCGCGGGAAGAAGGACCGCGCGGAACAGCTCGGGGCCTCGCGCCGCGCCCTGCCCACGGGGCCACTGGAACCGTACACCTTTCCCTGCCCCTATCCGAAGTGCCCCGCCTGCGGCGCTACGGGCGACAAGATGGTCCAGGACTGGGATGGCCTGCGCGCGGTGAAGTGGACCTGCGGCTATTGCGGCGCCCTGGCTGGCGTGCAGGCCCTCAAGGACGAGGAACTTCCGCCTTCCGCGCGACGACGGTTGGGCATGGAGGCGTCCTCCATGCAGGGTCCGGCCCCCATGCAGCAGGGTGGCTACGGTCAGCCCGGTGGTGGCATGGGCGGGCTGCTTACGGGCATGATGATCGGCAACATGATGGGTGGCGGCGGCCATCACCACGATGGGCAGACCAGCGGTGACGGCTGGGGCGGCGGATCTTCGGACGGCGCATCGAGCGATTGGGGCGAATCCAGTTCCGGTTCCAGCGACTGGGGTGATTCCGGCGGCGGGGATTCTGGTGGTGGGGATTCCGGCGGGGATTGGTAGCCGCAGAATCGAAAATCGGGCATCTGCTTCAGTCGATCTATAGCTGAATCATGGAGATGGGTCTGTATCAAAAATGACGATATTTGTATCGTGAATGACCGTATTGGAAAATTTCCTTGATATGGACATTCAAATGCCCATTATGAAGCCACTTTCTTTCCGACCCTGGCCAACCTGTGGTGGCCAATCATTTTTGGAGCGGCCGTGGCTTGCCATCGCATGCGCTATCTGACCCTGCTTCTAGCCTCCGGGGCCATCCTGTCGGCCCAGACCACCGGTGCGCTCCAAGGGAGGGTGCTGGATTCCAAAGGGAACCCTGTTCCGGGCGCCCGGGTCGCTGTCACTGGGGCGGGCGTCCAGGGCGAACGGGCGACGCTTACCGACGCATCAGGCTCGTACCGGATCGGCCTCCTACCACCCAGCGTGGTCACGGTGACAGTCACCAAGGAGGGACTCAATACGGCCAAAGTCCAGGTCCAGGTGGGTCTTGACAAGACAGCTACTGTCGAATTGAAGATGGCGGCCGTGGCGGCCGCTCAGGTGGAAGTGCTCGGCACCAGCACGGTGGTGGACATGAAGGCCACGACCGCTGGCGGGAACTACACCGCCGAATCCATCTCGAAGCTGAATGTATCCCGTGATTTCGCCAACATCGCCCTGCTGGCACCCGGTGTCACCGCCGAGGGCAGCATGCCCAACGGCAATCAGGGGGTGAAGATCTACGGGGCTTCAGGAGCCGAGAACAACTATGTGGTGGACGGCGTGAATGCCACCAACATCGAATTCGGCACGCAGGGCAAGCGGATTCCCATGGAATTCATCCAGGAATTCCAGGTGAAGACCGGCGGATACGAGGCGGAGTACGGCAAGGCCCTGGGCGGGATCATCAACGTGATCACCAAGTCAGGTGGCAACGAGTTCACGGGCGACCTGTTCGGCTATTCCGAAGGCGCTTTTCTCAAGACCGGCAACAAGCACCAGAACGAGGGGAACCTCACGAAGCCCGTCACGCTGGAGAACAAGACCCTGGAACTGGGTTTCGATGCGGGTGGCCCCATCATCAAGGACAAGCTCTGGTACTTCGTCGCGTTCGACCGCCGGACCAATAATGTGAGCAATATGGTCCGATCCACGGACCCAGTCGTCAACGGGTTGAAGGCGCCCACCGATTCCACCCGCGACTTGTTCGCGCTGAAGCTGACCTGGCATCCCACCGACAACCAGAGTTTCATCGCTTCCGTGGTGGGCGATCCCGAGAAGATCACGGGCGCCGTGATCACCCCCCAGGGCACCCAGGGAACCTGGGATGGCGAAAAGAAGATCGGCGGGACCGACTACAGCCTTCGCTACGAGATCTCGGGCGACAAGTGGTTCGGGCAGATCCAGGTCAGTCAGCACGAGGAATCCAATTCGACCCTGCCGGGTGTCGGTGCCAACCAGGTGCAGGTGGTGAACCAGCTTCTGGGCGGGTCCATGACCGGTGGTTTCGGCCGTTGGGATGATAAGAAATTCACCCGCAACAACATCGCGGGATCCATCACCGGGTTCCTGAGTCTCCTGGGCGACCACGAGATCAAAGCCGGCTTCGACATCCAGAGAGACAAAGCCGACATCCACCGTAGCTACACCGGGGGCCAGCAGGTCACCTTGTTATCTGACAATGGACTGGGAACCGCCACGTCCAAGATCTATTCCCACTACTGGTGGACGACTGGTGCCGCGACCCTCGGTTTTCCCTACGATCCGAATCCCGCCTCCACCTTCAACGCGCCGAGCATCGTCTTCGCCTCCAAGCCCAAGCACGAAAGCTCGTCTTACTTCGCCCAGGACAAGTGGAGTGTCACCTCGCGCCTGACCCTGAATCTGGGTGCCCGCCTGGACGTGACGGACGTGAAGGATCAGTTCGGGGTCACGGCTTTCTCACTGAAGGACGAGTGGTCGCCTCGGCTGGGCTTCATCTATGATTTCCGCGGGAAGGGCCAGGACAAGGTCTACGGCAGCTTCTCCCGCTACTACGAGCAGGTCCCCCTTGATCTGGTGATCCGCTCCTTCAGCGTGGAGCGCAATCCCACCACCTACAACTACAGCCTCACCAGCTACACCCCCAATCCCCTCGCCGATGCCGCACTCAGCACGCCGACCCAGATTGTCACGTCTTCCATCGTGGGTTCCTACATTGAGCCCGTGGACAAGAACCTGAAAGGCTCCTACTCGGATGAGATCCTCATCGGGGCAGAGACCACTGTTGACAATCTGTATATCCTCGGCGGCAAGTTCATCCGCCGCTACTTGGGACGGGCCATCGAGGATGGCCTGGACGTGACCTCCCCCTTGGGCGACTACTTCATCATGAACCCCGGCCAGAGTTCACCGGCAGGCGTCACATACCCCCAGGCCATCCGGGACTACAAGGGCCTCGAATTCACGGCCCAGCGTCGGCTGGCGGACCATTACACTTGGCAGATCAGCTACCTCTGGAGCGAACTGAAGGGCAACTATGAGGGCGCCTTCCAGGGGATCGGCGGTCCGGACGGAACGGGACAGCTGGATCCGAACATCAATGCGGCCTTCGACCTGCCCGAGTTCATTGTGAACAGCTATGGCCACTTGAGCGGCGATCGTAAGCACCAGTTCAAGGCCAATGGGGCCTACGAGTGGAATTTCGGCCTGAGCCTGGGAGCCAACTTGGTCTACCAGACCGGCACGCCCATCAGCCGACTGGGCTACCACAACGGCTACGGCCGCTACGAACTGTTCCTTCTGCCCCGCGGCGTCGAAGGGCGCACCCCGGACACCACCCGTCTGGACGTGAACCTGGCCTACGCCTTGAAGCTGGCCAACAAGCAGAGCCTCCGTTTCATCCTCGAGGTCACGAACCTGCTGGATTCCCAGACCGCCACCGTGATCGACCAGCGCTACAACCTAGCCCAGGGAGACGTAGGCCAGACCAACCCGAACTACAAGAGTGGATTCTATTTCCAGGCGCCCCGCTCGATCCGTCTCGGCGTCCGCTACAGTTTCTGATTCCAGTCTGGATTTGAACGAAGCGGCTCCCCCCGGGGAGCCGCTTCAGTTTCTGCTACAGCACTTTGGGCACGGCGAAATGCCCACGATCTTGCTCCGGCGCATTCGCCAAGGCCTCGGCCTGGGTGAATGCGTCACGCGGCTCGTCCTCCCGCCGGGGCAGGGGATGGTCCAGGGACTGGAACATCGGCTCGACCTCGTTCAGAGGCAACTCGTCCAAGCTGGCCGCGTGGGTGAGCATGCGGGCCATCGCCAGGCGCATGGGCTCGATCTCCTCCTCCCGGAGGCTCAAATGGGCCAAGGCGGCGCAGCGCAGCACATCCTCGCGGGTCACGTCCATGTCAGGCTCCCAGTTTGAGGTCCGCGTCGGCGTTCTGGATCCAGGGCTCGCTGTCCGGTTCCAGCAGGGCGCCGGCCGAGGCGATCATGGCGCCGTTGTCCGTGCAGAGGCGCGGTTCGGGGATGGCCAGGGTCAAACCCACACGGGAGGCCAGGATCGCGGCCTCGGTCCGCAATCGCGAATTGCAGGCCACGCCGCCGCTGATCACTAGACTGCGGGCGCCGTGCTCCTCCGCCAGTGGGGGGACGGGCTTCAGCAGCCAGGTGGAGATGGCTTCTTGCAGACTGCGGCAGAGCCCCTGGACTTCGGGATCTCCGGCCCCCGCTGTGCTAAGGCGCGGGTTCCGCTCCACCCGTAGCTTTACCCCCGTCTTCAGGCCAGAGAAACTCCAGGAGGCCTTGCCGTCGCGGAACTTCGGCGGCGTGAAGGGCTCACTGGCCCGGGCCGCGGCCTGGGCGGAGGCGTCCACCACTGGGCCACCGGGGTAGCCCAGGTTCAGCATCCGGGCGGTCTTGTCGAAGGCTTCCCCCGCGGCATCATCGCGGGTCTTCTGAAGGAGCTGGAGTGAGGTCCAGTCCTTCGCCAAGTAGAGGTGAGTGTGGCCGCCGGACACCAGCAGCACCAGGGCCGGGAAGGGCAGGTCTGGCGCGGCGAAGCGGGCGGCGTTGAGGTGCCCCAGCAGGTGGTGGACGCCCACCCATGGCAGGCCTTCCCGCCAGGCCACGGCCTTGCTGGCACTGAAGGTGGCCAGCAGGCTGCCCACGAGTCCGGGGCCGCGCGTGACGGCGATGCGATCGAGATCGCTGAGGCCCACACCGGCCTTCGCCAGAGCCCCGGCCATGACCGCGCGCACCTGCAGAAGGTGCTCCCGCGCCGCGAGTTCCGGCACCACGCCGCCGAAAGGGCCGTGGATGGCATCCTGGCTTTCCCGCACCAGGGAGCGCAGCACAGGACCCGCGGGCGTCTCCTCCACCACGGCGGCGGAGCAGTCGTCGCAAGAGGATTCCAGGCCGAGGACCAGCATCCGTCAAGTGTATCCTGGGCCCAATGAGCCTCGTTCCCACCCGTATCCAGCTGAACCGCCCGCTGCCACCCCTCACCTATCTGGCGCCGGAGGGCCTGCCGGTGGGCGTGCGGGTGCGGGTGCGGGTGCGAAACAGCCTGGCGGTGGGTCTGGCCATGGGGCCTGACCCCGCGCCGCCAGCGGCGAAGCTGCGTCCCGTGGATGCGGTCATCGATCCCTTCCCTCTGTTGCCGCCGAAGCTGCGGGAGCTGGTGGCCTTCGCGGCGCGTTACTACGGCTGCCTGGAGGCCCATCTGCTGCCCCTGAGCCTGCCCCAGGCCATGCTGCCCCACTGGGAGGCGGACGAGGATGGACAGCGCTTGTCGTTCCACCGCGAGCGCGGAGCCTGGGATGTATTGACGGAGGTGGGCGAGGCCTGGCACCGCGACCCGTCCATCCTCCCCACGCTGCTTCATCGGCCGCTCCTTCGCGGCGCCGGCTTCACGGAAGTCCGCCTCACCGGCGCGCCTCACCCGCCCCGGGTGACGCCGTCCCAGGCCAAGGTGCTGCTCGCGTTGGAGGGTGCGGGTGGGGCGCTGATGGAACCGGAGCTGCTGGGAGCCGCAGGTGTGGGCGCCTCGGTACTGGCCACCCTGGAAAAGCGGGGGCTCATCGAACGGATGAAGCGGGTGGACCTGCTGGGCCAGCGGCGGGAGGCCGGCCTGGACCGCACGGTCGTGATGAATGAAGAGCAGCGGGTCGCCCTGGAGGCCGTGGCCCTCGGGACCTTCGGTGTCCACCTGCTCCAGGGCGTGACGGGATCGGGCAAGACCGAGGTGTATCTCGCCCTGGCGGAGCAGGTGCTGGCTGAGGGCCGGCGGGTGCTGTGGCTGGTACCGGAGATCGGGCTCACGGCCCGGTTGCTTGACCGCCTGGAGGCCCGGTTCCCCGGCCGCATCGCTGTGGGTCACGCGGGGCTCAACGCCGGCGAGAAACACGGCGATGTGGTGCGCCTGCTCTTCAACGGGGCCGACCTCTTCGTGGGCGTCCGGAATGCGGTCATGGCGCCCCTGCGCGACATCGGCCTCATCGTGGTCGATGAGGAGCATGAGGGCTCCTACAAGTCGGAGGAGCATCCCCGCATCCATGCCCGGGATCTGGCCATCAAGCGGGCCCAGCTCGAGGGCTGCCCCATCGTGCTGGGCAGTGCCACGCCGAGCCTCGAAAGCTGGCAGGCGGCCCAGGGCGGACGCTACCGGTTGCTCCAGCTGAAACAGCGGCCCGCAGGCATCACGCTGCCCACGGTGGAGATCGTCGATCTGCGGGACGCCTACCGGCAGGTGCGGCGGAAGGTGATCCTCGCGCCCACCCTGATGCAGGCCCTCACCGACACCGTGGCGAAGGGCGAGCAGGCCCTCCTGCTGCTGAACCGCCGGGGTTACGAGAACTTCTGGATGTGCCGCGCCTGCGGAAAGACGCTGGGCTGCCCCCACTGCGCCATCTCGCTGACCTACCACCGGGGCGACTTCCGTCTGCGCTGCCACCTCTGCGGCCACGAGACGGTGCCGCCGGAGGCCTGTCCCGACTGCGGCGCCGACCACCTGCGGGGCGTGGGCGAAGGCACCGAGCAAGTGGAGGAGCACCTGAACCAGCTTTTCCCATCGGCCCGCATCCTGCGCCTGGACCGGGACACCACGCGCCGCCGCGGTTCCTTCGAGGCCGGCCTGCTGGCCGCCGAGGCCGGAGAGGTGGACATCCTCGTGGGCACCCAGATGCTGGCCAAGGGCCATACCTTCCCGAAGCTCACCCTGGTGGGCGTGCTCAACGCGGACCAGGGCCTGAAGGTGGCCGACTTCCGGGCCTCGGAGCGCACCTTCCAGCTGCTCACCCAGGTGGCGGGCCGGGCTGGTCGCGCCGAGCTGCCGGGCCGCGTGATCCTCCAGACCTACTCACCCGAGCACCCGGCCATCACTTTCGCGCTGGCCCAGGATTTCGAAGGCTTCGCGGCCTCGGAGCTGCCCTTCCGCGAGGGCCTGGGCTATCCGCCCTTCACGGCCCTCTCCCTCTACCGCGCCGAGGCCGACACCTTGCAAGAGGCCCGGGAAGCCTTGGATGGGTTCCGGCAGCGGCTCTCCGTTCCGGGCCTGCGCGTGCTCGGCCCCCTGGAGGCGCCCGTGCCCCGCGTGCGCGACCGCTGGCGCATGCACCTGCTGCTCAAGGGTTCCCGCGGGGCCCTCGGCGAAGTCCTCGCCCGCCACCCCCTGCCTCCCGCCGGTCCCATCAGCCTGGACCGGGACCCCATCCAGTTCGGGTGACGCAAAAAACAGTCGTGCCAATTCGCATTCAAAGGAATAGAACCCACCCTCAACCGCCGACGGAGATGTCCTCCACAATGGACTTCTCCGCTCCGGACAACCCTCCCGCAAGGCACAAAGCCTCAGGGAGGGTCGACTGGATGGCTTCTATCTATTTGAATGGAAGTTGGCGGCAGGTTATATTCGCCGGGGTCATTAGCGGATGATGCGCCATGACCGCGGGCGGAACCCTCGACTGCCCGGGTTGCCAAGGGCTCCGCCACCCTGAGCACCGGAATTCGAAATCAGACCACCAGCGCCCGAACTGCTCTTGCCTTGACCTGTCTGGATCGCCGCACTGGTGCCAAGGGCTGTGATCTCACCGGGGATGTTGGTGAACGACATCACGATGCCGCTACAGCCGACTTGGCTGGGGTTGAATACGTTGGGATCGGAGATTGCGGTTCCATTGTTGAAGATGGGGTTGATGATGTCACAGAGACGGTACGTCCGGCTATCGCCGCCCCCTGAACAGGCAAAACCAGTATCTTTACCTGTAAAGCTACTGAAGAACCCCACTCCCGACAGGACGAGGGGCGTGGTAACCGTCTTCGGGTAGAAGAACATGCTCCCCCCGGGGTTCGGGTTCGAAGCCGCCTTCGCCACGGCACTCCCCAGCTTGAGATAGTAACCAAAGGAGTTCTTCAGGTAGTAGCTGGTGTTCACCGGATCGATCCGGGGGTCCAGGAAGCTGGCCACGTTCGTGAGATCAGTGAGATTGGCAAGCTTGAAGCCGGCCGTGTCTACATTGCTCGCAGAGGGGGTATTGCTGCTGAGGGCCGCGCTATCCTGGCGATCGAAAACCAGATTGAACGTATTGAATCCAGCGGCAAGTCCGGGCGCCGGGTTGATGAGGTTCAGATCCATGGGATCGTTGCGGTCACCGGAATTGAACGCCACCCCTACGGCCGCTGGTGCGATGAAGGGAGTGACCGTGCGGGACACAGGGTAGGACCCCGCCAAGCGGAAGGGCGCCGGCAGGGAACTCGTGACGGTGCCAGGATCGGCCTGGAATATGCGGCGGAATCCCCACAGTCCACCAGGAGCGCCAGAGGTGGTCCAAGCGTCCACATTGCTGTTGTCAAGGCGGATCCCTGTGGGGGTCTTGTACAGAGAACCGAGGGCCCACAAGGCGCTTCCACGGGTACCAATGGTCGGCTGGTCAATGAAGTAGATCCGCTGAACCTTCTGGTCGTTCGGGAAGAACCGTAGAGGTACAACTCCAGCGGAGATGGAGCCGATGTTCGGTTCACCGCCAACCACTGACAGATCAGCCCCCAAGAGGTTCCAAACACGGAGATAGCCGCCTCCGATAGCATCCGGGCCATTGGCGGCATCCACGGCGAGGATGGAGCGGCCGAGTTTGGTGCCAGTTCCGTAAGTGGCGATGAAGTTGCTGTCGACCTCGGCGGTGCTGAGGCCGCCGCCTAGGAAGACCAGGTCACGTAGAGACGAGAACCCGCCAGAGCCAGTCTCCACCTGTCCGATGGCTGGCACGGAAGTCGAGAATCCCATGCGCTGAATGGTGGGGTCCAGGGACGTGTCATCCGGTACGATCTGCCAAGCGAGCTTCGGCGAGACAAGGTCCTGGGAGGGGAAAAAAGGATTCTTCACGTCGACTGCGAAATAACTGCGGCCCCCCTTGCCTTCCCCTACGATCACCCGCGTGATGTCGTTGCCATCCACGAGGCCGTTCCCCACCGTCCGGCCTGAAGCCGGCACATCCTTGAAGTAGACAATGGGGCTTCCATCGAAGAGATAGCGGTGCGGGTTGGACCGGCTTCGCAAATAGGGAGCGGCCTTCAAATGCTGGTAGGGGATGATGGTCCACAACTCATCAACCACGCCTAACGGCACAAAGGATGTGGTGCCGTCCAGGAGTTTGATGTCCTTCGTTCCCGAAACCTCGCCAAAGGCATGCAGGTAGCCTTGGTTATCCGCGACGAAAATCTCGCGGAAGGCGAGGTCTTTGACCCCCTGGAGGAGCAGATTGGCCTTACCGGCCTTCAACAGGTCGGAAGTACCTGAGTCCACCAGCTCAGGAGGATAGGAGAGGATCGCCGGGGCGCTGTTGATGATGTCTCCCAGGGCATCGTTGCGCATGGTGGGAATGGTCGCATCTGTCTCAGCATCACGGCTCGCGCCGCGAAGGAACCGGATGTAGGCCTGCCGGGAGGCGGCGTCGACCGCCCCCACCATGGCCATCGTGATCGCAGCATTGTTCTCGTTCAGTTCCACAAGGTCTTTGGAGTTCAGCCCAAGGGTGGTGTAGACACGCCGCGAATTGCTTTTCCCGTACTGCCATGTCTTAGAACCCTTCAGCATGGCACCCGCGGACCATGTGGCATTGCCAGAGGCTCCGCCCGTGATGGTGGTGGTTGGCGCCCCTGTGTTATCCACGAAAGTGACACCGGTGCTCCCGACCTTGATGCCCGCCATCAGCAAGTCACCGGTCCACGCAGGGCCAAGCTTTGCGGTCTGGAAAAGGCCCAAATACACTTGGCGGCCAAGGGACAATCCCACCTGGGGGCTGGCTGGAGCCGAAATGGAGCCTGAAGCCTGCACCACCTCCGACAGGATGGCGGTCAGTGCGTTACTCAGCTTGGCTGGATCCGTGGCGTCGAAGTAGAAGGGGTTGAAACCTGGATCATTGGCATCGGAGCTGAAGGGATCGTAGGGTTTGGTGTTGAGGGACCAGCTGGTGATGGCGGGATCACCATAGAGCGCCACCCGGAACAGATCCGCCTTGCCACTGGTGGGATCCGTTAAATTGCCCGCCAAGCTCATGCCCACGCTCATCGTCTTGATGCGTCGGGGGTTCGCCGGGGTCGCGCCGCGATTCGTGATGATGAAGGGGGCGAAGTCGGAGAGCACCCCCTTGATGGGCGTGGGATAGTGCGCGGCGATCGCGGAGAGCGTCCAGATGTTGAAATAACCCGTGGTGCTGCTGCTTACGGCCGGGGAAAGCTCGCTGGTATGCTTGGCCATTTCGAGGTTGCCGTAGCCGGTGACATTGGCGTCGGATCCATAGGTGTAGAGATCTTTCGCGTGCCCGATGGCGTCGCCATTGGGCTTACTTTTATCATAATTATCATTGGCAAGTCCGTCCGTGAATACGACCACGAAGGTCTTTCTACAGGGAGGGACGATAGTGTCGGTCCCGAGCTCGCCTTGTCCACACTGGATGCCGGTGCTCTGCCCTCCGGGCCGGAACACGCTGGTGGTATCGGCATCTGCAATGATGAGTTGGGCGTAGGTATTGGCAAGGCCATACGTGAGTGGCGTGGAGGTTGAAGGGCTTGCTAGCGCCAGGTATCTGACGGAATCATCTGGGGTATTGATATCAGGGGCACAGCGAAAAAACCGAAGATTCCTATTGATCGCTATATAGTCGTTCCAGGGCCCTTGCAAATTGCTCAGGGTGGTCGTGTTCTGCTCGCTATCATCCAGATAACGGTAGCCCCACCACACCTTGTCCTGATTCTCGAACCAGGCTTTGATCACGATGGACTTGAGGGCCTGGAAACGCGTGAGGCTTGGGATGAGATTGGACCAGGCGGTCGAGGACACCAGGAAGCCGCTGGGCTCAGCATTGGACACGGTGGTGGCGACCGCAGGCACCACGAACCTGCCTGTATCCACCGATCCATCATTGGTGGCGTTTCTGGTATCTGTCCCAAAGAATAGCCACCAGAGGTAGTCCTTGTTGTAATGGAAGCGACCGATCTTGTACCTATTCAGATAAAGGTCGTTCAGCACATTGCTGGGGGTGTTGTGGAGCCAATCCGGATCCACGGAAGGGCCCCTGAGAGAGGGGTCATTGATCTTCGTGATGATATTGCTCGCGCTGGTGTTGCTCACCTGATCGAAAATCGCCCAGGGGATGGGCAGATCGAGAGTCCGGCTGACCGATTGTGTCACTCCGCCCACCAGGACGATCGCAGTCGCGGTGACGCGGAGATGGCTCGCCTGCAGAACATAGGAGCGGAGCTGGTCCTGGGTGTAGGTCAGGGCATGATTAATGGCGATCACCGTGCCATCCGGGCGGACCAAGTCTCCACCCGCCAAACCGAATTGCATGGGCTGGGATGTAGTATTGAGGTCTTTCGCGTATCCTGTCCCCTCCACCATGAAGACGCGTCCGTTGATATCCATGATCGGGACCACGCCTGGGAAGTCACCTGCCTGCTGTCCAGGGGTGAAGTTGGTGAATTGATTCAGGTGGCTGTTCTGGCCTGAACTGGTGTAGTACTTCGGGTGCCAATAGATCGCATGCATGGAACCCGAAAAATCGAAGAGCGTCAACATTTCAGGCCTGGCCCCTCCGGTGCGATAGACATCCAGAAGATCTGAGGAAGTGGCGGCCCCCTGCAAACGGGGATCCAACTGGGCCCGGAGGGTGATGGAAAGAGTGGCGCAGAGGAGGAGCCAAGTGAATTGTTTCAAGGTGCGCAGCATAAGTGGCCTCTTGGGTGAGATCTATATCTTGAGATAGGCTATTTTTTCTGGGCGATGCCCTGATGTCCGATGATTTCCCGGCGCTGTTGAAAGCTCACTCCAGCGGCGGGAATATTGGCAGTGCCCGTGCTCACGACCTGCCACATGAGTTCGCTCGAACTCTTGCCGCTGGTCAAGGGAACATCGATCATGCCCAAGTACCGCACGGTTAGGTCGAATTTCTGGATCGTGGCGTTACCGACGGTGGGAGTCTGCTTCACATCCGGCCCTGTGGTATCGAACACCATTTCGTTGGATGTCCCGGCGGTGACCTGGGATGTGATGGTGGCCGCCTGATCCCATGAGCGACTGGGGTCGATGGCCACCCCTGCGGGATAGGGATAAGTCACCCAGTTGGGATCGCGGAGGCCGGTCAAGGCCCCGGCCAGAAGGCCGTTACCTGACGGGGTGCCGAATTTCAGGTCGATATTGTCTGGATGAGCCCAGGTGATAAACCAATCGAGGCCAGCATCGGAGGCCTCGGCCGCTTTGGCGCCTGTGACCACCGTGCCGGAAGTAGCCAATTCCCTGAGGGATGAGCTCGAGAGGCCAAACGCAGCCAGGGTGAGGATCACGAGCAAAATCAAGGCCGCCACGATGGCGAGACCGCCCTGTTGGCCTTGCCGCCAACAAGAAGCCGGATGTGGAAGGTTTGGGGTGTGCATGCATACCTCAGGTGCCAAGGCCGAAAGTGAAGTTGCGGGGCCGAATGATCAGGGTTTGGCTTCGGTAGCGGTAGGTACGCAGATTGGGGTTGTTCAGATCCTGCCGTTCCAACGTCGTCCGCGTGGTGAGGTCCATCCGGAAGATCGCGGGGACGTTCCGGAACCAAATGGGATTGCTAGGGTTCGTGATGCTCTGGTTCGCGGGCTGCGTAGGGTAGAGAGTCTTAAGCTGGGTATTGAGGCCCGTCACGATGGCAGGCCAGTCAGCCGCGCCAGTGCGGCTCCAGGTAGTGCCACTGTCCACACTGAGGTCAACCCTGAGCCCGAAAGACGTTGCGCCTGCGGCGGTGGGATTACCGGCGATGTTTTCCGCTATCACGGTGCGGGTGAATCCCGCCGGAAGAGGCGACGCAGTGCTCGCAGGCCAAGTGACTCGAATCCCGCTGGGTGGATAGGTTGTCTGGTCTCTCACGAGGCACGGTACCTGCGCCGCCGCATTGCCTGGATCTAGGCTCAGAGGGAGGATGGTGTAACGGACCACCTGATTGGGCCGGACAAAGAAGACATCGGCGCCGGACTGGTGGGAGAGGGTGTTGAGCCCGGCGTTCACGCCTGTCATGAGGCCCGTGGCGGGGTCCTGGGAAACCGAAGGGTCCGTATTCAGCGTAACGATCTGGCCGCTCACGGAGGCGACCTGCACCACGACAAAAGCCGCATCCAGCATCATCAGGTAATCGCCGGCCCGAACTTGAGACAGATCCCCGGAGATGACATTCAAAGTGACAGTGCCGATATCAGTAGGAGTGGCCGCCAGCCTTGCCTGTATAGGCAAGGGTTGATCCCCCACGACCTGCACCTCGTCGAATGTAATGGTCTGGGTGGTCAATTGTCCGGTTGCCGGGTCTAACGACTTCACCGGCACCGTTTGGTTCGGGAATATCATCATCGCGTTCTGTCCCCCGGTGGTGTCAATTGAAACATTGGGAACAGGTCGGATAGGGAAAAAGTAACCCGCGGATTGGAGATCATCCACCAGCTGATTCAGCGCCCATCGTTTCGCGCGGTTGGCACTCATGGCCTCGCTGGCCCCATGGAAGCTGTTGAGAGCGGATCCGAATACCCTGAGCATGCCGGTCATGAGCACGCCCATGAAGACCAATGCGACAAGCAGTTCCACCAGGGAGAAACCCTTAGCAGAATAAGTCCGACGGAAATGGGTCATGGGGGCCTCAATAACGGATCATGCGGCTGATGCTTAGCCATTTCTGGATGGGGAGGGATCCGCCACCTGGTTTCTGCTGGTCTTCCGTCCAGGTGACGTTCACCACGACCTCCGAGGTGGCCGTATTGGAGGATGGGGCGGGCGCACCTCCCTTGGCGTTGGCCCGCCGAACCCAATTCACCCGGAAAAGTTGGGTGGTGGCGCTAGGTCGCCCCTCGAGATCAAAGGTGGTTTGCAAGGTTCCGGCGATGTCCTTGGCGCTGTAGGCAATGGCAGTGCCATCCGCCGCGTTTGCCACCAAGGCTGTAGCGGGAATGATCTGTCCATCGGACCGGAGCTGGGCGCTGATCCGGCCATCCATGGATAGTTGCTCCAGTACATTGTTCGCCAGGAAGGTGGCGGTCTCCAACCGGCGACTCGATGTCTGGCCGCGGAGGCTTAGGGCCATCAAGGCCGCAAGGCCGAGTAGGCCAACCCCCAGGATGAACGCCACCACCAGCAGTTCGACCAGGGAGAACCCTTCCCGGCGGCGCGAAGGGACGCGGAAAAGGCGCGTAATGATTCTCATAGACGCATCCATGAAGCGTTGACATCCGAAGCGTTGGCCTTGACGAAAGAGGCTAATCCTGCCTGTGGGCTGACCATCACGAGCCCCAGGTTGGCGCCCAGATAGACCTGACCCCGGCGCCCCGCCACAGCGATGAAGAACTCCTGGCTGATCGTGCCGTTGGCCGTGAAGAAGTAGGTGGTGTCAGCGACGCCGCCGCCCTTGAAGAACTGGGTGTTCCAGATGGTGGTGTTATTCATGGCATGGAGTGCGATGGCCGGCACATCCTTCGGAAGGGGATTGGCGCCGGCGGTGGTCAGATCCGCCGCTCCTAAGCTCACAGAGGCATAACGGTTCGACTGAGGACTCAGCACCCAGGATCCCTGGACGGGGCCGAACTGATCGAAGGTCCCATCCGGCTTGAGAAGCCGGAAGCCCCATTCGATGCGGGTGTCGGGAGCACCCCCGCCACCCTGGGTTCTCAGATAGACCTGCTGGCCGCTGTTAATGGCCAGGGATTGGGTTTGGCGCAAAATACCCGCCAGTTCCTGGCTGACGGCCTTGACTGCGGTGGGAGCTTTATTCTGGATGTAGTAGGCCCCGGACACGGCCAGGATTCCGATGATGAACATCACCACCAGGATCTCAAGCAGGCTGTAGCCCCTGGGAAGATTACGTCGTGTCATGAGGATGGCCCTCGGGAACTGGAAGCAGTAGCTATATTAAGTAGTAGCCCACTTTGCATTATTATTTTTTAAACTTAATCATAATAATTTTTATATTCTGCCATTCGAACCAGATCCCAAAAGACCGTCGAATTGATTAAAATTTAGTCACCTCTCTGGTCTCCGGGGAAGCGCGATTCCCCAGCTTGTTCCGGGGCCGGGCCAGGGGAAGGGCGCATCATCCACTGTGATCTCTCCATGAACCGCTCCGTAGGGCTCGCAAGGCCCCCCTTTTCGAATGGGGATCTATGAGGTGGTACGCTGGGGTGTGCCGGATTTCCCACCCATCGCCCGCCTTCGCCCCAAAAGGGCCCTCGGCCAGAACTTCCTGGTGAACGAAGGTGCCATCCGCACCATTGTCGATGCGGCCCTGGCCTCCCCGTCAGCGCGGCTGCTGGAGATCGGCCCTGGGCCAGGCGTGCTGACGGAGCGCCTGCTGGCGGCCGGCCGGCCGCTCTGGGCGGTGGACCTGGATCCCGAGGCTTGTGCGTTGATGCGGGAACGCTTCGCCGCCGTGGCTCATTTCCATCTGCTGGAAGGCGACGCGGTGCGCATCCCCTTTCCGGAGGGGGAGCCCTGGTCCGTGGTGGGCAACCTGCCCTACAACGCCGCCACGCCCATCCTGGCGAGGCTGCTCACCGAAGGCATTCCCTGGGATCGCATGGTGTTGATGTTCCAGCTGGAAGTGGCCCAGAAGCTCATGGGCCAGCCCGGCACCAAGGCCTACGGGCCGCTATCGGTGCTGGCCCAGCTCTGCGCCCGCCTGACCCGCCTGGTGAAGCTGGGGCCTGGCTCCTTCCGGCCCGCGCCCAAGGTGGAATCCGCCGTAGTCCAGTTCGAGCCCCGGGTGGATGCGCCCAGCCTGGCTGAACGCAGGGCCCTGCTCACGGTGCTGCATCGCTCCTTCGCCCACCGTCGCAAGACTCTGGCGAACAACTGGCAAGGCGTCCTGTCAGCCGAGGCCCTGGCTGATGTGGGACTGGCTTCGGCGCTGCGCGCTGAAGTGATTGCGCCTGCGGCGTGGCTGTCGGCAACTCGTATCCTATTGAACCAGCACCCGGAGGTGTTCCCATCGTGATGCCTGTGGCACCCGAATTCGAAACCTGGGCGGAAGCCCCCGCCGCCGATGAACTGCGGCTGATCCCCATCGGCGGACTCGGTGAGTTCGGCATGAACGCGCTGGTGGTGCACAGCGCCCGCAGCCTCTTCCTGGTGGACTGCGGCCAGCTCTTCCCTTCGGACGACCAGCCGGGCATCGATTCCATCGTGCCGGACTTCGCCTACCTGGAGCCCTTCGCGGATCGGCTCCAGGCCGTCCTGCTCACCCACGGCCACGAGGATCACATTGGCGCGCTGCCCTACTTCCTGCGCCGCTGGCCGGTGCCTGTGTATGGCACGGCGTTCACCCTGGGCCTGCTGGAAGGCAAGCTGCGCGAGCACGGCCTGGATCTGGGTCTGCTCCATCCCGTGCGCGACTACGGCCGCGTGAAGGTGGGAGACGGGGAGATCGAAGCCGAGTGGATTCCCGTGACCCATAGCATCCCGGACGCCTGCGCCCTGGTCCTGCACACGCCGCAGGGCGTGCTGGTGCACTCCGGCGACTTCAAGATCGATCCCGAGCCCCTGGACGGCCGGCTCACAGGCATGGACAGGCTGAAGACTCTGGGCGACGCCGGGGTGCGTTTGCTCATGGCGGATTCGACCAACGTGGGACGTCCGGGCCGTTCGCCCTCGGAATCCCTGTGCCGCGAGGGCCTGGAGGCAGCCTTCGAGCAGACGAAGGGGCGGCTCTTCGTCACCACCTTCAGTTCCAACATCCACAGGCTCCAGACGCTGGTGGACCTGGCCTACGAGTTCCGCCGCCGCGTGGTGTTGCTGGGGCGCAGTCTGGACCGCAACCTGGGCCTGGCCCGATCCCTCAAGCGGCTGGACCTGCCGGACGACATCCTGATCGACGTCAAGGATGCCCAGCTCTTCGATCCCGATGAGCTGCTCGTGTTGTGCACCGGCAGCCAGGGCGAGCCCATGAGCGGCCTGGCGCGGCTGCTTCGCCGTGAGGTGAAAGGCCTGCGCATCGAGCCCGGCGACCGGCTGGTGGTGAGCGCACGCTCCATCCCCGGCAACGAAGTGGCCATCTCGCGGATGCTCGATCAGGCCGAGCGCCTGGGCGCGGAGACTTCGCTGGAGGGGCTGGGTCCCGTGCACGCGTCGGGCCATGGCTGCCGCGACGAGCTGGCGGATCTCATCCGCGCCGTGCGGCCGGCCCAGATGGTGCCCGTGCATGGCACCTACCGGAACCTGCGGGCCCACGGCAAGCTCGCGGCTTCGCTGGGCTGGACGCCGGAACGCATCTCGCTGCTTGATGGCGGCCTTTGTCTGAGGCTTTATGCGGACGGCCGGATGGACATGCCCGGAGCGGTGCCTGTGGGCAAGTGCTTCGTGAGCGAGGGCGTGGACCACATGGTGGATGCCCGCGTGGTGAAGGACCGGCTCATCCTCCAGGAGGACGGTGTGGTGTTCGCCACGCTGCTGGTGGATCCGGAGACCGGCGACCTGGCGGCGGAGCCCACCATCCTCAGCCGCGGTTTCGTAATGCTGTCCGACGATGAGGCCTATGCGGAGCTGCTGGCGGGCGTGGCGCGCAAGGCCTACGAAGAGGCGCCACCCGTCGTCCGCAAGGATGGGGAGGCTCTGCGCGACACCCTGCGCCTGGCCCTGCGCCGGATCATCCGCAAGACCACCCAGACCCGGCCTCTGGTGATCCCGGTGGTCCTGGAGGCGCCCCAGTCCTAGCGGTTATCGGCGACCGCGACGGATGGCCGCCCCGGGACGAAGGCCGGGTTCGGCCCGATTGCCGAAGCCTTGCCGGATGGCCTCCAGCATGCGCCGCTGCATCTCCTCGACATGGGTGATGAGGCGCACCTGCTGGGCGGGACTCAGCCGGGCGCGGATGTCTTCTTCGAACTTGAATTTGAGCTCCGCCTGCTGGCGCCGCAGCTCCACGAACTGCTCCAGCAGGGGCCGGACCTTGGCATTCTTTTCCTCCTCGGAGGCAGGGCCCATCAGGATGTCGTTGAAGGTGCGCCGGATCTGCTGGATCTGCCGGGTCTTCTCGAACTGTTCCCGGTCATAGCGCGACCAGCGCTCCACCACCGTGCGGGCCTGGTCTTCGGGCAGACCCACCGTCTGCTGGAGCTGCTCCAGGCGGAAGCGGACCAGGGGGCGTTCATCCTCCACCTGGGCGCGCATGGGCAGGCCGGCGAGCAGCAGGAGGGTCATCAACAGGGTGGGGCGGAGCATGGGGATCACCTCGTCGGAGACGGCGCCGAATCCAGACGCTTCAAGAGTGCCTTCATTTCCTCGGGGCTGAGGGCCTGGATCTGCGCCGCCTCCTCCTCGTGGTTATGGAAAGGCGTGTCGGTGGTGGATACCTCGAGGATGTCGGGCTGCCGGGGTAGCGTGGCTTCGACGTAGGGTGTCCGGTTCGCCCGGCCGGCCAGGAAGGCCCCGGTGCCTACCGCCATGAGCACGACTGCGGCGGCAGTCCAGCCGAGAGGCCCCAGGCGGTGGCGCAGGGCGGGGCGGGCTGGCAGCTTCCGGAGGATGCGGCCAGGAAGGTGGTCGAAATAGCCGGCCGGAGCCAGGGCCTCGGGGCTGTCCTCCTGGGCCAGGACGAAGACCCGGGCCTCGGCGCAGGCGTTGCAGACCTTCAGGTGTGCCTCGGTGGCAGGGCCGGGAGCCATGGGATCGGCCTCGATGGCGGACAGGGCCGCGATGCAGGCTTGGGGAAGAAGCAGGGGCCTGGAGTTCATGCTCGGCCTCCTTTGACATGGCGGGTGAGGTTCTGGATGGCGTGGAAGATGTGGGCCTTCACGCTGCCCACGGAGGTGCCCATCTGCTGGGCGATCTGCTCGTATTTCCAGTCGTGCTGCAGCTTCAGGGTGAGGGCTTCCTTCTGGCGGCGGGGCAGCTTCGGGAGGGCCTCATACAGCAGGCGCCGGGCCTCCTGGTCCAGCAGGGCGGACACTTGGGTCTCCTCCACTCGCAGGGCCGCGTGTTCCAGGGTGCCCTCCGGGCCCTCGAGGCTTTCGTGCTCCTTGGCCATTCGTTCCCGGAAGTTCAAGGCCTGGCGGGTGGCGATGGTGATGAGCCAGGTGCGGAAGGAGGATTCGAAGCGGAAGCCGGGCAGGGCCCGGAAAACGCGGATGAAGGTCTCCTGGACGACGTCATCGGCGTCCTGGTGGTTCCGGACGATGGAGAAGGCCTTGCCGTAGACATCCCGGGAGAACAGGCGCACCAGGCAGGCGAAGGCGGCCTGGTCGCCGCCCTGGGCAGCCTCGACCCAGGCCAGCACCTCGGGCGTGTGGTACGGCGAAGCCGGATCGGGGAGGCGATCGGCGGTGCGGGGGGCCGACTGGGATATCAGGGGCTCGTTCAAGGTGGCTTCCGCCATCATGTTAGGCTCCGGCGCCAGGGACAGTGGGGGAGAAACGCCGTCCCTGGATGGACCCGGGAAGCCCTTCTGGGGTTGAATGGAAATGGTGCAAACCTTCAATCTTCAGTCTCCAGGAGTATCCATGCGCGACCGCATCACCCCGCTGCTCACGGAAGCGCAGATCCAGACCCGGGTCCAGGAGCTGGGAGCCCAGCTGTCCAAGGACTACGCGGGCCAGGATCTGGTGGTGATCGGGCTGCTGAACGGGGTGTTCCCCTTCTTCGCGGATCTCGTGCGGGCCATGGACCTGGACATCGATGTGAGCTTCATGCAGGTCTCCAGCTACGGCGCGGGCACCGAAAGCACGGGCGAAGTGCACATTCTCAAAGACCTGGACCGCTCCATCCAGGGACGCCACGCCCTGGTGGTCGAAGACATCGTGGACACCGGGCTCACCCTGTTCAAGGTCCGCAACCTGCTCCACGACCGGGAACCCCTGAGCCTGAAGATCTGCACCCTGCTCTCCAAGCCCAGCCGCCGCAAGGTCGAGGTGCCCGTGGACTACATCGGCTTCACCATCGAGGATCACTTCGTCGTGGGCTACGGCCTGGACTTCGATGGCAAGCTCCGCAACCTGCCCTACGTGGGTGTCTATCATCCGTAGTTATGAATGTTGCCCTCCAACCTCTTGCCAAGCGTGGCCCCTGGAGGTCCCCGATGTCCTCACCTTTCTCTGCGTCTTCTGTGTGATCTCTGTGTCCTCTGTGTTCCGCTTTGTTCTTTTCTCACTCGTTCTCGCGGCCTCCCTCGCGTGTGGGTACCACCGCCTGGATCGGCAGCCGCGGTCGGCGGCGTGGGCAAAGCAAGGCGAGACGATCCGGCTGGCGCGGTTCCGCAATCTGAGCCCGCGGTTGGGGCTGGAGGATCGCTTCACCAAAGCCCTGGAGAACCGCATTGTCGCGGCCAGTCCCTGGCGCTTGGTGGGGGCCGGCGAGCCCTCCCGTTGGGTCCTCCAGGGCACGTTGGAGAGCTACACGTCGCGCCCCATCGGTCTCACCCTCGGCAACGACAGGGCCAAAGCCAGCGCCGGGTCCGCCTCTCGCGTGGAGGTGGCCGTGGTGGCCAGCGTGGAGCTGCTGGACGGGCAGACGGGCGCCGTGGTGCTGTCCCGCCGGGGTCTGACCTTCACCAACCAGTACCGGGTGGATCAGAATTTCGCCAGCTTCGACAGCCGGGAGCTCCAGGTGCTGGAGAACCTCGCGGATGATTTCGCCGAAAGCTTCCTCACCCAGCTGCTGGAAGGCACGGAGTGATGGCGACCCCCCAGGCCTGGTTGGGCCACACCTTCGCGCTAATCCACGGCGAAGACGGCGATGGCCGCCGGATGGCCGTGGCGGAGTGGACCAGGCGGCATGTGGATCCGGAGTGGGCGGATTTCACCCTGACGGTCTGCAGCGAGGGTTGCCCCTGGCCCGAGGTGATGGCGGCTCTCCAAGAGGCGGCGCCCCTGGGTGCCGAAGCTCGCACGGTGATCGTGCCCGCCGCCGACAATCTGTTCCCCCGCGCCAAGGAACTGCCGGGCGCCGTCAAGGCGCTGCTGGAGAAACCGCCCCAGGGTGTGAACCTGCTGCTGGTGGCCTGGAGCACGCTGCCAGCCGCACCCGGAAAGGCCCTGGGCGCCAAACCCTGGACGGACTGGACCAAGGCGGGGCGCATCCTCAAGGTGGGGGCCCTGGAGATCGCGGAGGTTCCCGGTTTCATCGAGACCGAGGCCAAGCGCCTGGGCCTGTCGCTTCAGGGGGCCGCGGCCACCCTGCTGGCCCAGCGCCAAGGCGGGAATCCCGGCCTCATCAAACGGGCCCTCGAGGTGCTGGACCTGCTGGCAGAGGATCGCCGCGTCACGGAGGCCATGGTGGACCAGGTGACCTTCCGGCTGGCGGAACAGAAGGCCTTCGCCTGGTCGGGGGCCTGGCAGAGGGGGGACGCAGCCGGCGCCCTCAAGGCCTTGCGCATGGCCCTGGAGGATGGCGATGAGCCCCTGATGATGCTGGGCCAGGCCCGGCGCGAGGTGGACCGCCTGCTGCGGTACGTCGAAGCCCAGACCGCGGGGTTGAAGGGGGCCGAGCTGACGTCCGCCCTGGGCCTTTCCCCCAAGCAGGCCTTCCTGCTGGATGGTTATCGCGGCGCCTTCGAGAAGCTGAAGCCGAAGGGTGTGAAGAGCCTCCTGGGCCGCCTGAACCAGTGTGAGCGGGATCTGAAGGGCATGGCCATCTCCCGCAGCGAAGCCCCCTTGCTGGACCTGACACTCACCCTTTGCCGGGCCTGGGGGCGTTAGCCTCTTTGATCATCTGAGCAGCCTTCAGCACATCGCCCAGGCAGCAGGCACCCGAGGGGTTCATCTGGCCGCACCGGCAGCGGCCTTCCTTGACGGCGGTCCGGATAGCCTCCACCGAATCCAGGCGGCCAGTGGTTTCCCACTCGGCCCGCAGGCTTTCCAGGCTGTGGCCGAAGCAGTAGCACAAGGGGCGCGGCGCCTCGGTCTCCTTGATCCCCAGGCGCACCGTGAGCTGGTTCTTGCGGAAGGTCTGGCCTGTTTCCGGGTTGAAGTAGACCACCTCGCAGCCAGGGGCCGGGCAGAAATGCCAGGTGCCCTGGCTCATCCCGCCCACTGCCCCGGGGTCCAATAGGGCCCTCATGGTCGCGGACGGTACGGGTTTTCCCGCTCCGCCACAGGCAGGGCAGAGGTCGCTGGGTGCCGGGCCGTCGGATTCCCCGCAGCAGGAGCAAGGCCGTGGTTTACCAGGGTTGGTCATGGCCCCAGCCCTAGAACACCAGCACCTGGTTCGCCCATAGCGTCCAGTCGGTCAGCTCCTCGAGGGTACTGCGGCGGCAATCGTCGGCCAGTTCGGCTTGGCTGAGGCCCCGGGCGTCCAGGCAAGTGCCGCATACGCCCACTAAGCCATGGCGGGTGGTGACGCCTTTCAGCATGCGCTCCAGGTTGTAGTAGCCGTCGGGGGTCTTCTGGCCTTTCTTGGCGCAGGCCGCAGCGTCACCCATGAGGAAGACGCGCACTTCGACACCCTCCCGCTTGGCGGTGGCCCCCGCCAGGCGTAATCCGTTGTAGCTGCGCTCGGTACCATAGGGCGGATCGTTGAGGATGAACAAGTGCTTGCTCATGGGGCCTCCGGGGGAGCCAGTCCATCATAGCTCCGGCAGAATTCCAGCCCGCTGGCAGGGGAACCGGGCATTGATCACTTGAGCGTGAGCTTCGGCGGGCGGATGATGGGGGTCTGGATTCCGGAGGGCCCATGTCTGAGTGCGTCATTCCCACCCTGACCTCCAACGAGGTGGTGGCGTCCAAGTCCGTGCTGCCCGCGGGATGGAAGGCGGACCTGTCGAACTTGAAGGGTCTGGATCTCACCTTGCCCATGCTGGAGCTGCTGCGCCGGTCCACCAGCCGCCTGCCCCAGGATGTGATCGACGCCCTGGTGAAGGGCCGCGACGCCGAGGAGGAAGGCAGCCGGGCTTTCAATACGCTCAATGACATGGTGCGCAACATCATCCTCGCGGATGGGCATGTGACGCCGCTTTGCCAGGACACGGGCACCATCATCGTCTGGGTGCGGCACCCCTTCGGGCTGAGCCAGCGCGCCGCCAAGCAGCAGATCCGGGCGGCCGTGGCCGAGGCCACCAAGCGGTCCTGGCTGCGCCCGAACTGCGTGGAAGCCCTCAGCGGCAAGAACACAGGCACGAACATGGATCCCTTCCATGAGGGCCACCCGGCGGTCCACTTCGAGGAGTGGGACAAGCCGGAGGTCGAGATCGCCGTCATGCAGAAGGGCGGAGGCTGCGAGAATGTGGGTGCCCAGTACCGCCTGCCGGATGCCGCCATCGGTGCCGGCCGCGACATCAAGGGCGTGCGGAAGTGCATCATCGATGCCGTGGTGAAGGCCCAGGGCCAGGGCTGCAGCCCCGGCATCCTCGGCGTGGCCATCGGCGGCGACCGTGTCTCCAGCTACGAGAAGAGCAAGGAAGTGATCCTGCGCAAGCTCGGCACTCCGAATCCCGACCCGAAGATGGATGCCTTCGAAAAGGAGATCACCAACGATCTCAACACCCTGGGCATCGGCCCCATGGGCTACGGCGGCAATACCACCGTGCTGGGCGTTCTAGTCGAGGAGATGTACCGGCATCCCGCCAGCTTCTACGTGAGCATCAGCTACATGTGCTGGAGCAGCCGCCGGGGTTCGATCACGCTCAAGACCAACGGCGAAGCGTCCTTCGACTGATACGAGGCTCCCATGATCCGTCTCACCACTCCCATCACCGAAGACCAGATCCGCCAGCTCAAGGTGGGTGACGAAGTGCTGCTCAACGGCCGCGTCATCCTCAGCCGCGACATGGGCCACAAGTACATGAAGGAGCAGAAGCCCGAGTGGCTGAAGCCCATCCTCGAGAACATGGTCATCTACCACTGCGGCCCTGTGGTGAAGAAGAACGAGGATGGCACCTGGTCCTTCGTCGCCGCGGGACCCACCACTTCCATCCGTGAGGAGCCCTACCAGGCTGACGTCATCGAGACCTACAAGGTGCGCGGCGTCATCGGCAAGGGCGGCATGGGCAAGAAGACCAGCGAGGGGCTCCAGAAGACCGGGGCCGTCTACCTCCACGCCACCGGCGGCGCCGGCAGCCTGCTGGCCGAGCGCTGCAAGCGCGTGGTGGACGTGAAGATGCTGGAGGAGTTCGGCAGCCCCGAGGCCTTCTGGATCATCGAGGTGGAGGACTTCCCCCTGGTGGTCACCATGGACAGCCACGGCGGCAGCCTCCACGAGATCGTCGCCCAGCAGAGCCAGGCGCGCGCCAAGGCCCTGACGGCCTGAATCCGGATACCCGGGCCGTTTCTCCCGCGGCTAGGCTGGAGGGATGGCCCAGACCTACCGACAGCTCCGCCTCGACCTGGGCGCGGCCCTCGCCGCGTTTCTCGATCCATCCGAGGCCCACGCGGAGAGCGTCCGCTGGTTCGAGGAGGGTCTCGAGCTGACGCGCAGCTGGATG
>Ga0255338_1001063_pt1 | contig 60183 bp, 53 predicted proteins | sample MeOH1_35cm_T4_19_FD_203715 | JGI IMG/M metagenome (GOLD analysis project Ga0255338, IMG submission 203715) | Sandy soil microbial communities from University of British Columbia, Vancouver, Canada - MeOH1_35cm_T4_195 | ecosystem: Engineered > Artificial ecosystem > Sand microcosm > Unclassified ... | reverse complement strand
GCCCCCTGCGCGTTAAGCGTTCCAACCAACAAGCATTCGTCAGTGGCAACTGCAAGAGTCAGGAGAATCACATGAGCATCGAAATGATCGAAGTCGAGGAATTCAACCAGGGCACGCAGATCAAGGTGATCGGCGTCGGCGGCGGCGGCGGCAACGCCGTGGCCCACATGATCGGGCGCAACGTGCAGGGCGTCGAATTCATCTGCGCCAACACCGATGCCCAGGCGCTCACGCGCAGCTCGGCCCACAAGCTGATCCAGCTGGGGGGCACGGGCCTCGGCGCCGGCAGCAAGCCGGAGAAGGGGCGCGAGTGCGCCGAGGCCGCGGTGGAAGACATCCGCCAGGCCATCGCCGGCGCGCACATGCTGTTCATCACCGCCGGCATGGGCGGCGGCACCGGCACCGGCGCGGCGCCGGTGATCGCGCGCGTGGCCAAGGAGATGGGCATCCTCACGGTGGGCGTGGTCACCAAGCCCTTCGACTGGGAAGGCGGCCGCCGCATGACCAACGCGGACCAGGGCCTCGCGGAACTCGAAGCCAACGTCGATTCGCTGATCGTGGTGCTCAACGAGAAGCTGCTGGAAGTGCTGGGCGACGACATCACCCAGGACGAGGCCTTCGCGCACGCCAACGACGTGCTGAAGAACGCCGTGGGCGGCATCGCCGAAATCATCAACGTGCCGGGCCACGTGAACGTGGACTTCGAGGACGTGCGCACGGTGATGGGCGAGCCGGGCAAGGCCATGATGGGCACCGCGCTGGCGGCCGGCCCCGACCGCGCGCGCATCGCCGCCGAACAGGCGGTCGCCTGCCCGCTGCTCGATGGCATCGACCTGTCGGGTGCCAAGGGCGTGCTGGTGCTGATCACCGCGGCCAAGGGCAGCCTGAAGCTGTCCGAGTCCAAGCTGGCGATGAACACGATCCGCGCCTATGCCTCGCCGGACGCGCACGTGATCTACGGCACGGCCTACGACGACTCGCTGGATGACCAGGTGCGCGTGACGGTGGTGGCCACCGGCCTGTCGCGCCAGGGCCAGCAGCGCCGCACGGCGCCGCCGCTGCAGGTGCTGCGCACCGGCACCGACAACGTGCCCTTCAACGTGCCGACCATCCACAACGCGGTGGCCGGCCCGGGCGCGATCGTCACGCGCGAGATGCAGGAAGGCCGCCCGGCCGCCCCGCAGCCGGACTACGGCGGCCTGGCGGTGCCGAGCGTCTGGCGCACCAACCGCTCGCAGGCGGCGGCCAAGGTCGACGCGCTGTCCAGCGGCGGCATGGACGATTTCGAGATCCCGGCCTTCCTGCGCAAGCAGGCGGACTGAACTGCCAACTTCCGGACGCAGAGGACGCGAAAGATACGCAGAGGACGCAAAAAAGACAGGGAAGACTTTAGAACGTTTGCTTTTGCGTCCTTTGCGTCCTTTGCGTACCCTTTGCGTCCTCTGCGTCCGGCAGTTGGTTTTACTTCTCCTTCATACGCGCTTCACCACCCCGCGCGAGGCTCATGCAATGGCCTGGACCTATCGCGGACATGCGGCGAGTCAACCGGGGGAAAGCGAGCGTCCCCGTAAAATCGCTCGCATGCTGCGCCAGCGAACCCTCAAGACCCTGACCAAGGCCGTGGGCGTGGGCCTGCACAGCGGCCAGCGGGTCGAGCTGACGCTGCGCCCCGCCCAGCCCGATACCGGCATCGTGTTCCGCCGCACGGACCTGCCGCTGCCCGTGGACATCCCCGTCTCCGCCCAGGCGGTGACGGACACGCGCATGGCCTCCACCATCTCCAACGGCGCGGTGAAGGTGCACACCGTGGAGCACCTGATGTCGGCCTGTGCCGGCCTCGGGGTGGACAACCTCTACGTCGACATCACGGCCGAAGAGGTGCCCATCCTCGACGGCTCCTCGGCCTCCTTCGTCTTCCTGCTGCAAAGCGCCGGCATCGAGCAGCAGAATGCGCCGCGCCGCTTCATCCGCGTGCTGCGGCCGGTGGAGGTGCGCGAAGGCGAGGGCGAGAGCCTGAAATGGGCGCGGCTCGATCCCTACCACGGCTACAAGCTGGGCTTCGAGATCGAGTTCAACCACCGGGTGGTCAATTCCACCGGCCAGCGCTACGAGTTCGACCTGAGCTCGGGCCAGTATTCGCGCGACATCGCCCGCGCCCGCACCTTCGGCTTCACCAAGGACCTGGAGATGATGCGCGCCCGCGGCCTCGCCATGGGCGGCGGCATGGACAACGCGATCGTGGTCGACGACTACCGGGTGCTCAATGCCGACGGGCTGCGCTACGACGACGAGTTCGTCAAGCACAAGATCCTGGACGCGATGGGCGACCTGTACCTGATCGGCAAGCCCCTGCTGGCCGCGTACAGCGCCTTCCGTTCGGGGCATGCCTTGAACAACAAGCTGATCCGCGCCTTGCTGGCCGACGAGGAAGCCTTCGAGGTGGTGAGTTTCGGCGACGACCGCGAAGCGCCGGCGGGTTTCGCGCAACCGGCGCGGGCCTGGTAGCTGGCATTTCTCCCTGCCCCTCTGGGGAAGGAGCAAGTCAGATCACCCGGCCGGTCTTGTAGGCGCCGGTATTCCTTCGCGCCACGTTGCCCGCCTCCCGGATCCTTGCCGTCGCGATGGCCGCGTGGGCGTGCGTGATCGCGAGGCCCAGGGCATCGGCGGCGTCCTTGCCCGGAAGTCCCGGCAACTGCAGCAGGCGCTGCACCATCAGCTGCACCTGCGTCTTGGCTGCCTTGCCGGTGCCGGCCACCGCCTGCTTCATCTGCATGGGCGTGTATTCGGCCACCGGCAACGCATTGACCACCAGCGCCGTGATGCAGGCGCCGCGCGCCTGGCCCAGCAGCAGCGTGGACTGCGGGTTGACGTTGACGAACACGATCTCGATCGCCGCCGCATCCGGTTCGTAGCGCGTGCGCAGCTCGCCGATGCCGTCATAGAGCACCTTCAGCCGCGCCGGCAGGTCGCCGCGTTCCAGGTGCATGGTGCTGATGGTGCCGCTGGCCACGTATTGCAGCGCCTGCCCGTTCGCATCGACCACGCCGAAGCCGGTGGTCTGCAGGCCGGGATCGATGCCAAGGATCCGCATCAGGGCAGCTCCGCCGCCGGCATGCGCGCCACGATGGTCGCCGCGCGGCCGGCGACATAGCGCGAGCCGGGCATCTTCTCGAAGCGCTTGGGCTGCGGCAGCATCACCGCGAGCCGCGCCGCCTCGTAGGCCGTGAGCCGGCTGGCCGGCTTGCGGTAGTAGTGCTGCGCCGCCGCCTCGGCGCCGAACACGCCTTCGCCCCACTCGACGTTGTTCAGGTAGATCTCGAGGATGCGCTGCTTGGACATCGTGTGCTCCAGCGCCATGGTCAGCACGAACTCCTGCCCCTTGCGCAGCAGGCTGCGCTCGCCGGACAGCAGCAGGTTCTTGGCCAGCTGCTGCGTGATCGTCGAGCCGCCCACGATCTTCGGCGCCTTCGCCCGCGCGGGCGCGAACTGCGCGCGCTTCGTGGCCGCCTGCATCGCCTTCTCGTTGCGCTCCCAGGCCCGCTCCAGCGCGTCCCAGTCCACGCCGTCGTGGTCCACGAAAGTGCTGTCCTCGGAGGCGATCACGGCCCGCTTGAGGTTGTCCGAGATCTGCCCGTAAGGCACCCAGCGCTGGCGCCAGCGCAGGCGGTCGCGCTCCTGCACGATGCGCCAGGCTTCCGAACGCTGGAAGGTGGTGGACTCGGGATCGACCGCCGTCATCAGCGCGATGCGGCCCAGGAAGAACACCTGCAGCGCCACGAAGGCCAGCAGCAGCAGGGCGACCCAGCGCAGCACCGGCTTCATCGCCCGAGCTCCCGCCGCAGTTCGGCCAGCACCTGGGCCGAGGGCGGACGCACGCCGCGCCACACCAGGAAGGCCTCGGCCGCCTGTTCCACCAGCATGCCCAGGCCGTCGCGGCCGACCGCGCCATGGGCGCGCGCCCACTGCAGGAAGCCCTCCGCCGCCGGCCCGTACATCATGTCGCAGGCCAGCGCGCCGGGGCGCAGCACCGATGCGGGCACCGGCACCTCGGCGCCGCTCAGGCTGCTGGCGCTGCCGTTCACCACCACGTCGAAGGCGCCCGGCACCGCATCGAGCGCGCAGGCCTGCAACTGCACGCCGGCCGCCTCGGCCAGCGCCGCGTGGCTGGCGGCGAGCGCCTGCGCCTTGGCGACGGTGCGGTTCGCGATCACGATCCGGCGCGGCTTCGCTTCGACCAGGGGTCCCAGCACGCCTGCCGCCGCGCCGCCGGCGCCGATCAGCAGCACGTCGCGGCCGGCCGGCGCCACGCCGGCGTTGTCCTGCAGGTCGTGCACCAGGCCGACGCCGTCGGTGTTGTCGCCGTAGATCCCGTCCGCATCGAAGCGCAGCGTGTTGCAGGCGCCGGCCAGCGCGGCCCGCGCGCTGCGCCCGGCCACCAGCGTCGCCGCCTCGAACTTGAATGGCACCGTCACGTTGCAGCCCTTGCCGCCTTCGGCGCGGAAGGCCTGCAGCGCGGCGGCGAAGCCGTCGGCCGGCACCAGCCGCTTGCCGTACTGCACCGGCTGGCCGGTGAGGGCGGCGAAGCGCGCGTGGATCCACGGCGACTTGCTGTGTTCCACCGGGTTGCCCATGACGCAGTAACGGTCCACGGCAGTCTCAGCGGCTGGTGAGCCGGGTCTCCAGCGTGTCCTCGCGCGTGAACTTGAAGCGCGACACCACGACGATCTGGTCGGCCTTGCGCCGCATCGCCCCGTTGAAGCGGCCGAAGGGCGCCGCCGCGCGGGCGATGGTGGCGGCGCGCCGGTCCAGCGTGCGGTTGCCCGAGCTTTCCACCACCTCGGTATCGAGCACCTTGCCGTCGTGGTTGACGGTCACGATCATGGTCAGCTCGCCATAGAGCTTGCGGCCGGCCAGTTCGGGGAAGTTGTGGGTGCCGCGTTCCTCGATCCTGCGCCGCAGCGAGTCGTAGTACACCGCGTACACCTCCTCGCGGGTGGCGGGGCTGATGTAGCGCTTCTTGGGCCGGGCGTTTTCCTCGTTGATGCGCTTTTCGATCTCGGCCAGCAGCTTCACGAGGTGGCGCCGCTTCTCCTGCTGCGCCGCCGCGTCGGGATTGGACTGGGCCTGCTTCGGGTCCGACGGCGGCATGGCGGCCAACGTGCGCTTGAGGTTGGCGAGCATCAGCATCTGCTGCTCCTGCATCGCCTCGATCCTCTTCTGCTCGTCTTCCGCGGCGTCGCCGATCGTGGTGAGCGCCGAGGCGGGCAGCGGCGAGGTGGCGCGGCCCTTCTCGGCTTCCCCGCCGCCGGCCAGCGCCGCCTGGGCGATGGCCTGGGCGCGATCCACCTTCTCGTTGCTGCGGGCGTTGACCAGCACGACTTCCAGCGGCGTGTCCTGGAACACCCGGTTGAAGCCTTCGGGGTCGACGATGCGCACGGCGAGCAGGGCCGCGTGCACGGCGACGGAAACGCCCAGTGCGATCTGCAGGGTGCTGAGGGACTTCAGGTTCACGAACTCACGTCGGCGCTGTCTGGCGCGCTGGCCGGATTGTCCTCGGAAGTGTCGGTGACATCCACGGCAATCGCAATCGGCCCCGCGACGGTTTCCTCCTCGCTGTCGTCTTCAACCGACGGCGGCTGCGCAATCGTGTCCAGGCGTTGCAGCACGGTGCCGTTCACGTCCAGGGTGATCAGGTCGATCGCGCCCAGGCGCACCCGCACGCGCGAGCCGCGCGGCAGGTCCCCGCCCAGCACCGGCAGCACCAGCGGCAGGGTGTCCGCGCGCGCCAGGCCCTCCTTGAACACCGTGGCCTCCAGCTCGCGGATCGCGTTCTGCTGCAGGTACCTCAGGGTCCAGTAGCGCTCCATCGCGCCCTGGTGCGCGTTGTAGGCGGAATAGGCGGCGTCGAAGGCGGAGATCACCGAGAACAGCTCCGCGTCCTTGGGCTTGAAGGGCGCGGCCAGCGCCGCGGTGCGGCCGTGACGGGCAGCGGCGATGATCTGCCACTGGTTCACCAGGTCCGTGTAGCGGCGCAGCGGCGAGGTGCTCCAGGCGTAACTCTTCACGCCGATGCCGGCATGCGGCAGCGCCTTGGTGCCCATGCGCACCTTGACTCCCGGCGCCAGGCTGGCCTGGCTGCGGTAGATGCCCGGCACGCCGATCTCCGCCAGCCAGCTGCCCCAGGTGCTGTTGGCGACGATCATCGCCTCGGCCACGATCAGGTCCAGCGGGGCGCCGCGCTTGCGCACGGTGATCTCCACCGGCTCGTCGCCCACGGGGCCGTGCTCGCCGGCGGCAGGGACGCGGAAGTTGTAGTCGGGGCGGCTGAAGTTCTCGGGCTTGCCGCGCACGAGCTCGCGCTGCGCCTTCAACTGCTTGGCGAGGCGGAACAGGAAGGACAGTTCGGCGCGGAAGCGCAGCGCCGGCTGCGGCACGCCGCCGGCCGGCGCCGCGGGGTCGTCGAGAAAGTCGGCCGGCAGGTGTTCATCGAGCTGGTCGTGCCGCAGGTTGACGGCGATCGGCACCCGCTCCAGGCGCGTCTCGCTTTGCTTCACGGCCAGCGTGGCCTCGTCGTACTGCACGTACAGCGAGACGGCGGGGCAGTCGCGGCCTTCCAGCAGGGTGTAGGCCTGCACCACGTCGTCCGGCAGCATCGTGATCTTGTGCCCCGGCATGTAGACGGTGGACAGGCGCTGGCGCGCGAGCTGGTCGAGCGGCGTGCCGGTCTGGATCGCCAGGCCCGGCGCGGCGATGTGGATGCCCACCGTGACGGTGCCGCTGCCCAGACCCTGCACCGACAGCGCGTCGTCGATCTCGGTGGTGCTGGAGTCGTCGACCGAGAAGGCCTGCACGCTCGCGAGCGGCAGTTCGTCGCGGATCGCCGGCGCGGCCACGGGCGGGAAGCCGGTGCCCTTGGGGAACCACTCCAGCAGGAAGCGCTTCCAGTGGAACTGGTAGGGCGAGGTGATGGCGCCGGCCTGCTGCAGCAGCGCCAGCGGCGCGGTCTGGGTGTTGCGCGAGGCCTCGACGACGGCCTTGTACTCGGGGGCGTTCTTGTCCGGCTTGAACAGGATCTTGTACAGCTGCTCGCGGATGGGCGGCGGGCAGCTGCCGCAGGCGAGCTCCGCCGCCCAGCCGGCGATCTGGGCCTGGACCTGCTTCTTCTTCTCGATCGCGACCAGCGCCTGCTGCAGGATTTCCGCCGGGGCCTTGCGGAAACGGCCCTTGCCGGCGCGGCGGAAGTAGTGCGGCGCCTCGAACAGGCGCAGCAGCGCAGCGGCCTGCTGCGCCAGGGTGGCGTTGGCGCTGAAATATTCACGCGCCAGCTCGGCGAAGCCGAATTCCTCCTGGGGCGCGAACTCCCAGGCGAGCTCCAGCTCGATGCCGGCGGCCAGCTCCTGGGCCTCGCGCAGGAGCTCCGCGGGCTGGGGCTTCTCGAACCTGAGCAGCACGTTGGCGGCCTTGACCTTCACGCGCTTGCCACTCTCGAGCTCCACCTGCGCCGAGGCATCCGACTCGGACAGCACGCGCCCGGCCAGGAATTTCCCGGCGTCTTCGAACAATACGAACATCCGTGGATTTTCCCACGCGGGGGCTGGTGGCCGTGGAGACGGTCAATTCAACTGCCGGACGCAGAGGACGCGAAAGATACGCAGAGGACGCAAAAGAAGACCTTCCAAAGCTTTCTTTGCCTCTTTTGCGTCCTCTGCGTATCTTTCGCGTCCTCTGCGTCCGGCGGTTGGTCTTGAACGCTCCTCAAGCCAGCTGCAGGAAATCCGCCACGTCCGGCAGGTGGGCGTCGAAGTCGCTCAGGCCGTGGTCGCTGCCTTCCAGCAGCTTGATGCGGATGCCGGGATAGCGGCCGGCCATCTCGCGCCAGTCCAGCAGCTCGTCGCCCTTGGCGATCACGGCGAAGTAGCGTTCGGGATGGGCCACCGGGCCGCGCTGCAGCGCGCGCAGTTCGTCCACGTAGGCGGGCGCGAAGAAGAAGTGCTGCGACGGGTCGTGGAAGGCGGTCTGCTCGCCGATGTGGCGGGCCAGGTCGCGCGCCGGGTCGACGGCCGGATTGAGCAGCACCGCGCGGCAACCGGTCGCCTCCGCGACCCAGGTGGCATAGAAGCCGCCGAGCGAGGAGCCGACCACCGCCATGCCCTCGCGCGGCCACGCTGCCACGAGATCGGCCACCAGCGCCATCGCCTCTTTGGGGGAGGGAGGGAGTTGCGGACAGCACCATGTCACGTCAGGGTGGCGTTGCTGCATCAGCGCTTGCATGCGCTGCGCCTTGAACGAGCGCGGCGAGGAGCGGAAGCCGTGCAGATAGAGCAGGTGCGTGGTATCCATCCCACGAATGGTATGCGTCAGCTGCTGTCAGTTGTATTGCCCCGATCTTTGCCAAACTGCCTGCAGTCAGGAGGAAAGTGGTGGCACACACCAAGGCGGCGGCGGCTCCGCGGGGAGCGTCGCCGGAGGTGATCGAGCGCAGCATCGCCGTGATCGTGGCGCAGGCGCGCGCGGGCGTAGGCACCGCGCTGCTGATGGCGGCCCTCTATGGCGTGATCCTGGTGCCCGGCGCCGGCTGGCTGCGCTTCCTCGCCTGGTACTTCGTCTTCGCCGCCGGCATGGTGGGGCGGCAGCCCTACTTCGAGGCCCTGGTGGCGCGCCACGGCGCCACCGAACGGACGCTGCGGCGCATCGCGCTGGCGGCCGCCGTCACCGGCTGGTTCGTCACCACCAGCGTGCCGCTGTTCTCCTCCTTCCTCGGCACCACCGACATCGGCGTGCTGACGATGATCACCGTGGCCTGGGTGTCGCTGGCCGTCTCGATGCTCGCCGTGCAGCCGGGCATCTACACCGGCTACCTGGTGGCCTGCCTGGCCACCATGTACCTGGGCGTGGCGCGCTACGCCTCGGCGCAGGACATGGTGGTGATCCTGGTGGCGATGTGCATCGGCGTGCCGATGATGGTGCGGCTGGCGCGCACGCTCAACCAGCAGCTGCGCGAGATCGTCGACGCGGCGCAGGAGAAGGCGCAGGTGGTGGAGCAGCTGCGCCAGTCGCTGAAGAACCAGCAGGAGACGCAGCGCGCCCGCTCGCGCTTCCTGGGCGCGGCCAGCCACGACCTGCGGCAGCCGGTGCAGGCGCTGCTGTTTCTCTCCGACATCTTCCGCAAGTCCACCGACCCGGCGCGGCGCGACCAGATGGCGCAGCAGATCGTGCGCACCGGCCAGTCCATCGACGGCATGTTCCGCCACCTGGTGGACTTCGCGCAGATCGATGCCGGCACGATGAGGGCGGTGGTTCAGCCGCTGCAGCTGAAGCGGCTGATCGCCTCGGCCAGCTCCGGCTTCGCCGAGAAGTGCGCCGCCCGCGGGCTGCGCTTTCGCACCGAGATCGCCGGGCCCTGCTCCGTGTCGGCCGATCCCGTGCTGCTGGAGCGCATGCTGCGCAACTTCCTCGACAACGCGTTCAAGTACTCGCTGCAGGGCGAGATCGTGCTGCGGGCCGACTGCAGCGGCGCGCAGGCCGTGGTCAGCGTCTGCGACCAGGGCGTGGGCATGGACCCGGAGGACCTGGCGCAGGCCTGCAACGCCTTCTACCGGGGCCGCTCGGCGGCCAAGGCGGAGGCCGAGGGCATCGGCCTGGGGCTGGCCATTTCGCGCCACATGGCGGACCTGATGCACGTTACCCTGGAGATCGAATCGCAGCCGGGCCAGGGCACCTGCGTCACCATGCGCCTGCCGGTTGCACCCGAGGCCGTGCCGGTGTGCGCGGCGCCGGGCGGCGAGCAGCGCGCGGCGCCGCTGCAAGGGCTGCTGGTGGCGGTGATCGAGAACGACCGCCTCGCGCGCGACGCGCTGGCGGCCTGGCTGCAGGATGCCGGGGCGCGGGTGGTGGCGCGCGGCACGCTCGCCGAGCTGCAGCAGGCGCTGGAGGCCGGGGCCGCGGCGCCGGACTTCCTGCTGGCGGACTATCGCCTGGCCGAAGGCACGGGCATCGATGCCGTGCAGGCGCTGCGCGGCCGCTTCGGCCCGGTGCCGGCGCTGATCGTCTCGGGCGAGCCGGACATCCGCGAGCGCGGGCTGCCGGTGCCGGTGCTGCAGAAGCCGGTGGCGCCCGAGCGGCTGCTGGAGGCGATGCAGGCCGCGCTGGCGAAGCCGCAGGCGCCTGCGCCCGACCCGTCCTCCTGATTCGCGCCCTCGCGGGGCCTCCCCCGAGCCTCGCGGCCTCGCCCGAGCCCTGGCGGCTCAGTGCGTCCGGGCGGGCGCCGTCTCCAGGTCGCGCATGGTGAGGCCGGCGCGGGCGAGCGCGTAGACCGCCTCGGTGCGGTTGGAGACCACCAGCGCATCGAGGATGTGCGCCACGTGCGATTTCACCGTCGTGTCCGAGAGGCCGAGGTCGCGCGCGATCACCTTGTTGGGCTTGCCTTGCACGATCCCCAGCAGCACCTGGCGCTGCCGTTCGGTGAGGTGGGCGCCCAGCCGGGACCAGGCATCCTGCTGCGCCCGGCTGGCGGGCGTGCCGACGCTGAGGGTGGTGGGCGGCAGGTAGACGCCGCCGGAGAGCACCAGCGAGAGCGCGGCATGGAACTCGTCGCTCGGCGCCGATTTCGGCACGAAGCCGCAGGCGCCGAGATCGATGCATTCGCGCACGATGGACGGATCTTCGTTGCCGGAGAGCACCAGCACCGGCACCTCGGGCCGGCGCATGCGCACGGCGCGCACCGATTCCACGCCCTGGTAGCCGGGCATCTGCAGGTCCAGGATCATCAGGTCGACGGCGAGACCGTCGTCGATGCGGCGGAAGCCCGTGTCGAGCGCGGCGCATTCCACCACGTTCACCTCCATGCCCGTGTTCTGCAGCGTGTGCACGACGCCGCTGCGGTACAAGGGATGGTCGTCGACGACGAGGATGTTCATGTGGGGCCTCCCGAGTTCGCGCCGATGGTAGCAGCGGGGTCAGCAGCTGTAACAGGCCTTTTGGAGGAGTGAATCCTTCTCACCCGCAGTCCTCGGCGGGGCACGCCGCTCCCGGATAATCCGGGGATGGCCGCAGTCTTCGACAAACCCCCCCTGCGCCGGCGCGTCGGCCCCCTGCTGCAGGGCTTCGACGGACCGCTGGCCTTTGCCGTCTTCCTGCTCGCGTGCGCCGGCCTGCTCACCATGTACAGCTCCGGCTACGACCACGGCGTGCGCTTCTACGACCACGCCCGCAACATGCTGCTGGCCGGCACGATCATGTTCGTGGTGGCCCAGGTGCCGCCGCAGCGGCTGATGAGCTTCGCCGTGCCCTTGTACGTGCTCGGGGTGGGCCTGCTGATCGCGGTGGCCGTGTTCGGCATCACCAAGAAGGGTGCGAAGCGCTGGATCAACCTGGGCGTGGTGATCCAGCCCTCGGAGATCCTGAAGATCGCCGCGCCGCTGATGCTGGCCTGGTGGTTCCAGAAGCGCGAAGGGCAGCTGCGGGCGCTCGACTACGTGGTGGCCGGCGTGCTGCTGGCCATCCCGGTGGGGCTGATCGTCAAGCAGCCGGACCTGGGCACGGCGGTGCTGGTGCTCACGGCGGGCATGGCCGTGATCTTCTTCGCCGGCCTGTCGTGGAAGCTCATCATCCCGCCGGTGGTGCTCGGCATCACGGCCGTGGTGCTGATCGTCGTCTTCGAACCGACCCTGTGCGCCGAGGGCATGCGCTGGCCGGTGCTGCACGACTACCAGCAGCAGCGCATCTGCACCCTGCTGGATCCGACCAAGGACCCGCTGGGCAAGGGCTTCCACATCATCCAGGGCATGATCGCCATCGGCTCCGGCGGCGTGTTCGGCAAGGGCTTCATGCAGGGCACGCAGACGCACCTGGAATTCATCCCCGAGCGCACCACCGACTTCATCTTCGCCGCCTACTCGGAGGAATTCGGCCTGCTGGGCAACCTGTTCCTGATCGCCAGCTTCCTGTTCCTGGTGCTGCGCGGCCTGGCCATCGCGCTGGAGGCGCCGACGCTGTTCGCGCGGCTGCTGGCCGGGGCGATCACCATGATCTTCTTCACCTATTCCTTCGTGAACATGGGGATGGTCAGCGGCATCCTGCCGGTGGTGGGCGTGCCGCTGCCCTTCATCAGCTACGGCGGCACCGCGATGGTGACGCTGGGCCTGGGCCTCGGGATCCTCATGTCCATTTCGAAATCCAAGCGGCTGGTGCAAACGTAGGACCCTAAAATGGTCCGATGATCTCCCGCGAACCCACCATCGAGCGCCTCGCCACCGCGCGGGCGCTGCTGCTCGAACCCTTCGGACTCGACGAAAGCCATCTCGCACGCGCGCTGGCGGAGATCCGCGCGCACCGCGTGGACGAAGCCGACCTGTACTTCCAGTACACCCGCAGCGAGGGCTGGAGCCTGGAGGAGGGCATCGTCAAGACCGGCAGCTTCAGCATCGACCAGGGCGTGGGCGTGCGGGCCGTGAGCGGCGAGAAGACCGCCTTCGCCTATTCCGACGACATCTCCGAGACTTCGCTGCTGGACGCCGCGCGCGCCGTGCGCACCATCGGCGCGCAGGGCGACGGCGGCCGGGTGCAGGTGCCGGCCTCGCAGGTGGCGGGCAGCCGCTCGCTCTACCAGGGGCTGGACCCGATCGCCACCCTGGACAGCACGGCCAAGGTGAAGCTGCTGGAGCGGTTCGAGCAGATGGCCCGCGGCAAGGACCCGCGCATCCTGCAGGTGATGGCGGGGCTGGCGAGCGAATACGACGTGGTGCTGGTGGCGCGCGCCGACGGCACGCTGGCCGCCGACGTGCGGCCGCTGGTGCGCGTGTCGGTCACGGTGATCGCGGAGCAGAACGGCCGGCGCGAGATGGGCACCGGCGGCGGCGGCGGCCGCTTCGGCCTGGCGTACTTCGACGATGCCCGGCTGCAGGGCTACGTCGACGATGCGGTGCGGGCCGCGCTCACCAACCTCGAATCGCGGCCGGCGCCGGCCGGCCACATGACCGTGGTGCTGGGCCCGGGCTGGCCCGGCATCCTGCTGCACGAGGCGGTGGGCCACGGCCTGGAAGGCGACTTCAACCGCAAGGGCTCCAGCGCCTTCTCGGGCCGGGTCGGCCAGCGCGTGGCGGCCAGGGGCGTGACGGTGCTGGACGACGGCACCATCGCCGACCGGCGCGGCTCGCTCAACGTCGACGACGAGGGCAACCCGAGCCAGCGCAACGTGCTGATCGAGGACGGCATCCTGCGCGGCTACATCCAGGATTCGCTCAACGCCCGCCTGATGGGCGTGGCGCCCACCGGCAACGGCCGCCGCGAGAGCTATGCCCACATCCCGATGCCGCGCATGACCAACACCTACATGCTGGGCGGCGACAAGGCGCCGCAGGAGATCGTGGCCAGCATCGAGAAGGGCCTGTACGCCACCAACTTCGGCGGCGGCCAGGTCGACATCACCTCGGGCAAGTTCGTGTTCTCCGCCAGCGAGGCCTACTGGGTGGAGAACGGCAAGATTCTCTACCCGGTGAAGGGCGCCACCATCGTCGGCAACGGTCCGGACGCGCTCACGCGCGTGAGCATGATCGGCAACGACATGCGCCTGGACACCGGCGTGGGCACCTGCGGCAAGGAAGGCCAGAGCGTGCCGGTGGGCGTGGGCCAGCCCACCCTGCGCATCGACGGCCTGACGGTCGGCGGGACGGCCTGAGCGCCGCAGCGGCCGCGGGCGCCAGGGCCGCAGCGAGACCCTCAAGCTGCGGCCGTCAGGCAACGCGGCCCGACGGCCGCGCTGGACAGCGGGCCCCCGGTATGTGTTAAATTGGGCTCATGCGTCCCGTTCGCGCCTTCTTTTTTGGCTACTTCTGGTCCTCCAGCCCCCCCGGCGGAAGAGAGATCTGAGCGTACCCGCGACAAACGCAACGAACCTCGAAAAACCGCCGGCAGCCCCGGCGGTTTTTTCTTGGGCCCACGAATACCACCACAGGAAGAAGCCGTCATGAACCCGCCCAAAGCCGCCCCCAGCGATGCCTGGCATGCGCATCCCGTCGACCGAACCAGCCAGACCGACGACCAGCGCATCAAGGACATCACCGTGCTGCCTCCGCCCGAACACCTGATCCGCTTCTTCCCGATCCGCGGCACCGCCGTGGAAAGCCTGGTCAGCGGCACCCGCCGCGCCATCCACAACATCATGGCGGAGCAGGACGACCGGCTGCTGGTGGTGATCGGGCCCTGCTCGATCCACAACCCCGGTGCGGCACTGGACTACGCGCGCAGGCTGAAGGAGCTGCGCGAGAAGCACCGCGACACGCTGGAAGTCGTGATGCGGGTCTATTTCGAGAAGCCGCGCACCACGGTGGGCTGGAAGGGGCTGATCAACGATCCCTACCTGGACGAGAGCTACCGCATCGACGAGGGCCTGCGCATCGCGCGCCAGTTGCTCATCGAGATCAACCGCGTGGGCGTGCCGGCCGGCAGCGAATTCCTCGACGTGATCTCGCCGCAGTACATCGGCGACGTGATCTCCTGGGGCGCGATCGGCGCCCGCACCACCGAAAGCCAGGTGCACCGCGAACTCGCCTCGGGCATCTCGGCGCCGATCGGCTTCAAGAACGGCACCGACGGCAACATCAAGATCGCCACCGATGCGATCCAGGCCGCCGCCCGCGGCCACCACTTCCTCTCGGTCCACAAGAACGGCCAGGTCGCGATCGTGCGGACCAACGGCAACCGCGACTGCCACGTGATCCTGCGGGGCGGCAAGGCGCCCAACTACGACGCCGACAGCGTGGCCGCGGCCTGCCGCGAACTGCAGGCGGCCAAGCTGCCGCCGGTGCTGATGGTGGACTGCAGCCACGCCAACAGCAGCAAGCAGCACGAGCGCCAGCTCGTCGTGGCCAGGGACATCGCCGGCCAGATCGCCGGCGGCTCGCGCAGCGTCTTCGGCGTGATGGTGGAAAGCCACTTGATCGGAGGAGCCCAGAAATTCACCCCCGGCAAGGACGATCCCGCGACTCTGGAGTACGGCAAAAGCATTACTGACGCCTGCATCGGCTGGGGCGAATCGGTCGAATTGCTCGAAACCCTCGCCCGCGCCGTGCGCGAACGGCGGAATCGCACGGGGAGTTGATTTACATCGAGTAACGATAAATGTATATTTGTTTCGACTCGACCTTGGCGGTAGAGGAGGGACAAATGACGATCGAGGTGCCTGGCCTGCGCCTGGGTTTGGCCGGCTTCAGCGAGGCGCAGCAGAAGGTGGCGGCGCAGGCCGCCAGCGCGGCGGCCACGCGGCGTTGCAGCTGGGAAGTGGCTGCCTTCGCCGATGCCGACGCCTGGTGGCTGGACGGCCGCCACACGGTGCTGCTGCCCAACAAGCACCTGCGGGTGCAGCCCGCCGTGCCCTCGGGCCGCTCGGTGCAGATCGCGTTCGCCGACGTCGACCGGCCGGTGGCCTTCTCCCTGCCGCTTGCCGCCAGCGACTTCAAGCCCGCCATCAGCTTCGCGCTGGAGGAGCGCCAGGCCGCCGTGGGCGTGCTGCACCAGTTCGCCGGCTTCATGCACGCCGTGCTGGCGCAGTTCTGCCTCGCCGCCAGCATCTCCGACAAGCAGCCGACGCTGGGCGCGGGCTCCTGGGAGGTCCTGCGCGAAGGCGAGCTGGTGGCGGTGGTGGACCTGAAGCTCGGCGCCGCGGTCGATCCCACGGCGGGGCCGGCGGATTTCGACGACGCCACCTGGTGCGTGCGCGAGCACGGCGGCGTGGTGATTCCGGTGAACTGGCCGCGGGCGAGCATCTCGCAGCTGATGTGGCAGTACGCGCAGCGCAGCCGGCGCGACCTGCTGCCACCGCACTACCGCAGCAAGCCCCTTTACTTCCGCCGTCCGCCCCGGCTGGCGCAGCGCCAGTTGCGCGACGCCCACCTGCTGCTGATGCGGGAGCTGGTCGCGCAGCCGGGCATGGGCTTCGAGGCGCTGCAGCAGTCCACCGGCCTGGGCGAGGCGGCGCTGGCGCGCTGCCTGTCGGCCCTCTACGTGGTGGGCTCGATCACCTCGAATCCGCGCCGCGCCAGCGCCGCGGCCAACCTGGCCGCCGCCGTGCGCGAGCCGGCGGCCTCGAAGCAGAGCCTGTTTGAATCGGTGCTGGACACGGCGCCGCGCGGGGCGGATATCACGGTGCGGGCGACGCTGGACTGAGCGTCTCCAGCAGCTTGGCGTGGATGCCGCCGAAGCCGCCGTTGCTCATGCAAAGGATGTGGTCGCCCGGCCGCGCCGCCGCGACGACCTGCTGCACCAGCTCGGGAATCGTCTGCGCCACCCGTGCCTTCTCGCCCATGGGCTGCAGGGCCTCGACCGGGTCCCAGCCCAGCCCGCCGGCGTGGCAGAAGGACAGGTCCGCCTGCTCCAGGCTCCAGGGCAGCTGCGCCTTCATCATCCCCAGCTTCATGGTGTTGCTGCGCGGCTCGAACACCGCCAGGATGCGCTGCGCGCCGACCTGCCGCCGCAGGCCGTCGATGGTGGTGCGGATCGCGGTGGGGTGGTGCGCGAAGTCGTCGTAGACCGTCACGCCGTTGGCGACGCCGCGCACTTCCATGCGCCGCTTGACGTTGCGGAATTCGCGCAGCGCCGCCGCCGCGACGGCGGGCGTCACGCCCACGTGCTGGGCGGCGGCGATGGCGGCCAGCGCATTGAGCTGGTTGTGCACGCCGGCCACGTCCCAGTGCACCTGGGCCACGCGATGGCCCTGCTCGAGCACGTCGAAGCGGGTCGGCTCGCCTTCGGCGCGGAAGTCGCTCACGGCGGCGCCGAAGCTGCGCACCTCGCTCCAGCAGCCCTGGTGCAGCACGCGCTGCAGGCTTTCCTCCAGGCCGTTCACCACGATGCGGCCGGTGGACGGGATGGTGCGCACCAGGTGGTGGAACTGGCGCTCGATCGCCGCCAGGTCGTCGAAGATGTCGGCGTGGTCGTATTCCAGGTTGTTCAGGATCGCCGTGCGCGGGCGGTAGTGGACGAACTTGCTGCGCTTGTCGAAGAAGGCCGTGTCGTATTCGTCGGCCTCGATCACGAAGGCGGTGTTCGGCCGGGCCATGTTGCCCAGGCGCGCCGAGACGCCGAAGTTCAGCGGCACGCCGCCCACCAGGAAGCCGGGCTGCAGGCCCGCGTGCTCCAGGATCCAGGCCAGCATGGAGGTGGTGGTGGTCTTGCCGTGGGTGCCGGCCACGGCCAGCACGTGCCGGCCCTGCAGCACGTTCTCGGCCAGCCACTGCGGCCCGCTGGTGTAGCGCAGGCCCTGGTCCAGGATGGCTTCCATCAGCGGGTAGCGCGGCGTGCCGTCGGCGCCGCGGGCGCGCGAGACCACGTTGCCCACCACCCAGACGTCCGGCTTGAGCGCGAGCTGCTCGGTGCCGTAGCCTTCGATGAGGTCGATTCCCAGGGCCCGCAGCTGGTCGCTCATGGGCGGGTAGACGCCGGCGTCGCAGCCGGTCACCTTGTGTCCGGCCTCGCGCGCGAGGGCGGCCAGTCCGCCCATGAAGGTGCCGCAGATGCCGAGGATGTGGAGATGCATGGGGCGCAATTATCGCGGCGGGCCGCAAGCCGGCCGTAACTGCGCCGTCAAAACCAAACAGCCGGACTCAGAGGACGCAAAGAATACGCAGAGGACGCAAAAAAGACCCAAATACTTGATGGTTTCCTTTCGCGTTCTCTGCGTACCCTTTGCGCCCTCTGCGTCCGGAAGTTGGGTGTTGCACTGCCTCAGTTCGGGAACATCTGCCGCAGCTTGAGCTTCCAGAACTTGCCGGTCGAAGTGCGCGGCACCGCTTCGATGAACTCGTAGCGTTCCGGCAATTGCCAGCTGGCGAAGCTGCGTTGCAGCAGGTGCTCGTTCAACGCGCCGGGACGGGTGTCGGCGTCCTTCTTCAGCACCACGCAGGCCAGCGGCCGCTCGCCCCACTTCGCGTGCGGGATGGCGATCACCGCGGCTTCGGCCACCGCGGGGTGGGCCATCAGGGCGTTCTCCAGGTCGACCGAACTGATCCACTCGCCGCCGGACTTGATCAGGTCCTTGGTGCGGTCGGTGATGCGCACGAAACCGAGTTCGTCGACGCTGGCCACGTCGCCGGTGCGCAGCCAGCCGTCTGCGGTGAACTTGCCGGCGTCGCGGGCCACCTGGTGGTAGCTTCCCGTGATGAAGGGGCCGCGGACCTGGATCTCGCCCACGCTCGTGCCGTCCCAGGGCTGCACGCCGGCGTCGCCCACCACCCGCAGGTCCACCAGCGGCACCGGCACCCCCGCCATCGCGGCGCGCCGGTACTTCTCGTCCTCGCTCGCGCCCTGCAGCTCCGCGCGCGGGTAGGAGATGGTGCACACCGGCGAGGTTTCGGTCATGCCCCAGCCCTGCTCGATCCAGATCCCGTGCCGGTCGAAGGCGCGGATCAGCGCCTCCGGCACCGCCGCGCCGCCCACCAGCGAGCGCATGCCGCGCGGCAGCTTCCAGCGGCCGTGGTTCGGCGAACGCGGGTCCTGAGCGGCGTCGAAGGCCTGGATCAGCGACAGCCAGATGGTCGGCACGCCCAGCGACAGGGTCGGCGGCTCCGCCTGCATCAGGTCCAGCAGGTCCTCCGGGTGCAGGTGCGGGCCGGGGAACACCAGCTTCACGCCCATCATCACCGCGCCGTAAGGCATGCCCCAGCTGTTGGCGTGGAACATGGGTGTGACGGGCAGCACGACGTCCGTGCCGCGCAGGCCCCAGAAGTCGCCCAGGCTGGCCACCAGCGTGTGCAGCACGGTGGACCGGTGCGAGTACACCACCCCCTTGGGCCGGCCCGTGGTGCCCGAGGTGTAGCACATGGCCACCGGGTCGTCTTCGTGGTGCTCGGCGTACTGGAAGCGATCGGGGTCGGCGCCCGCCAGCAGCCGCTCGTAGTCGGCGTACTCCGCCGCCACGGCGGCCCCGGAGAAGGGGAACACGATCACCTGCTCGAAGCGGTGCAGGCCGGCGAACTGCTGGTACAGGGGCAGCAGCACGTCGTCGACGACCAGGAAGCGGTCCTGCGCATCGCCGGCGATCCAGCCGATCTCCTCGGGCGCGAGCCGCAGGTTGAGCGTGTGCATCACGCCGCCGGCCGCCGGGATGCCGAAGTAGCACTCCAGGTGGGCGTGGTGGTTCCAGCACAGCGTGGCCACCCGGTCGCCCTTCTTCAATCCGAGCTGTTGCAGGGCCGCACCCAGCGCGCGCGTGCGGCGGTGGAACTCGCCGTAGCTGTGCCGCCTGAGCGACTTGTCCGGCAGGCGCGAGACGATCCCGTTGCGGTGGAACAGCTGCCCCGCGCGCTCCAGCAGGTGGTTGAGCGACAGCGGCGTGGCCATCATCGTGCTGTGCATGGCGGGTCTCCTGCGCCTGGGGTGGCGCAGGCACTGTACGGTGTGGGGCCGGCGCCGTCCATGCAGAATGGACCCGATGGACACCCTGCAGTCGGAAATCGCCGCCGCCGCCGCGCGGCTGGTGGTGGAGGAGGGCCTGGAATACGGGCCGGCCAAGCGGCGCGCCGTCAAGCAGCTCGGACTCGGCGCGCGCACCGCGCTGCCGGCCAACGACTCCGTGGAAGACGCCGTGCGCGAATACATCTCGGTCTTCTGCGCCGACACGCAGCCGGGCGAACTCGCGGCGCTGCGGCGGCTGGCCCTGACCTGGATGGAGCGGCTGGCGCAGTTCCGGCCCTACCTCGGGGGCGCGGTCTGGCACGGCACGGCGACGCGCCTGTCGGACATCTACCTGCAGCTGTTCTGCGACGACCCGAAATCGGCCGAGATCGCGCTGATCGAGCACCAGGTGGATTACACGCCTCGCACCGTGACCGGCTTCCATGGAGAATCGGTGGAGGCGCTGAGCATCAGCAGCATGAGCCGCGAACTCGGCGAGCCGATCGGGGTCCACCTGCTGGTGTACGACCACGACGACCTGCGTGGCGCGCTCAAGCCGGATACCAAAGGACGCACGCCGCGCGGGGACCTGGCGGCGGTGCGCGCACTGCTGGAGGAGTCTGAACATGGATGAAGCAAGCAACACCGGCGCGGCGCCGGCCTCGCGCCGCGGCGCGCTGATGGTGGGAGTGGGCGTGGCGGCGGCCCTGGCGGGTGCGGGCTATGGCTGGATGCGCAGCCGGCAGGCGGCGCCCGCATCCGGCCACGCGCCGGGCGCGGGCGGCACGGTCGGCGGCGAGGTCGACCAGGCCGGCGTGGCGCAGTTCTGGCCGCTGGAGTTCGAGACGCCGCAGGGCACCAAGCTCGCGATGGCATCGTTGCGGGGCAAGCCGCTGCTGCTGAATTTCTGGGCCACGTGGTGTGCGCCCTGCATCGAGGAAATGCCGATGCTCGATGCGTTCTACAAGCAAAACACGGCAAAAGGCTGGCAACTGCTGGGATTGGCGATCGACCAGCCGTCCTCGGTGCGCAAGTTCCTGGACAAGACGGCGATCAGCTACCCGATCGGCCTGGCCGGCTTCGGCGGCACCGAACTGACCAAGGCGCTGGGCAACAACCAGGGCGGCCTGCCCTTCTCGGTGGTGTTCGACAGGGAGGGCAAGCTGCGGCAGCGTAAGATAGGCCGCCTCTCCGAAGCCGACCTGCAGGCCTGGTCCGGCCTGGCCTGAGCGCTCCTGCCGTCCTCGCGGCACCGTCGCGAGCGAGCTGCATCAAAGAAATTGCAGCAACTTGGCCCGAGAAGAGGGGAGTAGGGCGATTTTGCTGTAAATTCGCCTCCTCTCACACACGAGGCAGGAGACTTCCCCATGGACTTGCGCAAACTCAAGACGCTGATCGACCTGGTGTCGGAATCGAACGTATCCGAGCTGGAGATCACGGAGGCGGAGGGCAAGGTCCGCATCGTCAAGGGGGGGCCGGCGTTGTTGCAGGGCGGGCACATGCCGATGCAGATGCCCCTGAACGCGCCGGCCAACGTCGCCGCGCCGGCCCAGGCGCTGGCGCCGGCGGCAGCCGCCGCGCCCGAAGTGCCCAAGGGCCATGTCGTCAAGTCCCCCATGGTGGGAACCTTCTATCGCGCCTCCGCGCCGGGGGCCAAGGCTTTCGTGGAAGTGGGCAGCCAGGTGAAAGAGGGCGACACGGTCTGCATCATCGAGGCCATGAAGATCCTCAACGAGATCGAGGCCGACAAGGCAGGGACCATCACCGAGATCCTGTGCGAGAACGGGCAGGCGGTCGAATACGGCCAGCCGCTGTTCGTCATCGAATAAAAATGTTCAAAAAGATTCTTGTCGCGAACCGGGGGGAGATTGCTCTCCGGATTCAGCGGGCCTGCCGCGAGTTGGGCGTGAAGGCCGTCATGGTCTATTCCGAGGCCGACCGCGAAGCCAAGTACGTCAAGCTGGCCGAAGAGGCGGTGTGCATCGGCCCGGCGCCCTCGGCCCAGAGCTACCTCAACATGCCGGCCATCATCTCGGCGGCCGAAGTGACCGACGCCGAGGCGATCCACCCCGGTTACGGCTTCCTGTCCGAGAACGCCGACTTCGCCGAGCGGGTGGAAAAGAGCGGCTTCCAGTTCATCGGCCCGACGCCCGAGTCGATCCGCATGATGGGCGACAAGGTCTCGGCCAAGCAGGCGATGATCAAGGCGGGCGTGCCCTGCGTGCCGGGCTCGGAGGGCGAGCTGCCGGACAACGCGGCGGAGATCCGCCGCATCGCCAAGCAGATCGGCTATCCGGTGATCATCAAGGCCGCCGGCGGCGGCGGCGGCCGCGGCATGCGGGTGGTGCACACCGAGGCGGCCCTGGTCAACGCGGTGCAGATGACCAAGGCCGAGGCGCAGGCCGCCTTCGGCAATCCCGCGGTGTACATGGAGAAGTTCCTCCAGAACCCTCGCCACATCGAGATCCAGATCCTGGCCGACAAGTACAAGAACGCGGTCTACCTGGGCGAGCGCGACTGCTCCATGCAGCGGCGCCACCAGAAGGTCATGGAGGAGGCGCCGGCCCCGGGCATCCCCCGCAAGCTGATCGAGAAGATGGGCGAGCGCTGCGCGGCGGCCTGCAAGAAGATCGGCTACCGCGGCGCCGGCACCTTCGAGTTCCTGTACGAGAACGGCGAGTTCTACTTCATCGAGATGAACACGCGGCTGCAGGTGGAGCACCCCGTCACCGAGCTGATCACCGGCATCGACATCGTCAAGACGCAGATCCTGGTGGCCGCGGGCGAGAAGCTGCCCTTCAGCCAGCGCGACATCGTGCTGCGCGGCCACGCGATCGAGTGCCGCGTGAACGCCGAGGACCCCTACAACTTCATGCCTTCGCCGGGCCGCATCACGCTGTGGCACCCACCGGGCGGGCCGGGCGTGCGGGTGGATTCGCACATCTACAACAACTACTTCGTGCCGCCCAACTACGACTCGATGATCGGCAAGATCATCGTGCACGCGGACACCCGCGAGATGGCGATGGCGCGCATGCTCAGCGCGCTGGGCGAGACGGTGGTGGAAGGCATCAAGACCAACATCCCGCTGCACCGCGAGCTGCTGGTCGACGCCAAGTTCATGGTCGGCGGCACCAACATCCACTACCTGGAAGAGTGGTTGTCCCATCACAAGCGATGACAAGCCATAGCGCGCCAGCGATGTACGAACTGCGCCTGCTCTGCCCCGAAGAGCGCGTCGAGCCGGTGGGCGACGCGCTCGAGGCGCTCGATGCCCTGAGCGTGTCGGTGGAGGACGCGGATGCGCAGACGCCGGCGGAGCAGGCCCTGTTCGGCGAGCCCGGCCTGCCGCCGCCCAAGGAGGGTTGGCAGCGCTCGCTGGTGATCGCGCTGTTCCAGGACGAGGCGCAGGCCCGCGAGGCCGCGCAGCTGCTGGCGCCGCAGGACTTCTTCGCCGGCTGCAAGCTGGTGGGCATCCAGCCCGTGCCGCAGCAGGACTGGGTGCGCCTGACGCAGTCGCAGTTCGAGCCGGTGGAGATCACGCCCACCTTCTGGATCGTGCCGAGCTGGCACGAGCCGCCGGCCGGCGCGCAGCAGGTGATCCGGCTCGATCCCGGTCTCGCCTTCGGCACCGGCACCCATCCCACCACGCGCATGTGCCTGCGCTGGATCGCGCGCCATGCGCCCGCCGGCCAGCGCGTGCTCGATTACGGCTGCGGCTCCGGCATCCTCGCCATCGGGGCGGCCAAGCACGGCGCGGCCAGCGTCGACGCAGTCGACATCGACGAAGCGGCCGTGCGTTCGACCGCAGCCAACGCGCAGGCCAACGGCGTGCAGCTCGCGGCCGGACTGCCCGAGAAGGCGCACGGGCGCTATGACACCGTGCTCGCCAACATCCTCGCCACCCCGCTGAAGGTGCTGGCGCCGCTGCTCACCGCGCATGTGGCGCCGGGTGGCGCGCTGGTGCTGGCCGGCATTCTCGCGCGCCAGGCGCAGGAGCTGAAGGAGGCCTACGCGCCCTACTGCAGCCTCGAGGTGAGCGACGAGGAGGACGGCTGGATCCTCATGACGGCACGCCTGTAGTCTCTACAATCGCGGGCTCATGAGCCTGATCACCAGCTGCCCCGCCTGCGGGACGATGTTCCGCGTCGTGCCGGACCAGCTGAAGATCTCCGAAGGCTGGGTGCGCTGCGGCCATTGCAGCGAGGTGTTCGACGCCGCCGCCCACATGGTGGACGAATCGGTGCTCGAGCAGCTGCGCACGGCGGAAGCGGCGCCGCGCCCGCCGGTCGATTCCGAGGTGCCTGCCTTTCTCGCCGTGCATCCGCCGGAACCCGATCCGCAGCCGGCCACCATGCCCGTGGACCTGGCGACGCGCCCGGCCTCGCTGTACGGCCCGCTGCCGGAGGCCGCCCGCGCGGGCGCGCCTGCCGCCGCGGCGGCCGCCGACGACTCGAGTTCCTTCGGGCCGGACAGCCAGTCGCTGGAACCTTCGCCGCTGGACAGCCCCTTCGTCTTCCGCCGCTCGGACCTGCTCGATCGCGAGGACACCTCGGTGCTGCCGCCGGCGGCGGGCGAAAGCGAGTGGCCCGAGTCGCACGACGCCGCCGCCGCCCAGGAACTGCACGACCTCTCCTTCGTGCGCCAGGCCCGCCGCCACGCCTTCTGGCGCCGGCCGCTGGTGCGCACGCTGCTGCTCGCGGCCGGCCTGGTGCTGGCGGCGCTGCTCGCGCTGCAGGTGGGCTACCAGGACCGCGACCGGCTCGCGCTGGCGCAGCCGCAGCTGCGCCCGGTGCTCGAGCGCATGTGCGAGCTGCTGCAATGCAGGCTCGGGCCGCCGCGCCAGATCGAATCCATCGTGATCGAGAGCTCGGGCTTCACGCGCGTGCGCAACGACACCTACCGCCTCTCGTTCGCCGTGCGCAACACGGCGCGGGTGCCGGTCGCCGTGCCCGCAATGGAGCTGACCATCACCGACGCGCAGGACCAGGCCATCGCCCGCCGCGTGCTGGCCCCCTCCGAGCTGGGGATGGCGGGCGATGCGATCGCGCCGGCGGCCGACTGGTCGGGCGCGGTGGGCGTGGCTGTCAGCAGCTCCGGCCCGTCCCGTGTCGCCGGCTACCGCCTGCTCGCCTTCTATCCCTGATCCCTCCACGAAAGAACTCCATGGCCGCCATCATCTGCGGGTCGCTCGCCTTCGACAACATCATGAACTTCGAGGGCCGCTTCGGCGAGCAGATCCTGCCCGACCAGCTGCACATCCTCAACGTGTCCTTCCTCGTGCCTTCGCTGCGGCGCGACTTCGGCGGCTGCGCCGGCAACATCGCCTACGCGCTGAAGCTGCTGGGGGGCGAGCCGCTGCCCATGGGCGCGATCGGCAGCGACGGCGGCGACTACCTGCAGCGCTTCGACAAGCTCGGGATCAGCACCGAGTTCGTGCTGCGCGCCGACGACACCTACACGGCGCAGGCGATGATCATGACCGACCAGGACAACAACCAGATCACCGCCTTCCATCCCGGCGCGATGATGCAGGCGCACCAGGTGAAGGTGCAGCCGCGGCCCGACATCAAGCTGGGCATGATCTCGCCGGACGGGCGCGACGCGATGCTGCAGCACGCCGAGCAGTTCCAGCACGCCGGCATTCCCTTCGTGTTCGATCCGGGCCAGGGCCTGCCGATGTTCGACGGCTGGGAGCTGGCCAACTTCATCGAGCAGGCCACCTGGGTCACGGTCAACGACTACGAAGGCAAGATGCTGTCGGAGCGCACGGGCTGGAGCGCCGCCGAGATCTCGCGCCGCGTGCGCGGGCTGGTGGTGACGCTGGGCGGCGACGGCTGCGAGGTGTGGGTCAACGGCGAGGTCACGCCGGTGCCGCCGGAGCAGCCGGCCGCCATCGTCGACCCCACCGGCTGCGGCGACGCCTGGCGCGGCGCGCTGCTGCACGGCCTGGAGCAGGGCTGGACGCTGGCCAGGTGCGCGCAGCTGGGAAACAAGGTCGGCGCCATCAAGATCGCCAGCCGCGGCCCGCAGAACTACACGCTCGATGGGCTGAAGCGGTAAGAGCCGAAATACCAACTGCCGGACGCAGAGGACGCTAAAGATACGCAGAGGACGCAAAAAAGACAAAGACAACCCTCAAAGGTTTCTTTCGCGTCCTTTGCGTACCCTTTGCGCCCTCTGCGTCCGGCAGTTCGGCAGTTCGGTATTCTGAGGTTCAAGCCCCGCGCGCGATCGTCACGCCGCCATCCACCACGATGGTCTCGCCCACCACGTAATCCCCTGCCCGCGAGGCGAGGAAGATCGCCGCGCCGGCCATGTCTTCCGGCTCGCCGATGCGCCCCACCGGCACCCGGTGCGCCACCTCGTCGCCGTGGTCGCGCGCCTGCTTGTTCATGTCGGACGCGAAGGGCCCCGGGGCGATGCCGCTCACCACGATGCGGTCCTGCGCCAGCCGCAAGGCCATGCGCCGGGTCAGGTGGATCAGCCCGGCCTTGCTGGCGCTGTACGAGTAGGTCTCCCAGGGGTTGACCGAGATGCCGTCGATCGACGCGATGTTGATCACCTTGGCCGGCCGCTGCGCCGTGGCCGCCTGGCGCAGCTGCGCATGCAGCGCCTGCGTGAGGAAGAAGGGCGCCTTCATGTTCAGGTCCACCACCTTGTCCCAGCCGCTTTCCGGGAAGGTGTCGAAGTCCTCGCCCCACGCCGCGCCGGCATTGTTGACGAGGATGTCGAGCGCGGGTTCGCGCTGGGCGATCTGCGCGGCCAGTCCGCGCGCGCCCTCGACGGTGGAAACGTCCGCCGGCAGCGAGATGCAGGGACCGATCTTCGCCAGCTCCTCGGCCGCGGCGTCGCAGGCCGCCGCCTTGCGGGCGCTGATGTAGACCTTCACGCCGTGCTGCAGGAAGCCGGTGGCGATCATGCGGCCGATGCCGCGCGAGCCGCCGGTGACGAGCGCCACGCGCCCCTGGAGGGAAAACAACTCTTTCATGGAGCAAACCCCTTTCGCGTCGCCGCAGCGTAATCGGGACGCAGCTGAAGTTCGGAAAGGCGGACAACCGAACGCAAAGGGCGCAAAGGTTTCGCAAAAGGCGCGAAAGGAAAACCAGAAGGGAATTTTCCTTCGTCTCTTTTGCGTCCTTTGCGTAACCTTTGCGCCCTTTGCGTTCGGTGGTCCGCTTTCCCTTAAACCCGCGTCCGGCGCCGCTCGCGGAAGGCCAGGATCTCGCCCACGATGCCCTTGCGGAAGGCCAGCACGCAGATCACGAAGATCGCGCCGATGATCACCGTCACCCACTCGCCGACCTTGTCGGCCAGCATGTCCTGCAGCGCGATCACCACGCCGGCGCCGAACACGGGGCCGAGGAAGGTGCCGACGCCGCCGAGCAGCGACATCAGGATCACCTCGCCCGACATCGACCAGTGCACGTCGGTCAGCGTCGCGAACTTCATCACCAGCGTCTTCATCGAACCGGCCAGGCCCGCCAGTCCGGCCGACAGCACGAAGGCCAGCAGCTTGTAGCGATCGACCTCGTAGCCCAGCGAGATCGCGCGCGGCTCGTTCTCGCGGATCATCTTCAGCACCTGGCCGAACGGCGAGGTGACGATGCGCAGGATGCCCAGGAAGCAGGCCAGGAAGACCGCCAGCACCACGTAGTACATGACGCGGTCGTCGATCAGCGGCAGCACGCCGAACAGCTTGCCGCGCAGCACGCCCTGCAGGCCGTCCTCGCCGCCGGTGAAGGGCGCCTGCAGGCACAGGAAGTAGACCATCTGCGACAGCGCCAGCGTGATCATGGCGAAGTAGATGCCCTGGCGGCGGATGGCCACCAGCCCGAACAGCAGGCCGAGCACGACGGCCGCGACCACGCCGGCCAGCACCCCGAGTTCCGGCGTCCAGCCCTGCACCTTCACGAACCAGCCGGTGACGTAGGCGGCGAAGCCGAAGAAGGCCGCATGCCCGAACGAGAGCAGGCCGGTGAACCCGAGCAGCAGGTTGAAGGCGCAGGCGAACAGCGCGAAGCAAAGCAGCTTCATCACGAACACCGGATACAGGCCGATCACCGGCGCCAGCAGCGCCAGCGCCAGCAGCGCCAGGTAGGTGAGGCGCACGGCCTTGCCCGTGCCCGCGACGCGCGCGGCGGCAGCGGCATCGGGCGAGCGCAGCGGCAGGTTCTCGGCGGCGACGGAGGTGGACGGCGCGGACATTTCAGGCCTCCTTGCCGAACAGGCCGGCGGGACGCAGCATCAGCACGATGGCCATGATCACGAACACGACGATGTTCGAGGCCTCCGGGTAGAAGACGCGGGTGAAGCCTTCCACCACGCCCAGCCCGAGGCCGGTGATCACCGAGCCCAGGATGGAGCCCATGCCGCCGATCACGACCACCGCGAACACCACGATGATCAGGTTCGATCCCATCAGCGGCGTCACCTGGATCACGGGCGCGGCCAGCACGCCGGCCAGGCCGGCCAGGGCGGCGCCGGCGCCGTAGGTCAGCGTGACCATCAGCGGCACGTTGACGCCGAAGGCCTGCACCAGCTTCGCGTTCTCGGTGCCGGCGCGCAGGTAGGCGCCCAGGCGGGTGCGCTCGATCACGAACCAGGTGCCCAGGCAGACCACCAGGGAGGCAAAGATCACCCAGGCCCGGTAATTGGGCAGCACCATGAAGCCGAGGTTGGTGGCGCCCGAGAGCAGTTCGGGCACCTCGTAGGATTGGCCGGAGACGCCGTACTGGCGGCGGAATGCGCCTTCCAGGATCAGGGCGACGCCGAAGGTGAGGAGCAGGCCGTACAGGGGGTCGAGCCCGTACAGGCGCTTGAGCAGCAGCCGCTCCATCAGCACGCCCAGCACGCCGACGACCAGGGGCGCGAGGATCAGGGCGAACCAGTAATTGATGCCCCAGCTGTCCAGCATGATCCAGGCGGCGAACGCGCCCACCATGTACAGCGCGCCGTGCGCGAAGTTCACGATGTCGAGCAGCCCGAAGATCACCGCCAGCCCGAGACTGAGCATGGCATAGAAGGCGCCGTTGACCAGGCCCAGCATCAGCTGGCCCAGGAAGGCCTGGAGGGGGATGCCGAAGATTTCCATGAAGACGGGCTAGAGGGCTGGAGGCTGGGGGTGAGACCGGGGCTGGGGCCAGGCTGTTCCCTGGCCCCCAGCCTCCAGCTCCTGGAGTAATCAGGCCTTCGGCCTGATTACTTCTTCAGCAGCGTGCACTTCGATTCGGCGGGCGTGGTGAACGCCTGGTCGCCGGGGATCTTGGCCACGGTCTTGTAGTAGTCCCACGGCGTGGTCGACTCCTTGGCCGACTTCACCTGGAACAGGTACATGTCGTGGATCATGCGGCCGTCGGCGCGCACGTGGCCCTTGCTGTAGAAGTCGTCGTACTTCATCGAGCGCAGTTCGGCGTTCACCTTCCCCGCCTCGGTGGTGCCGACCTTCTGCACCGCCTTCAGGTAGTTCATGGCCGCCGAGTAGTCGGCCGCCTGCAGGCTGGAGGGCATGCGCTTGTACTTGTCGAAGAAGCGCTTGGCGAACTTGCGCGAGGCGTCGTCCTGGTTCCAGTACCAGCTGTCGGCCAGCTGCAGGCCTTCGGTGGCGCCCAGGCCGATCGAGTGCACGTCGTTGATGAACACCAGCAGGCCGGCGACCTTCATGGTCTTGGTGATGCCGAACTCCTTGGCGGCCTTCATCGCGTTGACGAAGTCGCCGCCGGCGTTGGCCATGGCCAGGATGTCGGCCTTGGAGCCCTGCGCCTGCAGCAGGAAGGAGGAGAAGTCGGAGGCGTTCAGCGGGTGCTTGACCGAGCCGACCACGGTGCCGCCGTTGGCCTTGACCACGGTGGTCGCGTCGTGCTCGAGCGAATGGCCGAAGGCGTAGTCGGCGGTCAGGAAGTACCACTTCTTGTTGCCGGCCTTGATCAGCGCGTTGCCGGCCACCTTGGCCAGCGCCACGGTGTCGTAGGCGTAGTGGATGGTCCAGGGCGAGCAGTCCTCGTTGGTCAGGCGGGCCGAGCCGGCGCCGATGGAGACGAAGGGGCGCTTCTTCTCCTTGGCCACGCCGGCCATCGCCAGGTTGGTGCCCGAGCTGGTGCCGCCGATCAGCATCGCCAGGTTCTGGCTGTCGATCCACTCGCGGGCCTTGGAGGCGGCGACGTCGGCCTTGTTCTGGTGGTCGGCGGTCAGCACCTCGATCGGGCGGTTCAGCACCTTGCCGCCGAAGTCCTGCACGGCCCACTTGATCATCTCGGCGCCGGCGGGGCCGTCGATGTCGGCGTACAGGCTGGACATGTCGGTGATGAAGCCGATGCGAACCGGGCCGGTCTGCGCCTGGGCAAAGGCGCCGGTCGCGGCGAAGCCGAGGGCCAGGGCGGCCACGAGAGTCTTCATTTTCATTGCAGGGTCTCCTTGTCGAAAGCTGTCTTCTTACACGCCCAGGTATTCCTGCAGCATGCCCATGTTGTCGCGCAGCTGGTGCTGCGCGAATTCGCGCACGATCTTGCCGTGCTCCATCACGTAGAAGCGGTCGGCCAGCGGCGCCGCGAAGCGGAAGTTCTGTTCCACCAGCACGATGGTGTAGCCCTTGGCCTTGAGCGCGCGGATGGTCTCGGCGAGCTTCTGCACGATCACCGGCGCCAGCCCTTCGGAGATCTCGTCCAGCAGCAGCAGGCGCGCGCCGGTGCGCAGGATGCGCGCCACCGCCAGCATCTGCTGCTCGCCGCCCGAAAGCCGTGTGCCGGGGCTCGCGGCGCGCTCCTTCAGGTTGGGGAACATGTCGTAGATCTCGGCCAGGCTCATGCCACCGGCCGACAGCGTCGGCGGCAGCAGCAGGTTCTCCTCGGCCGACAGGCTGGCGAAGATGCCGCGTTCCTCCGGGCAGTAGCCCACGCCCAGCCTGGCGATGCGGTGCGGCGGCAGCTTCACCGCCTCCTTGCCGCGGATGCGGATCGAGCCGGTGCGCGTGCCGGTCAGGCCCACGATGGCACGCATGGTGGTGGTGCGGCCGGCGCCGTTGCGCCCCAGCAGCGAGACCACCTCGCCCTCGTTGACCGTCATGTTCACGCCGTGCAGCACGTGCGACTCGCCGTACCAGGCGTGCAGGTCGTCGATGCGGAGCATTTCGTTCGAAGCCAGCCCGCCGCCGGGCCGTCCCAAGGCGGGCTCGGCCCCCTCGGGGGGCAGCGCACTGCGCGAAGCGAGAAGCGTGGAGTCCATGTTCAATGGGCCCCCTGCAGTTCGGCGTCGGCCGAGCCCATGTAGGCCTCGACCACCTGCGGATTGCGCGAGACCTCCGCGTACGGCCCGTCGGCGATCACGGCCCCGCGCTGCAGCACCGTGATGCGGTCGGCGATCTTCGACACCACGTTCATGTTGTGTTCCACCATCAGGATGGTGCGGCCGACCGAGACCTTCTTGATCAGGTCGGTGACGCGCGAGACGTCCTCGTGGCCCATGCCCTGGGTGGGCTCGTCCAGCAGCATCAGCTCGGGCTCCAGGGCCATCGTGGTGGCGAGCTCCAGCGCCCGCTTGCGGCCATAAGGCAGGTTCACCGTGAGTTCGTCGGCGAACTCCTGCAGGTCCACCTGGGCGAGCAGGTCCAGCGCGCGCCCGTGCAGGTGGTGGAGCGACCGTTCCGGCTTCCAGAAGTGGAACGAGGTGCCCAGGTTGCGCTGCAGCGCGGCGCGCACGTTCTCCAGCGCGGTGAGGTGGGGGAACACGGCGGAGATCTGGAAGGAGCGCACGATGCCGCGGCGCGCCGTCTGCGCGGGCCGCTCGTGCGTGATGTCGGTGCCGCGGTAGACGATCGTGCCGCGCGTCGGCGCGAGGAACTTGGTCAGCAGGTTGAAGAAGGTCGTCTTGCCGGCGCCGTTGGGGCCGATGAGCGCATGGATGTCGCCGCGCCTGACCTTCAGGTCCACGTTGTTCACGGCCACGAAGCCCTTGAACTCCTTGGCCAGGCCCTGGGTTTCCAGGATCGTTTCAGCGGACAAACTGCTCCTCCAGCATGGTCGTGGCCAGGCATCGCCCGGCCATCCAGTCGAAGGCGCCTATGGTGCTCATCATGCTGCAGCGCGAAAAGAGGGTCCAACCCTAGGTTGTTTTGCGTATGCAACCTTCAGCCTTGCAGGACGCTGACTCTGCTGCTGCACGCGGGCAAAAAGAAGCGCCGCGATGCGGCGCTTCCCTGCGTTCCCGCCGGCGCGGGAATGACGAAATGTCAGCGCAGCACCAGTCTCGCGCCCGCGCTGGCTGCGCGCGCCTGGCCGATCATGGCCGCCTGGCCGAAACCATGTTGGCGGAACGTATGCAGCACCTGGGCGACGCTGTCGGCCGCGCAGGACACCAGCAGGCCGCCGCTGGTCTGCGGATCGGTCAGCAGCGCCCGCTCCGCTTCGGCGAACGCGGCCGGCAGCGCGACCTCGGCGCCATAGGCCGCCCAGTTGCGGCCCGAAGCGCCCGTCACGAGGCCGGCCTGCGCCAGCTCGCGCACGCCCTGCAGCACCGGCACCTTGGCCCACTCCAGTTCGATCGAGAGATCCGCGCCGCGCGCGAGCTCGAGCGTGTGGCCTGCGAGGCCGAAGCCGGTGACGTCGGTCAGCGCATGCACGCCCTCGATGGCGGCCAGCTCGGGGCCGGGCGTGTTCAGCCGCGTAGTGGTGGAGATCATGCGCTCGTAGCCGGCCGCATCGAGCTGCTGCTTCTTGAGCGCGGCCGAGAGCACGCCCACGCCCAGCGGCTTGCCCAGCACCAGCACGTCGCCGGGCTGCGCATCGGCGTTGCGCTTCACGCGCTTGGGGTGCACCAGGCCCAGCGCCACCAGGCCGTAGATCGGCTCGACCGAGTCGATCGTGTGGCCGCCCGCGATGGGGATGCCGGCCGTCTTGCAGACCGACTCGCCGCCTTCGAGGATGCGGCCGATGGTGGCGGTGGACAGCACGCTGATCGGCATGCCCACCAGCGCCAGCGCCATGATCGGCCGGCCGCCCATGGCATAGACGTCGGAGATCGCGTTGGTGGCGGCGATGCGGCCGAAGTCGAAGGGATCGTCCACGATCGGCATGAAGAAGTCCGTCGTGGCGATCAGCGCCTGTTCCTCGTTGAGCTGGTAGACGGCGGCGTCGTCGGCCGTCTCGATGCCCACCAGCAGCTCGGGCGGCACCGGCAGGCGCGCCGTGCCCTTGAGGATCTCGGACAGCACGCCCGGTGCGATCTTGCAGCCGCAGCCCCCGCCGTGCGAGAGCGAGGTGAGGCGGGGTTCGGCGGTGGCGGGCGGTACGTTCATGGGGAATCTTCCAGTTCTTGCAGCAGGTTCAGCAGTGCGCTGCGCTCCGCGGCGGCGTCGAACAGCGGCGCGCGCAGGGCGCATTGTGCGGCGAGCCGTCCGAGCAGGTGCGCGGCGGGGTTTTGCGCCTGCTGGCCGGCGCGGCAGGCCTGCAGCAGCTGGGCCAGTGCACCGGCGTCCGCATGCGGAAAGTAGCCTTCGTAGTCGGGGCCCAGCATGCCGATGTTGCCCGGCACCCGGCTGGCCAGCACCGGCGTGCCGCAGCGCACCGCCTCCAGGATCACGTGGGCGCCGCCTTCCAGCGCGCTGGTGTGCACCAGCACGTGCGCCCGGCGGATCTCTTCCAGCGCCGCGGCATGCGGCAGCGCGCCCAGCCACTCGTAATAGGGGCAGTCGCGCGCAGTCGCTCGCGCCTCGTCGCCCAGGGCCGGCTCGGCCACGGCGTCGCCGATGTGGCGGATGCGGATGTCGCTGCGCTGGCACAGCAGGCGGGCCGCGGCCAGCAGCGTCTGCGGCGTCTTCACCTGGCGCAGGTGGCCCACCATCACCGCCACCAGCTGCGCATCGCCCTTGGGCAGCGCCGGCAGGGCAGGCGTGGATTGGTAGATCACCCGGGCCTTGTCCCGCTGCCACACGGGCAGGGCCTGAGGCCCGCATTCCTGCAGCACCACCAGGCGCTGCGCCAGCTGCAGCGAACGCTGGGCGGCGGCATCGGCCTGGATGTCCTGGTAGAGATCGGTGCCGGTCAGCACCACGGCGAGCCCGCGGCCGGGATGCGCCTGCGCCCAGGCGGCGATCGGCGCGGCCGAGCGGCGCGCGTGCAGGGCCAGCATGATCCGGTCGGAAGGCGCTTCGGCGTCGGGCCAGTCGCGCGCGATGCGCACCGCGTAGTCGCCGGCCAGCAGTTGCTGCCAGCGTCGCGCCGTGCGCCAGTTGCCGTTGTTGGCGTTCGCCAGGGCGGGGCTTACGATCACGACCGATGGAGAACGGGCCATGCACCGGTTATAGCGCGGCGGCCACGACCGAGGCCCTCGCCTTGCGGCAAGGCCCGCCCGCCGCCGTGCGTTCGGCGCTGCTCGCGGCGCGCGAGCGCACCCTCGCGCTGGCGGAGGATTTTCGCCAGGCGCTCGGCCCGGCGCCGCACCTGCCTTACGCGCCCGAACTCAATCCCCCCCTGTGGGAGCTGGGGCACATCGCCTGGTTCCAGGAGTGGTGGATCGCGCGCAACCCGCAGCGGCGCCTGGGCGTCCGGGCGGACCCGCAGGCGGCGCGTCCGCCCTCGCTCGTGCCGCAGGCCGACGGCTGGTACGACTCGAGCCGCGTCGCCCATCGCAGCCGCTGGGAATTGCCGCTGCCCGGCAGCGAAGCCACGCAGGCGTATCTCGCGCAGACGCTGGCGCGCACGCTGCAACTGCTGGACGCGCTCGACAGTCCCGACGACCAGGCCCTCTACTTTTTCCGGCTGGCCGCAGTGCACGAGCAGATGCACGCCGAGGCGGCCGTCTACATGGGCCAGACCGTGGGCATCGCGCTGCGCGAGGGCATCGAGCCGCCGCAGGTGGAGGAGGGCGCGGAGCTGCCCGTCGGTCCGCTGCGCTTCGGCCTCGGCACGAGCTGCGCCGGTTTCGCCTTCGACAACGAGCTGCCCGCGCACGAAGTGGAGCTGCCGCGCTTCGCGATCGACGCCGCCCCCGTGACCTGGGGTGCCTTCCTGCCCTTCGTGGAAGGCGGCGGCTACGACAACCCCTGCTGGTGGACGCCGGAAGGCCTGGCCTGGCTGGCCGCGCAGCGCCAGCGCCGCCCGGCCGGCCTGCGGCGCGGCCCGCAAGGCTGGGAGCAGATGCGCCATGGCGCCTGGCGAGCGCTGCGGGTGCGGGAAGTGGCGGTGCACCTGAGCGCCCACGAGGCCGAGGCCTGGTGCCGCTGGTCCGGCCGCCGCCTGCCCACCGAAGTGGAATGGGAGTGCGCGGCCCTGACCCAGCCGCGCTTCCGCTGGGGCCTGGCCTGGGAATGGACGGCCAGCCGCTTCGAGCCCTATCCGGGCTTCGTGCCGCATCCCTACCGCGACTATTCGATGCCCTGGTTCGGCAGCCGCCGGGTGCTGCGCGGCGCCTCGCCGGCCACGGCGCCGGCGCTGGCCCATGCCCGCTACCGCAACTTCTACGAGCCGCACCGGCGCGACATCTTCGCGGGCTTCCGCAGCGCGCGCGGCCCCTGACGCAGCCTTTCCCCACCCCCCTGAAGGGGCTGTGGCCAGCCCCTATACTGAGCGCCCTTCGCGAGGCCCTGCCAACGGGCGCCCCTCCTGTGAACCAACGGAATACCCCATGAAGCTGCACCTGTCCCGCCGCGATCTCGTCAAAGCCGCATCCGCCGCGCTCGCCGTCGGTGCCGCACCCCTGGCCGGCGCCGCCGAAAGCGCGCGCCGCTTCGAGCCCCGCCCCGCCGGCTGGCGCGCCTTCGAGGTGACCACCACCGTGCAACTGCGCGAAGCTGCGGGCGAATCCGTCATCTGGCTGCCGGTGCCCTCGGTGGAGACCGCGTGGCAGCGCACCGGGGACGTGAGCTGGTCGGGCAACGCGAGCAACGTGCACCTCGCCGCCGACGGCAAGACGGGCGCCAGGGTGCTGGTGGCGCGCTTCGCGCCCGGCACGCCCGATCCGCGCGTCGTGCTCACCAACCGCGTCGAGACCCAGAATCGCGCCGTCGACTGGAAGGCGCCGGCGCCTGCGCCCGCGGATCCGGCGGACCTGCGGCACTGGCTGCAGCCGAGCGAACTCATCACCACCGACGGCATCGTGCGCAAGGTGGCCAAGCAGATCGTGCTGGGTGCGCGCAGCGACCGCGAGAAGGCGCAGCGCATCTACGACTGGATCATCGTCAGCACCTACCGCGAGCCCAAGGTGCGCGGCTGCGGCGCCGGCGACATCAAGGCCATGCTGGAGTCGGGCAACCTGAGCGGCAAGTGCGCCGACATCAACGCGCTGTTCGTCGGCCTGTGCCGCGCGGCCGGCGTCCCGGCGCGCGACATCTACGGCATCCGGCTCGTGCCCAGCGCCTTCGGCTACCGCGAGCTCGGGGGCAACCCCACCAGCCTCAAGGGCGCGCAGCATTGCCGCGCCGAGGTGTACCTGAAGGAACACGGCTGGGTGGCGATGGATCCGGCCGACGTCACCAAGGTGATGCGGCAGGAAACCGCCGAATGGATCAAGGACGCGGGCCACCCGTTGGTGGCGCCGGTGCGCAAGGCCCTGTTCGGCAGCTGGGAAGGCAACTGGATGGGCTACAACAGCGCCAGCGACGTGAAGCTGCCGGGCGCCAAGCAGGGCCGCCTGGGCTTCTTCATGTACCCGCAGGCCGAGACGGCGGCCGGTGCGCGCGATCCCTACGATCCCGACACCTTCGCCTACCAGATCACCGCCCGCGAGATCGCGAGCTGAAGCGCCCGCCGATGAACACCGTCCCCGAATCCGGGCCGCAGCAGTCCGCCGGCGGCACCGCGCCGGCCCTGACGCTCGCCGGGATCGCGGCGCTGCTGTCGTCGGCCTGCTGCGTGATGCCGCTGGCGTTCGCCATCGTCGGCATCTCCGGCGCCTGGATCGGGCAGCTGCGGGTGCTGCAGCCGTGGTCGGTGCCGCTGTCGGTGCTGGCGCTGCTGGCGCTGGGGCTGGCCGGCTGGCGCCTGTATTCCCCCGCGGCCGCCGGCGCCTGCGACACGGCCGACCCCGCCGCCTGCCGGCGCGTCGGCTCCGCGGCGCGCCGCTGGTTCTGGGTGGTGGCGGTGCTGACCCTCGTTCCGATGGTGGTGCCGCTCGCGGCGCCGCTGTTCTACTGATGGAGTGCTGACATGAACAAGTTCCTCGCCGTGCTGGCCGCCGCGCTCCTGGCCGCGGGTTCGGCGTCCGCCGCGCCGCGCCAGGTGACTCTCAGCGTGCCGACGATGGACTGCGACACCTGCCCGATCACCATCCGCATCGCCCTGATGAAAGTGCCGGGCGTCAGCCGCGCGGTGGTGAGCTATGAGCGCCGCAACGCGAAGGTGACCTTCGACGATGCGAAGACGGATGTGGCGGCGCTGACCAAGGCGACCGAGGCGGCCGGCTACCCTTCGTTTCCCGAGTAGGCTGGCGCTGCGCCGAGCAGGCTGGCGCCGGAGCGAAGGCGAAAGCCCGGCGATCAGCGCGCAAGCGCTGGGGTTCGGCCTGCGGCGCTCACCACCAGTACGGGGCCGCAACAGCGAATCACAGCTCACCCACCCAGCGCGCGGCCTGCGCGCTCGCCCAATCGAATTCCCCCCTCACCACGAAGCGCGCCTGGCCGCGGCGGTCGATGGCTATCGTGCTCGGAAAGATCCGCACACCGAAGGCCTTGGCCGCGGCGCCCTCGCGGTCCAGCAGCACGGGCAGCTCGAGACCGGTCGCGCCGATGAAGCGCCGCACGGCACCTTCGGTCTCGCGGTAGTTCACCGCCAGCACCTGCAGGCCGCCGGCGGCGTGCTCGCGGGCGAGCTGCTGCAGCGCCGGCATCTCGGCGCGGCACGGTTCGCACCAGCTGGCCCAGAAATTGAGCAGCAAGGGCCGGCCGCGGGCGGAGGCGAGCCGCCACGCGCTGCCGTCCATGCCGGCGAGTTCGAACGCAGGGGTGGCGCGCCGGCGCGGCCACTCGCGCCGCGGCGAAGCCTCGGCGGCGCGCGCCGCGGCAAGCCAGGGCAGGCAGGCCGCCGCGAGCAGGGCGCAGCGGCGCGTGGGCGAGAAGGAAGCGGCAGTCGCGGGCATGGTCCGCGCCGGATCGTAGCGGGCGCTGCCTCCCGGCGCCGGCGCGGGGTCTTCGCGGCGCGGTCGCGCGGCTGCGCCGCGCGCCTCGCCGACGGGCGCCGGGCGCGGCGCGGATGCACGGGCCAGGGCGCGCCACACCGGGGCGCAGCAGGCCTCAGCGCGCCGAGATCAGGTCGCCGAACTTCACCCAGGTCTTGCCGTCGAAGCGCGCCAGCTGCAGCGTGTCGAACACCGCGAAGTCGTTCGGGCTGGTGTTGACGGCGATGCCGGGCAGGGCCATCGGGATCTGGAAGTTCTTGATGCTGGCCGCCTGCTTCATCACGTTCTCGCGCGTGAGGTTGCTGCCGCACTGCTGCAGCAGGTGCATCGTCAGCTGCGCGACGGCCATGCCGTAGGCGTTGAAGCCGTCGGTGGGATCGGCGTCCGGCAGGTACTTCTTCATGAAGGCGAAGTACTCCTGCATCGCCTTGTCGCTGGCGTAGGTGGGATCGGTCGGGTCCTTCGTGTACTCGGAGGAGATCAGGCCCACCGACTTGTCCAGCCCCGCGGGCTTGAGCACCGAGCCAATGCTGATCGAGACCTGGTTGAGGTAGTGCACGGGCTTCCAGCCGGAGTCGAAGGCCTTGCGGATCGCCTGGGCCGCGAACTTCGGCGTCGTGATGTTGAAGAAGGTGTCGGCGCCCGAGGACTGCAGCGTGATGATCTGCGAATCCACCGTCGGATCGGTCACCTCGTAGGAAGCGGTCTTCACCACCAGGCCCTTGCCCTTGTCGCCCAGGCCCTCCATGAAGCCCTTGAGGTAGTCCTTGCCGTAGTCGTCGTTCTGGTACAGCACGGCGACCTTCGCGCTTGGCCTGGTGGCCAGGATGTGCTTCGCATACAGCATGCCTTCGAGCTGGTAGCTCGGGTTGAAGCCCATGGTCCAGGGGAAGTTCTTGGGGTCGTTCCACTTCGAGGCGCCGGTGGCCAGGAACAGGTGCGGCACCTTCTTCTGGTTCATGTACTTGTGGATCGCGGAATTCGACGGCGTGCCCAGGGTGTTGATCGTGAACAGCACCTCGTCCTGCTCCACCAGCCGGCGGATCATCTCGACGGCCTTGGGCGGGCTGTAGCCGTCGTCGAGCGAGACGAAGTTGATCTTGCGCCCGTTGATGCCGCCTTGCTCGTTGACCATCTTGAAGTACGCGGCCTCGGCCCGGCCGATGGTGCCGTAGGCGGAGGCGGGGCCGCTGTAGGGCATGGTCTGGCCGATCTTGATCTCGGTGTCGCTGGCGCCGGGGCCGTACTGCTTCTGGGCCCGCAGGGGAAGCGCGGTGAGCGCGAGGCTCCCGGCCAGCACGGTGCGTCTCTGGATCGACATGTGAGGTCCTTTCTGGGAGAGGGCGGCGCTCAGGGCGCCGGGGAGCCCCGGCCGGCGCGGCGCGCGAGGCGCCGCCAGGCCAGGCGCAATGCGCCCGCGATGCCCGTGGGCATCACGTACATGAAGGCGATCATCAGCGCGCCGTAGATGGCCCACGGCGCGGCCTTGGAGACCTGGTCGGCCAGGTTCGGAACGAACTGGATGAACAGGGCGCCCCAGATCGCGCCGCTGATGGAGGCGAGCCCGCCCACCACCATGCCGACCAGCAAGGAGATCGACAGGAAGATGGTGAAGCTGTCCGGCGCGACGAAGGCCACGGCGATCGCGCCCAGGGCGCCGGCCACGCCGGTGAAGAGTGCGCTGACGCCGAAGGCGAGCGACTTGTAGAGGGCGTTGTCGATGCCCATGGTGGCCGCCGCGATCGGATGGTCGCGGATGGCGATCAGCGCGCGGCCGACGCGCCCGCGCAGCAGGTTCCACGCCAGCACGAACATCAGCACCGTCACGGCCAGCGTGAAGAGATAGAGCCAGCGGTCGGCGTTGAGCTTCAGGCCCAGCAGCGAGGCGATCGGCGGATCGGGCTTGATCAGGCTGATGCCCTGCACGCCGCCTGTCCACGCTTCCAGGTGCTTGTATTTCAGCAGCTGCGGCAGCGCCACGCCGAGCGCGAAGGTGGCCAGCGCGAGGTACACGCCTTCCAGCCGCAGCGCCGGCAGCCCGAACAGGAAGCCGGCCAGCAGGCACACCGCGCCGGCCGCCGGCACGCACAGCCAGTAGGGCACGTCGTAGCGGTCCATCAGCACCGCCGCGACATAGGCGCCGATCGCATAGAAGGCGCCGTGCCCGAGCGAGATCTGGCCGTTGTAGCCGGTGAGGATGTTGAGCCCGAGCAGCGCGATCGCGTAGATCAGCACCATGGTGAGCTGGAACACCCGGTAGTTGCTCACGACGAAGGGCAGGGTGGCCGCCGCCAGCACCAGCACGATGGCCATGAGCGTGAAGCGCGCCGACCAGCCGCGCACGCCGCCGGGCGCTTGCACAGGCGCGACCGGCCCGACGGGCGCCACGGGCGCCACGGGCGCGACGGGCACGACGGGCACGACGGGCACGACGGGCGCGGCTTCAGAGGCGGTGAGGGATCTCATGCGCTCACACCCGCTGCACGATCACGCGGCCGAACAGGCCGGCCGGCTTCACCACCAGCACGCCGACGATCAGCACCAGCGCCACGGTGAGCTTCAGCTCGGTGCCGATCAGGTAGGCGCCCACCAGGTTCTCCAGCACGCCGACCAGGAAGCCGCCGACCACTGCGCCGACGGGGCTGTCGATGCCGCCCATCAGCGCGCCGGCGAAGGCGTACAGCAGCACGCCGGTCATCATGTTCGGGTCGAGGAAGACGATGGGCGCCACCATCATTCCCGCCGTGGCGCCGATCGCCGCCGCCAGCCCCCAGCCGAGCGCCAGCATCCAGCCCACGCGGATGCCCACCAGCCGGCTCGATTCCGGGTTCTGCGCCGCCGCCCGCATGGCCAGCCCCAGCGGCGTGAAGCGGAAGAACAGGTACACCAGCAGCAGCACCAGCAGCGTCACCGCGATGGCGCCGATCTCGTGCGCCGACACGATGGTCAGGCCGAACGGCGCCTGGCTCGGGAAGGGGCTGGGGAAGGACTTGATCGTGTAGCTGTAGATCCAGCCGGCCAGGCTGTTGAGGATCAGCAGCAGGCCGATGAAGACCACCACCACGGTCAGCACCGGCGCGCGCTCCACCGGGCGGATCAGGATGCGCTCGATGGCGACCCCGAGCACGAAGGTGAGCGCCAGGGTGGCGAAGAAGGCGGCCCAGTAAGGCCAGCCGGCCTGCAGCATCGTCCAGCACAGGTAGGTGGAGAACATCGCCATCTCGCCCTGCGCGAAGTTCACCAGCCGCGTTGCGTTGTGGATCATCACGAGCGCCAGCGCCAGGCTGGCGTAGATGCCGCCGGTGGCGAGGCCCGCGAACACCTGGTGCAGGAAGGCTTCCATGCTCAGCGCCCGCCCGGCCGCCCGAAGGGCGCTGACGGCCCCCTCGGGGGGCAGAGAGTTACACGAAGTGAACGAACGTGGGGGCTCATCTTCTTTAGTAGCCCAGGTAGGCGCGGCGCACCGCGTCGTCCTGCGTCAGTTCCGCGCTGCTGCCGGAGCGCACCAGGCGGCCGGTCTCCAGCAGGTGGGCGCGGTCGGCCAGGCGCAGCGCCATGGCGGCGTTCTGCTCCACCAGCAGCATGGTGACCTTGTGCGCCGTGTTGATCTCCTTCATCACGCCGAAGATCTCCTTCACCACCAGCGGCGCCAGCCCGAAGGACGGCTCGTCCAGCAGCAGCAGGCGCGGACGCAGCATCAGCGCGCGCGCCACCGCCAGCATCTGCTGCTGGCCGCCGGAGAGCGTGCCGGCCTGCTGGTGGCGCCTCTCGGCGAGGATGGGAAACAGGCGGTACATGCGCTCGTAGTCCTCGGCCAGGCCGCCGCGTTCGCGCCGGGCGTAGGCGCCCAGGCGCAGGTTCTCCTCGGTCGTGAGGTCGGTGAAGGTGCCGCGGCCGTCGGGCACGTGGGCGACGCCGAGGCGCACGATGTCCTCGGTGGGGCGGCCGTCGATGCGCTCGCCGGCGAAGCGCACCTCGCCGCTGGTGCGCACCGTGCCGCACAGCGCGCGCAAGGTGGTGGTCTTGCCGGCGCCGTTGGCGCCCAGCAGGGCGGTGATGCTGCCTTCCTCGATCTCGAAATCCAGCCCGTGCAGCACCTGCGTGGGGCCGTAGCCCGCGCGCAGCCCGCGCACCTGCAGCAGCGGCGCCGCCATCAGGCCTCCACCCCCAGGTAGGCCTGGATCAGCTCGGGATTGCGCTGCACTTCGGCCGGCGCGCCCTCGGCGATCTTGCGGCCGAAGCTCAGCGCCACCACGTGGTCCGACACGCTCATCACGAGGCCCATGTGGTGCTCCACCAGCAGCACGGTGAGCTGGAACTGGTCGCGGATCGCGCGGATCAGGCTGCCCAGCGCGCCGACCTCCTCGTGGTTGAGGCCGGCCGCCGGCTCGTCCAGCAGCAGCAGCGCGGGGCGGCCGGCGAGCGCGCGCCCCAGCTCCACCCGCTTGCGCGTGCCGAACGGCAGTTCGGCCACGCGCTGCTGCGCCACGGCCTCCAGGCCGAGGAAGCGCACCAGCTCGCCCGCCCGGCGGCTGCACTCCTCTTCTTCGGCCGCCACGCCCGGCAGTCGCAGCGCATGGGCGAGGAAGCCCTTGTGCGTGCGCGCGTGCAGGCCGACCTTGATGTTGTCGAGCACGCTCATGCTGGCGAACAGCGCCAGGTTCTGGAAGGTGCGGCCGATGCCGAGCGCGGCCATGCGATGCCGCGGCAGCTTCTCCAGCGGCTGGCCCTCGAAGGTGATGGAGCCTTCGCGGTACTCGTACAGCCGCGACAGGCAGTTGAAGAGGGTGGTCTTGCCGGCGCCGTTGGGCCCGATCAGCCCTGCGATCTGGCCGCGCGCGACCTCGAAGGAGATGCCGTCCAGCGCGATGATGCCGCGAAAGCGCACGCGCAGGTCGCGCACCGCGAGCAGCGGGCCGGCCGTGGCGGCCGGGTGCGGTTCTTCTCGAAGTGGCACGGGGCTGGACCTCCGCCGGAAGAGGTCAGCATGCTTTCATGCAATGGCGTCCTGACCGAATGGTGTTTTCCCGCAGCGGGTGTCTTGCGGAGCACAGGAAGCCAACTTCCGGACGCAGAGGACGCAAAGGGTACGCAGAGGACGCAAAGGAAAACCCTTCCTGGGTTTCCTTGTCTGTTTTGCGTCCTCTGCGTATCTTTCGCGTCCTCTGCGTCCGGCTATTGGCGGTTCGAGTTCACTGGTCCCGCAGCACGCCGCGCGCCCGCAGCTCGCGCAGCACGCGGGCCACCAGGTCGCTGCAGCGGTGGCCGGCGAAGTCGTGCAGGTAGGCCGCCTCGGTCTCGGGGTCGAACCCGAGCAGCGAGCGCAGCTGGGCACGGGCGCGCAGGAAGCGCGTCTTCACCACGTCGGCGCTCACGTCCAGGCCGTGCGCCGTGTCCTCCACGCTCAGCCCGTGCACCGCGCGCAGGATGAACACGCTGCGGTACATGGGCGGCAGCGTGTCGATCGCCTGTTCCAGCTGGTGCCGCACCTGCAGGCGGGCGACCTGGTCTTCAGGCGACTCCATGGCGTCGCCGCCGAGGGGTTCCTTGTCCATGTCGCTCTCCCTGCTCTCGACGTCCTCGTTCCACAGCACCAGGCGGCCCAGCCGCCGCTGCTGCACCAGGGCCTGGTTGATCACGATGCGCGTCAGCCAGGTGCCCAGCGATGCGTCGCCGCGGAAGGCATGCAGGCCGGTGAAGGCGTGCAGCCAGGCCTCCTGCACCGCGTCCTGCGCCTCGGCATCGTCGTGGACGATGCCGCGGGCGGCGCGATACAGCAGGCGGTTGTAGCGGCGCATCATCTGCTCGAAGGCGCGCGCCTGGCCCTGCCGCAGGCCGGCCAGGAGCGCGCTGTCCTCATCGTGCGTGGCGGCAGGGCCGGTCGCCGTCTGCATGGCGGCTCAGAGCGACTTCAGGTATTGCACCAGGTCGGCCATCTGCGCCGACGACAGGCCGAGCGACATCCGCGTGTTGTAGGTGGCGACCACGGCGTCCAGCGTCGCTGCCGAGCCGTCATGGAAGTACGGGGCGTGCTGCCACACGCCGCGCAGCGGCGAGGTGCGGTACTGCTTGGTGGCCGAGCGGTCGGCATGGGTGGGCGCCGTCTCCGCCGCCATGGAATCCGACTGCGGGTGCAGGCGCTCGTTCGCGTCGGTGAAGTTGGGACCGCTGTGGCAGGTGGAGCAGCGGGCCTGGCCGTTGAACACGACCTGGCCGCGCACGGCCGCGAGGCCGTCGAAGGAGCCCGCGGGCGGCTTCGGCGCCGGGATCGAGAGCTGGTAGGCCTGCAGGGCGGGCAGCTTCGCGCTCACCAGGTCGTCGCTGCCATTGGTGATGTTTTCGTTCAGGCGCGGTTCGGTGAAGCTGCCGTGGCCGCCGAACTGCGTGACCGCCACGTAGCGGTTCCAGTAGGCGATGTCGTTGCCGTCGCCCGTGAAGGTGGTCTTGTCGATGCCCAGCAGGCCGTAGGCCGGCGGGATCACGCTTGGCTTGCTGATGCCGTCGCCGTGGAACGGTGTCCCGCCGTCCACGATGTTGAAGCGCGCGTCGTACATGCCCGGTCCCCAGGACTGGTAGGCCGCCACCACGTCCGGGAATGCGGCGAGCGTGGGCGACAGCGCGATGATCGCGCCGACGTTCAGGTCCCGGTTCGGCCAGCCGTCCAGGCGCTTGCCGACGCCCTTCGCGAAGCTGTCGTCGACCGTGGAGTGGCAGATGGCGCAGGTGACCCCCAGGCGCACGAGCTTGTTCTGGGCGTCCACCTGGCCCTTGAGCCCGATCACCGCATTGAGCTTCAGCAGCGCGATCGTCGTCGCCGGGTCGGTCAGGCTGATGCTGCCGTCCTGGATGCCTGCCACGACGGCGGCCGGCAGGGCCTCGGAATCGACCTTGAGGCCGACCGCCAGCGCCTGGGCCGGAGTGACGGTCGCCACCGGCTCGTGCAGGCGCAGGACGTCCGAGAAGAAGGTTTCGTCACCGAAGGTTTCGGAGCGGAAGACCTGCTGCCCCTGCGCCACCAGGGCCGGGTCGAGCGTGGCCGAGCTGTCGCCACCGCCGCCGCCGCAACTGGCGAGCGACAGCGCCACGCCGCTGGCCGCGGCAAGCAGGGTCAGGCGAGGAATTTGCGAGCGAAGGCGTGCGTGCATCGAGGGCCCCTTGAACCGCCTACAGCGGCGGTGACAGTGCTTAGATGTCGCGACAGGGCCGGACGTGACAACGGCCGCGCTTGCGAGTGCCTAGGACTTACCCGAGGTGGCGCGGCACTTCGGCAAGCAGCCCGCGCGCCAGCGCCGCCTTGGGGCCCTCGGTCCAGACCAGCCCCATGCGCCGCACGGGTGCGGGCGGCGGCAACGGGATGCGCAGCAAGTCCAGGCCCTCGGGCCAGGGCGGTGTCCAGTCGGGCACCAGCGCGACGCCCAGGCCCTGGTGGACGAAGGCGGCGATCGCGTTCAGCGCGTCGATCTCGATGCGCTCCTGCGGCTGGATCTGGTGTTCGCGCAGGTAGGCATCGGCCATGCGGCCGCCCCACATGCTGCGGTCGTAGCGGATGAAGGGTTCGCTCGCCAGCAGGTCCAGCGGCTCGCGGCCGGCGAAGGCGGCCGGTGCCAGCACCACCAGGGGCTCTTCCACCAGCACCTCCCAGCCGCAGGACTTGGGCAGCGTGAACTGCGGCTCCACGATCACGGCCGCATCGAGCATGCCGGCGGTGACCCGCTGGTACAGGATGCCCGAGTTGCCGGGCTCCATGTAGACCGCCAGCTTCGGATGCTTCTCGTACAGCCCGCGCAGCAGCGGCGGCAGCAGGCCGGTGAGGGCGGAGGCCGAGGCGCCCAGGCGCCACTCGCCGAAGGGAGCGTCGTCGTTGGCGAGGGCCTGCAGGCTGCGCACGTCGCGCAGCACGCCGCGCGCGTGGTTCAGGATGCGCAGGCCGGACTCGGTGGGCTTGACGGTGCGGCCGGCGCGCCGCACGAGCGCCGCCCCCATGGCCTCTTCCAGCGACTTGACCCGGGCGGCGACGGCCGCGGGCGTGAGGTCCAGCCGGCGCGCGGCTTCCGCCATCGAGCCGCAGTCGACCACCATCACGAAGCTTTGCAGGAACTGCGTGTCCATCCGGAACAAAACTTCATTATCGATTGAATGCGGCAACGCGGGATTCCTCGCCCGCGCGGCCGCGGCGATGATCGCCGGATCACGAGGAAACGCCCGCCATGATCGAACTGTCCGCGAAGAAGGTCGCCGGCCCCGTCATCCGCCTGCATCCGAACGACAACGTCGTGGTGGCGCGCGTGGACGTGGCCATCGGCACGCCCGTGCCCGGCGAGGGCTTCTCCAGCCGCGCCCAGGTGCCCGCGGGGCACAAGCTCGCCGCCCGGGCGATCAAGGCGGGCGAGGCCATCCTCAAGTACAACGTGTGCATCGGCTTTGCCGCGCAGGACATTCCGGCCGGCAGCTACGTGCACTCGCACAACGTCAGCTTCCGCGAGTTCGACCGCGACTATGGCTGGGGCAAGGACTACGTCCCCACCCCGGTGCTGCCGGAATCGGAGCAGGCCAGCTTCATGGGCTACGTGCGCCCGGACGGCGAGGTCGGCACCCGCAACTACATCGGCATCCTGTCGACGGTGAACTGCTCGGCCACCGTGGTGCACAAGGTGGCCGAATGGTTCACCGCGCAACGCCTGGCGCAGTTCCCGAACGTCGACGGCGTGGTGGGGCTCTCGCACGGGCTCGGCTGCGGCATGGAGATGAGCGGCGAGCCGATGGACCTGCTGCGGCGGACCATCGGCGGCTACGCGAAGCACCCCAACTTCGCCGCCGTCCTGATCATCGGCCTGGGCTGCGAGCGCAACCAGCTCTCGGGCCTGATGGCGCAGGAGAGGCTGCAGGCCAACCCGCGCCTGCAGACCTTCATCATGCAGGAGAGCGGCGGCACCCGCAGGACGGTCGAGGCGGCGGTGGAGGCGGTGCGGCAGATGCTGCCGCGCGCCAACGACGCGGTGCGCGTGCCGGTGTCGGCGCGCCACCTGAAGATCGGCCTGCAGTGCGGCGGCTCGGACGGCTTTTCCTCGATCACCGCCAACCCCGCGCTGGGCGCGGCGATGGACATCCTGGTGCGCCATGGCGGCACCGCGATCCTGTCGGAGACGCCCGAGATCTACGGCGTGGAGCACACGCTGACGCGGCGGGCGGTGACGCGCGCCGTGGGCGAGAAGCTGATCGAGCGCATCCGCTGGTGGAAGGAGGAGTACTCGCCCGGGCGCGACGTGCAGATCAACGGCGCCGTGAGCCCCGGCAACAACGTCGGCGGGCTGGCCAACATCTTCGAGAAGTCGCTGGGCTCCTCGATGAAGGGCGGCACCACGGGGCTGATGGAGGTGTACCGCTATGCCGAGCCGGTGCGGCAGCCCGGTTTCGTGTTCATGGACACGCCCGGCTTCGACCCCTGTTCCGCCACGGGGCAGATCGCGGGCGGCGCCAACATGATCCTGTTCACCACCGGCCGCGGCTCCATGTTCGGCGCCAAGCCGGTGCCCTCGGTCAAGCTGGCCACGAACACGCCGATGTACTCGCGCCTGACCGAGGACATGGACTACAACTGCGGCGAGATCCTGGACGGCACCAAGACCATGCCGCAGACGGCGCAGGAGATCTTCGAGCTGATGCTGCGGGTGGCCTCGGGCGAGCGCAGCAAGAGCGAGCTGCTCGATCTCGGCAACCACGAGTTCGTGCCGTGGAACATCGGCGTGGTGAGTTGAGGGGCCCCACGGCCTTCAGATCGGCGTATCCCGCAGCAAGCGCATCGCCTGCTGGTGCAGGCGGTCCGCCGCCAGCCGGTACTCCAGCAGCCGCTGCACTTCCTCCTGCCGCTCCCACCCGGGCGCGGTGCCCTCGATCGCATCCGCCGCCGCGACCGCCGTGCGCCACTCCTCGTGCAGGCGCTCGAACTCCCGCAGGAGCGCGCGCTGGACGGGTTCCATGGTCAGGGGCCGCGTGTTCATGGGATTCAAGTAGAAGTGAAGACCCCCTCGCGCCCCTTGATGCAAGTCATTCCTGCGGGCCGCCGGCGCGGCCCGGGAACCGCGGTTGATCCAGAGCAATCCGGCGTCAGCCTGTGTTGGCGAGCCGCCTTCAGGCCAGCGCGGCCGCGTTCGGGAGCGTGAATCCTGCCTGGTCCAGCGCGGCCTGCAGGGCCTGCTGCTGGCCCGCATCGAGCTCCACCAGCGGCGGGCGCACGTTCAGCCAGTCCTGGCGGCCGGTCTTCCACGCGATGGCCGCCTTCATGGCGGGAATCATGGGGAACTGGGCGAAGGCGGCGCGGGTGCCGTCCAGCGCCTGCTGCTGCGCGTCCGCATCCGCATCGCGCCAGGTCTTGCACAGCTGCACGATGCGGGTCGGGTTGACGTTGGCGGTGGCCGTGATGCAGCCGGGGCCGCCGGCGCGCAGGTCGGCCAGCAGGAAGGTCTCGCTGCCCGCGAACACGTCGAAGCCCTGCGGGCCGAACTCCTCGATGAAGGACTTCGTGTTGTTCCAGTCGCCCGAACTGTCCTTCATGCCGGCCACGACCTTGGGATAGGCCTTCAGCAGGCGCTCCACCAGAGCGCGCGTGATCGGCACGCCGGAGACCGGCGGGATGTGGTACAGGTACACGCGCAGCCGCTCGTCGGCCACGGCGTCGATCACGCTCGCGAACGCGCGGTAGAGCCCTTCCTCGCTCACGCCCTTGTAGTAGAAGGGCGGCAGCATCAGCACGCCGCCCACGCCGGCGGCCACGGCCATGCGCGTCAGCTCGATCGAATCCGGCAGCGCGCAGCAGCCGGTGCCGGGCATCAGGCGGGCAGCCGGGATGCCCGCCGCGAGCAGGGCCTCGAGCAGCCGGCGCTTCTCGCCGACCGACATCGAGTTGGCCTCCGAGTTGGTGCCGAAGACCGCCAGCCCCACCTCCTGCTCCAGCAGCCAGCGGCAGTGGCGGATGAAGCGGTCCGGATCGGGCGTGCGATCGGCGTTGAACGGGGTGAGGACGGGCGAGAAGACGCCTTGCAGGCGGGCGGGTGCGGCGGTCATGGGGCAGGATTGTCGTGAGCCGGACCGCAACATATTTTGTGTTCTGAAGATAAGGGCAGCGGGTTTCCCCCCGGCCCCGTCCTGCGCACACTGCGAGGCTCAGCCTTTCCAAGGCCCAACAGGAGACAAGAGAAGATGACTTCGACGCTGCGCCGCGCCCTCTGCGCCGGCCTTGCCACCGCCGCCCTGCTGCCCGCTGCCGCCCTCGCGGCCTGGCCGGACCACCCGGTGAAGCTGGTGGTGCCGTATCCGCCCGGCGGCGCCACCGACGTGATCGGCCGCATCGTGGCGCAGCGCCTCTCCACCGCCCTCGGCCAGCAGGTGGTGGTGGACAACCGCGGCGGCGCCGGCGGCAACATCGGCGCCGACGTGGCGGCGAAGTCGCGGCCCGACGGCTACACGCTGCTGATGGCGGCGATGACCTCGCACTCCACCATGGCGCGGCTGGAGCGCGGCAAGCTGCCGTACGACCTGGCGAAGGACCTGGTGCCGGTGCAGGTGGTGGGCTATGTGCCGCTGGTGTTCGTGGTGCATCCCTCGGTGCCCGCCGCCAGCTTCCAGCAGCTGGTGGGCTTTGCCAAGGGCAACCCGAAGAAGCTGACCTACGCCTCCTCCGGCGCCGGGGCCCCGCAGCGCATGGCGGTCGAGATGTTCCGCCTGCAAAGCGGCGCCGACATGATCCACGTGCCTTACAAGGGCAGCGGCCCGGCGATGACGGACCTGGTGGGCGGCCAGGTGCTGATGGCCGCCGAGACGGTGCCGGCGGCGCTGCAGCAGGTCAAGGCCGGCAAGCTGCGGGCGCTGGCCGTCACCACGCCGCAGCGCATCTCCATGCTGGCCGACGTGCCGACCGTGGCCGAGTCGGGCTGGAAGGACTTCGAGGTGGTGTCGACCTTCGGCGTGATGGCCCCGGCGGGCACCCCGGCCGAGGTGCTGGCCCGGCTGAACGCGGAGATCGGCAAAATCATGCAGGACCCCGCGGCCCGCGAGCAGTTCCTGCAGCAGGGCGTCTACGTGCTGCCGCCGCAGACGCCGGCCCAGGCCGCGGAGCGCCTGAAGGCCGAAGTGGCCAAGTGGGCGAAGGTGATCGACGAGACCGGCGTCAAGGCCGACGAATGAACTGAAATGACCCAGAAAGACGACCCCAGCGGCATGCGCAAGGGGCTCACCAACTACGGTGACGCCGGCTTCTCGCTGTTCCTGCGCAAGGCCTTCATCAAGGGGGCGGGGCTGACCGACAACGCGCTCGAGCGGCCCGTGATCGGCATCGCCGACACGGGCAGCGGCTACAACCCCTGCCACGGCAACATGCCGCAGCTGGTGGAGGCGGTGCAGCGCGGCATCATGCTGGCCGGCGGCCTGCCGGTGAAGTTCCCGACCATCTCCATCGGCGAGAGCTTCGCGGCGCCCACCAGCATGTATCTGCGCAACCTCATGTCCATGGACACCGAGGAGATGCTCAGGGCGCAGCCGATGGACGCCGTGGTGCTGATCGGCGGCTGCGACAAGACCGTGCCCGCGCAGCTGATGGGCGCGGCCTCGGCGGGCCTGCCGGCGATCCAGCTGATCACCGGCTCGATGCTCACCGGCTCGCATCGCGGCGAAGTGGTCGGCGCCTGCACCGACTGCCGCCGCTACTGGGGGCGCTTTCGGGCCGAGGAAATCGACGCGCAGGAGATCGCCGACGTCAACAACCAGCTCGTGCCCAGCGTCGGCACCTGCTCCGTGATGGGCACGGCCAGCACCATGGCCTGCATCGCGGAAGCGCTGGGCATGACGGTGCCCGGCGGCGCCTCGCCGCCGGCCGTGACCTCGGCGCGCATGCGGGTGGCCGAGCAGACCGGCACGGTCGCCGTGCAGATCGCGAAGAGCCGCCTCACCGTCGACCAGGTGCTGACCGAGAAGGCCTTCGAGAACGCGATGCGCGTGCTGCTGGCCATCGGCGGTTCCACCAACGCGATCGTGCACCTGACGGCGATCGCCGGCCGGCTCGGCTTCGAGGTCGACCTGCAGGCGCTGGACCGCATGGGCCGCGAGACGCCGGTGCTGGTGGACCTGAAGCCTTCCGGTGCGCACTACATGGAGCACTTCGACGCCGCCGGCGGCGTGCCCGCGCTGCTGCGCGAATTGAAGCCCCTGCTGCACCTGGACGCGCTGACGGTCACCGGCCGCACGCTGGGCGAGGAACTGGAGCGCGCCGCGCCCCCGTTCAAGCAGGACGTGATCCGCTCGCGCGCCGACCCGATCTACCCGCAGGGTGGCATCGCCGTGCTGCGCGGCAACCTGGCCCCGGGCGGCGCGATCATCAAGCAGTCGGCGGCCGATCCGAAGCTGATGGAGCACGAGGGCCGCGCGGTGGTGTTCGAGGGTCTGGAGGACCTCGCGAACCGCATCGACAGCGAGGACCTCGACGTGCAGCCCGAGGACATCCTGGTGCTGAAGAACATCGGTCCCAAGGGTGCGCCCGGGATGCCGGAGGCCGGCTACATCCCGCTGCCGCGCAAGCTGGCGCGCCAGGGCGTGAAGGACATGGTGCGCATCTCCGACGGCCGCATGAGCGGCACCGCGTTCGGAACCATCGTGCTGCACGTCACGCCCGAGTCCGCCATCGGCGGGCCGCTCGCCCAGGTGCGCAACGGCGACCGCATCCGGCTTTCGGTGAGCCGGCGCGAGATCAGCCTGCTGGTGTCCGACCAGGAGCTGGGGCGGCGAGCGAGCGAGCAACCGGTGCAGGAGCCGGGCGCCGAGCGCGGCTACCGCAAGCTGTTCCTCACCACGGTGACGCAGGCCGACAAGGGCGTGGACTTCGACTTCCTCGCCGCGCCGAACGTGCGAGGGCGGGTGCCGAAGGCCTGAATCGCTGCCCCCGATGTCGGGGTGGCAGGTTTCCGGGTCCGCCGGGTGCAGGCGGAGTCCGCGCCTGCGCAGAGCGCGAGCGCGTCAGCTGGGCTGCTGGGGCGCTGGGGCGCTGGGGCAGCGGTGTGGCCTCTGGTCCGGCCCGGAGGACATGGAGTGAGGCGGACAAATCCGTCCTGTGCCGGACCGAGGGCAACGATCGCAGCGCGGCATCCATGGCGCGATCGCCTGTGTCGCACGCATGCAGCAGTGCGTCTGAGAAGCAATGACGGGGTTTGCCTCACTCCCGCGCCTCCCGCGCGTGCCGGCGCAAGTCCATGCATGGCGCGCGCCACGCGGCCAGGGCGGCGAGCCCGGCGAACAGCGCCAGCGCGCCGAAGACGAAGCGGAAGGCGTGGGTCACGCGTGCCGGATCGAGCGTGCCGACCTGCAGTCCGCCGCCTTCGCCGCCCGAGGCGCCGAGCAGCACGAAGGCCAGGCCGCCGAAAGCGGCCGTGCCGAGCGTGGCGCCGGTGGAGCGCGTCAGCGACAGCAGCGCGGCCGCCGAGCCGAGCCGCGAGCGCCCGGCCAGCATCTGCGTGGTCAGCTGCGCGTTGGGCATCACGGTGCCGAAGCCCAGCCCGCACACGGCGGCAGCGCCGGTGATCAGGCCGGGCAAGGGCGGCAGCAGGGCCAGCGCGAGGATCGCCAGCGCGGCGGCGCCCAGGCCCCAGGGCGGCAGCTTGCCCGTGGTGCCGGTGCGGGCGCTGAAGCGCGCGTTCAGCGTCGAGCCGACCACGATGCCGGCCGTGAGCGGCAGCAGCTGCAGGCCGGCATCGAGCGCGTTGGCATGCCGCGCCACCTGCAGGTAGATCGGCAGCAGGAACAGCAGGCCGAACAGGGTGCCGGCGAAGCCGACCACCGAAGCGCAGACCCAGGGCACGCCCGGCAGCTTCAGGATGTCCAGCGGCAGGAAGGCGTTCGGGTGGCTGCGCTGCTGCCGCGCCAGCGCGAGCCCCGCCGCGCTCGCCGTGACGGCCAGCAGCGCGCTGGCCGGCGACAGCAGCGCGAAGCCGTGCCCCACCTGCCCCAACCACAGCAGCGCGCCGGCCGCGCACAGCGCGAACAGCAGGAAGCCGAGCGGATCGTAGGGCGCGTGCCGGTGCGGCGAGGCGTGCGGCTTCGGCAGCAGCGCCATCCGCCAGACCGCCAGCGCGGCCAGCGGCAGGTTGGCCAGGAACAGCCAGCGCCAGTCGCCGTGGTGCACCACGAAGCCGCCGATCAGCGGGCCGCCGACGCTGGAGGTGGTGAAGACGATGGCGAAGTAGCCCTGGTAGCGCGGCCGGTCCCAGGGCGGCACCAGCTCGCCGATCAGCGCCTGCGACAGCACCATCAGCCCGCCGCCGCCCAGGCCCTGCAGCACGCGGGCGGCGATCAGCAGGTGCATGGTCGGCGCCAGCGCGCAGGCCAGCGAGCCGAGCGCGAAGATCGCCAGCGCCACCAGCATCACGTTGCGGCGGCCGAAGCGGTCGCCCATGCGGCCGTACAGGGGCGCCATCAGCGTGGCGGCCAGCAGGTAGCCGGCGGCGATCCAGGAGGTTTCCGCCAGGCCGCCGAGCTCGGCGGCGATGCGTGGCGTGGCCGTCACCAGCAGCGTCTGGTCCACCGCGCCCATGAACATGGGCAGCATGACGGCGCTGAACAGGGCCGCGAAGGAGGAGCGCTCCGTGTCCTGCGCGGCCGCGCCGCCGGCTTCGGGGGCGGGCGAGAAGTTCTCTTCGTCGCTCACCGGGTCATCCTAAGGCAAGCGCCGGGGCGGGCGGCGCTCGTGCGTCCATGATGAGGCATTGCCCACCTGCCCCGGCGGAGTCAGCGTGCCTCCGCACCAGTCGCTACACTGCATTCATCTTCAGGACGCGCGCACCATGCACCCGTTGATCGAAACTCATCGCCAGCAGTTGCGCGAACTCGCGGCGCGGCGCGGCATCGTCGACCTGCGCGTCTTCGGTTCGATGGCCCGCGATGATGCCGACGCCAGCAGCGATGTCGACCTTCTTGTCACGCTGCCCCCCGGCGTCAGTGCGCTGGCACTGGGCGGCCTCCTGATGGACGTTCAGGACTTGCTGCAGCGTCCAGTCGATGTCGTCACCGAATCGGCGCTCCACCCGGCCTTGCGCGACGATGTGCTGGCTTCCTGCATCCCGCTATGAAGCCGGGCCCGGATGCCGACGCAGCCTTGCTGACCCACATGCGCGAGTGTCTGCGGCGCATCGAGGAGTACGCCGGGGGAGACCGCGGGCGATTCGACGCATCGCCGATGGTGCAGGACGCCGTCCTGCGCGGAACCTGCAGATCCTGGCCGAGTCGAGCCAGCGCCTGTCCGGAACCATTCGCGCGACGGAGCCTTCGGTGCCTTGGCGTGAGCTCGCCGGCTTTCGCAATGTGCCGGTGCACGGCGACCTGGGCGTCGACCTCCAGGCCGTCTGGCTGGTCATCGAGCAGGACCTGCCATCGCTTGCCCAGGCCCTGGATCGCATGGCGAGTCGCCACAGCCCCTGAAGACGGGCACTCGCGGTGCACCTGCCGCGAGAGGCCCTGAGGTTCGCACCGATTGCCGGCGAGGCGCAGCCGCTGCATCATCAGCCGGTCGGGCCGCGCGCCGACGCATGCCATCGCATGCGCAACAAGCCCAGGAGGAGACAAGCCATGCTGAATGCCCCCTTCGGCGACGCGCAGGCGCTCGCGCCGCCCGAGGTGCTGCGCGAGCAGCGGGCCGACGGCAGCTTCGTGCTGCGCCATCCGCGGCCCCTGCAGCCCCATGCGCGCTGCGTGGGCGACTGGCTGGAACACTGGGCCGCGACCACGCCCGATGCGCTGTTCCTGGCCGAGCGCGACGCGCAGGGCGGCTGGCGCAGGCTCGGCTACGACGAGGTGCGCGAGCAGGTGGGCCGCATCGCGCAGGGCCTGCTCGATGCGCAGCTGCCGGCGCGGCGCCCGGTCGTGATCCTCTCGGACAACGCCATCGACGCCGCCCTGCTGGGGCTCGCGGCCATGCACGTGGGCCGGCCCTTCTGCATGGTCTCCAGCGCCTACTGCCGCCTGACGCGCGACTACACGAAGATCGCTGCCATCCTGAACATGCTGCAGCCGGCGCTGGTCTACGCCTCGGATGCGCGGGTCTACGGGCCGGCGGTGCGGCACTGGGGCGGCAGGTGCGCGCTGGTGTTCGGCTCCGATGCGCAGGAGGTGCCCGGCGCGCGCGCGTTCTCGGCGCTCTGCGAAGCCGAGGAAAGCGAGGCGGTCGGCGCCGCCTTCGCCGCGATCCGCCCCGAGCACCATGCCAAGTACCTGCTCACGAGCGGCTCCACCGGCCAGCCCAAGGTGGTGATCAACAACCACCGCATGCTGTGCGCCAACCAGCAGATGATGGCGCAGGCCTGGCCCTTCCTGCAGCGGCACCGCCTGGTGCTGCTGGACTGGCTGCCCTGGAGCCACACCTTCGGCGGCAACCACAACTTCCACATGGTGCTGGCGCACGGCGGCGCGCTCTACGTCGACGAGGGCCGGCCGGCGCCGGGCCTGATCGAGAAGACGCTGCGCAACCTGCGCGACGTGCAGCCCAATTTCCACTTCAACGTGCCGCGCGGCTTCGACATGCTGCTGCCCTTCCTGGAAGCCGACGCAGCGTGCGCGCGCGCAGTGCTGGCCAACATGGAAGGCATCTTCTACGCCGGCGCGGCGCTGCCGCAAAGCCTGTGGTCGCGGCTGGAGGCCGTGGCCGCCAGGGTGCGCGAGCGGCCGCTGTGGTTCACGTCGTCCTGGGGTTCGACGGAGACGGCGCCGGCGATCACCACCGTGCACTGGCGCATAGCCCGCGCCGGCTGCCTGGGCCTGCCGCTGCCGGGCGCGGAGCTGAAGTTCGTGCCGAACGGCGAGAAACTGGAGATGCGGGCCCGCGGGCCCAACATCTTCCCGGGCTACCTGGACCGGCAGGACCTGACCGATGCCGCCTTCGACGAGGAGGGCTACTACTGCATCGGCGACGCCGGCAGGCTGGTGGACGCGGCGGACATCGCGCAAGGCGTGGCCTTCGACGGCCGCGTCGCCGAGGACTTCAAGCTGACCACCGGCACCTGGGTGAGCGTCGGCACGCTGCGTCCGCGCCTCGTGAGCGCGCTGGCGCCGCACGCCGCCGACGTCGTGATCACCGGCCACGAGCAGGCCGAGATCGGACTGCTGGTGTTCCCCACGCCGCAGGCCAAGGCCCTGCCGGAAGGCGAACTCGCGGCCCACGTGCGCGCCGTGCTGCAGCGGCTGCGGTCCGAAGGCGGCGGCTCCTCGCAGTGCCCGGCCCGCGCCGTCGTGCAGGCGGAGCCGCCCAGCGCCGATGCGGGCGAGATCACCGACAAGGGCTACATCAACCAGCGCGCGGTGCTGCAGCGGCGCGCCGCGGACGTGGCCGCGCTGTACGCGGGCGAGGATCCGCGCGTCATCCGGCCCTGACAGGATTCGAGGAGGCTCTGCCATGAAATTCGACAACGCGTACATCCCGGGCCCGCTGCTGTGGTCCTCGCCCTTCATCCGCTGGCAAGGCTCGGCGGCGGAGCTGTCCAGCCTGGACCTGGCCGTGCAGGTCACGCGCGACGCGCTGGCCGCGCGCGATTTCGACCCGGCGGCCATCGCGCAGCTGGTCTACGGAACCACCGTGCCGCAGGCCGGCAGCTTCTATGCCGCGCCGCTGGTGGCGGCGCGCATGGGGCTGGCCGGCGTCGGCGGGCCCACCATCTCGCAGGCCTGTGCCACCTCGGTGGCCTGCGTGGCCCAGGCGGCTGCGGCGGCGCAACTCACCGGGGGCGAAGCGCAGCTCGTGGTCGCGGCGGACCGCGTCAGCAACGGCCCCCTGCTGCTCTATCCGCGCCCGAGTGCCATGGGCGGCGCGCCCGCGACGGAACACTGGGTGCTGGACAACTTCAAGTGCGACCCGTGGACCGGCGAATCCATGATCCACACCGCCGAAGAGACGGCGCGCGAGGGCGGCTTCACGCGGGCGCAGGCCGACGAGGTCGCGCTGCTGCGCTTCACGCAATACCAGCAGGCGCTGGCCGACGATCGCCGCCTGCAGCGGCAGTACTTCCAGCCGATCGTGATCCCGCAGCGCAAGGGGCAGCTCGTGCTGGAGCAGGACGAGGGGATCAGCCCGTACAGCAGGGAAGGTCTGGCGGCGCTCAAGACCGTGTTCCCGGGCGGCGTGACGACGCCGGGATCGCAGACGCATCCGGCCGACGGCGCGGCCGGCCTCGTCGTGACCGGGCGCGAGCAGGCCATGGCGTGGTCGCGCGGGCAGGGCGTGGTGCGGCTGCTGGCAGCGGGGCAGGCGCGGGCCGAGCAGGCGCGCATGCCCAAGGCGCCGGCGCTGGCGGCGCAGAAGGCGCTCGCCGCGGCCGGCAGGACGATGCGCGACGTGAAGGTGGTGGTCACGCACAACCCGTTCGCGGTGAACGACCTGTGGTTCGCGAAAGCCATGGACTATCCGCTGGAGAAGATGAATCCGCTGGGATGCAGCCTGGTCTACGGCCATCCGCAGGGGCCGACGGGGCTGCGCGGGATCGTGGAGCTGGTGCAGGCGCTGCGGATGCAAGGCGGCGGCATCGGGCTGTTCACGGGGTGCGCGGCGGGGGACATGGGCGCGGCGATCCTGCTGTCGCTGGAGTAATGTCTTTCTCCCTCCCCCGGAGGGGGAGGGAGAAAGAAAGGGTCATGCTGCCGCCGTGACGCGGATGCCGCGGATCTGGCCTGCCTCGCGCGACGCTGCGGGGCGCGCATAGGTCTGCGGGTCGAAGCGGTGCAGCAGTTCCGCCTCGCGCGAGCGCGCCAGCGCCACGTTCGCCAGCTTCACGTGGCCGAAGCCGCGCATAGCCAGCGGCAGCACCGCGATCTCGCAGGCGGTCTTCAGGCGCTCGGGCGTGAGCGCCGGCAGCAGCGCCTCGATGCGCTCGCGGTACTGCGCGACCAGCGCGCGCTCCAGGCGCCGCTCCGCGGTGCGGCCGAACAGGTCGAACGCCGTGCCGCGCAAACGGCGGCCCTGCGCCAGCAGCTTCATCGCCGGCACCATCCAGCCGCCCAGCCGCAGCTTGCGCGGCGGCCGGCCGTCCCTGGCCCGGGCGAGCAGCGGCGGCGCCATGAAGAACTCCAGCGCGATGTCGCCCTCGAACTGCTGCCGCAGCGTGCGCCGGAACTCGCCGTCGGTGTAGAGCCGCGCGACCTCGTATTCGTCCTTGTACGCCATCAGCTTCAGCAGCGAAGCCGCCACCGCGCGCGTGAGGGGCAGCGACGCATCGGCGGCCAGCACCTGCTCGCGCACGCGCACCCGGGCGACGAAGTCCGCGTAGCGGCGCGCGTAGCGCGCGTCCTGGTAGGCCGTGAGATGCGCCATCGCGCGCGCGACGATCGCGTCCAGCGTCTGCGGCGCCGCGGGCGCGGCCAGTGCCTCGCCGCGCAGCAGCGACTCGAGCGCCTGCGGCGCGCCGGCGGCCAGGCGGCCCAGCGAGAGCGCGAGCCGGTTGCTGTCCACCGCCACGCCATTGAGCTCGATGGCGCGCAGCAGCGCCTGCAGGCTCACGGGCGCCAGGCCGCGCTGCCAGGCCGAGCCCAGCGCCACCATGTTGGAGAAGATCGAGTCGCCGAGGAAGGCCTCCGCGAGCGCCTGCGCATCGAGCGTCTGCACGCGATCGGCGCCGGCCGCGAAGCGCAGCTTGTCCAGCAGCAGCGGCACCTTCAGGCTCGCGTCCGGGTTGCGCAGGCTCTCGGCCACCGGCACTTCGTGGGTGTTGGCCAGGATGCGCGTGCGGCCACGGCGCACGGTGGCCAGCGCATCGGGCGAGGCGCCCACCACCAGGTCGCAGGCCAGCACGGCGTCCGCTTGCTGGGTGTCGATGCGTACCTGGTTCAGGCGCGCGGGCAGGTCGGCGAAGCGCACGAAGCTCAGCACCGAGCCGCCCTTCTGCGCGAAGCCCATGAAATCCAGCACACTGGCGCTCTTGCCTTCGAGGTGCGCCGCCATCGCGACCAGCGCACCGATGGTGACCACGCCGGTGCCGCCGACGCCGGTGACCAGCAGGTCGTAGGGCGCGTTCCATGCGTGCGGCGGCGGATGGGGCAACGCGTCCACCTGCTCCATGAAGTGCGCGGCGCCGTCGGCCAGCACGCCGACACGCTGGCGCGGCCGCCCCCCGAGCACGCCGACGAAGCTGGGACAGAAGCCCTTGGCGCAGGAGTAGTCCTTGTTGCAGCTGCTCTGGTCGATGCGGCGCTTGCGCCCGAGCGGCGTTTCCAGCGGCTGCACCGCCACGCAGTTCGATTGCACCGAGCAGTCGCCGCAGCCCTCGCAGACGCGCTCGTTGATGAACAGGCGCCGGGCCGGGTCGACCAGCTCGCCCTTCTTGCGCCGGCGGCGCTTCTCGGCGGCGCAGGTCTGTTCGTAGATCAGCACCGTCACGCCCGGGATCTCGCGCAGGCGCCGCTGCACCGCGTCGAGCGCGTCGCGGTCGTGGAATTCGGTGCCGGCCGGGAAGCGGTTCCTGATCGCGTCGTACTTGCCGATGTCGTCGGACACCACCACGACCTGCTGCACGCCCTCGGCCTCCACCTGGCGCGCGATGCCGTCGACGCTGATGATGCCGTCCACCGGCTGGCCGCCGGTCATGGCCACGGCGTCGTTGAACAGGATCTTGTAGGTGAGGGTGGCGCGCGCCGCCACCGCCTGCCGGATCGCGAGGTAGCCCGAGTGGTAGTAGGTGCCGTCGCCCAGGTTCTGGAACACGTGCGGCACCTTGGTGAACATGGCGTGCGAGACCCAGTCCACGCCCTCGCCGCCCATCTGGATCAGGCCTTCGGTGGCGCGGTCCATCCAGCTGGCCATGAAGTGGCAGCCGATGCCGGCCTGGGCGTGCGAGCCCTCCGGCACCTTCGTGGAGGTGTTGTGCGGGCAGCCAGCGCAGAAGTAGGGCAGGCGCTTGACCGCATCGCCTGCATTCGAGAGCAGCTCGGGCAGGGTGAAGTCGCGCACCAGGTGGCGCCGGTCCAGGTCGGCGAAATGGTCCGCCAGCCATTGCGCGACGAGCTCGATCAGCCGCGAGGGCCGCAGCTCGCCGAGCGCGGAGACGAGCGGCCGGCCCGCGGCGTCCTGCTTGCCGACGATCGCCGGCCGCTCGCGCTCGTTGTAGAACAGGCAGCGCAGCTGCTCCTCGACCACCGGGCCCTTCTCCTCGATCACCAGCACTTCCCGCAGGCCGTGCGCGAAAGCGCGCAGGCGGGTCGGCTCGACCGGGTAGGTAAGCCCCAGCTTGTAGATGCGCACCCCGTGCGCGGCCAGCGCCTGAAGTGGGATGGCCAGGCGCCGCAGCACCTCCATCAAGTCGTAGTGCGCCTTGCCCGCGGTGACGATGCCGACCGTCGCGCGCTCGCTTTCGACGATGTGCCGGTCGATGCTGTTCACCCGCGCGAAGGCCCGCACCGCATCGAGCTTGGCGTGCAGCCGCTGCTCGATCGCGAGCGAGGGCAGGTCGGGCCAGCGGTAGTGCAGCCCGTCCGGCGGCGGCGCGAAACCGGTGACCGCGCGCACCGTCTGCGCGTCCTGCCACGCCGCCACGCGCGCGTTCAGGAGGTCCAGGTCCACGGTCGATGCGCTTTCCACCACTTCGGACAGCGCGGTGAAGCCGACCCAGTTGCCGGAAAAGCGCGAGAGCTGCCAGCCGTAGAGGCCGAACTCCAGGTACTCGGCGACGTTGGCCGGCGCCACGA
>Ga0255338_1001062_pt1 | contig 60346 bp, 115 predicted proteins | sample MeOH1_35cm_T4_19_FD_203715 | JGI IMG/M metagenome (GOLD analysis project Ga0255338, IMG submission 203715) | Sandy soil microbial communities from University of British Columbia, Vancouver, Canada - MeOH1_35cm_T4_195 | ecosystem: Engineered > Artificial ecosystem > Sand microcosm > Unclassified... | reverse complement strand
TGATTCCTTGCCGTGGTCGATGGAAAGAACGGTCTCGCCGGCCGCGTTATTCGAGCGGGTGACAGTGATGACAGTCCCGTTGTCGAGTTTGATGGAGGCGGTAAGGTCGCTCATGCAACACCACCTCTCGTATCCGACCTTGCTGCGCCATTTCTGGGCATGACGACGTGTCCAACTTTCGTGGGGACTGGCGCTACGGCATCACCATCGAGAAGGCAGGCCATGTCACGAAGTTGTTTCGCTAACTCGCCGTTCCCCAGCAGATCAAGCCGCCGCAGGAGCGTCTCGTAATGATCCTTTGGCATCTCGATAGTGGTGACGCGCGTTTGACATCCGTTGCAGTGGCGGCGTCGCCGAATGCCCACGTCGTTTTCTCGACTGTCGGTCACGCGCATATGGCGCCCCCAATTTGGGCAGAACGGAATCGCGCGTCTCATGCCGCCTCCGGTTCAACGATGCTGGTGTCCTCGTAGCGAGTGTCGCCGGAGCCGAACACCCGACGCAGATATTCGCGGCCGCCGTCAACAGAGAGGTTGCCGCACTTACAAGTCCGGAAATCGTGCGTGCTGCGGCTCTCGATTTCCTCGCCGCAGAGAAGGCACTTTGCCGAGTTGCGGACGATCATGCGGCCCTCCGAGCGCCGTGTTGCGATGCCATCTCGCGGATGTAGCGGCAAGCGTCGGCGCGCTCGACAAAGGGCGCTTGAATGCAGGTGGGGGCGATATGCCGTCGAAGCTCAGTCGCGAATTCGACGTAGCTCTTGTCGCCAGAGATTGGCGCGTGCCCGTGGTCCAAGAGCCATTTATTCATCAAAAGCCGGGCGCTGAGATTGTTGAGCCTCATGCGGCACCCGCACGTTTCTTGGGTTGGTCATTGGCTGGCGGCATTTTCTCGCCGAAGAACCACGAATCTCGCCAATCGAGGCGCTGGGTTCGCGCAAGTTCTCGGATGCTCGCCAAGTCCGAAATATCGGGCTTCAGCTCGCCGGATTCCCAGCGACTGACCGTGGGCTGGCTGCGGCCAATACATGCGGCAAATTCAGCCTGCGGGAGGCCAAAAACGTGCTTTCGGATGACGGCGATTGGGTTCATGACCCAATCTTATACGTCGGCGTATTTTTAGACACAAGAGGAAAATGCGTTGGCGTATTTGCCTGAGAATGCGGGCTCGCATATACCCGTCGCCATGAAAGAATTAGCGCGACGGATTCGCGACTTAAGGCAGTCGCTGAAAATGAATCAGGCGAAGTTTGCCCATCATCTCGGGACAACTCAGCCGACCGTCTCTCGTTGGGAAAAACAGGACCAAATGCCTGATTTCCCCTTCCTTAAGGCCATGGCGGCCATGGCCAAGCAGAGCGTCGAAGAATTCATCGGCGATCCGACGGTCGCAAAGCGGGAAGGTTCCGAGCCTGTCACAACCGCCATTAATCCGCCGTTAACAGATGTCAATGAACCTGACTACGGAGACGAACCCATCCCTAACGAGGTTCGGCGGCCCGCAATGCCGCTGTCTCCTCCAGATATTCATAATTGGCCCAAAGACTTACCGATCAGGGGCTCTGCGGCCGGCGGCGACGGCTTAGGAGAATTCTATTTCAACGGTGAGACAGTGGCGTACGATCGCAGGCCTCCTGCTTTGACGGGGGTGAGGGATGCGTTCGGGCTGTATCTGGACGGCGATTCGATGGCGCCGCTGTTCGAGTCCGGCGACACCGTTTGGGTAAATCCATCGAAGCCCGTTACACCCAATTGCTATGTCCTGGTCGAGCTTCGTCCGGAGAAGGGCGAAGCTGTCGGTGCCGCCCTAGTAAAGCAGCTCGTGCGCCGAACACCGGAGAAGCTTGTCCTACGGCAATTCAATCCGGCGAAGGAATTCATGATTCCGATGAAGCGGGTGCTGCGGTATTACCGTATCGTGCCGCACCGGGAATGGGAGGGATGATGGCGGCGCGTCTGGGCAATGTCATTTATTGGATGGCTAGCGCTGTTGCCGTTCTGCTGGTTGGCCTCATCATCCTCGTGCTACTGGCTCCCGGCGAGAGGGCCGTCAACTGGGTCATCTTCTATGGGGTCGCCGCCGTCGTTATATGGCTGATTGGCCGGGCGGCCCGATATATCCTCGCTGCCCACTAGCCGGCGCTCGGCCCTATCGGCACCACGGCTTACGAGCCCCGCCTGAATAGGCTCGCGCCCAACCCGCCTCGATCATAAGCGGCCCGATGTCCTGCCCATTGAGCAGGACCGTGGCGTCTACCCTACCCCCATATTTGTCCCAGCGTGGATCCCGGAAGGTCACGGCGCCCGACCGCAGCACCAGGGCGTCGAGTCCGGCTGTCGCTCTGGCGGCCCAATCGCGCTCCAGGGCGCACCGAGCATGACTCCCGGCCTCGGGGGCATCGACCCCCCTCACCCGCACAGATAGCGGCTGTAGCTCGTCAGGGAGGCCTGGCAGCCGCACCCTCAGGGTGTCGCCATCCACCACGTCCAGAACCGGCCAGGCGTAGTCTTGGGCCACGGCCGGAGCAGTCATTAACCAAATCGTTGCGATCAAAGCTGTCCAGCGCACAGCCGGAATGTAGGGGCATGGCGCCGAATTCGATAGCGAGGCGTCCCATGACAAGAAAAATATACGTCGGTGCATTTTCTGCTTGCATGCGTATACGCCTGCGTATATACGTACTCCCGTAGCCCGATAGTCGGCCTACCGCCGAGCCCCAGGCCGGCGCCACCCGCGAAGTCTTTAGGCCCCAAGCCCCGTCGTGCGGCAGGACACCAAGCGGCGGGGCTGACCTGAGAAGAGCGGAGAGGGAGAGATCGATGGCCTCCGTAACTCACGAGATTGGACAGGGTTGGTTTGCTCAGTTCAGCAGAACTGGCTCGGGTGAAGAGATTGTTTTGCGCCATCCGATCGCCGGTATCGAGATCGCGCTGCCGCCCGCCTCTGTCAATCGGCTTCGCACGATCCTCTCCACCGTCCTCGCCAAGGCCGAGGTGGCGTGATGGCACGGGAATATACGCCGGGGCCTTGGTTCGCCGACAGCGATTCAGTCTTCCACAAGGATGGCGTAATTGCGCGCATTCCTGAGGTTGATGAGAACAGGCGTAATTGGAGCACTAATGCCCGCCTGATCGCCGCCGCGCCCGATCTGGTGAAGGCGCTCAGCAATGTAAAGCCGCTGGTTGAATGGGCGCGCGACCACATTGATCCGATGTTCGCAAAAAAGGCACAGGCCAATGTCGATCAGATCGAGCGCGCCCTCGCCAAGGCGCTCGGCCAGGAGGAACGATAATGGCTGTCATCTTCGAAAATGAAGGCGAGATCGATCGCCGCCTGATCTCGACATTCGGCGTGAACGTCAAGGATGGCAACGACGCCATCGGGTTCTTTGGAACCGGCCTCAAGTATGCGCTGGCGATCCTGCTGCGCACTGGCCACAAGGTCACAATCCAGAGCGGCTTGGAGGTCCACGAATTCTCGCTTCAGCCTGCGGTCATTCGCGGCAAGAGCTTCGATTTCGTCGCCATGGACGGCCAGCCCATGGGCTTCACCGCCGAGGTCGGGAAAACGTGGAAGCTGTGGATGGCCTATCGTGAGTTGTTCTGCAACTGCCAGGACGAGCACGGCAAGGTCTATGAGGGCGAGACTCCAAAACCGATCGCCGGCCTGACCCGCGTTATTGTTGAGGGCGACGAGTTCGCGATCGTGCGCCGCGAACATCACAAGTATTTTCTCACCGGCAACCCGCTCTACGAGGGTCCGACCGGGGACATCCATAGCGGCCCGTCGCACGGTATCTATTACCGGGGCGTGCTGGTTGGCTGCGTCGGCAGTGGCAAGCCCATGCTCTACAGCTACAACATCACCGACTCACTGGAACTGACCGAGGATCGGACGGCCAAGAACAGCTACATGGTCGATTATATGATCGCGCGGATCATTACCGGCTGTGATGATGCCGAAATTGTGCGGGCCGCCGTCACTGCCCCGGATGCGGCACATGAGGGCTGCGCCGATTACGACTGGTCGGGAGTTAAACCCAGCCCGGTTTTCCTGTCTGTCGTCGGCGAGCTCATCCGCAAGAACTTCGCTCTGCTGAACACGTCCGCCCGTAAGGTCTGGGAGAAACACTCCAAGAGCCGCGCGGAGCCCGAGCCGTTCGATCTCGACGCCTTCGAGCAGATCATGCTCGACCGCGCGATGGCCTTTTGCGCGCAATTCGGCTTCTCCATTGCCGACTATCCCGTAGTCACCGTTGACGGCCTGGGCGCCGGCGTCCTTGGCATGGCTCGCACGGGGAAAATCTACATCGCCCGCCAGAACTTCATCCTCGGGACCAAACAACTCGCGGCCACACTGATCGAGGAATACATCCATCTGCGGCACAACCTCGATGACTGCAGCCGGGGGATGCAGGAGCACCTGTTGAACCAACTCGTCACCTTCGGCGAGCGCATCACCGGGAGGCCCTTGTGAACGCCCGCCTATCCGCCGCGCTCGGCTGGCTCCTTATAGCGGCCATGACTGTCGGAGCGATGGAGCTGCCGTGAGTGCCAGATATAGGAGAGAGAGATGAAGCCGAAGAATTTTCCGGAACGCAAACGCCGCCGACAACTCGATGCTTTTCTGCGCGGCGCGCCGGATGCGAAGTCGCCGGGATATGCCGAATTACGCGATGTTCGAACGAAGAAAGATCGAAGCAACCGCGCGAAACTCCGCACCGTCTAACGCCCCATAGAGAGGACACAATGAGCGACGAACAGATCAAGGTGACGAACGGGCGCCAGTGGATCGGAGCGCGCGGGGGTTATGAAGCCGTCTCCGCCGAGATCGCCGACGAGCTGCTGCGGGCGCTGGTGGATGCGGAGCGCGATCTATCCGACTATCAGGATGGGCATCTGCACGGGTCACTCGAAAATTGGGCTGGCTTGGCGCTCGGCAGATTTCGTGCCGCCATCGCCCGCGCCATACAGGAGGGGAAGTGATATGAGCGAATGGCCGATAAGACGATTCGTTCGCATCGCACCGGAGGACCCCATGGCCAATAGCGTGCTGGAAGAGGCGGCGTTTCGCGCGTGGTACGCGGCGCCAGATGGGACAGTCAATTTTCGCCGTGACCGCAGAACATGGGACGACGAAGACGAATATGTGCGAGAGGCATACAAGCGTAAGGCGGGCGCGGTCCTCGCCTATGCCGCCGAGATCGTAACCGGAGAGCAACCAGTATCCTTGGGGATCGAAGATGATGCCCAGCGCGCCATCTGCCGGCGGATCGCGAACAAGCTCACAGGAGTCTCCTGACATGCCAGACATCGTGAAATATCACGGCGAAGTGTTCGGAGACATCGGTCCAGAAACATTCGTCATCGAATCCTCGGAAGGTTACGGCCAGATCGTCACGCTCACCGTCACGTTGGGCGGCAATAGCATTGTGCTGCACCTCCAGCCAGAGCAGGCATCAGAACTCGGCCGTCATTTGACTGCCGCAGCGGGGAGTTTCTGACATGCCAGACATCGGACCGGTAGAGACGACACGTGCGGAGTATTTCGTCAATATTTGGTATCGCTATCCCGGCAACAAGTCTCTGTGTCCTGAGCGGTTCGACACGCTCGACGATGCCATCGAGGACGCACAGAACGGCATGACCGGCTACGCCTATCACGAGACGATCTGGCGTAAGTCGGACGGGACCGCAGAGATCATCGACGTTCGCGATATCAGCTATCAGCGGAGGGCGTCATGACAAGCCCCGCATTGAACGCCCCGCTCCGGACGCTGGAGCAGGCGAAGATCGACATGCTGCTGAAAGCGCTGAATGCCGCACAAGGCTATCTGCTGAATGCCAAGATTGATCTTGAGACTGGCGCCTCGAAAGCGACGGCGATCAGAACGATTACCGGAGGCCTAAATATGGTCAGAGACGCCATCGCCTCTGCGGAGTCCAACCCATGACCGACACATACAGAGAAGGCCAGATCGCCTACTTCCGTGGCCGTCAATACGAGATATCGGAGTTGTATTACCAGTCCGGCTCCGGCGGGCGTATGGCCCGTCTCTATTGCCCCGTGTACGGCGGAAACGTTGAGACGCATGTCTGCAATCTCGAAACGAGTCCGCCGGTAATTGGGACGCTCATCCCAATGCCGAGGCGGGGATGGGTGCCTGTGGTGATCGAGGGAGGGGTGAGGTGATTACTGGCGCGCAACGGCTGCGGCAGATTGATACGAAGATTCGCATCATGGCGCGTAGGCAGCTTCGTGAATTGCTGGCAGGCAAGCGTGAGTTCTTGCCCTGCATCGAGGATGAGCGCCGTGCCGCGATTATTCGCGAATTCGACCGCCTCACCGTCGCCAAGGAGTCCAAAGATGGCAATTGATCGCGATGCGCTGGAGAAGGCGCAGAGCGCAGTTAGCGGGCGCACCTACTTTGCGGATACCGCACAGGAATATAACCGCGACCTAATCGTCGCCTATCTCGACGCCATGCGCGCCAAGGGCTTCAAGATGATGCCGAGAGAGCCGACCGGCGACGAAAGCGGTTGGAAGAATATGCAGCGGGAGGGCGCGACCAAAATGTGGGAACAGCAGAAACGCGACCCTGTGACAATTGGGCTGCCGCAAGCCGCCGAAATCTGGCGCGCCATGTACGACTCCTACCGGAGTGACGATGGAGAGGGAGGGAAGTGATGGGCGACAGCATGGAATTCGGGAGCGTGTTGGACGCAATTAAGGCTGGGCGATACGAAAACCGAATACCTCATAGTGTCTCTTCAATTCCCATTGACGAGGACGTAATGACCGTTCGTCAAGCGCGGGAACACAAAGAGCGGGAGAAACAGCGCGCCCGAGATCAGCTCGACAAATATGAAACAGAGCAGGGGCGGCTTAACGATCTTTTCCGTGCTGACCTAGAGGCCGAGTACGGCACATGCGGCCACCCCAAGGCCGGAAAACTCTATGAGATCGCATGGGAACTTGGACATTCCTGCGGATATACCGAGGTCGCATATCACTATGCGGAACTAGCGGAGCTTATCGCGCCATGACCAACGCCCTCGCCTTCCTGATCCCCATAGCCATGTACGACGCAGCATCAGAGACGGGAGAGCGGTGATGGGCGCTTGGAAGGATACCACGTCATATTCGCGCGATGATCGGATGCGGACGCCGACATGCTGGTCAATGACTATTCGGGACTGCGCTCGGATCACTGTTCTCAGCAGCCATCTTTACTACCCTGGAGTTTGGGTCGTGACTTGTGATCCGTGGTTCAACGCAGAACCGCTAGCACCTCAGCCATCGAATGCAGAAGAGGCGCAGAGAATGGCTCTTCAAATGGTTGGTAAAAAAGTGGACCAACTGAAGGCGGTCATTGATGCGGAACTGGAGATTTTATCATGACCCATCTCGGCCCGCATCAACTCGCCCATTGCCGCCAATGGCCGGCCTTCCGTGATCTCGAAGAACGTGTTGCGAGAGCCCGTGCCGATTACGAAGCCACACGCCCGAAGCTCCACGGCATCGGCCTACGGGCATCACTCGCGAGACTGGACCGTCTCGCAGCCAATGCGGCGCAGCATACACAGGTGCGGAGATGAGTGAGGAGCGGGAGAGATTGGTCGCAATTCTCAACAATTGTCGATTCCCAAATATATCTGCAATCCAGTTGCGGTGCATCGCCGATTATGTAGTCACCGCCGGCTGGCGCCCTGCATCGGCTGTGTGGGAGGAGGCGGCGGGCGAAATAGAGGGCATGGCAGAAACCTATTCGGACTGTTCGGTGGGATATGCAATTGGCGAGATTGCCGCTGCCCTTCGCCAGCGAGCCAAGCCATGACCGTCTGCGCTCGAGATATCGGACAGTCAGCGAGGACGGCGTGATGGAGGATATCGAAATTCCGCCGGGGATTCATTTCGGGCTCAGTGACGCCGATTATCATGGCCTGTTCGCCCTGTCGTCGTCTGGGATCAAGAACTTGCGTATTAGCCCATTGGATTTCTGGGCGCGGAGCAAACTCAACCCCGAGTATGAGGATAGCGATACAGAGGCGTTGAAGGTGGGGCGCGCCTACGACAAGCGCATCATCGAGGGCAAGGCAGTGTTCGACGCCCTCTATGCGCCCTCGATCACGCCTGGCGATGGAATGCTGGTCACGAATGACGACCTGAAGGCCGAGCTGGCGCGGCGGGAACTGAAGATCGGCGGCAATAAGGCCGAGCTGATCGCGCGGCTCCTGGAGGATGACCCGACCATCAGGGCCAGACTGTGGGAGTTGGTCAAGGCCGATTACGAGGCCGCGCATGACGGCAAGGAATTCCTGCCGGCAGACCTCATCAAGAAGATCGAATATGCCGCGGCCTTCATTGAAATGCATCCCCAACTATCCAAGGCATTCACCGGAGGCTACCCGCAGGTCAGCATCATCTGGCGCGACGAAGAGTCCGGGGTGCCGTGCAAGGCGCGTCTGGACTATCTGAAGCGCAAGGCCGTGGTCGATCTGAAGACCGTCGAGGACTCGCTCGGTATTCCGCTAAAGAAGGCGTTCGCCCGCTCGATCGCCACTTACAAATATCACATTCAGGCGCGGCTCTATCTCGATGCCGTGAAGATCGCGCAGGGGTTCATCCGCGAGAGTCGTGTATTCGGCGAGGTTGATAAGCCGTTCCTTCAAGGCGTCTGCGCCTGCGACGACCATCAATGGCTATGGGTTGTCCAGCGCAAGGGCATTGCCCCTCTCGCTCAGGGCTTCACGTTGCCAAGCGGCCTCACGCTGGATCTGGCCAAGTCCGAAATAGATCAGGCCATGGCGACGTTCAAGCATTGCTGGGAAACGTTTGGCCGCGACCCGTGGCTCGTTCCCACAGAAATCGAAGCCTACGATTCGGTCGATTTTCCAGTATGGATAGCAGACTAGGAGAGAGATATGTCGCCCCCAAAACTGAACCCGACAACGACGGCGGGATGGCTCTCGGAGGTATTCCGACTGCTAACCTATGACGAAAAGACCGGGCATTTTACTTGGACGCAGGACAGATATCGACCGGTAGCCGGAGAAATTGCCGGAACCGTTAAGCCGAACGGCTACCGCGTCATTGTAGTCGCCGGACGGATATGCCGCGCCCATCGGCTGGCATGGTTGTTTGTCCACGGCGATCTTCCGCCGCGCCATATGGACATCGATCATATAAACGGCGTTCGAGATGATAATCGAATCTCAAATCTTCGGATCGCAACGCGCGGAGAAAATCTGGCCAATGCACGAAGCAAAAGTGCGACCAGTAAGTACCGCGGCATTGGCTTTGACCGCGAGCGCCAGAAATGGCTTATGCAGGTCAAGGGGCCGACAGGCAAGCGTATCGTGAAGCGATACCCCACTGAGATCGAAGCCGCACGAGCCTATGACTCCGCCGCTACAGAACTATGGGGAAGTTTCGCTCGACTCAATTTCCCGACCAACGCGCAGGAGAGCTAAATGGGCGATGCTGCTGAGATCCAGATTGCCGAAATCGAAACCGTGCCGCAATTGCCAGTCAAGCGCGCTGAAAAACCTCCGATCAAATCCGGTGGGCCGCTTGACGCAATCATCCCCCAAGACCTTGACGAGGCGTGGCGCCTGACGGACGCCATTATCAAGGCCGGAATGGTGCCGAATTCATACGAGGGTAAGGACGGCAACGCCACTCGGGCGGCGTTGATGATTGGCATCCTTAAAGGCCTCGAAGTGGGCCTCCCGCCCATCACCGCCCTTTCCACCATTATGATCGTCAACAACCGGCCGAGCATCTGGGGGGATGGGGCGGTGGCTCTGGTGCAAGCCAAGGGGCACGTCGAGAAGGTCGAGCAGACATTTACCGGGACAGATGGCCAGGATGATTGGACAGCTACCTATCGCATCTGGCGCAAGGGTCAGTCCGAACCCTATGTCGGAACCTTTTCGGTCAAGGATGCCAAGCGCGCGCATTTGTGGGCGAACGTCAAGAAGCCCATCTGGTCAATGTATCCGCAGCGGATGCTCATGGCCCGCGCTCGCGCCTACGCCCTTCGGGACGGCTTCGCCGACTGTCTGGCGGGTCTCGCCATCGCCGAAGAGATGCAGGACTTGCCGGCGCCCCCCGAGAAGGTCGAGACGGCGTTCCTCGATGACGCGCCAGAGCCGCAGGCCGTTATTGAGCACAAGCCAGGGCCGGCTGCGGAACCCGCAAACGACACGGCTCCAGCAACCGACTGGCCGGCATTCCTGGAATCCATCAACGAAGAACTGGCCGACGCGGATGCCGAGGAGATCGCGCTGATCTTCGAACGCAATGCCGCCGCGCTCGACCGCATGAAATCCGAGGTGCCGGAGCTTCACTCGAAGGTCGGGAAATGACGATCCAATTGCCGCCGCGCATCAAGTCCAAGAAGCCGAGACGGGATAATCGGATCAGGAGCGCGGCGCATCTCAAGTGGATTCGCGGCTTTGCCTGCGCGGTGCGCGGTTGTGTCCAGATGCCCATCGAAGCCGCCCACGTTCGACTGGGGAGCAATTCTGGCGTCGGGATCAAGCCAGATGACAGCCGCACCATACCGCTCTGTGGCGGCCTAGAGGGACATCATGCCGAGCAACATCGCATAGGTGAGCGTGCATTCGCCGAGAAGTACGGCCTCGATCTAGAGGCGCTATGGCAAGCCCTTTGGGCGAAGTCACCAGCGCGATTCAATATCGAGGCTAAACAGAGGAAAGCATCATGAACATTTCACCGGATATCTACATTCTCACGCAGGCCGAGTTGAACGCCAAGTTGGACAAGGCGTTCAAGCGCGGGGTCGAGCGCGGCAAGTTCGAAGCGGGCAACACTCACCATCCGGTCGCCAGAAACTGCGGCCATTGGATCAATGGTATCTGCGACACCTGCGGAAGCCAGACGCAGCACAATGAGGTCGATCCCGACTTCAAGTGCCCAGCCTGGGTTGAGAGGCGGCCGTGACTCTCCTATCTCTCCTGGACGAGATCGAGGGAAGGGCGAAGGCGGCGACACATGCAAAGCCGTACGCTCCATATAGCGCTACACAGGCACAAGATACGCTCGCGGTCAGTCGGCTGCTCCGGGAGTCGTTGAAGGTGGTGGAGGCGTGTGAGCCCCTTTGTGATTGGTCCGGTAAGCAGTTGCGAGAGCCCGCGACTGTAACCGCCCGGAATGTCGAGACCGCCCTCGCCTCCTTCCGCACCGCCTGCGCTGAGATGGAGGAGTGAGATGAAAGACAAATGGACCATTTGGGTTGCTGGATACGGCACGTTCGCCTTTGAGGGAACAGAGGACGAGGCAGAGGAAATGCGCACTCATAAGGCGCGGTGGGAAGGCGGTCGCGGCGAGAAGTGGCGCACCAGCAACCAGCGTCCATCAGACCTTCTCACCGAGGAGATCGTTGACTTATGGGATAGCGGGCAAGGAGTGCCTCAGTCGTTGCTGACGAAGCGCAAGGCCGCCCGAGAGGCGGAGAAACGCAATGGCTGACACCATGACTGCCCCATCCCCCGAGCGTGAGCGGCTGGCGAGGTCGATCTGTGAAGCGTTCGGCTATGTCGCCAACAACCTGATTATCACGACCAATTTTTTAGGCGAGGCCCGCGAACATCCTCAGTGGATGCGCTTCTTGAAGCAAGCCGACGCCCTGCTCGCCGCCGGCTACGTCCACAGGGACGAGGCGATGGAGGAAACTGCAGTCGTTATCGGCCCAGAACAAGCCGTGGTTCTCCGCATTTTGCTTCCGAAGGTAAGGGCTGTAATGGACGAATGCGAGAAGGGCAATCTATCTCATTCCGAGGCGTGGCGAACGCTTATAGCGGCCGCCGAAGTAAAACCACGCCCAGCCATGAGAAAGTGCAGATGAAGGGTTATCCGTTTTACCGGGAGACTATTCGCCGAAGACGGCACAAGGAGTGGCCAATGTGGCCATTTAAGGCGGTCTTACTGATTGGGTTAGCTGGGTGGCTGTATGTGCTTTGGGTAAATTTATGACCGCCCTCCGTCAATGCTCTGATATGGAGAAATGAGATGACCGGATCAATTTGGGAAGAAGTTGCGGATGCTGTCGAGGACGCCATCAACAACGCCGAGGGACGACCGAATCCTTGGCATCTCGAATATGCCTTCAAAAAGGCAGATATCGGTGTTTACCGGCAGCCAGATCGCCCCTCGGACGAAGTCGGCGATCTAGATGATACGAAGCGGCTTAACTGGCTCGATAACTGTAGCGACCGGCTCAATCAGCGTTACGGCACCAACTATGGCTGGACACTGATTTTGAACCATAACGTCACGCGCTTGATGACCGACGATTGGCCAATGAGCGTCGATCTCAACGACACGGAGGGAAGCGTCCGGAAGCACAAGAGTTGCCGTAACGCAATCGACGAACAGATGGCGCGCGTTTCTGCCGCCCTCCGCCAACGCTCTGCCTCAACCCCGCGCACAGGAGAGACGAAGTGAGTGAGTGGCCATTGATCGAGACGGCGCCGAAGACCGGATACATCATCGGCGCGTGGTTGGACGGTAAATGGCAGGCCGCCCAAATATGGTGGGATGACATGGTTGGCGAATGGACCCACGCGACCGGCGACTATTACGTCAAGCCCACCCACTGGATGCCCCTTCCCACCCCACCACGCGGGAGCGATACGAAATGAGTGAGAAGACATTCCTCGGCAAGAAAAGCCCGTACCATTGGGCGGTCTTCGATGAACGCGGGATGATGTGGACCGATACCGTTCGCACAAGCCGCAATCGGTCTATCAGGGCCTGGACCCACCTTAACGGCGCAATGGTCGGCGACAAATGGTCGTATTGGCGGCGGGCCGGCTACACCTGCGACAAGATCAAGATTCTGAGGGTAGCGAAATGAGTGAGGACGTGAAAGAGGCTAGAGGGGCCGCCAAGGGCATGAGCCGGCGCTACCCCACAGATACGCTGGCCGAACGGCTAGAGCGCTATTCGACGCCAGAGCCAAATACTGGCTGCATCCTGTGGATGAACAGCGGGACGGTTGATGGTTACGGACAGGTTTGGTGGGATGGCAAATTACAGAGAGCCCACCGTGCCAGCTATGAGTTGGTCAATGGGCCGATTCCAGCGGGGATGCAGTTGGATCACCGATGCCGCGTGCGGTGCTGCATTAATCCTCACCACTTGGAAATAGTGACCTCGAAGGAAAATACGCTGCGGGGCACTAGCGCGTCAGCAAGGAATGCCACCAAAACTCACTGTAAGCATGGGCACGCCTTTAACCCCGACAATACCTGGGTAGAGAAGGCGGCCAGCGCTAAGCGTCATTGTTTGGCGTGTGAAAGAAACAGGCGTGCGGCGCTCAAGATATCCCGCGCCGCCCTCGCCGGCCCCGTCACGGAGGAGAAGATATATGGGTCCACCTTCCCCTCACCCTCGGGCACGGGGGAGATAGGCACATTCACGGCGCCAACGCCGCAGGGAAGGCTGATAGAGGGCGACAAATGATGATCGAGCGCGGCAACTGGCTGATCGAGTTTTATTGCGAATGGCCGGCGGTCCTGATGCCGAGCCGTTACAACTGGACGACGTTCACAGTCATCCATTTGGAGATCGAGAATGAACGCAACATGGGCGGTTTCGAGATAAAGGCGATGCTCTTGGGCTTCGGAATCAGATGGAGATGGAACTACAACCCCGAGGCCGAGACGCTCAAAGAGGTTATGCGGCGCGTTGCTGAGATCAAAGAACAGGAAACCCCATGACCTGCATCCCCGTCATCGTGACACCGAAGGGAAAGTGAGATGGAATTTTACCTCGGGCGTGAAGCGGAAATGGCGGGGGCCGGGATGATCCGAGGTCGTCGCGAGGAACGCGCTCGTATCACTAAATTATTGCGCGAACAGGCAATAGAATATGGCTGGTCGCCGAATGACATAAAGATGTTGAACGCAATTATCAGGAAGATTCGGAGGACGGCCCCATGACCTCCCTCAGCACGGGCCGGCGGTGACGACATGACAGACATCCCCATCATCTTCTCCGCGCCGATGATTAGAGCCCTCCTAGACGGCAGGAAATCCATGACCCGCCGGCTGGCCTGGCGGCAAGTCGTGACATCGCCGACATCGCCGAAAAATTGGAGAGACGGCGTTCATTGCTGCGACGGTTACACGTTACTGGAAACGCCCTGGCAGAGGGTGAAGCCCGGCGACCGGCTCTGGGTGCGCGAGAACTTCTCCTATGACCGGCTCGACGTCGATAAGGACGGCATTTTGCCGCCTTGGTATTGGGCTGACGGCAACCCCGAGGATGGCGATTGGACGAAGCCGAAGCCCTCGATCCACATGCCCCGCTGGGCTTCGCGCCTCACGCTGACCGTGACAGCGACGAAGATCGAGCGGCTGCATGACATCAGCGAAGCGGATGCGAAGGCGGAAGGTTGCGGCCTGTACGTCGCGGGCCATGGCTGGATCACGGAAGACGAGCTTCGCGTTGATCCTGGCTACAGCAACTATCTCGCGCCGCGCCTCGGCTTCGAGGACATCTGGCGTCAATTGCATGGCGACGACGCCTGGGCGGCCAATCCGGAAGTTGTCGCAATCTCCTTTAAGACCTCCGCTATGAATATCGATTCCATGGAGTGCGCAGCATGACGGCACTCGCGAATCTTGCTGGGCAGACCTTCGGTCGCTGGACGGTGATCGATTATGCTGGCGCTCAGAAATGGCGATGCCGATGCGCCTGCGGTGCTGATCGCGATGTTGATGGCCGCTCCTTGCGGGCAGGCCGATCAAAGGGCTGCATCAAATGTCACACGGCGACGGGCACGCGTCGGACCCACGGCCAGAAGCGCACGCGGCTCTACACCATCTGGAGCAGGATGAAGGGGCGCTGCGAGAATCCTGCTGACGCCGCCTATCCCAGATATGGCGGCCGGGGCATCGCCGTGTGCCCGGAATGGCGCGGCAGCTTTAAGGCCTTTCGGGACTGGGCGCTTGCGAACGGATACGCGGGCGCCCTCACGATCGATCGGCGCGACAATGATGGCAATTACGAGCCCGGTAACTGCCGTTGGGCCACCTATACCGAGCAGAACCGGAATCGCCGCGACAACAAACCCATCGTCTATCAGGGCAAATCGATCCTGATCTCTGATCTGGCCGAGCGGCATGGCTTGCCCGCCGACATCGTGAAGAATCGAATCCGCCGCTATAGCTGGACGGTCGAGAAGGCGATCTCGACGCCGGTTGGCCCTCGGGGAGGCGCCAGATGACCGCCCTGACCTTCACCGTGGCCGCCAGGAACATCGACGCGGAGGTGAAGGCTGCATGATCTGCCCCCTCTGCCGAGGCTCCGGCAACCATGTCACCTATTCGCACGGAAAGTTTGAATGGTGGATATGTTGGCCCTGTGGTGGTTCGGGCGTGAGGATTCAATATGGGCCGGCGGTGAGGAGAAAGTGATGGAAGGGATCGAAGCCTCAGAAATGGCGACTGAGTTACTAGAGCGGTGCCGGATATACGTCTTCTTCCGTGGCGACATGTTCTACCCGCTTGAGCTGCGAGACGATGCAGACGCCGTGGCGAACGCTGAATACAACCCCGGAACGACGCGCGTTGAGCATGTCTCGGGCCGGCTAGTCTGGGGGAGGAAGTGATGGAGAGGAAACGCATGAAGCCAGTCAGGATGTGGGCGGTGGTTGGGAAGCGCGGTTCGATCTTTAGCATTCACCGCAGGGCGGTTGCAAAGATATGGGCCGATCTGTTGAACGACGCGCCAGCAGCGGCCCATCGCCACCGCCGGCCATACCGTATTGTCCGCGTTCGCGTAACGGAGGAGAAATAATGGTCGGAACGGTGGAGGATTTCTTGGCGAGGAAGGTGGGATGAGGGAACTTGGCACGGATTGCCTGACGCTGGCCGACATTGCGGCGGACTTGCGCGTCACCCGGCGATTCGTGTCAAACTTGGCCGCCCGTGGGGATCTTCCAGCCTACAAGATCGGTAGGGTCTGGCGGGTCGCAAGAGCCGACTATCTCGGTTGGCTCAAGAACCGGCGGCCGAAGCAATGGCGAACGTTTACAAGCGTGGCCGGATCTGGTGGGTCCGTTTCCAGATCAACGGCGCGGAAATCAGACAGTCCGCTCACACCACTTCTAAAGCTAAAGCCTCGAGATTTCTTGGCGATTTGCAGGAAGAGCACGGGCGCCTAGCTCGAGGCGGGCGGCCCAAGCGCAGTTTCGATGAGGCCATGGCCAGATTCATCAACGAATATATGCCGGGGCTGAAACCCTCGAGCGCCTACCGCTATATGGGCTCAATCCGGGCCCTTGAGAAGCATTTCGGCGGGGCAGAGCTGGGCGCGATCGGCAAGGGGATGCTTGCCGAGTACGTCTCGAGCCGGAAGGGCAAGGTCTCAGACACCACGATCCGCCGGGACATCGCCTGTCTGGGTTCCATGCTGACCTGTGCCGTTGAGTGGGACTGGCTCGAGGCCAATCCCGTCAAGAGCTTCGGCAAGCGGTCGCTGAAGGAATCGCCCCACCGAACGCGGTTTCTCACCGACGTCGAATACAAAAAGCTGCTCGAGAGCGCGGGGGATCTCCGGCCGATCATCATCGTGGCCGTGGAAACAGGATTGAGGCTGGGGGAGATCCTGAATCTGCGCCGGCAGGATGTCGATCTCGAGCGGGCAGAATTGCATGTCAGGGAGGGGAAAACCGGACAGCGGACGGTTCCGATGTCTAAGGCCGCGTCGGCACAAATGTCGGCACAGCCGCGGCACATGATTTCGCCGCTGGTTTTCTGGCATGGGGAGGGGAAGGCACTCAGGGTGGATGCGATCTCGAGCAAGTTCGCCGCCCTCGTGAAAAAGGCGGGGATCAAGGACTTTAGGTTCCATGATCTCAGGCACACTTTCGCCACCTGGGCGATTCAAAAGCGCGGGCTGGACCTCTACCGCGTCCAGAAAATCCTAGGTCACAAGGGCTCGCAGATGACACAGAGGTACGCCCATCTACAGACCGACGACCTCAGGGGAGCCGGCACAAAAACCGGCACACCGCCAAGGGATTTTTCTAAATAAGCCTTTGGTTAGATTAGCGTTTGTGCTAGATTTGAAGGTGACCGAAAGGACTTTTAAGTCCCCTGCGTCTACCGTTCCGCCAAGCGGGCGACCCCATTGATTTGAATACAAACTGCTGAAAACCTTGGCATTTTTAGCAGCGGAACTCGAGGAACTGGAGGAATCTGGGACCTTAGAATGTCGGCACAAGAGTCGGCACAGTCGATCTTGGTCAAAAGCCGGGCTGGGAGAGTGCTTCCAACACTCTCTCCAGCCCTAACCACGTTGCCTCTTTGCACGGAGCTGAACATGGCTATCGCATTAACTAGCATTCTGACCAATCCCCAGCAACGCCAAGCCATCGAGGAGCGCTTCTGGCCGAAGATAGACCAGAGGGGGCCGGATGAGTGTTGGCCCTGGAAGGCCTCAATTTCGCCCGAGGGCTACGGCCGTTTCAAAGCATGTAGTTATCGGGATGTCCGGGCCCACCGGCTGTCATATGCCTTGGTCAACAATGAAGATCCCGGCGATCTGCTCGTCTGCCACTCTTGCGACAACCGATCCTGCTGCAATCCGAAGCATCTATTTCTCGGAACCGATCAGGACAATGCCGACGATAAGATGGCGAAAGGCCGGTGGAAAGGTGGCGATCATGCCGGGACCAAGAATCCTCGAGCGCTCCTCACCGAGGCCGATGTTCTCGAGGTATGGCGGCTAATCGGCAAGGGCTGGACCAATACGGCCATTGGCCAGCGCTTCAAGGTCCACCATGCCACAATCAGCGTCATTCGCCGCGGCAAGAGCTGGAAGCACCTGATGCCGCAAGCCGAGAAAAAGGCAGCATAACGTCAAAAAGCCGCCACCACCCCGACCGCCACCAGATGGGGTCCAGGCGGGGCTACGGGGCCTCAGGAGCGGGGGCTTTGGAATGGCCGTGGGATTATTTGGCGGAAGGAGCATTAGCGTATCCCCATACGTTGACGGCGGGCGCTATATGTCAACGGATAGGTATACGGCTGATTGAAAGTTTGGGGTCCGGCTATTCGTAAGTCGGCATCACCGCAGCCAGTGGACGGTCCACCAGCCGAGTTGGCTGCCAGCCAGGACGAAAGACCAGTCCATGGAGCTATCCCACACGCTGGGGGTATTGAGCTTACCCCACTGCTCGCCCTCTCGCAGGGTCGCCCATAGGCCGGCTATCACGAGACAGGCCCACCAGGGGCCATAGAAGGCCGTGGGCAGCGTGCCCAGGCAGCCCATGAGGATATGCAGCCCTTGGTCGCGCAGTTGATGGGTGAAGCGCGTCGGGCTGCCGTCAGCCATGGACGCACTCCCTCTCCCACTCTTCATTGTGGTTGATGATCTGCGCCTTGGTCCCGTTCGTCAGCACGTCATGAACCGATGGAAAGATCGGCTTGAACGACGTACAGGCGGTGTTAATCACCAGGGGGCTTGTCTCGCATCCACTTATTGAGGCGGATATCAAGCTGATCGCCAGACAGCTTGCCAACTTCCGCCTCACTCTGCGCTCGGGCTTGGACATTGGTCTGACCCTCTTTCATGGCGTCGATTGCCGCCTGCTGTTTCCCGATCTGCTGTTGGTTCCGATCGGCCCACATCTGGATGACCTTGAGGGCAATGCTCCCCAGGGCCGAGAGGATGGCGAGGATTGATGTCCACACTGGTTATCCCCTGATTTTCTCGAAGTACCACGTGATGCCGTAGGCGACGCCAAATGCCACACCGATAACCGTGATGACGGTGAAGGCGACCCAGAGAATCTCTCCGATTGTCACGTCATCCTCCGATCATGCCGGCACCAGTTGCCCGTTGCGCAGGAATCCGTGATAATCGCGGTATCCCTCGCCTTGGCCGATCGAGCAGCCGCAGCCACAGGTGTTGCCGTCCTTGTCCACGGTGATATTGGGTGGCGTTCCATGGCGGACCCAGCAGAAATGTTCCGTATCATCGGGCCGCGTGCAGTTGCTCGCGCGGCCGTCCGGGCTCCATGTGCCGCCCGGTGTCTTGACGAACAACCGATGCCCATCCGGACCCTTTCGCCAATACCAGTCCGCGTACCACATTGCGCCAGGAGGAAGATCCTCAAGCCGGACTTGCTTGCCGTCCCACAGGAACCCGCCCTTTCCGTCTGCTTCGACAAGGAAACACTCGATAGCGCCGGTCATTCTCATCCTCCGATCATCGCAATGAGGCCGTGCGCCAGCAGGTCCGCCGCAACTAATACGGCGAATCCGATGAGCGGCACGGCCCACCAGGACATTAGCGGTTGCACCAGTTAGTCCATGGATCGATCGGATGCGGAGCTGAATCGCTCGCCACATAGACTACTTCTGTCGGCCGCTCTGCTGTTTTCACATCCTTATGCGCGCACTGCTCCACATGAGGGGCGAGAATGCGATCACACTTAGGACACTTCCATCCATCTTTCATGGTCGGGCTCCTATTCCACCAGGACCAGCCATGGCAGGACGAAGAAGCAGAACGCCCCTCCGCCAGCCATAGCCAGCATGATGCCGAGAATGATCCACTCTTGGCGGCCCATGATTACGCGCTCGGCGGGGTGGTGGGCGCGACTGCCGCTTTATTCGGGATCACATAGACCAGCAGCGGCGTGAGCGCGGCGATGATCATCGTGACGTTGGTCTCGCTCAGGAACGACGGCGTGACGATGCCGAAGGCCTGGTTGAGGATCGCCAGAACGGCCATCACCAGAGCGACGAGGGCCTTATCGAGAGAGGTAAACATGGTCAGACTCCTAGTGTTGCCGGCCGGGGCCGGTGGGGTGGAAACGGTGGAAATTGCGGGATCGGCAGTGTGCAAGGAATCCCTGCATACTGATCGGGGTCAGAAGCGGCCGGTTTCCATTGCGTCGGCCAGACGCTTTGCGCGGTCGCCGACTTGGCGGAACCATTTTGACTGGCGCATTCCTGTCGCGGCAGTGGCGTATTTGCCGTCTCGGATCGCGGCCAGCGTATTTACGAAGCCACTTAGGCCCTCGCGCTGAGGCGTCTTCGGATTATCCCAGCCCATGTTGAACATCATGTTCACCAGGATCTCTTGACGCACGTCGTCGAGGTTCCGCCACCATGGGAAATTCAGATCCAGCCCACGGATCGCGCGGTCGATATCGTTGTCCAAGAGGTATCGTGCCTCAGCGTCGGAGATGCCGACATCATCAAGATTTCGTCCCACCCCGATGCTGAGCTTGCCTTGCGTGCAGCGGTAGGGCTTTAGTTTCTTGCCCTCGTCGGCGGTGAGTTGGGAGACGAGCCGGTCTCGGTTCATAGACGCCTCTCCGCCATCCGCAGAAACTCCCCCGCCAGATGAAACGCGCGGTCGCGCGGAATCTTGATCACCGTGTATTGCCCATCGTGGTCGTTGAACACGATGACCTCGATCTGGTGAGGCAATCCCGGATCTCTCGGGGCTAGGCCCCAGCGCTTCGCCTGTAGTGCGTCGGTGAGGAAGCCCATCTCGGCGGCTGCGACTTTCGCCAGCCGCTCTTGCTCGGCGTTACCGGTAACATCCGAGGATTCGTTTCCGGTCGCGTTATCCTGTGATCCGGGGGTGCTGGTATAACGGGCTTCGTTGTCGTATCGCGCGTGTCGCATCAGGGCTGGCTCAGTCAAGATCGGCCGCCGAATAGCTGATAATCTTGCCGCCTGTATTGGCGTCCCATCGCGTGGCCGCTTCAACAGCTCGCGCTGCATCCGCGCCCATGTCCATTGCACCCATGGCAACGCCAGCGCCGGTTCCGATGGCGTAAAATTCGTCTTCAATGGGGACCGCCATCATATCCTCATCCCAGACTTCGGCGCGGTCGCGATAGACCACAACAGCATCGAAGTCGCATTTCTTCGGGAAGGTCGGGCGTTTGTCCGGCATCCCGGCGTCAACCCATTTGACGAACTTGTGACCTGAGCCCGTATCGCCGGCAAAGCCAACGATGCAATTGGAGAGCTTGAACAGTTTGCTCACAGTGCTCTTGAGAGAACTGGAGTCGTCCACTCCGAGACTGTCAGCCGCCAGCGTGCACGAGCGATAGGCGATGGTTGTCATGCTGCGGCCCCAAACATTGCCGGTGAAACTGTATGTCTGGCGACCTCTCCAAACTCGCGGTGAAGGATGATCGCCTTCTGATCCCGGATCGGCCGGTAGCCCTTCTGTGCGGCCCACGCATCGGGCGGGCAGAGAACGCGGAAGCTCTCGACCGTGCATCCGCTGAAATCCTGGGCGCTTGTCGCGGCCTGGGTTTTGCTATGGTGAATGTGTCCGGTCCACCAGTAGCGATATTTGGTTCGCCCCCACTCCGCCGGACGGTCGGTCGCCATGATCAATGGCAGAGCCTGCATCTTGACACCATGGCCGTGGTGCATTCCCACGAGACACTTGCCGAAGTCGAAATAATGGAAGTGCATGGGCGATGTATCGACCGTAACCCGAGGCTCATTCTCATAGACGTTGGCTAAGCACTCCATCAGGCAAATGGAGGTCGCCAGATCGTGGTTGCCGATCTCGATGATGACCCTGACCGTCTGGTGTCTCCGAAGTGCGGATTCGATCATCCGCCTGACCGATCGGATAGCGACGCGAACCATCTTCGGGAACCGCGTATCGGAATCCAGTTGGTTGCGGTTAGTCGGAGTGACGCTCTCGAAGCCGTCGTAATGGACCAGATCCCCCAAGAGCGCGATGGTCGCCTGCTTGCATGAAGGAGCGGTCTCGATCAGGTGTTGGCTGCATACCGTCAGCAGCCGCTCGGCAATATCGAGGTCGTAATCGGCCCCGGTTTCTTTATCCCAAGAGAGCTGCCCGAAATGATGGTCGCCAACCGGATAACAGGCCATCAGGTCCGCACTGGCTTGTTTCGGACCCGCCGTGGGCTTCACCCGAGGCAGTGTCTCCGCCATCGCCTCGGCCATTTCGCGGATGATGGCCTCTTGCCGCTCCGAATCCTCGCGGGTCTTGACCCATTGGACTTTCGCGGCGCCCGTCTGCATATCGTAGAGAGTCGAGACACCGCGGACTCTATATCCATCCGGCACCGGATGCACCATATCGAAGTCCGGCGCGTAGCCGTGAATTGCTGCCTTCTTTAGAACAGTGGCTTTTGTGACGCTGAACGCTTTCTTGTGGATGCCGAGAATTTCTGCGGCTTTCCGTTCCGACCCGTGTTCCTCAACGGCTTTCAGTTTTGCCCACTGCGCATCAGTCGCGTAGGGCCGGAGCCCTTCGTCGAGCTTGAATGCCATCTATTCACCGCCGAGAGTTGGGAGATGTCCATCTTTCGCCAGCCAGATGAGAAGGCCGACGACGGCGATACCGACGAGCCATGCGAGCTTTTTCAACACGCCCCTCCCTACATCCGCATAAACCTTGTCGAGAGCCCGTTGGGCCGCCTTCTCGGCGATGGCGTCGATTTGCTCGTCTGTGAGCGGCAGAGTCTCGCTCATGCTGGATTTCCCTGCAGCCAATTCAGGAACTTCTCCAGATCCCCGTAGCCTTCACCGGCGAGGCAGCCGTGTCGGTCGAACGTCACGATCTGCGCTGCTCCATCGGCAGCCCATATCTGGATCGCCGACAGGCCGGCGACATGCGCAGGCGGGGCCTCGCTGAAAAACTCCGCCATGAATGCCTGGACTTCATCGCCGTTCACCCGGGCGGCCAGTTGGGCGGAGCCCCGAACGGCGTCCGCGACCATCTGCTCGGTAAAGCATTGGTCGTCCGCGAATGAGGGGATTGAAACGAGCATGAAAAAGGCGGCACCGACGGCCGCCAGAAACGCACGCATGTTAGGGCTCCTTATGCGGAATATTCAGTCACGGTGATCGAGACGGGCCCCAGACCATGGGGAGCAATTCCTGTTTGTCGGATTTTCCCGCTGTGGTAGCGTTGCCACGACACCACCGGGGAAACATCCATGGGCCTGCTTATGAAATGGCGTCACTTCGTCCACGAGGCGAAGCGGTGGCGCCGGACGCGCCGTATTCTTGGACACCTGCCCAAACAACGATTCAAAGACCGGATTGATATCGGCCTGTTCCTCCAGCGCGGCGTTCAATACGTACTGCACGGTGCGGTTGAGGGCGACTTCATCGAATTCGGCACCGCAACTGGGTTCACCGCCTCGGTCACGGCCAAGGCAATCGCCGAGACCCGACGCGGCTATGATCGCAAGCTATGGCTCTACGACAGCTTTGAGGGCTTGCCGGTTTCTGTCGCCGCCGCCGATACAGAAAGCCCACACGTCCTGTCGGGCGTCTGGGGCGCTGGCACATGCCGCGGTCTTACCGCGAACCAGTTGCGCCGGAAGATCGCGAAGATCATCGGGGCCGACCGTCTCGTCATCGGTGAGGGATGGTACGCGCAGACCGTGCCGCAGATTCAGCCAGACGCGCGATTCGGCTTCCTCCATGTCGATGGTGATCTCTACCAATCGACAATCGATTGCCTGACGCCGCTTTTTGCCCGAGGTCAGATCACTCGGGGCGCCCTTATCGTATTCGATGACTGGCACTGCAATCGGGCTGACAATGCCTTTGGCGAGCGGCGCGCGTGGATGGATCTGACTGACCGTTTCCAGATCGAATCCGAGGATTACGGCCATGCCTCATGGGCGGGCAAGAGCTTCATCGTTCATGGTTACAGGGGGCTTTAAGCGACCTTGGTAAATTCGATGACGCGATAGACTTCACTGATGCCCGTCGAGAGCGCGGCGCCCAAGCTGGCAGACGTTGAATTGCACCAGTACTGGAATGCCAGGGCTTTTGATCCGGAGAGGGTGAATTCTCCCTCAAGAGAGCACGTCATTACGATATTGCCGGTTGATCCGCCGACACTGTGATCGCCTACAATGACGGTGGAAGCATCGGTTACATTCAGTAGCCTGACGGCGAAACCCACGCCGCCAACCGTCTGAGGGCCGAACACACAGCGGGCGCTGACACGGTAGGTTCCTGCCCCAAGCGTGATCTGATTGCTCGAAAGAGAGCCGATCCCGTCTGCGTCATTATTTTCGGTGTTAATCGCGAGTGTCGTCCACGTTGACGCGACGACAGCACCGCCGCCGTCCGTACCGGAGGCAACCGTATAGCTGTATTTGGCGTAGCTGTTGACGACCGCATTGACGGGGCCGCCGGTCTTGCGCGAGTAAATGGGCACCCGCACATTGTCCGAGCCATCCTCGGAGACCACAAGGCAGGCGTCGCCAGCAGCGGTCGTGATGTTCGCGCCCGTCGGCAGGATCAGCGTCGTCGCGTTATGCGTGAGCGTGAGCGCGCCGTCGAATATCAGCCATGCGGCACGACCGGATTTATCGGTCGCGAAATCGATATCGGTGATCGTGGTCGTGCCGGTGATGTGAAAGAACCCGCCCTCGCCGATCGAGATCGTGCCCGCGGACGCGATGTCCGACCCCTTCTCCCATAGAGCAGCGAGTCCATCTGGCGTCACCGCTCGCGTGGCATCCGTACCGGTCAGGGTCTCGGTTGTGGTCGCGAGTTCGACCGTGCCCTTGGCTGTGGCCGAGCCTACGGGGATGGATTGATTCGTTGCCGAGAGAATGCCCAGATAGGCGGTCAGGCTCTCATTGGAGAGCGAGCCCGAATCCCATGTGACGGTGACGGTCGTGTCGGTCGAGAACGCAACAGATGCAATGGTGCCGTAAATCGTCCCGGGAGTGGCCGCGACGACCTTTACGCGCCGGCCCGCGTGCCAGACGGTCGAGACATCCGCGCCTTCGATCTTGAACGACGTGGACGAGACATAGGTGACGGTCGCCGTGCCGTCGCCATCGCCATATTCGAACCATTCCGCGTGGTTCCATTGATCGCGGTCGTCGGCGAGATGCTGACGGATGGCGTTATTGATACCCCCAGCCGGGCAATTCTCGGCGATGTTGATAGAGCTGATGGCCGTATTCGAGCCGGGGGTGGTGCTGTAATCGGAGATCGCCATCGGCTTGAATTCCCAATGAAAAAGGCCCTCGTTGCGGGAGGGCATGGGTTTCGGTATGGTGGGGACATGCCCCAATCGGTAGGTTTCAATGCGCTGGCGTGACGCTCACTTAGCGCGCTGGTTCGTCGCGATGGCCTGGAAATCGGCCGCCGCGTTTGTCGTTCTCATTGTCGGCGGATGGGCAGTTGGTCTCTGGCCCGTCAAGTTCGCGATAATGCCGGCCACTCTGTGGGCCATCGCGAAGGCGTTCGTCGTGATCGCCTTCATCTGCGCTCTGTTAGATGCCGGGCACTATTCGACAACCGGAGGCCGCGGAAATCTTATTCGGCAGCGTCCCGATAGCGATAGGCTAAGGCGGGAACTGAGCGAACGGCGCCCTCAAGATAATCGCTGAGGATTTTCGGAACCATCTTCGGCGGTGTGCCGGCCTTCATCATGAGAGCCCTTGCGAGGGCGGGGTCCTGCATCGCGCGGTTCAGCAGATCGATGATCTGACCTTTTGGCATCGCGTAGATCTTGCTGATAAGATCTCCACCGGTCTTGAGTCCGATCAGGGGGCCGGCCACCTCGCCGGCAGCCTCGCCAACACCAGGGAGAGCCTTGCCGGCGACATAGCCACCGATGCCACCGAGTGTCTGCCCTACTGGCTTGACCCAATTCCCGACGATGACATTCAGGAAACTCTTTCCCACGAGCTTCTGCATCGTATCGGAGCCGCCGCGGAGAACTGAATTCGCCGTCGCGTCGTTCATCTTCATCGCGCTCTGGATTTCATTCCATATCGCGTGCTGTTCGGGTGTGAACCAGATTTTCCGCATGTCTGCGGTGCGCAGGAGAAACTGCCGGGCGACCTCGGACTTGTATCCAGTGGCCCCGACCGTGGCCGCATTGAAGGCGTCCACATAGGAGGCTCGCAGGCCGTTCTGGGCGGCCCGGTCCATTCCAACGGCGCGCCAGACATTGGCTGCGGCCTGGGCTTGGTTGGCGGCTCCCGTGACGGCGCGCACGGCGTGAGCGGGGTCGCTGTCAACCCAGGCCTGGACCTCACGTGGCGCCTGCATCAATTTCGCTTGTCCCTCGGCGCGATCGATCATCCCGAAACGCTGAGAGAGGGCATTCACGTCGGCCTGGATCTCGGGCGATTGCGCGATGGCGTCGGCGTGATCCGTCAGCCATTTCTGGAATTTCGAGACCGACAACGTGCCGTCCGGATTCGTCGCGGCATCGAGGGCAGAGCTGGCGGCATATCGGCGCATTGCCTGGACGGCCTGGGGATTCCTGCCCAGCAGTCGCTGAAATTCCTGCATATCGGACGCGGCGGTGGGCTTGCTGTTGAAATAGACCCCCGGGACGGTCTCTGGGCCCGTCGCGTAACCCTCGCCATAGCGGGTCTGCTTCAGCACAGACGCGGCATTACCGACATCGGGCTTGTTGTAGGGATCGAGAGGACGCGAAGCCGCGGCGTAGGAATCGTTGGCGTTCTGCAACGCAAGATCGGCGTCATTGATCTGCGCCTCAAGGGCATCGGCAATCCGGCCAACCTGGAAAGCCGCCTTGTTGTTGCCGGCCCGCGAGAGGGCGCCTGCTTGATCTCGAATATCGCCAAGGGCTGCCTGAAGTTGGCTTAGTTGGGTCTTCGGCGTCCCGCTCTTTAGAAGGAGTGCTTTCTGTGCGGTCTCGATTGCGCTGCCAATCCCGGTGTTCTCGAATTTCGCCAATCCGTCGGCAATGATGCTGTGGACAGGATCAAGATTGACGGCGGCCGTGCTGGCGTCAACGGCGGAATAAGTATTCCCAGCCTCGCGGGCGCGCACGGTCGCGAGGTTATCTCGCTGGGCCGCGAGCTGGTCTCGGATGATCGTGCCAGCCGTCTGCGGGATTGTCTGATTAGGCGCAGGAGTGCCGGCGGCATCGGTGAATCCCCGGCGGACTTCCGCTTGAGCGCGGGCCAGGAGATCGGTAGCCGCCTGATTTTGGGTTGCTACGGCTGTCCGCACAACCGGCGCCACGTCCGCCGCAGCCCCGCCGTCTGTCTGTCCTGCAATGGCGCGCTTGATCGCCTCGGCATTCTGAACCTTGCGGTCGATATACCCGCCGGCAACATTGCTCGGATTGAGCGGCGTTCCTTCGGTCCCAGCGCCAGTCTGCAGCACACGTTCAGCCTGAAGCAATCCAGGATCGCCGGTCGCCTGCCCGACAGTCGGCTTGAACCCCTCTTGACGCAGCGGGACTGGAGGACTCTCGACGTTAGGATTGACGGCGGACTGGCGCAGAATCCTGCCGGCGATGACCTCCTGAGACGGGGCGCGGAAGGGCGCGCGCAGCTTGCTCGCGGCACCGACGCCCGCTGCCGTACCATAGCCGAAGAACAGTGGAAGCGTCCCGGCAAGGAGCATGGTCAGGGGGTCGTTGTTCGTAACCTCGCCTGCGCCCTGAGCCAGGGCACCACTCGAAGCACCACCAATCAGCATCGGGATGGATGCACCGCCGCCGCCCATGGGAACGGCCGCAGCGCCGGTCAATGCGGCCTGCGCGATACGCCCGCCAGCACTCTCCGGCTGCGGCGCCTCGAATTCAGGGGGCGGCTGAAAGAATGTCTTGTAGATGTCGCCTGAAGTCGGGATGACGTGCGGGAGTTTGTCCACCTCGGACGGCTTCATATAGGGCAGCGCCAACAGCTTTTCGGCCGCAAGGTAGGCCTCGCCAGGAAGCCCGGCGATACCGGACGCCGCATAGGCCAGTGGCTTATCGAGATAGTTCTGAGAGAATCTCTCGAATCCGGGCGCGGCCATTTCATTGATGCGCGAGCCGACTTCTGGAGCCGCTCCCGTGTCTTTCGCCGCCCCGAGCGTCTGCCATGCCTTGCCGTCAAAAACAGCTGTCTGCTTAGTCTGCGGATTGACAGCGATGCGCGACTTGTCGACGGGCTTCCACTGGCCGTCAGAGAGCTCCAGCACGTCGCCTTTATCGTTTGTCGCGTATGCCATTACTGAACCACCGTGAATCCAGCCGGAGGCGGCGGGATATTGCCACTGGAGCCAGCGCCCGGAGAGCCAGCCGAGGAGTCCGGCCCATCGATGATCTGGCTGTAAATCTGCTTCACGCGGGCAAGGTTTTCGAGGATCTGCTTCTTGCTCTGGCTCTGCTCAAGATTTCCGATGGCTGACTGGAGAGTCGACAGTTCCATTTCCGAGACATTCCCCAATGCGCCGCCGGTCGGCGACGAATTCCGCATCTGCTGCAACCGATCGAACCCAGCGTTAGCCTTGATGGTCGTCAACAGCGCCCGAACGTCATTGGCGGTCGTGCCGCCAATAGTGCTGAGCCAATCACCAAGATACCCGGTCGTCCACGCTGGCGCGGAATTGATCAGGTTGGTCGCGCGATCAATGTCTTGAGTGACGATTGTGGCGGCGGTCGTCTGCTGCTTGTTCTGCGTCTCGGTTTTGCCGGCCTCTTCCTGTTGCTTCTGATAGGCCTCGCCGCCCTGGAACGGGATCGCCACGGGCGCACCGCGCTCATCCAGCTTGACCGTGCCATCGGGATTGCGCGACCAGACGAGGCCCTTGCCTGGGTCGCCATAATCCACCCCGTTAGGCCCAATGTTGACGACGTTGGTCGTCGTCGGCGGGTTCTGTTGCACGCCGCCTTGTTTCACAAGTGCGGCAACCTCAATCGGATTGTTCTTGTTCGCGGTGACGAACGTCCCATTCGGCATCTTGATATTGATGGGTTCATATCCCTGCGGCTGCGTGGGCGCGAAGCGGCTACCCTGCCCGACCACATCCCATGCCCTGGTCTGCGGATTCCACTGCTTCTGAATCGTCTGGTTGCCCTGGATGAAGTCCTTGATGATTGGGGCAGCGGGGTCCTGGCCGATTCTCGCGTATTCATCAAGCGTGGTCTCGGGCGGAACGAAGCCATTGTCGATCGCGGCCTTGAGCTCCCCGACCTTGCCGGGCAACTGCGGCCCACCCTTCAAGCGGAAATCATTGATGGTCTTGCGGGCGCTATCATAGTCACCGGACTCGATATAGCTGCGCGCAACAGCCTTCACGTTTTCGGGAATGTCGGCAAAGGGATCACTGGCAGTTGAATCGGCTCCGCTATCGCCAGCCGGTCCATTCGTTACGCCAGCGGTATCGAAGGCCGTATTGAACGGCACCGGATTGGCCCCAACGGTCTGGCCGCCAACAAGCGGCTGCAAGTACGCCCGCGCGGCGGCTTGCTGTTTTTGTTCGTCGGCGAGCTGCTTCCACTTGAACTGATTCAGCAGCCCGCTTTCATAGTTCTGCTGGCCCTGTTGGGTACCCTGGAGAACGCCAAGCAATCCCTGCCCGACAGCCTGACCACGGGGAGCCGTGGCGACGCCAGCGCCCGCCTGTTGAAGAGCCGCCGCGATCTGCGACCACAGCGCGGCCTTGGGGTCATATCCCAGGACCTGACGGTAGTCGCTGTTTCCCGTCCCGGCCGGCGCGAATGAATCGAAGGGCCATGTCATGAGAAGGCTCCCGAGCCATAAAGTTGAGCGAGTGTGCCGAGCAGGCTAAGCCCCGCGCCGATGCCCTGCTGGGCGCCCGAGGGCGCGGTGTTGGGGGCCGTCATGGTCTGCGTCTGTCCGCCCTGTCCGTTCAAGAATCCCAGATAGGTCGCCAGCGCGTTCTGTGGGCCCGTCTGGGCGGTCTGGAAGCGCTGGGTGGCCTCATTGAGGGCCGCCTGTGCCTGGGCCTGGCGCTGGTCTCCGATAGTGCCCAAGGCCGCGATGTCCGTGTAATCCGTGCTAGCCTGCTGCGGGGCCATGTTCGCCGCCGCCTGCTGATAGCCGCGCTCGGTCTGATAGTTCTGATTCAGGACGGGCGCCAGGCCCTCGGCGAGCCCGCGCGTCGTCGCGTTGTTCGCGCCAAATCGTCCGGCCCGGCTGAGTTGATCGGTGATCATCGAGCCCGTGCGGCTGGCCAACGTCGCGTTGTAGGGATTGCTGTTGAGGAAGTTCCCGCCCAGGACCTGCTGTAGATAGCCCGAGGCAGCGGCGTTGAGCGGCGAGCCGTTGGTGGCTCGGGCGACTCCCATCGCTTGGGCCTGCAACTGCTCGGGCGAGAAATCGGCGGTCGTCTGAAAGCCCGGGCTCTGCGGTGTGAACGCACCGGAGCCATAGAGCTGCCCGGCCTTCGCGATCACGTCCTTGAGCGGCTGCTGGACCGGACCCCAGGGCTCGGAGGTCTGCACCGACTGTGTATTTCCGCCGCCGCCGCCAAAATCAGGCATCTTGCAAATCCTTCTCCACCAGATGGTGGGTCGTGTCGTAGCCGTATTGTTTGAGGATGCGCGACCAGCCGGGCCGCGCCACCAGGGACATGCCCCGGCAGCCGTTTTCCCTCGCCCAATTCTCGATGATCGAAATATGATGCTGCCAGCGCTCGCGCTGATCGCCGACGCAGATCTGAATGTGGCAGACCTTCTTGCGCGGATAGACCACAAGCTCGGTCACGACCATCGCCAGAACATCCTTGGCGTCGGCATCCCAGACAACCCAGATCTGCTTTTCGCCGTACCGGGCCGAGCGTCGGATATCGAAGGCCTTCTCTTTGCCCCTCGATGTCAGGCAGGCTTCCTCGATCCGATCCTCAATCAGCGGCCAGACCTGATCGACGTTCGCGCTCGGAATCCCAACCAGATCGGTCAAGCGTAGGTCCGCATGTAGTTCAAGGGCGCGACCGAGCCGGTGCCGAAGCGCGAGGTGTTGGTCAGGCCCTGAATGAGGCCCGGGTTCTGTGCGAGGTACTGGAGCAGGCCCGCCGGCAGCGCTGGCATTGCCCCGGGAACCGGTGGGCTCAGGGCCGCGATCAAGCCCGTGTTCTGTGGCTGCGTTGCCGTCGCGCGGTCGATCTCTGCCTGTCGCGCGGCAGCCGCGAGAGAGCCGGGGATATTTCCAGGACCTGAACCGCCAATGCCGACACCGCCGCCATAGCCCATACCAGCGCCGGATTCGCTGCCTGGACCAGCGCCGGGACCGGGCCCGCCCGAGCCCCCTGAGCCAGCCGGGCCGCCAGACGTACCATCTTGTTTCGTGTTGTCTTTCTCAGACGGCCCGCCGAAAGCGGCCTCTGCCGCGGCACCACCAATCGTGCCGAGGATTCCGCCAAATGGCCCGCCGGCAAGAGTTCCGAGCGTCCCGCCAACCGTAGAGCCCAAGCCGCCGAACAGGCCGCCCGCGAACCGGTCGAAAAAGTCCTTGTCGGCAACCGAGCCACCCGAAAATGGGGCTCCCGATTGCTCTGCCGTGCCGCCGGACTGAGTTGAGTCCGGAGCGACCCCGACCATGCCGCCGGCCGCACCTTTCGCGGTCTTGCCGTAGCCGCCCTTCTGAGGCGCATCGGCGGTCGAGCGCTTGTCCATGCCGACACCGCCGCCATAGCCCATACCGAGATGTCCCTGTCCCGCGCCAGCCGCAGCCGGGCCCGCTCCGGAGTTCGAGCGTCCGCCCTTCTCGGAGCCGCCGATACCCGTTCCGTCCTTGCCGCCCGCCTGCCCGCCCATGGGCGAGAATTCGAGTAGCCCCGTCCGGGGATTCCGCGTGCCCGAGCCGCCGAGCGCCTTCAGGAGAGACGCCTCCTGCGGGTTGATATGCGCGACCAGTGAATCGCCATTGCGCCCCTTCGCGCCCAACAGGCGCGCGAGGTCCATGTCGCTGAGGTCGGAGAGATCGTGACGGGGCATTATTGGTTCTCCAGATAGGAGCCAACATCGGAGTCCATGGCGTCGTGCATCCGCATATAGCGGGCATCGGCTTCCTCTGGAGTCGAGTAGGACGGCCATTTGTCCCAACCGATCTTCGCGGCACGTTTCTTGGCTTCGTCTGCCGAGAGTATCTTTCCGTCCCACACTGTGGGGATGTTGTAGAATTTACCGCCGTGCTCGGCGGGGAACTGGAAGATTGTGGAGATTGAGCCATCGGCATTCATGACCTTGCCGGGGCCGATGAGGTTTTGCAGGTGATGCTGATAGAGGAATGTTTCCTGCGGCGTTAGGTTCATCGATCCCATCGGCTGCGGGCGCGGCATGGCACCGAGTGCGGCCAATAAACCGCCATTTGATGGCGCTGCCTGTGGAGTTTGTTTCGCTGACAATGCTTCGAGAAGGCCGCGAGGTGGCATGGATTATCCGATCACAATTACGCCAAAGACACGATCCGTCGTCGCTGTGCTGCTATGCGTGAGTGTCGCCGAGCCCTGAGCGCGGGCCGAGACATAGAGGTTGGTCATCGCCCCGGCTGCGTTGGCGGTCGTCGGCATGAAGAGGATCACGCTTTCGGCGCCAATCCGCGCATCCGTTAGCGTGGTGGTCGTCGCCGAGGCCGTGAGCGTGACGGTCGTCGTGCACTGGAGCTTGCCGATCTGGACGCCTCGGATCACATCATAGATGCGGCGGAGATACTCGAAGATGTAGCGGAGGTATGTGACGGCATCTTGCAGGCTGCCAAGCATCGTAGGCGGTAATGGAGGCGGGAGCGGCTTGAAGACGGTCATAGATCGCAGGCCTCAAATATCTGGCGTTCGGTAGCCCGCAAGAGCCAGATAACCTTTTCTGGCTCGGGCATCGAATGCGCCCAATAGAGATTGCCGTCCTTGTCGTATCCGATCACGATTACGCCCGGCAGATCGGCTTCAATCGCGGCGCTCAGGATCGTTTCAGATGGGATGGTGCCGAAGAACGCGCCGGGGAATTTCTCGACGTTATCGCTCATCGCGTCCCGCTCGCCTTGAATTCGGGGTCGATCCCTAGAATGTGTGAGTAGTTCTCACCGGCCGCGACGGTGATCCGCGCGCGGTGGAACCGCCCGTCCTTTCGAGCGGGGCACAAGCCGTTGCTGTTCATCGCCGTGGCCGTCCCGAACGACACGCTATCGCTCAACAGATTGCGGGTGCCCAGCGCGACAGAGGCACTGGCACCGTCCACCAGCGGCCGGACGCCCGTAACCAAGGAGCGGCGCCCCTGGGTTAACTGCGCCTCTCCGGTGTCCACGGTCGCCGCCATATTCGAGCCGTTGAAGAAGCCCAACTTGTGATCGTCTGTGAACGCCGCGAGGAACAACCGACCGGAGCCCGTGAAGGCCGGGTCGTCCAGCGAGAGCGTCGTCGCGTCCAAGTTCCCGATGAGCGTATCGATGTTGTCGAGGTTCCAGGAGGACTGGACCATCGCCGAGAGCAGCATGTCGCAGTCGAACTCGGCCCGGGACCAGCGCCCGAGCTGCCAGTGATAGATCAGCGCCTTATCCGGATTGCCGGTGCCGCCGCCCACGGAGGGATAGCTCACGAGATAGAGCTTGTTGACCGGATCGACCGCCCCGGTCACGCGGTGCAGATTGTTGAGGTCCACCCCGTGTTCGGGATGCTCGAAGAAGAACCGGTCGACCTTCTCGGCCCCGATGGGCTGGAGCTGCTGCCCGCCGGCCAGCAGGTAGAACCCGTCATGGGCCAGGAAGAAGATTAGGTTTTCATGCTGCGCCGTTCCCCACTCGGCGAGGCAGCCCTTGTCCTGGGCGATCTTGTCGAAGGTGAAGGTCAGCGGATAGTCCGTGCGGATGCCCAAGCGGATGCAGCGCTCTTGGAACACCACCAAGTCGTCGCCGGCCGAGTGCAGGCCCATGATTTGGCCGCCGTCTGCCTGATCTTGGATATCAGACGCGCCCGTTGTCCAATCCAGGCTCTCGATATCACACCAACTGACACGATTCGAGTTGGACCCATCGCGCGCCAGCGCCACGACGTCGCGCGCCACAGCGATGTAACGCGCACCCGAGGGAGGCGATCCGGACTGCGCGGCGAAATTCGTCCCCGCCGCCATGGTGATCGATTGGACGGCATCAGAGCCATTCACAGCCAAGCAGACATCGCCGAACTGAGCAAAGCGCCACATGCCCTGAGTGGGCGTCGCATACGCGCCGCCGACCGTCCGCGAATAGTCCGACCAGGCCGAGCCGTCGTAGCCATAGAGCTTGGTCGCGTCCCCGGCGAACGACTTGACCGTCAGATCCGTCGAGCGGAGCGTAACCCCGCCTTGAATGCGGACGGTTGAGGCTGCTGAGCCCGAGGCGGTCAGGGTCTTGAGCGGCCGATAGGATTGAGCGGCCGGGATGACGTTCTTGGCTTCTGTCGCGCCGGGACTCCCGAAGGCCGACTGATCGGGGGTGAATTCGCCGACTCCGATCATTTTACCGCTTTCTCTCAACCGAGGTCGGGGCTAGGCTATCCGTCATGCGCGCCCGAGTTGCGTTAACCATTGCAGTCCTTGCCGCCCCGCTCAGCGCCTGTGGGCTCAGCGAGGGTGCCCAATGGGCAATCAACGCCGGAACGCAGATTGCGCCTAGCATCATCGGGGCCGCAGTTGATGATCCGGCCCCGTCAGAGCCAACCGTGGCGGGACTACCCACAGCGGCGCCCGAAGAGCCAGCGAGAGGCACGGCCCAGACATCCGGGCATCCCGAGACGCCCTGACTACTGCGGCGTCCATGTCGCTGAGGTTCCGCTGACGGGAGTCCAGACGGTCGAGGTGGATGGGGTGTTCGTCCATGTGCCGCCGCTGGGGAGGATCGGGCGCCACAGTTCGCTATCGGACCAGAAGAAAATTAGCATTTTCAGAGCCCTGCATGTGGCGGTTGTTTGGCAAAGCCAGAAATGCAATCCTTGACGCACAGGAGAGCGCCATGATTGACCCAGCCCTTGAGGCAGCGAAGGAAGAGGCCCGGAATTTGAATCCCTCGCCCGGCGGCGAAGTGATCTTTACGACCGAGCTTCGTTGGGTGGAATCTCCGGACAGGCTGGAGGTTAAATGCGTTCGAGCCGATGGAACGATTGAATGGCGAAAATGCCCGACGGACCCGGATCAACCGTAGGTATAGACTCTCACCTCTCCGCGACCTCCAGCACCGCCAGCACCGCCAATAGTCGTCCCGCCACCACCACCACCGCCTGCGCCGCCTGGGACGCCGCCGCCTCCGCCATTTCCACCCGTACCAGCGGTGTTTCCGGCACCGCCGCCACCGCCAGATCCAGAATTGATATTGTTACCAGTTGCGCCAGCGCCACCAGCGCCGGCGCCCGTGCCCGCTGTGCCACCAGTGTTGGAAGTAATCAGCACCCCGCCACCAGCGCCGCCATTAGAGGCAACGTTGCCGGTGGACACGCCGCCACCCGAACCACCCCCAGCGCCACCGTAGGCGGAATTGCCACCGTTATTCCCCGCGCTAGCAGAAGAGTTCACGCCGCTTCCACCGCCGCCGCCCCATTCAGCCAGGGTGCCGCCGACACCCGAACCCGAGGCCGAACCACCACCACCACCGCCACCGCCGGGGCTGGGAGAAGAAGTTCCTAATGATGGAGCGCCGCCTCCGATGCTTCCTGCTTGGCTATTAGAGCCGGCACCCATCGTGCCGCCGCCTGCGCCACCAGAAATATTAGAGCCGGTATTGCAACCGCCGCCGCCCCCGCCGAAAGCATAAAGCTTAGTTCCGAAATTAGATGAGCCGCCGTTCCCTCCGCTACCGCCACCAGATGAGCTGCCGGCCGACCCCGCCGAACCCGCCGTACCGACAGTAACAGCCTCCGTTGCGCTCAAATCTCCGGCGTTGAACCACAACTGATTTCGAGCGCCACCGCCGCCACCGGACCCGCCCGGTCTCGCCGAGGCCGCGGCCCCGCCCGTCCCGCCACCGCCGCCCCCGCCCGCACCCACGACATCAACAAACACTGACACGGCACCGGCTGGCTTCGTCCAAGTTCCATTGGCGGTAAAGATCTGCGTATCGAGCAAAGAAAATGCAGTTCCGCCACCGCCGCCGAAAAATCCGCTCATTGATGCTCTCTATTTGTAAAGCACATGCGCCACGATTTCATTTGCGGCAACCGCCGCCGTGTCGCTGTCGGCAACGCCCGTCGTCATGGCAAGCGCGATGCCGGTCCCGAACGCGGCGCCCATCGCCGCAACATCGAGCGCGACGCCGCCACTGCCTGGGATGAGGATCGTCATAACCGGTGTATCGGTTCCGACTGTTGGCGCGGAAGCCTTGTTGTAGAGCTTAAGATAGCGGGCCGATGTGTTCGTATTGCTCACCAAGAGGTGATAGACCTGCCCCGCGCTCGCCTTGACGCTCGTGGCGTTCGTGGTGGCTGCCGAGATCGTGCGAGAAATCGAAAGGCCGTTGGCCGTCTGTGGATCGAGATTGACGCGGCCCGCGAGATTGGAGCCGGCATTGAGCCCCACAACACCAGTGCTATCTGAGGCGATGGTGACGCGCTGGACTCCCGTGCCGGATGCGCCATTGCCGGCCGAGATTGCGTTACCGCCGATTTGGGAATTATTGACGCTGACGGTAGCCGCGACCGAGACTGGTTGCGTTACCGCAGAACCATCAACCTTGATGGCCCCAGCGGCGCTAACCGTTGCGCGCTGCCCGCGCGTCGTCGCATCCTCGATAACCAACACCTGGGCGCGTTTGGAATCCACGCGCGCCGCCGCGGCATCATTCTCAGTGAGGGCCGTTCCGGCAACCTCATCGAAAATGAACCCCCCCATATCCAGGCGCGTCGTGCCGTCAGTGAAGGCCGCATTATCTGCGGCTTGGCCCTGACCGTCAGTGGCGATCGCCACACGCTGGACACCAGTCCCAGAGGCGCCAGCACCCATCGTCACCGTGACGCCATTCATTTGCGCAACGTTGACAGATTGATTAGCCGTCAGGGCACCGATGACATTGGAGCCAGCGGCGAGGGCTGGCAACCGAGTCACATCAACGTCGATTCCGTTTGTTGTATCGCCCCTGACCCGATCCCAAGTTGTGCCGTTGAAAATCTCGATGGCTGCGGCGACAAGTGGAGTGGTCGGGTTGGCCGTAGCGTCGGCGAGCGCAGCGGCTGTCGGTAGTTCCGTGTCAACCGTGACCGTTCCGGATACCGCAACCGTGCCGTCAACAGTAAGCGTTCCGCCACCATCGTCCACAGACAGCGTGCTGCCGCCATCGGAAACCGGTTGGGTTACGCCAGAGCCGTCAACCACCAAGGCCGTCATAGAGGCGATGCCCTGGACAGTTAGGACATCCGATGAAGCGGTGCCGGCGGTTCCAAGAGCCGGCTGCTTGGCCGCCGTTGAAGCGCCCGAAGGGAGGGGGAGGCTCGCCGCCGAAACGGCCACGGTCTGGTCGGACGGCAGGACGACAGGGAGAGAATTGGCGGAAGTCTGCTGTCCAGAATCGACAAGCGTATCCGACGCACCATCGGCGCCCAGCGAGAGCTTGACCACCTGCTGCTGGACGGTCTGCCCTCCGCGCGTCACCTCATCGGTGTCAATCGTCTGGCGCGTCGATGCTGTGCTGGGAGTTACGGCAACGCCATCGGTCATTGAGTGAATTTCTCCCACTGATGCCCGTTCAGCCTATAGCGCCACTGATAGGGCAAGCGCTGCCACGGCTGGAGCATCGGAGTTGTGCCGTCGATGATGAATGTGCCTTTGTCGGTCTCTAGGCTCAGGGCCATATGCGGCTCGCCGTGATCATTATTGGCTACAACCGGTCTGAGGGCTCCCAGAGGGAAGCCAGCCTCTGCCAGAGCGCGGCGCCTGGCGAAGGTGAATGTGTTGCAGTCGCCGGCCGTCGCGGTCGTATCATCGCGCCAAGGCTGGCCTGATTGATGTTCGTAGGTCTTGAGGGGCAAGCCTGAAACGACGGTCTCGATCTTCTTCCATGATTTCGGGGTCAGGGTGATCGTCGCAGGATCGCCAGCCAGTCGTTTGCTGAAGCCCTTCGGATCGGTTTTAAGCAGATGAGTGATGAACTCCGCCCATTCGCGAGGCGGTTTGGATTCCTGGCCCGCCGGCATCGGGGTGGACGACGGTGCCTGATCCACTACACGACATTCTGCGGTCGCGGCCGGACGCGAAGGGTCGCCCCGCTGTAGGACGCCCGGCGGTCGAAGACTCGGAGCTTGTCCAGGGCCGCCCCGAGCCGGCTTTCATATTCCTGCCAGAGCGAACTGTCGCCGGTCGCCTGTGCGGCCTCGGCCATGGTCGCCCAGAGATAGACATCCGGTGCGTTGGTCAGCAGGAAATTCGTGGTGTTGGCATCCGAGAGCGCGGTGATCTTCTGCCAGTAGTCGATCTCGACCGTATAGTCTTGATCGGGAGACGGCGCGAATTGAACGGTACTGCCGATGATCGCGTAGACCTCGGGCTCGGCGGTTGTCGTCTGCGGGTAGTTGCGGTCGATCAGCTCGGGGCTCACGCATTCGAGCGCTCGCACGGGGTCCGAATTGAGCTGGATGTTCCGGAGTTCCAGGAAGTCCGTCGGGAGGTCCAGGTACGCACTCGACAGAGTTGCGGTCGAGCGCTGCTCCATCGAACGCAGCCGGAGCTCTCGCTGAAACCGCGCCTCCGCAAGATCGATATAGTCGTCAGCCTCGGCCTCCAGATCAGTATCCCCCGAACGTCCAAGACGGCGGGCTACAGATGCCTTGAGGTCCGAATATGACGAGAGGCCCATGTTACTGCGTTAACTCCGTGACATAGAGGATAGAGGTCCCGGCGTTGATCTTGATCGCCGAGACGACTTCGCCGGGGGCGATGCTGAATACCGCCGGAGAATCGCTTGCCATATACATGTCAGAGGTTGTCGCGACCGCCGAGGGGCCGATGGCGATATAGGCTGGGCTTTTGACGACCACGCGAACGGCCCGGATATGATCGCCGACGCCGCTGGCGATGGCCGCAGCGGTGGCCTGCGAGAAAGTCACGCTCTGTGTAGTGCCCTGCCGCCAGTGTCGGGGAGCCGGCCGAGCCATCTCACTATTGGCTCATTTCGGTGACATGCAGATCCCCGCCGGCCGAAGCCTGGACCGCCGAGACTTTCTGGCCCGGCGAGACCGTGAAGTATTCCGGGAGGTTCGCCGGCATGTACATGTCTGAGGTCGTGGCCGTAGGGGCGCTCCCGATCTTCACATAGGCCGCAGCGGTCACGACCACGCGAATGGTCGTGATGTATGTGGACACGCCATTGGTGATCGTGCCTGCCGTAGCGGTGAAGGCGACCTTCTGATGGGTCCCCGGCCGGTAGGTGGTTTTGATGTTCGGACTTCCGGCCATGGACTGGCTCCTTACGCCTTGGGCGAGAGCGAGACGCTGGCGCAGCCGACGGCCGACGTAAGAGTGCCCGTGAAGTCAATGGCCAGCGCGTCACCGGCCGCCAGATCCAGAACGCCCGGGGTCGTAGAGAGCGTCAACGACTGGTTGGTGTCGATCGTGCCGACGAGATTGATGGAGCCCGAATGCAGGGCCGTCCCGGAGGTCAGGGCCGTCCCTGAAGGGACCTTCCTGATTGTCGCGGTCGCGGCACCGCCGGTCCCGGCCACGCTTGTGCGGCCCGTGATGGCCGTCACGCGCTCCGGTCGGGTAGCGATGTAGAAATACTTGTCAACCGAGGTCGCGATCCACTCGACGGCTTCGGTGTGGAGACCCTGGTCGGGGCTGCTGCCGAGAGTAGCCGAGCCGTTGGTGTTCTGCATGATGTTGACAGAAGACATTGGGAAGTCCTTTCAGAGTTTGCCGGGCGCGCAGCGCAAATATCGCCACTCCGGGTCATTGAGGAGCCGACGAACGGCGGGAAGATGATCCTTCTTGAACACGTCAACGCCGTAGCGAACGAACCACTCGATGGCTATTGCGTTCGGTATCGAGGCGACCTTGCGACCCATGCCGTCAATCGAGCGGCCGGGGTCGTTATATTGCGCCTTGTTCTCTTCGATGTTCGCCGTCACGTCGGACTGGTATTGGATCGCGTAGGAGCCACGCTCCGATGAATCCGCAACCAGATGCTCGACCAGACCGCCTTCGGTTTGGAGATAGAGTTTTCGTGCCATGAAAAAGGGCGGCCCCTTTCGAGACCGCCCCCTCTTTCAGTCAGACCTTGCTGGTTACGCAGTCGTCAAATCCGCGACGATCCCCGAACCCTTCTCCTGCCTGCTCTCTAAAGTGTACTCGGTCAGGACCATTGCCTTCTCGGCATCGCCGGTCTTGGCGAGGTCTTCCGTCTTCATCGGACGCAAGGTCGCCAGTGCCCAGAGCGAGGTATCGAGCACATGGCAGTCACGGTCACGCGAGAAGCGCGAGGCCACGACCTTCTGGGTCCCGAAGTCGCCCTCGTAGACATCGATCCCGGCGATCAGCTTGCCCTTGGTGGCATCGATCGTGCGGGTGGCGTTGCCGGCGAAGCTGGAGATGCGGCCCTTGTTGAACGGCCCGACCATGATCATGTCCGGGCTGCCGCCGGCCGTCCAGCAGAGCTGAAGGACGTTCTTCAGCAGATCTTCGGTCAATGCACGGGTACCCGAGGAGTCGGTAGCCGCAGTCGTGGTCGAACCATCGGCGCCCGAAGTCGCATCGCGGTTGTCGTTCGTGGCATACCACGAGCACAACGGACGAAGCTGCGGAGCCGTGGTCGAGTCACCGGTCACGGGGGCGCGGTTTCCGGTCAGCACGACCTCGATATCGCGACGCAGTTCCTTGGACTTCAGCAGGAGCTGGTACGTCATTTCGGACTCACGACCGGCCTTGTCAACGGCCTCCTGGGTGCCGCCGATCACGACTTCCTTGCGGGAAATCTGGGTTCGGTTGGTCAGGCGGACAGTCGGGGTCACGGCCGCGAACGTCACGTCTGCCGACTGGACCTGCGCGTTGTTGGCGGCCGAGGCGAGGGCCTGCGACTGCCACTCATGGAGAGTGGCCGTGGCCTTCACCTTGTCGATAGCCTTCTGAAACGGCGTCTCGACGGAGTCGATGTTGTAGATAATGTTGCTGAGGTCCTCACGGTTGCCGATCGCGGAGAACGTGAGGAAAGTATTGGCGACGATGGTCTCGGTCATTTGAGGCTAACTCCTGAGTGCGGCCATGACTGCGGCGTGCGCGTCCTTGACCTTTCCTGTTTTGAGTGCCTGCTGTTTCAGATTCTTGATCTTCGCGTCGGTCTCGGGCACACCGCTTGAACGCTTGGCGTCCATGACTTTCGGTGCGGCCTCTACCTTTTTCGCCGCCGCTGCCTTCTGATTCGCCAGCAACTGGCGATACATCATGGCGTCGCGGGCGACCGTCAGCATTCGATGGTCGGAGATTCGGCCGATCTCGTCGGGGGTGAGTCCGTGCTCGGCGAGATAGCCCTGCATGTCGCTGATGAACTTCGCCGCTTTCGCGGGGTCAGCGAATTCAGGGATTTTCTCGGCGGCCTTGCGGGCTTCCTCGGCGATCTTGGCTTCTCTCTGAGCCTTCGATTGTTCGCTCTCGGTCTTCCTTGCGGCTTCCTGTTCGGCCTTGAAGCTGTCAACGCGGGTCTTTGCCGCCTGATAGGCAAACCAATCGGTCTGAGCCTTGACAGGATCGGAGTCCGAAAGGGCCTTCCAGTCGGTCTTGTCGCCGCGATTGACGATCAAGGCGTCTTCGGAAGCCTGGGCGATGGCTTCGGCGATCTGTGCCTCGGCCTTGGTGCGAATCTCTTGAACCTGATTGGCAACGGACTGCCGCTCTTGATCGAGCGTGCGTTCCTTCTCTGCCAAGCGGGCGGTTTTGTGTCGATAGTCCAATTCTCGGGAGTGGCCCTTGATCAACTCATCGAGTGTGACCTTGATCTCCTGGCCATCGACCTTGACGGCATAGAGTTTCTGGTTCTCTTCGGGCTGATCTGCGGCGCCCTTGTCTTTGGACGCTGTATCGTCGGAAGCATCTGCCTCCGCAGTCTCGACCTCGCCGTCGCCCTCCCCTTCGCTGGCTTCCGCCGTGGCGTCGGGGGTCGGGTCGGTCTGGTCTTCACCGGCTACCGTGTCGGTGCCGGAATCTCGTGCCTGCGCGCGCTCGGCTTCGAGCCGCGCCATGATGCCGTCTGCGATCTGTCGGGTGCCCGCGCCCTCGGGCGGAACGTAGGGCGTCGGGGCGGTCGGAGCAGTCTGAGCAGCGGCTTCAGTCATTTGGATTCCTTGTGCTTGGCCATCACCAGTTCGTCGGCAAAGCCCTTGAGCTTCGCGCGCAACCGATGAACGGCTGAGATGTCATGCCAGAATTGATCGCGGGCCTCGGGTGTCTTTTCCGCCAGCCAGGCCTTCATGATGTCCGCCTCGATCTGATCGAGAGCTTCCTTGACGGCGGTATCGGCCAGCAGACGTTGGGCGGCGTGGGCGCGGTCGAGGTTCATGCCGGTATCATCCGCGAGCGGCGATAAGCAACCAGATGAGCGCACTGTACGGCCCGCTTGAGCCGGTAAAATGTCCAATCGTCGGGAGCCCAGAGACCTTTCTTGCTCTCCAGATATTCAGCCTCAGACCCGCGCGTCATGTTGCGCGCCGTGATGTCTTTCGCTCTATGAATGTCCCAGGATGTAATCTCTGGGTAATGGCGCTTAATGATGCGCCTCCAGTGTTTCCACATCACTGAGATGACCTCATTGAAGTCGGTCGTGCTGAAGACGATGTAATCGCCATCAGGCCCAGAAACGCGCTCAATCACTGCGGCGCCGGGATGTTCGCGGGGCCGGTCTGGCCCAAGGCGACTTTCGCGGCCTCAAGCGCGCCCTCGGCTTGAAGCTCGCGGTCCTTACGCTCCGCATCGGTCGCGGCCTTCATGCGGTCGATTTCCGCCTGTGCCTGGGCCTTCATGCGCGCGATCTCGATTTCGGCAGCGGCTTTCTGCCGGGCAACCTCGATCTGAGCTTGGGCCTTCATCTGCTCGGCCTGAATCTGCGCGGCCAATTTCTGCTGGTCCAACTGAGCCTGTTGCTGAGCCCGCTGCTGCGAAAGCTGCATGTCAGCCTGCGCGGTCTGCGCCTTGATCTGCAACGCGGCCTGGGCCTGCATCATCGCCGGGTCGGGCTTGGGCTGCTGGGGCGCCTGCTGGGCCTGTGCGGGGTCGGTGAAGTACAACTCGGGCGCTTTCAATCCCGCGTTCTCGACCATCTTCGAGACGGTGTTGAAGAGATTCGGCAGCGTGACGAGCGGGCCGTTGACGCCGCCCTGGAACTGGATGGCCTGGACCTGGATGGCGAGAATCTGTTGCAGATGCATGAGCATCTGGTCTTTGTTGCCCGTCCCGATGCCCACGGTGACGGTGAAATCCATCTGGTCCGACCAACTCGTCGGGTCCATCGGAACCCACTTGTTCCGCAGCCGGATGACCTTGGCCTTTTCCTGGTACTTGCAGACGAGCTCCAGGGTCTTCTTGAACGCGCGCTTCAATCCGGTTTCTGCGAAGATGCGGGCAATCAGCGCCTGACGATCCTGCGAGAAATTGGTGATCGCGTTGACACCCGTCGCGGTCTTGTTGATCGCGTTGGGGTCCAAGCCTTGGGTCAGGCGGCTGACACCCGTCCGCATCTCCTTGGCCTGGTCAATGTATTCCATGACGCCCAGCGAGGCACCGGCCGTGAAGGGAACGGTGATCGGCATGATGTGATTGCCGACCGGCCCCGCCTGGTCCTCAACCCGCACCACCCCGCCGATCTCACGGTCGAGCGCATCCCCGAGGTTCACGCGCTCGGTCACGCCCAGGCCCGGGTTGTTGGTCAGGTACAGGTTGTCGAGCACCTGACGGATCAGCGCGGTCTTGATCTGCTGGATATCCCCGACCTTATCGTCCAGGGACTCGCCAATCAGCTTGTGCGGCGTCGGGAAGGGCGTCCAGGAACAGAAGGGATGGCCGTCCACTTCCTCATCGAAGAGAATTTCAACGCCTGTCGTCGGGCCGGCGACCGTGATCTTCCGCCACTCGGCGATGCCGTCCTCGTCCTCGTCAACGCGGATGTAACACTCCGCGACCCAGACCGACCGCATAGATGGATCGATGTTCGTCTGGTCGCTGTGCGTGACAGCCTGCCCGAATTCCGGTTCGTCGCGCTCCTGCTTCTCGGTATCTAGGTCATCGTCACCGGTCTGGAGGGACCGCGCCTTGGCCTTGGGTACGCCCATCTCGATCAAGTCCGATACGGTCTTCCGGCAGCGATGGAACGCGAATTCCATATCCTCGTCGGAGGTCGCGCGCGGGTCACAGCCGAAATCCTCGGGCGGAATGACCTGTATCTTGACGCAGCCCTCGGATTCGACGCGCTCGATAACGACATCGGCGACTCTCTCGGGCGCGGCCGGAACAGGCGTCGGGAGCACGGCACCCAAGAGGCGGCGGATCATGCCCGGCGCAGGGGGCTCCGGCGGCATTGCGGCGGCAGGCATACTAACGTCAGGGCGCGGCGCAGACGGCTGAGCGGCGGCGAGCGGGCTCAAGGGCGGTGGTTGATCTGTGGGAACCGCTACGGGCTCCGCAGGCTCCGGCGGTTCATCCGGCCCCTCGGCCTCGTCGGGGTCGCGCCAATCGACGGACACAACCCGGTCATCGTCGCCGATGTCCAGGGCGTCGAATTCGGCCTTCGTCAGACCACGATAGGTCTCGCGACGACGGCGCTTCTGCGTATCCCACCAGACCTTGACGACGCCCAGGCGCTGGAGAAGGCCATCCTTCAGCCAGCTATGAATGATGATCGGCCCGTTGTTCTGCGTAGACCAGATCCAGTTGACGTAGTCCGTCGCCTGATCGGCGCCCTGTTCGTCCTCGGGACCGTGCGGCTGAAAGGCCCCGATCTGATCGCCGCCGGCAAATATCTTCATCAACTGTGGGAGCGTCGTATCGATGGACTCCGAGACATCCCGCCAGACGACAGCCGAATGGCCTTCACGCTCCTTGCCGTCGGGCTCGCCCCGATAGCGCTTCAGCGCGTCAATTCGATAGCCACTGAGGGCCGACGACTCACGCCCCAGCGCATCCGTCAACCGCGTCTGGATGATGGATTTGACAGCCTGGGGGGAGAGCATCAGGCGGTTGGTTCACTCTCAGAGTGATGCCGGGAGTGCCATTCATTGGCCTCGCGGACAACCCGAGCCTCTATCTCTTGCTGATTCTCCGCAGACACGAAGTCGATGAGCGCGTTGAGCGCGGCGGAATGATCAATTCCGTGAATCCAGCGCAAAAGGCCATCGGCCTCCGCGTAAAGCCATGGATGGCGCTCCAAGTGGAGTGCCGCCGCGCTCAACGCCAACGCCAGCCGGGGATATTCCGCTGATCGCTCCCGAAGTGCCGCCACAACGCGCTTGCTCCGCCGCCCCTCTTCCCCAGAGCGGATGGCGCGCAAAACGACTCTTATCTCTTCAGCCTCGGCGAACGGTCGCGTATCCAGAAAACGATCAGGCACCAAGCCGACCGGGATATCAACGTCGCTGACCATCGCGCCAGCCAACTGTTCGAGATTATCAGCCAGCGCCGCGTGACGTTCCGCGCGCCGCATCAATCGTCGAATATAGGAGAGGCGGAGTTGCTCGTTCATGCCGCCACCGACTCAGGCTTGCGATTCTTGCTTCCCTTCGGCCGGCCGCCCTTGTTCTTGGGTTTCATATCGTTCGGCTCATCGGTACGAGTGCCGGCTCTGATAGCCCGCTCTTGTAGAACCACAGCGCCCTCAAAGACGCCAATCACCGGGCCGCCGTCAGGCATATCCTCGCCAGCCTTCGTCGCCTCGGAGACCGGCTCGGGCTTCGGCGTCAGCCGCTCGATGTCGGCAGCCGACGCGGGCTCGATGCCCATCACGGCTGCCCGGATTCTCTGCTGGCCGTGCTCGTCAGTCTCGCAGATCGCGCCGGATTCCAACAGGCGCCGGCCGTGAGCCTGCCTCGCAAGCACGGCAGCCGAATCGCCGTCCGGAGCGTCAACCAACACATCCTCGCTCTGTGGGAAGATGTTGCCGTTGATGGTTCGGAAAAAGGCGATCGTGACTTTCTGTAGCATCTAGACAACCCATCCTTTGTCGCGCTTCGGCAAATCCTTGGGCTTCCCGGACGTCGGGTTCAGCGCCACCGCGAGGTAGCGGAACGCATCGGCGCCATGGGAGGCCCAATTGTGAAGCGGGTTCTTGCTGTATTCGTTCGTTTCCGGATCGACGTCGTAGCTGTAATGGCGAAGGGCGTTCAGGCCATCCGCGCATTTATCGGCGTCGAACCAACACTTGCCGAACACCGTTCGCGCGGCGTTGATCCCATCCGCGACGTGAATCTTCGGCACGATCTTGGGCTTTCGACCGGCCGCCCGCATCTGTTGGGTAATCGTCAGTTCGGACGCCAGCAGTTCGTTATCGGCATCGTGAGGCAGCCAGTCGTCGCCGTAGTGATAGGGCCGCTCGCCGAGCTTCTTGAGGTAGTGCGCGAGCACAAAGCCCTGGTTTTCGTAGTAATCGATGATCCGGAATTCGAACCCGACTACCTGAGCGAACCAGATAGCCGTCATATCCGCTCGGCCGAGGTCCCAGAATGTATGAACGGGCTTCGACGCATCGTAGGGGACGCTGGTGATCCGCTTCCCCTCAAGCGCGGCCTTCAACTCATTGGCGTAAATCGCGCCCTTAATAGTCTGGCGGGTGTTGCCTTCCCAGACCACCTCGTATTCGTCGGCGTCGCGCTCCCTGAGGTCTTCCCGCTCCTGTTTCAGGACTTCGGGAAACCATGGATTGTCGCGCCAGCCGACCCTGACGACCTTGGCGCCAGTCGGTGGCTTCATGACGAACCGCTTATAGGTTTCGTCGGTGTCCATATCCGGGTTGAACGAGATCCAGATTTCCGAGCCGTCCTTGCGGATGGTCGGGATCAGCGTCTCCCACGAAGCCTTGGAAACTGCCTCGGCCTCTTCAACCCAGCAGATGTCCGCACCCTCCAGGGACTTGATGTTCTGGACGTTATGCTTGAGACCATGGAACGAGAACAGCGTTCCGTTCTTGCCCTCGATATAGGTTTCTTTGACCGAGTAGTAGTCATTGAGGCCCAGCGCGTCGATCTGATTGCGAAGCAGATGATGCACGGAGTCCGCGATAGACTTTTGGAACTCACGGGCGCAGACGATGCGCTTGGCCTGACCGGCGCCGATAATCACAAGCGCCCTGGCAAAACTCCAGCTCTTAGCCCCGCCTCGGCCACCATAGGCGACCTTGTACCGAGACGGCTCAAAGAGGAATTGCAGCTTATCTGGAAATTCAGCCCTTTGACGCGCCGACAAAGACGACCTCGATGCCGGTCACTTGGACGGGGCCACCATCCGGGCCGGTGTGCTCGACGGCTGCGAGCTTGGGGTGCATGTAGGGGGCGGCGGCCTTCGCCATATCATCGCGACGGTCGGGCTCGGCAGAGGCGTCGCGCATGACATTCAGCATATAGGAAAGCGGGGTCTCGCCATCGGCTGCGGCGGCCTCGCGAGCAGCCAAGCTGACGCGGTTAATGGCACCCTTCGGCCGGCCTGATCCTGGTCTCTTGCCGCCGCGCGCCATGTTTGATTTCTTTGATTTCTAACCGATCGCCCCGCGCATCCGAGCCTTGGCGGTGTTGACCGCCCTCTCGATGCGCGTGGAGCGCTTGTGCTTGTCGGCCGCCACGAATTCCTTGCCCACGGAAAGGGGAACGCCGACCTCGCGGGCGAACTTCGGATCGTTGGCTACGACTTCCATGAAATCATGCTGGCGTTTGGATTTGCTCGGCATGTCAGCAGCCCTTCCGGCCGGAGCCCTTGCGCTTCGTGGTTTTCTTCATGGGATGTCCCTCGCATTCAATGCATCGAAGATTGCGCGCGCATGATTGCCGGTGGCGCCGCAATAGCCGCCATAAGCGTGGGGAACATTGATGTCCCAGGTCTTGATGGCGTTCCAGATTGCGTTAAAGCGTGAGTTTCCCAGCATCTCTGGCGTGGGGTCCGGCCATTTCCCGCCCTGCGGCTCGACGCCGCAATCACAAGCTCCAGCCGGATATGCAGGCGCGTTATGAATGGCACAGTCGGAAGCATGACAGACGGTCATAGTTTTCCCTTTGGTTGGAGCGGAGCGCGGGAATCGAACCCGCGTAGCCAGCTTGGAAGGCTGGTGCCAGGCCTCTAGGCGAGCCCCGCAGAAAGTAACAAAATTACGCGAATTTCCTCTTGCATCCCGCCACGTCATGTCCCATATTAATGACATAGACAGCAGGGCTGGATCGACCGGCCGCCCGCGCCTCGGGGATCAGGGGCTGGAGAGACGAAAATGAAAATCATCCGTTATCCCGAACACGGCGTCTGTAACGATAGCTGGACCTTTGGCATCGCCAGCAGCCGCTATCATGAGTTTGTGCCCGGCACGCCTTATGAGAGGTGGGGTTTTGCCCTTCTATTTTACCGATCGGAGCGTCGCCTCAGTTTGTCTATTTGGGCGGCTTCGTGGAGGGGTATCGGCGGCATGAGCCATAGCTTTCGTATCTTCGGTCCGCGCAAGCTGTCTTGGGAGCGTTGAGCCATGACCAACCACCCCAATCGCAGCAATCTTTCCTATCCAACGGAAGCCCCCGTTTTTGCCGATGCCGGGCTCATGGCGGATATCATCGGCCGAGCGCGCACCGCCGGCGAAGCGATGGCACACTACACACGCTATTACGCAGGCACCGGCGCGATCGCCACAAGAGCGCTCAAGGCCTGCCCCGATCGCGGCAAGGCAGGCCCAGTCGATGGCTGGGTGCCCGAGTTCTCGACCGACTGACAACCCCGACTCCTGACCCAGGTAGGGCCAGCGGCGAGGGCCGACAGAGAGGATACATGACTCCGACCGATCTCATCCGCATCGGCGAAGCCCTGTTCGGCACCCGCTGGCGCACCGCGCTGGCCAATGCCATCGGCATGTCCAGGCGCCACCTGCATCGCCTGGAAGCCGGAGAGTGGCCAGTCACCAATGACGTGGCGGCCAAAATCCGCGGCCTCGCCAAAGCTCGGATTTCGGGCATCCGCTCGGCGCTCAAACCCGGAGGCGGGCGGGTTATCGAGTAGGCCATGATTGCGGCGGGCCGGGCTTGATTCCGGCTTGTGGGGCTTTGCCGACAATTATTCGGATTTCATCACTGCCGTATCATGGCGCCTGTCTTCGGCAGATCGTCGGGTTGGACCTCTAAGCCTTGTCCGGTAATCCGGTCACCCGCGCCAACAGGCTTGCCCTCACTGTCCCTTGCTCCGGATTGCTCCGGACCTCGCTAGGCTGCGTTTCCTTCAACGCCGCCGCCGCAAAGACTGACCCGGGCCGGATGCTGTCGCAGAGCCGGTTCCCGGGTGCACGCACGACCTATGTCCGCGAGGGATTTGCCGAAGCAGTGATCTAAGTCTCGTGGCTCACAAATTGTCTGCGGGGGACCGATTTCTCGGCACAATAACCGCAGCTCATAGATTGGGGCCGCCACGAGAACGCGACGGCGCTGTATAGTAACGGCTGGCGATCAACCCAGCCGGCCTGTTGTCAGGTCTTAGAGCCCGATCACCGCTGGCGTTGCGATCGCCTACCAACGGGAGAGCGGGGACAATATGCGACCCCACAGCGCCTACATCAGTAACCCGAGTGGAACTCGGGGCTTCGACGCAAGCAGGGCCGCAAGTGGTGATTTCCTCTGAGCCGTTTTTACGGCCTAAGTCATTGCGCTGAACGAGGTTTCTGGTGATTTCCTTTGGCCACATTCAGGCCGTGGGTATCAACCATCCGCCGCCCGGTCGCCCATCTCCGGGATCTCTTCGCCTTTCGGCTACTGTGCCATTGCTGGCGCGTGGGGAGGCCGTTCCCACCTCGGCGGTAATTAGCGGGGTCGGACGTATCCGGAGCCCCTGAGCCGGACTGGATACCGGCGCGACCCCAATTCTGGGGCCGAAACTCTATGCGATTCGTTGTTCTGGCCGATCATTTGGCCGATCTTGTGGCCGATGTTCGATGCCGCGAAACTCGAACGTGCTGCGCTTCATCTCGTAGGCCCAGCCGTGCCATGTGTGGATCGACCATTCGGAGCCGGCCAGCCATTTCCTGAGATCCGATATCGCCCACTGGATAACCGCGGTCACGCTCAGAGGCGTCCGGCAGTTTCCGTAAACCTCGCCGATAAATTGGTCGTGGGGTATCGGGCGGTCTAGGTGCGCCAGGAGTGCCGTGAATACTCGGAACCGGATGGTGTGCGGGGTGATCGGATCGAGACCAGCGCGCGTAATGGAGCCGGTTTTCAAGCACAGCCGCACCGGAGCGTCCATCGTCTTGGCGCCCCTCGCTCGCGGGAATGGTAGAATCTCATTTGGCATTAGATGGCCCAAATGTTAACGCCCCCTGAGTGATATCACGCGGCCTTGCGGGTTTTCCCAAACAGCGACATCGCCAAGGCCGTGAGCCCCTGGATGGCCGCCTGCCGCTCCCTCTCCGCTCCCGCTCGCCGAGAGGGATTCTGCGAGGCCCCCTGAAGCCATGCTGGCATACGGCGATAGATGACCAGGTTGTCGGTTGCGTCTTTGACGCGCCTCCCGAGGCTCAGGAGCGCTATCGCGCAGGCCCGGTATTTCCGCTCGACCTCGGCCTCGGCATCCTCTGAGGGCTCTCCCTGCCCCTCTGGCTCTAGCCCGGCGTCCCGATACCGCCCCGTGAACTTCGCGTAGAGGGTGGCATAGTCGAGCCCCGCCGAATGTTGATCGAGGGAGATCAGGCCGCGGGTTTTCAGGATATCCAGGGGAGTTGATGTCATGACGGGGTCCGGTGGTTGATTGGCGGTTCCGGGGCCGGCGAGGAGCGCGCGGCGCAACTGCTGCTCGGGCGTTCCCCGGTCGGGGCCGGTGCGCTCGATGCGCGGTCTCCCGCCCTTGTTGAGTCTCGCGCGCTTTCGGGCCATCTGGTGTTCCTCGATTTGATGGAGAATCATAATCAATCTTCCGGCCACGCCATGCGGCGCATCTTCTCAAGCATCCCCTGAGATTCCCGGTCTCTCTCGCGCTGCTTGGCGAGTTTGAAAGCATGGGAGGTCGAGCTAAGCGCCGCAATGTCTGGATCAAACCAGCCGATGCGATAGAACGCCCGCTCCGCCGTCTCTTTCTGTCGGTCATAGAAACCATGCTGTATAGCTCGCAGGGCCGTGCCGGCGATGCCGCCGGATGCGGACCCCGCTTGTTGTATCGGTCCACCAAACGCCCCCATGCCTGGGACGATATGACCGCCGCCACTTGCGTGCATGGTGGCCGCTCGCGCTACATCCGCCCCAATGACGGGTGCCAAGGCCGCACCAACGGCCGCGCGCTTGAGGAACAGGCGCCGAGCTGTCGAGATCGCTGTCATGATTCCCCCGCCGCTCTTCCCATCTGTTCCAACGCATGAGCGATATCGTCTCGGCATCGGCGCATATCGGCCTCGCTGGCGGCCGATGGAGAGGATGGGACGTGGAGCCGCGCGATCTTCGCTGCTTGCATCCAGATGTCGCGTTCGGGGCGCCAACCAACCTCACAGAGGGTTCCTGTGGCCTCTGCAGCACTCCACTCGCGCAACGCGTACGCCATACGGATTAACGTGGGTTCGTCCGTCATTTCAACCTGCTCTCTTGCGGATCTCATCCATGTAGGCGGCGATATCATTGGCAAGCTGCCCGACAGTTACGATCGGGACCGGGAAACTGACCGGCCGTATCCCGCTGGCTTTGCGGCCAGCACAGAACGTCGCGAAGTCCGGGAGCGGTGGATCAGGTTCGGGGGCGCCAGCGCCCCGTTCCATTTGAAATATCCGCCCCCCTCAATGTGCCGACCTCGGCCAGGGCGTCGATCAATCTGCTCTGGAGGTCCAGCAAGTAAATCCGGAGTGGATCATCGGCGGCCAAGCCCTTGAATTTCACAAAATCGACCATCACGCCTTCTCCTCTACCGCCGTCACCCGATATCCCCTCGCCTCAAGCCTCCGGATCATCTCGGCGGCCTTGGACTCGTAATGTTCGCGCACACCGCTGAGCAGAAATGCTATTCGCGAGCCAGCCAGCTTCCCGTCAATGCTCGCCCAGGCCTCGGCTAGGGCTTCGATGGGGGTCATCATGTCGATCTCCTCAATTCCGCCACATGCTCCTCGATCTTCCTCGTCAGCCGCCGTACCCGTCCCCTCGCCCGCCAGGCCCGCATGTATTCAGAACGACAGGGAGGGCAGTAGGGGTCGATACGATCGGGCGGAAGAGCGGAACCGCAGGGGCAAGCTTTTACGCGTTTCACAGAAACACTCATGCCGCGCCCTCCATCATCTGGCCGCCGCCGAACGAATTCTCCGTGTTGTCAATGATGATGTAGCGGTTGCGCTCAGGATCCCAGATGGCGTCAAGGTCCCCCGGCTGCCCGATTTCGTCGTGATATTTCGATTTAGCGATTCGGATCAGCGTCTTGAAGTCCTTCGGGTTATCTCCAGTCCGATGAATGATGATCCCGATATCGGCCTTGTTAGCCCAATTTGCCGAGTCAGAAATATCGTAAAGCGTCGGCACGCCATAGTTGCCGTCATCGCGCTTTTTCATTTTCGCTGGGTGAGCGGCCACGATCACATGCACCTGATATTTCTTCGCCAGCTTGCGGAATTGCTTGATCGCGAAGCCCGTATATTCCGTCAGAGTCATGTCGGCCGGGCGCACATGGTCGATCTCGTTCCATGGGTCAATAACAACGATCTTCGCCCCGTGCTGGACTATGGCCGCAGCGGCGCGCTCCAGAATCCACACAAGATCAACGTCGTCATCTTCATCAGGAACGATGAAGCTGAAAAACCGATCGATCCAATCGTCGGCTTTCGCCCTCTCTTGTTCCGTTTGATGGATCACCCGCTTGCTGTTGAAAAATGTCCGGAGCGCCCGGCGATGATCCGTTTGTGGCCGTTGTTCAAAGCTCGCGAAAACCGTTGACCAGCCGTGGCCTATCGCCATCCGGCCGCATACCTCATTGATGAAACTGGATTTTCCGTGGCCTGGAATTCCCGAAATGACACAGAAATCCGCGGGCCTCATCCGGTAGTGTTCCCATAGATTAACCATCCCGATGTCGAGCGTCGGGACCGGAGCGATCGGCGGCAATTCGGACATCCGATAGACGCCGGCAACCTTGCACCACTGCGCTTGCTGTAGCGTCCGCTGGACACCCTCAATGCCGTAGGCTTGCAGAACCTCATTCAGATCCTTCAGCCGATCGGTCGAGCCCTTGGCTTTCAGCGGGTAACGGACCCACTTGCAGCGGTGCTTGCCGAGCCGGATTGACAGGTCATGGAGGAGATTCGCGCCAGGCCCGTCACCGTCAACGGCGAGGATGATATCCCGGCAATCCCGGAGCAGCGCTTCCGCCTCATCGAGGTAGGTGTATTTCCGGCTTTCGCCTTCGATCTTTTGAGCCGGAGCACCGTCGGGAACCGAGACGGTTTTCGGATAACCCGCCATGATGGCCGCCAGGGCGTCAAATTCGCCCTCTGTGATGACGAGCGGGCTGTTGGCAAGGGTTTCATCCCGAAGGCAATCGACGTTCCAGAAGACCTTCCTGGCGCCCTCATCCTGTGTGAAGCCCTTGGCCTCGCCGATCAGCCGGTACTTGGTGTTGACCCGGATTCCGTTCTCGAAATACGGGATCGCGATGCAGTCACCATTGAGCCGATTGGATGCGCCGACGCCATGCTTCGCCAGCAACTCGACGTCGAGCGCCCTTGCTTCGAGGATTTCGATCAACCGCGGCGTAAGTGGTTTGATCGCCGCCGTCGGCCCCTTTCCAGCCACAATTGAAGCAATGGAATTTAATGGCGTCGGGCCCGATCCAGACCGAGAGGCATGGATCGCGCTTGTTCCGCCGCTTGTGGGAGCATTGGGGGCAGAGAGTTTTGCGGTTTCCATTGCTGACATTCCGAAGCTCGATCCCGTGTTTGCGAAGCAGTTCAGGGGCGCTCATTTCAGCCCCCTACGCCGATGGGGGTGATTCGGGGTGGCGGCTGGCCCTTGGGCTTCGCTCTGGCTCTCAGAGAACCCTCAAGCCAAGCGATCGGGTCCACCGGATCTCGCCGCTGCGCCTCAACCAAGGCGGCCATAACCTCGGTATCGCCGTGGTCCCGACACCACTTGCCGAATTGCGCGCGGAGTTTGTCCGGGGCCTTGCCGGTCTTGGCGGAGAGCCATGGCAAGCCGTGCTTGAAGATCGCAGCCTTGAGGCTTGGGGGATCAGACGGTTCCGGAGTTGGTATTTCCAAATCATCCGACGCGTCCGCGTCCGACGTAGTCGGAATATCTATTCCCTTCAATTCAGTTCTATTCAGTTCAGGGCGGAGGGCCGCCGGAGAATTCCGGAATATTTCCGGAAGCTTCCCGATTTCATGCCAAGTAATTGAAATCTTTTTTATTTTGCTGTCCCTGGCATGGCTGACCTTTTGGTGATCAGCGAACTTGATAATATGCCCATATTGGCGACCATCGGCCCCTTCACCGATGCCGATATAGCGAATATCGTGAAGCCTCCGGAGGATTTCCGGAACGCTCACTGAAAGTTCGCGAAGTGGAAATACAGCGGCCTTGATCAGGCCAGGATGGGCATTGAAATACCCCTCATCATCCGCATAACAGAGCAAACCGGCCGCCAGCATATGGCATTCGATCGGAAGCCCAGATAGAGCTTCATTGACGAAGAATTCCGGTTTGATTGTTCTGATGCGCGCCATTGAAGCCCCTAAATCTGGCGGTCAGGCTGTGTGCCGGCCGTCATCGTAAATTCCGAACGTGATTTCCTTGATCGCCCTCGCCGCGTCCTCGAGCCCGTTGCCAAAGAACGTCCATTTGTCGGTGCAATGGTCGTCGGCATATTTGCAGCGCTCGAGGTTGATCTCTCCGGAGGCGCCGGGCGTCCGGTAGCTGATGCCCATCCGGTCGCATTTTCGGCACCGCGAGAGCATCGCCTGACACTTCGGCGGCTCGCCGACCTCGCAAAGACCGGGCTCTACCAGCCAACCCCGGAATTCCCAAGGCTGCCCGACAACGATCAGGCAACGGCAGCCAGAGAGCGCTTGGAGCAAGCCCGCTTTTCGCAGCTCTTCAGCAGTCGGATCGGTTGGCTTGACCTCTATGAAGAGATTCCAGTCCGAAACAAAGAAATCGGGGAGGTAACGAATTCCGCCGAGATCGTAGCCCTCGACCTCATATTCAGCGGGGATGTGGGCGATCTCAAAGAGGGCCGCCCAACGGGCCTCAGTGCGGCTCCTAAAGACGGTCCCATTCCACAGCGTGGGGATCGGCGCGAGCGACAGGACGCGCGCAATGGGGCCCCGCGCTACCTCGCTGATATGGCGTGGCGCATCGGTGGACTGGGCGGGGGATGGTATGCGGTTTGTCGTTTTCATCCGATCACTTTTAAGGATCGCGCGAGTCGCTTTCACGCCCCATTTGCGGTCTAACTTCCGGAATTTTGGTGGATCGCGGTGATATCGCGGATGAGATCCATGTCTCTACTCTGCTGCGGCTGGTGGGGTGATGCTGGCGGTGACGTCCAGTTTCATCTGTTCGGGCTTTGGCGCTGGCTCGCGGAACATATCGCCCTGTCGATAGGCTTCCTCAATCCGCCGGCAGGACAAATCGAACCAACGCAGGTCGGATTCAATGCCGATAAAGCGCCTGCCTAATCGCGCGCACGCAACTCCTGTTGTGCCGCTGCCGCAGAACGGGTCCAGGATCATTTCTCCGGGATTGCTATAAAGACTCACAATCTCACGCATCAGCGGCAGCGGCTTCTCTGTCGGATGCTCGCCCTGCCTATCGGTATTGACCGGGTGCGTGAATACCCCGCGACGACCGCCCCCATTCCACCGGCGGTAGCCCTTACCACACCATGCTGTGATGGCACATTCAAACCCGCGCGCTGCGCCCTGCCCGTTGAATCTTGGCGAGGCGTCTGGCTTCACCCATGCGAGACATGTGTCGTACTTCGCCCCCACCGCTTGCATATCATCGCGCCAAGCCCGCACTCCCTCGGCGAGACAGAACACAATGGCCCATCCCTGAGATATCGTGACAATCGCAGCGGCAACATTGGAACGGCTGGCGTTAATGCCGACGAAACCAAGATCCTGAATCATCCTCTGTCCGTCGTTACGTCGGATGCGACCCACGGCTTGATGCAGTTCGTCTTCATAGGGCGGATCGGTGATTACGTGATCAACGCCATCAAGACCCAGAATAATGTCCAAGCAATCGCCGTAATGCAGCTCGCAAGCCCCTATTCGCTCAATGCGATGGCTGTTCATCGGCCACCCCGTTGACGCACTTCCTCGATTGCCCGCGCCGCCCATTGGGCTTTGTCAGGCCGAGCCGATACAGCCGGCCGCCGATCTGGGCGATATTGACGCCCAACTCCGCAGCCATCTCGCGGCGCTTCTTTTGCGCTGCGGCCATTGCGCGCAATCGCTCATCCGCTGCATCGTCCCATTTGAAAAATCCGGCGTGGGTCATGACGTCACGCGGCCTTCTTGCCGGGCTTCTTTGTGAGATACCCCGATAGGTTGAGCGGCCTCGGGACGATCCCAAGAAGTTCCTCGTTGCGATATTTCTCATATGCATGAAGCGCCCGGGCGCAGAGATCGGTCATCGCGCTCCCGCCGTGTCGGTCCTTCCGCTGCAAGATCAGTTCATTCAGCGCCTGCACGGCATCCATTTGACCATTCGCCTTGGTCCCGGCATCTGCGAAGACTGCGCGCCAAAACGCAACACACTCGTCGCCGTGCTTGCGGTATGACAACAGAAACGCCGCGATGATCCCGGAGGTTGCCGCCGACTTGCTCAATTCCATGTCGTCAAGCGCAAGGATTTCCTCGGCAAATTCATTGACCATCTGATAAGTATCTTTGGGCGCAGATTCCTTGCTCCACCCCTTCAAGGCCACCCATGCGATTCGCAGTGCAGAGCCAATGCGGCCAGACTTGAGGAGTCCGGATTTCGGCTGGAATCCAATTTCATTGAACCCGCCAGAAATCTTGTCGGTGGCCGTTTCAAGCGCGTCCTTGCTGTCATAGTGGCCGTAGAGCGCCTTGGCTTCCTCAAGCGAGGATACCGGGATGATCGCGACCTCGACGTAAGGCGGGCGCTTTGCTATCCGGCGCCCCCATACCAATGCGCGCGTGTGGCCGTCCAACTTGATAAGACTCTTGTCCGGGAGTTGGGCCGCCGATACATGCACGTGCGTCGGCGAGAGCACCAGAAGGTGTTTTGCCTTGGCCGCATGTCGTTCGGTGTCGCGTTGCCGGGGATTGTCGGGCACCTTGATCCATTCATCGCAGGTCATTCGAATGCTGGACATGTATCCTCCTGGCTAGAAATATCGGCGACAGTTGGACCTGTCGCGACCCGAAATATCGAGCATCGCCGCCAGAGCCGGCGGTGCCCTTGATCGCGAAGGTTCCCACCCGCGCGATCTGCGGTGTAGCAGCACTCCAGCGGCCGTCCTGGAGGTCTCTGGACCGCATTGAATTTCACAGCAGTGCCGCCTTCCTCAAATTGGAGATCGGGTCGTCATAGCCGAAAGACCTGACGGCCTCGGATCGTAGTAAGAGGCGCAAGCGACGAATGAAGCGGATCACGCTGCTTTCCTCTTCACCGCCAACTCGCGCCGCAGCAGATCGCGAACGACGTTTAGCTTGTGCTTCGCTGCCTTGGCGCGGTTGCCGTGGTGGGCCAGACGGTATTGCCGTTGTGCGGCTTCGATGGCGCGTTCGTCGGCTAGGTCGATCAGGGGCGCGGGGTTCATTTGCGGATGATCTCCACCTTGAAGCCGTACTGCGCCTCGTAATGCGCGATTTTTTGCCGGCTGAGTGCGGTCATTTTTCCTTTTACATCTTCTACGCGGCCTGTCTTTGCGATGCGGTCCCAATAGGTGAAATCAGCCTCATAAACGGCGATGCGCTTGCCGTTGACGGCGAGGTCGAAACGCGGATGAACGACAAGGCCATCGATCTCCCCGCCCCGCTCCCGCAGCTTTAGCTCGCAGTAGCGCTTTTCCTCGACGAGGGAATCGAAGCCATAGCCATCTCGGCGCACGCGCTTCGCGTTGTACTTATTCCGCTTTGGCTTCGGGGCGAGCCCGAGCTTCGCGGCCTCGTCTTGGGAGAGGATGACGGTCATTCCGCAGCCACCTTCATTTCTGCCGCGCTCAACAGCGGCTCGACGCGGACCTTCGGAGGTGGCGCTTCTGTCGGTGGGTCAGCCCTCACGAATCCCTGTGACATCGTGCGCTTGGCGCGAGCGGCCGCGTCGGCGGCATACCAGAATGCCGCCTCCCACGATGGCTCGGCGCCGAACATCGCGACGTGCGTCCGCCAGATCTCGTCTTTGAGCGCTTGTGCGAGCGGATCGATCATCCGACACCTATCAGATTCTCAAGAAACGCCACCATGTGCCCGCGCCAGATCCGATGTCCGGCCACGCGGTAGTGGTGGGTATCGTATTTGTGGACTCGTACCCCGAGCTTGCGGAGGAGATGGGCGGCGGTGTAGGAGGTCATGCGCATCTCGGGACGTGCGTTTCGATCGATGGTGGCTTGCCGAAGTCGCTGCATCGGATGTTCCGAAACAATGGCGTGTTGATCGGGCCGGCTGCGGCGATCCATGCCGCTTGATATTCGTCGTACTTCATGCGCTCGGGCGCGAATTGGATATCGACAACCCGCTCCTGTTCGGTGCCGAGCCAACGGTTGAGTGTGACGGCCGTGGTGTGGAGCTCGGCCGCGATTTCCGATCGGCTCTTGCCGGCCGCCACCAGCTCTACAGCCCGGGCCTTCGTCGCCAGACCGTCCCGCCGGGATCTCGGGTTGAGCGAGCGCGGACGGAGTCCCATGATACGGGCGCGCTTGCGGATGGCGTCGGTGCTGACGCCGAAGCGGAATGCCAGCCCCTTGAGGGTCAGAGCGGAGAGCCAGAGGCGTTGCAGTTCCTCGCTCTTGTCGGGGGTCCATTTCATGCGACACCGCCGCGCATATCGGCCCTCACGCCAAGTCTAATCGGCCGTGGTTCTTCGTTGGTGCCGCCATCCAGTTCGGCCGCGAGCTTCCGCAAGACTTCAGCGATGTTATCGCCGCCCTTCGTCGAACCCGCGTGCCTCAGCATCTGCTTATATTCGGCATAATCGACCTCTATGGTCGTCCTGCGCGTTTTACATTTCATGCAATATCGACGGCGTCGAGTTCCCCAGGCGCTCCGGCGGGTGTCCTTTACGACCGTGTTGCGGCCACAATGTTGGCAAAGCGGTGGCATGTGTTCCGTCATTCTTCTATCCCCGTTAGGAGCGCGATATGCCGGCGCTCCTGTTCGGCCTGCTTCGCCTGTTCGGCTTGGCGTTCGGCGAAGCGCTTGCGCATGGTCTCTCCGATGGGGCCATAGACTTCGGCCCAGAATCCGAAATCCCCGCGATCCGCAAAGAACGCCATAAGCTCGCCCATCATGTAGCTAGACGGGTCGTTCTCTTCGTTCGCCCAATTGCGGACGGTATCGACCGTTACGCCGAGTGCGCCGGCGATGACCTTGGGCGGCATCCCCATGGCTATCCGCCTGCGCAATGCGCTCCCGAGCCGTTCGCGGTGCCTCACCGAGCCGAAAGTATTCCTGTCTGACAGGCTATTCATTGCCGTTCCCTCTGCGTCATTGTTGCCAACGACGCGGGGACGGACTGACTTAGCGGTCGGGAGTTTTCGCAATAGGCCGGGGCGCGATTGCAGTCGCGGGACCGGCAGAATGGCAAGAGCGCTCGCGGTCATGCGGCGCTCCCGAGATGAGGGAAACGAGAATGAGCCGCACGCTTGACGACGTGCTTTCGGTGACGGGGGCGGGCCAGGATGATGCCGGCCGGGTCGTGCTGAACGTGCTGATGCGCGACGGCGGACAGGAGTTGCTGCGCGTCACCGATCAGGCGGCGACGGAAATGCTCTACGCGATTCCCATGGCCGTGCTGGGGCGGAAGATACGGGGATCGGCATGACGAAGAAAGCGCGGCCAGGAAGATCGGATGATCTCCCCAGCCGCACAGTTTCACCGTCTCGGGCACAGGGAGGCGAACCCGATCCGGCTCGATAAGGCAGGCGCGGCCGATGACTGGAGGATCACCGGCCGCGCCACAGCGCGCGTCGTTACAGGGGAGGAACGTGCGCGCCGGAATCATTGCGTGATTCCGTACAGGACAACGCCGGCAAGGCTCAGTGCGCCCATGCACATGCCGACAACGAACCAGAGGAATCGGCCATACATGGTCATCCCAGCGCTCCCGAGGCCGACAGCAGGCTCACCAGTGCAGCGCGTTCATTGAGTTTCAGCCGCGCTACCGATGATTCCTTGCCGTGGTCGATGGAAAGAACGGTCTCGCCGGCCGCGTTATTCGAGCGGGTGACAGTGATGACAGTCCCGTTGTCGAGTTTGATGGAGGCGGTAAGGTCGCTCATGCAACACCACCTC
>Ga0255338_1001061_pt1 | contig 60364 bp, 51 predicted proteins | sample MeOH1_35cm_T4_19_FD_203715 | JGI IMG/M metagenome (GOLD analysis project Ga0255338, IMG submission 203715) | Sandy soil microbial communities from University of British Columbia, Vancouver, Canada - MeOH1_35cm_T4_195 | ecosystem: Engineered > Artificial ecosystem > Sand microcosm > Unclassified ... | reverse complement strand
TCCCGAACAGGACAGTGAAACGCCTCTGCGCCGATGATAGTGCGGATTCCCGTGTGAAAGTAGGACATCGTCAGGCTCTTACAGCCCTCAAAAGCCCCTGCGCGAAAGCGTAGGGGCTTTTGTTATTCTTGCGCTGGCCCCGCGCCGAATTCACCCGGCGGGCAGCAGTGCGGCGCAATTGCCGCGCCCGGCGTCGCGCACCGGCAGTTTTGCGCAGATGGCAGCCAGTTGCCGGCGCACCTGCCCGACCGCACGCCGCCGTGCCGGGTCGTCGCCCTGCCAGTCCGTCAGTCGTGACGACACCCGCAGCAGGGCGCGCTGGTTGCGCTCATAGAACGTCTCGGCGCGCGGCTGCAGTTCGCCCACCAGTGCCCGCGCGGTGCGCTCGATCCGGGGCACATCCTGCGGGCTCAGCTCGATAACGCTGGCCAGATAGGTGGCCCCCCATTGCAGTCGCGTCGCCGGCCCCTCCGAACTGCGCCACGCCTGCTCATACCAGCGCAGGGCGTCCGCCGTGTCGTTGCGTTGCCTGGCATTTCGCGCCAGGCCGAGCATGTGGTAGTAGGGAGCCACCGCCCGCGGCAACTCGGCCTTGAGCAGTTCGTCTGATTCCTCGATCAGGCTGGCCTCGCGCAGCACGTGAGCGGCCGACGGAACGACCGCCTGCCGTTCATACCGGTCGGTGGAAGCGACGACCACCTGAGCCACCTGCGCCAGCACCTGCCGCCGCTGCTGCGCGGTCAGGGTGCCCGATTCCGCCGCCAACCGCCACAGCGAAACCCTGGCGTCCAGCGTGTCCAGCAGTGCGCTGCGGGAGGCAATGCGACCGGAATCGGCGAGCTGCTGCAGCGAAGCGTCCCAGCGCGCGGCCAGTTCGCGCCGGGCGACGCCCGGTGGCGCCAGCCACTTCACCATGTCGGCGGCGAAGGCCGTCAGCAGATCGGCATGCAGCGCCACGCTGCCGGCGTCGCCCAGCACGCGCCCGGTCAGCTGCCGGCCGGCTTCCAGCGTCGCCGGCGCGCCTGCACCCGTTTCGGATCGCAGGGCGAGCGCCTTCAGCGCCAGCCGGTCGCGCATTTCGCCCAACGGCGCCGGTACGCGTGACGCGAGCTGCTCGAGCCGCGCCGCCAAGCCGCCGGCCGGGGCATCCCGGTCCCCGTCGGTCTCCCACGAGTAGAACGCCAGGATCCGCCACTGCTGTGGCTCGAGCGGGTGACCGGCGAGCGCGCGTCGCTCCAGTTCACGCGCTGGCAACTGGGCGTCCAGCGCCGCGCCGAGCGTCAGCAGGTAGCGCTCCGGATCGACCTCGCCGGGCAGGCGGGTGATTTCGGCGCCGTCGGGCTTGAACAGCACCATGGTCGGATAGCCCTGCACGCGAAAGCGCGCTGCGACCTTCTGCGCGCCGGGTCGGTCGCCATCCACGTAGACCGGAACGAACGCGCGCGAGCGTTCGATGAAATCGGGCCGGGAGAACAGGGTGGCCTTCACCTGGTTGCAAGGCGGACACCAGACGGCGCCCCAGTAGAGAAAGACCGGCTTGCCCGATGCGCGCGCGAGCGCGAAGGCCCGGTCGACCTCGCCATCCGACGCGGCGGGCTGCCAGGCGATGCCCGAGGCAGGTGACGCGAGCGGAGTGGCCCCGTGCGCGCCGAGGGCCAGGGCCAGCAGCGCGGCGGGCAGCCAGCGGCCGGCGACAAGCGGACCGCGCAAGACATCAGGCATTGATCAGCTCCTCGCCTACCCGGGCGGCAGCCCCACCCGTGACCAGATCGTCCACCAGCCCGAGAAACCATGCTGCCGGCTGCGCGGTCGCGAAATACCTGCCGTGAATCAGCTGGAAGCAAGTGGTCGCCATCGCCCAGCGCTCCAGCTCGCGGCACGAAATGCGTTGCAGCTCCAGCAGCTTGAATTTCAGCAGTACCTTGGCGGCGTGGGCGGCATGCCGCGCTGGATCCTGGCGAAACGCGTGCAGGCGGCGGCGGGCCGTTTGCAAGGCAATCGCCACGTCGGCGAACAGCCCGCCGTGCCCCGGAATCACCAGTCGCGGCGCCAGTGCTTCGATCAGGTCCAGCGTCGCACCCACCTCCTCGAATGCCTGTTCGCCCTCCAGTTCCTGGAACACGACGCCGAAACCGTTGGCCCACAGGGCGTCGGCCGAAATCAGAATGCGCTCGCCCGGCTCGAACAGCACCACCGAATGCGGGTCGTGCCCCGGCGCGCCGTGCACTTGCCAGCGTCGCCCGCCGAGCGGCACCTCGCTGCCCGGCACCAGCAGCCGGTCCGCCCGGAAGCGCGGGCACTGCTGCCCCGTCGGCTCGTAGCTGAGCGCCACCGGATCCCATTGGCGCACCTGTTCGGCCTGGCCCGGCGGAATCCAGGTCCCGAGCCCCGGGTAGGCAGCCTGCAACGCCGCATTGCCGCCGCAGTGATCGCTGTGCAGATGGGTGTTCAGCAACAGCGCCAGCGGCTGGTCGCCCAGCGCCTGCTGCACCAGCGCGACCGTCTGGGGCGCATGCGTGACATACCCGCTGTCGACCAGTGCGGCCGGGCCGGCGCCGTGCAGGAGGATGTTGTTCGCCGAGAGCCAGCCGCGCTCGAACACGGTGATGCCGGCGGGCAGCGCAGGCTGCGACGCGGGGGGCGCAGGGCGATGCGGCGCGGTCAATGCCTGGCCGTCCTGAGTTCGCACCGCAGGATCTTGTCTGCGTCGGCCTTGCGCCGGTCGTGGCGGAACGGTGCGGGGACGCCCGCGAGATGGCTCTGGAACCAGATCTGTTGCATGCAGCCTCTTCTCCTTGCCGCGATTGTCGAAGGCCGGGCGGCGCCGCGCCAGCGGGCTTGTCCCAGGAAAGACATGGCCACTGGCGCGGCAGCCGGCAGCATGCCATAGTGGCCCGGTATGCAACGCCTGACGGCGCAAGGCTCGAGCGTCGCGCGATTCCAGCGAAAACTGGTCCTGGTCCTGGTGCTGGCGGTGCCGGCGCTCGGCTGGCTGGCGTGGCAGTGGCGGGCTTCGCCGCTGGTTGCGGCCGCTCCACTGCTGGTCGTGTGGGCGGCGCTGGCGCTGGTGCTCGCGGCCGAGTTTGTCGCGCTGGCGGTTGCGGGCCGCGGCGATCCCGCGCCGCGGCCCACCGCGCTGCAACTGGGCATCGCCTGGTGGCGCTCCATCCGGTTGAACGCGATCGTGTTCGGCTGGTGGCAGCCGTTCCGTTGGCGTGCCGTCCCCGACCAGCTGCCGCGGCCCGGCGCGCCGGTGCGGCGCGGCGTCGTGCTGGTGCACGGCTTCGTCTGCAACCGCGGCTTCTGGATGCCCTGGCTGAAGCTGCTGCGACGGCGCGGTGTGCCGTTCATCGCCGTCAACCTGGAGCCGGCATTCGGCTCGATCGACGACTACCCTCCGCTCATCGGTCAGGCCGTGCGACGCCTGACCGAAGCGACCGGTGCGCCGCCGCTGCTGGTGTGTCACAGCATGGGCGGGGTCGCGGCGCGCGCCTGGTTGCGCGGCACGGACAGTGCGACCGCGGTGCACCATGTCGTCACGATCGGCTCGCCCCATCGCGGCACCTGGATCGGGCGCTTCAGCCGCGCGGCCAACGGCCGGCAGCTGCGCCAGGGCAGCGCGTGGATCGAGGCGCTGGCCAGGGCGGCGCCGGCCGCGGCGGGGACGCCGTTCACATGCTGGTACTCCAACTGCGACAACATGGTGTTCCCGGTGTCCACCGCCACCCTGCCCGGGGCCGACAACCGGCTGCTGCCGGGCGCCGGTCACCTGGAGCTGGCGTACCGGCTGGAGGTGATGAACGGCGTGCTGGCGCTGCTGGAGCGCTGAAGCTCAGGGCGCCGGCGCGCCCGGCAGCACGCCGCGGCGCATCTGGTCCAGCTCGATGCTCTCGAACAGCGCCTTGAAGTTGCCCTCGCCGAACCCTTCGTCGCCCTTGCGCTGGATGAATTCGAAGAAGATCGGACCGAGCTGGTTCTCGCTGAAGATCTGCAGCAGCAAGGCGCCGGCCCGCCCGTCGATCAGGATCTTGCGGCGACGCAGCTCCTGCACGTCCTCGCCATGGCCCGGGATACGCCGGTCGACCAGTTCGTAGTACGTGTCCAGCGTATCGAGCAGCTTGACGCCGCTGGTGCGCATCCGGTCGACGGTCCTGGGCAGGTCGCTCGATCCGAGCGCGACGTGCTGGATCCCCTCGCCGTGATACAGGTCGAGGTATTCCTGGATCTGCCCGGCCTGGTCGTTGCCTTCTTCGTTGATGGGAATCCGGATCTTGCCGCAGGGGCTCGTCATGGCCTTGCTCTTGACGCCGGTCACCTGGCCCTCGATGTCGAAGTAGCGGATCTCGCGGAAGTTGAACAGGCGCTCGTAGAAGCCGGCCCATTCGGCCATCCGCCCGCGGTGCACGTTATGCGTGAGGTGGTCGATATAGCGCAGGCCGTGGCCGGCGGGATTCAATGCCTCGCGCGCAGCCACGCCGGGCAGGGGTTCGAAATCGACATCGTAGAAGCCGATGTTGCCGATGTCGCCGTCCTGCGCGCCGTTCTTGCCGCGCCAGCGGTCCACCAGGTAGATCAGGCTGTCGCCGATGCCCTTGATGGCGGGAATGTTCAGCTCGCCGGGTCCGGCCACGCCGGCATAGCCCCAGGCGCCGAGGGAGACCGCCCGCTCGTAGGCCGACTTGGCGTCGCGCACGCGGAAGGCGATGGCGCAGATGCTGGGGCCATGCTGCCGCGCGAAGCGCTGGGCGAACGAGTCCGGCTCCGCGTTCACGATGAAGTTGATGCCGCCCTGGCGATACAACAGCACGTTCTTGTGCCGGTGGCGGGCGATCGGCATGAAGCCCATGCGCTCGAACAGCGCGCGCATGGCCTGCGGGTCGGGCGCCGCGTACTCGATGAATTCGAAGCCGTCGGTCCCCATGGGGTTGTCCCATGCGGCGGGCGTTGCCGGCAGCTGCGCTGGCTGGTCCATCATCTCTCCCCTGGACGGAAAATCTTCCGCACTGTACCCGCGACGGCGCTGCAGGTGGGAAGGTGTCGCCGAAAGGACACCTTGAACGCTCTCCTGGCGAAATGTGCACGAATGGTTGACTTTTATCGCTTGCGATCCTAGTGAAAACCCTTAAATTCATGCCATGATCGATTCCATGGAACCCGCCAAGGCCCAACCGGTGGTCGTTCCCATCCGGTCGCTGGGTCCGAATCACCGCGAGCGCATCGAGCGCCACCTGCTGGCGCTGGACGAGCACGACCGCTACCTGCGTTTCGGCTATGCAGCCAACGACGAGCAGGTGCGCCGCTACGTCAACGGGCTGGATTTCGAGCGCGACGATATCTTCGGCATCTACAACCGCAAGCTGGAACTGCTGGCCATGGCCCACCTGGCGTTCTCGCAGGACCCGGAGACGCTCTCCTGCGCCGAGTTCGGCGTCTCGGTGCTGAAAAAAGGGCGCGGCCGGCGCTACGGCAGCCGCCTGTTCGAGCGGGCCGTGACGCACGCTCGCAACGAAGGGGTGGACATGCTGTTCATCCACGCCCTCAGCGAGAACACCGCGATGCTCAAGATCGCACGCAACGCGGGCGCCGTGCTCGAGCGGGCCGGCAGCGAGACCGACGCCTACCTGCGCCTGCCGCCCGCGACGCTGGAATGCCGCGTGAGCGAAATGGTCGAGCAGCAGCTGGCCCTCACCGACTACCGGCTCAAGCGCCAGGTCAAGTCGTTCTGGGACTTCCTGGCCGGCGTGCAGGAAGTGCGCCAGGGCGTGCGCGAGGCGCGCCACAAGTCGGCTGGCTGAGCGGGGGCGGGCCCGTCGAGCCGACGCGCCCGCGTCGATTCCGGCGCGCCCGGGATGGCATCCGCGTTCCGCTATCCTATGGCTCCCGCAACCACCGCACGTCCTGCATCCCACGGCTGTGTCCGACCCGCACCCTGCGCGGCTTCCCGAGAGGGAAGACAAGCGCACCTTCCTGCAGAAGATCGCCGAGTTCATCCACCCCGGCCCCGACTCCAAGGCCGAACTGATCGAGACGCTGGCGGACGCCGAGGACAACGACATCATCGGCGCGGAATCGCGGGTCATGCTCGAAGGCGTGATCCGGATGGCGGAAATGTCCGCCGGCGACGTCATGGTGGCCGCGCCCCGGATGGACCTGGTGGACATCGACTCGCCCTACGACGACATCCTGCACCTGGTCATCCGCACCGCGCACTCGCGCTTCCCGGTCCACGAGGGCGACCGCGAGAACATCATCGGCATCCTGCTGGCCAAGGACCTGCTGAAGCTGCAGCGGGCGCCCGAGCTGAACATCCGTGCCCTGCTGCGCCCAGCGGTGTTCGTCCCCGAAACCAAGGGGCTGAACGACCTGCTGCGGGAATTCCGCGGCAACCGCAACCACCTGGCCATCGTGATCGATGAATTCGGCCGCGTCGCGGGCCTGATCACCATCGAGGACGTGCTGGAACAGATCGTCGGCGAGATCGAGGACGAATTCGACATCGAAGCCGACGAGGGCGACATCTTCGGACTGGCCGACAAGACCTATCGCGTCAGCGGCGACACCGCGATCGAGCGGGTGGCCGAGGCGTTCGGCGTCGACCTGCAGCCGAGCGACGAGGAGCAGGAGTTCGACACCATCGGCGGCCTCATCGCGCACGAGATGGGCCATGTCCCCAAGCGCGGCGAGCGCTACACGCGCTCCGGGCTGGACTTCGTGGTGCTGCACACCAAGGGCGGCGCGGTGCGCTGGTTCAAGGTCTCGCCGGCGCAGTCGGAGCGCGAGCCGGGCTGAGACCTTGGCGCCCGCGCTGATCCCGTTCGCCTTCGCGCTGCTGGCCGGCTGGGCGCACGCGCTGTCCATTGCGCTGCCATGGAATGGGCAGCCCCTCTGGTGGCTGCAGCTGCTGGCGCTGGCCGCGCTCGCCGGCCTGGTCCAGCGGACCGACTCGTGGCGGCGGGCGGCCTGTCTGGGCTGGGCCTTCGCCACTGCCTGGCTGTGCGGGACCTTCTGGTGGCTGTTCATCTCGATGCACGTGTACGGCGGGCTGGCGTCGCCGCTGGCCGCCATCGCGGTGTTCGCGCTGGGGGCCTTCGTGGCGCTGTACTATGCCGCGGCCATGGCCGCCTGCACGGCACTGCGCGGGATACCCCTGGCGTGGCGAGCGGTCCTGTTCGGCGCCGTCTGGCTGCTGGCCGAACTGGCGCGGGCGCGCTGGTTCACCGGCTTCCCCTGGGGCGCTGCCGGCTATGCGCATGTCGACGGTCCGCTGGCCGTGCTCGCCCCCTGGATCGGGGTCTACGGCATCGGCGCCGTGGCGGCCGGGCTGGCGTTCGGGCTGTCGCTGGCGGTGCGCGCGGGCATGCTGCGGTCGTGGCGCTACTGGGCCGGCCTGGGCACCGCGGCCGGCCTGCTGGCAGCCTGCAACATGGCAGCCACTATTCCCGAGGACCCGCCCGACGGGGCGTCCCTGTCGGTCGCGCTGCTGCAGGGGAACATCCCGCAGGACGAGAAATTCCAGGGCGGGACCGGCATCCCGGTCGCGCTGAACTGGTACGGTGAACAATTGCGCTCGAGCCCGGCCGGCCTGGTGGTCGCGCCCGAAACCGCCATTCCGCTGTTGCCCCAGCAGCTGCCACCGGCGTACCTGGGGGCCTTGCGCGAGCGTTTCGCCGATGGCGACCGGGCGGCGCTGGTCGGGCTGCCGCTGGGCGGCCTGCAGGAGGGTTACACCAATTCGGTCATCGGCTGGCAGCCGGGGCACGATCCCTACCGCTACGACAAGCACCACCTGGTGCCATTCGGCGAGTTCATCCCGCCGCTGTTCCGCTGGTTCACCGACCTGATGCACATTCCCCTGGGCGACTTCAACCGCGGCGGGCTGCGCCAGCCGACGTTCGACTGGCAGGGCCAGCGCCTGGCGCCCAACATCTGCTATGAGGACCTGTTCGGCGAGGAGATCGGCGCGTCGTTCGCGCAGCCGGCGCGCGCGCCCACGGTGCTGGTGAACGTCAGCAACATCGCCTGGTTCGGCAACTCGGTGGCGATCGACCAGCACCTGCAGATCAGCCGGATGCGGGCCCTGGAGTTCCGCCGGCCGATGCTGCGTGCCACCAACACCGGCGCCACGGCGATCATCGATCACCGGGGACGGGTGGCGCGCATGCTGCCGCGCCACACCCGCGGCGTGCTCACCGGCACGGTGCAGGGCCAGACGGCGATCACCGGCTATGCGTGGTGGGTGTCGCGCCTGGGGCTCTGGCCGCTGTGGCTGCTCGGCCTGGGCGTGGTGGCGCTGGCCTGGCGGACACGGGCACGTGCGGGCACTGCCGCCGGCTGAACCGGCCGCGGCCCGGACGGAACGCCCCTCGCGCGGCCTTTAAAATCAACCATTTGCCCGCCGCCCCCGCGCCGCCCGCATGTTCACCTTCCAGCAAATCATCCTCAGACTGCAGTCCTACTGGGACGCGCAGGGCTGCGCGCTCCTGCAGCCCTACGACATGGAGGTCGGCGCCGGCACCTCGCACACTGCCACCTTTCTGCGAGCGCTCGGCCCCGAGCCCTGGAAGGCTGCCTATGTGCAACCGAGCCGCCGGCCCAAGGACGGCCGCTACGGCGAGAATCCGAACCGCCTGCAGCACTACTACCAGTACCAGGTGGTGCTCAAGCCCGCGCCCGCCAACATCCTGGAGCTGTACCTCGGCTCGCTGGAGGCGCTGGGCTTCGACCTGAAGAAGAACGACATCCGCTTCGTCGAGGACGACTGGGAGAACCCGACGCTGGGCGCCTGGGGCCTGGGCTGGGAGGTCTGGCTCAACGGCATGGAAGTGACGCAGTTCACCTATTTCCAGCAGGTCGGCGGCATCGACTGCAAGCCGATCACCGGCGAGATCACCTACGGCCTCGAACGGCTGGCGATGTACCTGCAGGGTGTGGACAACGTCTACAACCTGAAGTGGACCGAGAGTCTGAGCTACGGCGACGTGTACCTGCAGAACGAGAAGGAACAGTCGGCCTACAACTTCGAGCACAGCGACGCTCAGTTCCTGTTTGCCGCGTTCGCCGCGCACGAGAAGCAGGCAAAGTACCTGATGGAGCAGCAACTGGCGCTGCCCGCCTACGAGCAGGTGCTCAAGGCGGCGCACAGCTTCAACCTGCTGGACGCGCGTGGCGCGATCAGCGTGACCGAGCGCGCGGCCTACATCGGACGCATCCGCAACCTGGCGCGCAGCGTCGCCCAGAGCTATTACGAAAGCCGCGAGCGGCTCGGTTTTCCGATGGCGCCGCGCGAGTGGGTGGCCGCCCTGCCGCAGAAACAGCCTGCCTCCAGCAGCATCGAGGGGGCGTGAGCGATGACCGCCAAGAATCTTCTGGTTGAACTGTTCGTCGAAGAGCTGCCGCCCAAGGCGCTCAGGAAGCTCGGACACGCCTTCGCCAGCGTCCTGTATCAGCAACTGCAAGAGCGCGATCTAATCACCGCCGAATCGAAGCTGACGGCGTACTCGTCGCCGCGGCGACTGGGAGCTCATATCACGGAGGTCGCGGCGAAAGCCCCAGACCACGAGTTCTTCCAAAAGCTGGTGCCTGTCAGCGTGGGGCTGAAGGACGGCAAGCTGAGCGAGGCGTTGCGAAAGCGTCTGGCAAAAGAAAAGCGTGAGCATTTGGCTGATCTCTGGCCCGAGGCAAAAGATGGCCCCGATCAGCTGGTAATCCAGAACGACGGAAAGGCGGATGCCTTCTTCCTGCGAGGCATGGCGACTGGTGCGACATTGGCTGTCGGACTGCAGTCGGCGCTTGAGGAGGCCATTGCGAAACTGCCAATCCCGAAGGTGATGACCTACCAGCTGGCCGACGGCTGGACCGACGTCAAGTTCGTGCGCCCGGCCCACTCGCTGCTGGCGCTGCACGGGTCGGACGTGGTGCCGGTGCAAGTGCTCGGCCTGCAGGCCGGCCGGACCACGCATGGCCACCGGTTCGAAGCCGCCGTGCATCCGGTGCGCATCGCCGACGCCGACAGCTACGCGGCCACGCTCGAGCGCGACGGCGCGGTGATCGCCAGCTTCGAGGACCGGCGCGCCGAGATCGCGCGCCAGCTTGCCGAGGTGGCGGCCAAGGCCGGCGAGGCCCGCCCGATCGAGGACGACGCCCTGCTTGACGAGGTGACGGCGCTGGTGGAGCGGCCCAACGTGCTGCTGTGCCAGTTCGAGCCGGCCTTCCTCGAGGTGCCGCAGGAGTGCCTGATCCTCACCATGAAGGCCAACCAGAAGTATTTCCCGCTGCTGGACGGCGCGGGTCGCCTGACCAGCAGGTTCCTGGTGGTCAGCAACATCCGCCCGGCCGACGCGAGCGCCGTGGTCGGCGGCAACGAGCGGGTGGTGCGGCCGCGCCTGGCCGACGCCAGGTTCTTCTTCGACCAGGACCGCAGGCGGCCGCTGGCATCCCGCGTGCCGGAGCTGGCCAAGGTGGTTTATCACAACAAGCTGGGCACGCAGGGCGAGCGCATCGAACGCGTGCGGGCGCTGGCGAAGGTGCTGGGTGCGCAGATCGGCGGCGACCACGTGGCCTCCCTGGCCGACCAGGCCGCCATGCTGGCGAAGGCCGACCTGGTGACCGACATGGTCGGCGAATTCCCGGAGCTGCAAGGCATCATGGGCCGCTATTACGCGTTGAACGACGGCCTCGATCCGGCCATCGCCGATGCGATCCAGGACCACTACCGGCCGCGCTTCGCGGGCGACGCACTGCCGCGCAACCCGGTCGGCCTGGCCGTCGCGCTGGCCGACAAGCTGGAAACGCTGGCCGGCCTGTTCTCGATCGGCCAGCTGCCCAGCGGCGACAAGGATCCGTTCGCGCTGCGGCGCCACGCGCTGGGCATCGTGCGCATGCTGATGGAGCCGGACCTGCCGCTGGCGCTGGACGCCATGATCGCCGAGGCCGTGGGGCTGTTCCCGCAAGCGGACGCAAAGACTGCCGGCGCGCTGTCCGGGTTCGTCTACGAGCGGCTGGCCGGCCTGCTGCGCGAACAGGGCTACAGCGCCCAGGAGGTCGACGCCGTGCTGGCGCTGCGGCCGCAGCGGCTGGGCGAGGTCGCCAAGCGGCTGGAGGCGGTGCGGGCGTTCGCGGCGCTGCCCGAAGCCGCGGCGCTGGCGGCCGCCAACAAGCGCATCGGCAACATCCTGAAGAAGGCCGACGGGGCCGACGCGCACGTCAGCGAACTGCTGCTGCGCGAACCGGCAGAGCGCGCCCTGCACGCCGCCGCGCAGGAGCTGGCGCCCAAGGCGCTGGCGCAGTTCGACGCCGGCGACTACGCCGGCTCGCTCACGACGCTGGCCGGCCTGCGCGACACGGTGGACGCGTTCTTCGACCACGTGATGGTGAACGCCGAGGAAGCCGACCTGCGGCTGAACCGCCTGGGTCTGCTGATGATCCTGCACCGCGCCATGAACCGGGTGGCCGACCTCTCGCGGCTGGCCGCCTGAAGTTCCCATGAAGCTCGTCATCCTCGACCGCGACGGCACCATCAACCTCGACAGCGACCAGTACATCAAGTCGCCGGAGGAATGGACGCCCCTGCCCGGGGCGCTGGAAGCGATCGCCCGCCTGAACCACGCCGGCTGGCACACCGTGATCGCGTCCAACCAGTCGGGCCTTGGCCGCGGCCTGTTCGACATGGCGGCGCTGAACGCCATGCACGCCAAGATGCACAAGATGCTGGCGGCGAACGGCGGTCGGATCGACGCGGTCTTCTACTGCCCGCATGCCGCGGACGAGCATTGCCAGTGCCGCAAGCCGCTGCCGGGGCTGTTCGAGCAGATCGCCGACCGGTTCGGGGTCGACCTCAAGGGCGTGCCGGTGGTCGGCGACGGCCTGCGCGACCTGCAGGCGGGCGTGCTGCTCGGCTGCGAGCCGCACCTGGTGCTCACCGGCAAGGGCGAGGCGCTGCGCGGCCGGCTGCTGCCGCCGGAGTACCCGCCCGGCACCCGGGTGCACGAGGACCTGGCGGCGTTCGCCGACTGGCTGATCGCCCGCCCGCCGGCGGCCAAGACGGGAGCCTGAGCGGACGATGGCGCTGCTGCGGTCCGTACTGCACATGGTGTGGATGGTGCTCACCGTGGTGCTGTACGCATCGGCGATCGTCGTCGCGTCGTTCTGGCGCGATCCCGGGTCGCTCTACTGGATCGCCGTCGCGTGGCTGCGGCTGGCGATCCGCACCGCCCGCACCCTGCTGGGCATCGAGGTGCGCGTCAGCGGGATGGAGCACCTGCCCATCGGCAAGACCGTCCCCGCCATCCTGCTGGTCAAGCACCAGTCGACGCTGGAGACCTTCCTGCTGCCCACCTTGATGCCGCATCCGCTGGCCTACGTGTTCAAGAGGGAACTCCTCGGCGTGCCGTTCTTCGGCTGGGCGATCGGCCGGCTCGACATGATCCACATCGACCGCAGCCAGCGGGCCGAGGCCTTCGCCAAGGTGGTCGAGCAGGGCCGGCGGCTGCTGGCCCGCGGCGTGTGGATCATCATGTTCCCCGAAGGCACCCGCATCCCGCGCGGCCAGCAGGGCGCCTACAAGAGCGGCGGCACGCGGCTGGCCGTGCAGACCGGTGCTCCGGTGATCCCGATCGCGGTGACCTCGGCCAAGGTCTGGCCGCGCAAGGCCTTCGTCAAGCGGCCTGGCGTGGTCGACGTGTCGATCGGCCCGCCGATGCCTAGCGACGGCCGCGATCCCGACGAGCTGATCCGCGAGGTCGAAGCCTGGATCGAGGCCGAGATGCGGCGGCTCGACCCGGCGGCCTACACCCGGGCCTGAACGCCGTCCGGGGTCCGAAAGCACCATCGCGCGCGGGCCGCCGCGCCGCTACACTCCTGGCCCATGCAACGGCTGCTGCAGTTCACGCTCGATCTGTTCGACACGGCCGTCGCCGCTCCGCCGCCGCCGCCGCAACCCCGGCGGCGGGCACCGCCCAGGCCGGCCACGGTGCCGCTGCAGCCCGGCCTGGCCGGCGCCGGGCACCTCGAGGCGATGCTGGCGCCGCCGTCCTGGCGCCATCCGCGCGCCAACCGCGAGGCGGTGCTGGGCGACGCGGTGGTGGCCTACGAGTTCCGCCGCGGGCGGCGCCGCACGATCGGCTTCATGGTCGCGGCCGAGGGCCTCACCGTGAGCGCGCCCAAATGGGTGCCGCTGTACGAAGTGGACGCCGCCGTGCAGGGCAAGTCCGGCTGGATCCTGCGCAAGCTGGCGGAAGCGCACGACCGGCGCGAGCGCACCGAGTCGGCCCGCATCGACTGGCGCGACGGCGCGGTGTTCCCCTACCTGGGAGACCATGCCAGGGTGCTGCTGGACCCGGCGCACGCCTTCGCCGAGGTGGGCGCCGCGCTGCGCAGCCGGGCCGGCGGCGAGCCGCACCACGCGCTGCACCTGGGGCTGCCGCACCATGCGCACGCCGCCCAGATCCGGGACGCCGTGCAGGCTTGGCTGATGCGGCAGGCGACCCGGCTGTTCACCGAACGGCTGGAGCACTTCGCGCCGCGGCTGGACGTGCACTGGCGCAAGCTGGTGCTGAGCAACGCCGGCACCCGCTGGGGCACGGCCCATTCGGACGGCGTGATCCGCCTGAACTGGCGGCTGATCCACTTCAGCCTGCCGGTGATCGATTACGTGGTGGCGCACGAGCTGAGCCACCTGCGGGTGATGGACCACAGCCCCCGGTTCTGGGCCATCGTCGGCAGCGTGGTGCCGGACTACCCGGCGCTGCGCGCCCAGCTCAAGGGCGAGGCGCTGCCGCCCTGGTGAGCGTGCGTCCGAATTCGGACACCCGTACGCAGAGGACGCAGAGGAAAACAAGACAAATCCACGGATTCTTTTGCGCCTTCTGCGCTCCCTCTGCGTACGGATGTTCAGGCTTCAGACGGTCGTGAACCGGTACACCCCGTCGGCGCAGAACTCGCGCTGCAGCTGGCCGGCAAACCAGAGCGCGTGCAGGTGCGCCACCGACTCGCCCATGGCGAAGGTCGTCTGGTGCAGGTCGAGCTGGCGCTTGAACAGCACCGGCAGCAGGTCCGCCGCCGAGCACGGCGCGGCGGCGCAGGCCTGCAGCACCTCGGCCAGGCGGTCGCGGTGGTGCTCGTGCAGCTGCCGGATCCGCTCGTGCAGTCCCACGAAGGGCTTGCCGTGCGAGGGCAGCACCAGGGTGTCGGCCGGCAGCGGCCGGAACTTGTCGATCGAGTCCAGGAAGGCCTGCAGCGGATTCGATTCCGGCTCCGTGTCATGCACGCTGACGTTGGTGGAAATCCTCGGCAGCACCATGTCGCCGCTGATCAGCAAGCCCAGTGCCTCGCAGTGCAGCGCGATGTGCTCGGGCGCGTGGCCGTGGCCGCTGATGCAGCGCCAGTCGCGCCCGCCGATGCGCAGGGTCCGGCCGTCGTGCAGCCGATGGAAGCGCGGCGGCACCTTGGGCACCAGCGTCGGGTAATAGCTTGCGCGGCCGCGGATCTTCTCGACCGACTCCGGATCGGTAAGGCCGTGGCTGGCGAAGAACCGGGCGGCGCCTTCGCCGCCGAAGCCGGTGGTGCTCATGGAGCCGACCCGGGCCGCGTAGTAGTCGGTGCCGCTGATCCACAGCGGCGCCTCCCAGCGTTCGCACAGCCAGTGGGCCAGGCCGACGTGGTCCGGGTGCATGTGGGTGACGATCACGCGCAGCACCGGCAGTCCTTCGAGCTGGGTCGCGAACAGCCGTTCCCACTGCGCCCTGGCTTCGTCGTGCGCGATGCAGCAGTCCACCACGGTCCAGCCGCTGCGGCCCCCGACCTCATCGCGCAGCAGCCAGAGGTTGATGTGGTCCAGCGCGAACGGCAGGCCCATGCGGATCCACTTCACGGCGCCTGCGCTCCGGCCGGCGGCGGCCCCCAGGTCGAGCGCCTCGCCCGCGGCGGGCAGGGCATCGCCCATCGGGTAGTACAGCAGTCGTTCGAGAGAATTCATGGGGAGGCCCGTCGCAGGATTGACGTTGACGTAAACGTCATATGTAATCGGCATTGTAGGGACGGGCGCCTGCCCACACTGTCCCGCGGCGTACACATGGCGACCACATACACGATCAGCGACCTGGCCCGGGAGTTCGACCTCACCACCCGTGCGATGCGCTTCTACGAGGACATGGGGCTGCTGCAGCCCGAACGCTCCGGCCCCGGCGGGCGCAACCGCGTCTACAGTGCCCGCGACCGCACCCGGCTCAAGCTGACGCTGCGCGCCAAGCGCCTGGGCCTGTCGCTGACCGAGGCCAGGGAGATCATCGACATGTACGATAGCCCGCGCGACACCGGGCCGCAGCTGCGCAAGTTCCTGGCGGTGCTGGCCGAGCACCGGCGCCAGCTGGAGGAGCAGATGGCCGACCTGCTGGCCAACCTGGACGAGGTGAAGGTGCACGAGAAGGAGGCCCGGGCGCTGCTGGCCCGGCTCGAGAAGGCGCGGCCGGTCCATGCATAATTGACGTTTACGTCAACGTCAATCACGACCATGGCCGCCGCACGCTTCGAACCCCAGGATCCAGCCTTCGCCGAGCGGATCCGCGCCAGCTTTGCGCGGCAGGGCGCGATGGAGACCATCGGTGCCACGCTCGCGAGCGTCGAACCGGGGGCGGTGGTGATCGAGCTGCCCTGGTCGCCCGGCCTCACCCAGCAGCACGGCTTCCTGCACGCCGGCATGGTGGCCACCGCGCTGGATTCGGCCTGCGGCTATGCCGGATCGAGCCTGATGCCGGCCGACGCGGGCGTCCTGACCATCGAATACAAGATCAACCTGCTGGCGCCGGCCAAGGGCCAGCGCTTCCGGATGGCAGGCGAGGTGCTCAAGCCGGGGCGCACCATCACGGTCGCCGAAGGGCGCGCGTACGCGATCGACCAGGGCCAGGAAAAGCTGATCGCCACGATGCACTGCACGCTGATGGCCATCACCGGCCGCGAGGGCATCCGCCACTGAACACGAGGAGACACGATGACATTGCCAGGACTTGACTTCCAGCTGGGCGAGGACATCGACGCGCTGCGCGACGCCGTGCGCGCGTTCGCCGACGCCGAGATCTCGCCGCGCGCCGCCGAGATCGACCGCAGCGACCAGTTCCCGGCGGACCTCTGGCGCAAGATGGGCGAGCTGGGCGTGCTGGGCATCACCGTGCCCGAGGCATATGGCGGCGCCAACATGGGCTACCTCGCGCACATGATCGCCATGGAGGAGATCTCCCGCGCCTCCGCTTCGGTCGGCCTGTCCTACGGCGCGCACAGCAACCTGTGCGTCAACCAGATCAAGCGCAACGGCACCGAGGCGCAGAAGCGCAAGTACCTGCCCCGGCTGATCTCGGGCGAGCACGTCGGGGCGCTGGCCATGAGCGAGCCGGGCGCCGGCAGCGACGTGATCTCGATGAAGCTGAAGGCCCAGGACAAGGGCGGCTGCTATCTGCTGAACGGCAGCAAGATGTGGATCACCAACGGACCGGACGCGGACACCCTGGTTGTCTACGCCAAGACCGAGCCGGAGCTGGGCGCGCGCGGTGTCACCGCCTTCCTGGTCGAGAAGGGCATGAAGGGCTTCTCGGTCGCGCAGAAGCTCGACAAGCTGGGCATGCGTGGCTCGCACACCGGCGAACTGGTGTTCCAGGACGTCGAAGTGCCGGCCGAGAACGTGCTGGGCGCCGTGAACGGCGGCGCCAAGGTGCTGATGAGCGGTCTGGACTACGAGCGGGCCGTGCTGGCCGCCGGGCCGCTGGGCATCATGCAGGCGGTGATGGACAGCGTGGTGCCCTACATCCACGACCGCAAGCAGTTCGGCCAGAGCATCGGCGAATTCCAGCTGATCCAGGGCAAGGTGGCGGACATGTACACCGTGCTGCAGGCGGGCCGGGCCTTCTGCTACACCGTCGGCAAGAACCTGGACCGGCTCGGCAGCGAACATGTGCGGCAGGTCCGCAAGGACTGCGCCTCGGTGATCCTCTGGTGCGCGGAAAAGGCCACCTGGATGGCCGGCGAGGGCATCCAGATCCATGGCGGCAACGGCTACATCAACGAATTCCCGCTGGGCCGGCTGTGGCGCGACGCCAAGCTGTACGAGATCGGCGCCGGCACCAGCGAGATCCGCCGCATGCTGATCGGGCGTGAGCTGTTCGCGGAGACGATGTAGCCGGCGCCGCGGCTCCACCCTGGACAATTGCGCCCATGACATCTTCTTCCCTGAGCGACCTCTTCGAGCACAACCGTGAATGGGCGGCCCGGATGGAGCGGGAGCGCCCGGGGTTCTTCCGCGGCCTCACCCAGCAGCAGCAGCCCCGCTACATGTGGATCGGCTGCTCCGACAGCCGCGTGCCGGCCAACCAGATCACCGGGCTCGAGCCGGGCGAGGTGTTCGTGCACCGCAACGTCGCCAACGTGGTGGTGCCCACGGACCTGAACTGCCTGTCGACGATCCAGTTCGCGGTCGACCAGCTGAAGATCCAGCACCTGATGGTGGTCGGGCACTACGGCTGCGGCGGCGTGCAGGCGGCGCTGGAGAACGCCCGCGTCGGCCTGGCCGACAACTGGATCCAGCATGTCAAGGACGTGCGGCAGAAACATGCGCCGGTGCTGGAGTGGGTGCCGCAGGAGCACCGCCTGGCGGCGTTGTGCGAGCTCAACGTCATCGAGCAGGTGCTCAACGTGGCGCACACCACGGTGCTGCAGGACGCCTGGGAGCGCGGCCAGCGCGTGACGTTGCACGGCTGGGTCTACGGCGTCTCCGACGGCCTCTTGAAGGACCTGCACGTCAGCGTCGACGGCAACGCCAGCCTGGAGACGTCGTACCGCGACGCGATCTCGGCCGTGGCCTGCGCGCGGCGCACCTGACCCTGCGGGAAGCCGGTGTTTCCGCAGCGCCTGGACTCGTCGCTGGCCTACGACATCGCCAAGGCGATGATCGACGGCTTCAACCGCCACTACCGGCTGTTCCGCACCGAGTCGCAGCGCGCGCAGCACCGCTTCGAGACCGCGGACTGGCACGGCCAGCAGCGGGCCCAGCGCGAACGCATCGAGTTCTACGACCTGCGGGTGAAGGAGGCGGTGACCCGGCTGGAGCGCGAGTTCCGGGCCGGCGAGCAACCGATGGAGGTGTGGCAGCAGGCCAAGCTGCACTACATCGGCCTGCTGGTGGACCACCACCAGCCGGAGCTGGCCGAGACCTTCTTCAACTCGGTCACCACCAAGATCCTGCACCGCACCCATTTCCACAACGACTTCATCTTCGTGCGGCCGGCGGTCAGCACCGAGTACATCGAGAACGACGAGCCGGCCGCCAAGCCCACCTACCGCGCGTACTACCCGAGCCGCGAGACCCTGGGCGAGACCATCGAGCGGATCATCGACAACTTCCGGCTGCAGCGGCCGTTCGACGACCTGGCGCGCGATGCCGGCTACGTCCGCGAGGCGATCGAGTCCAGGCTGGCGCACGTCACGCTGCGCGCGAACTTCCAGATCCAGGTGCTGTCCTCGCTGTTCTTTCGCAACAAGGGCGCGTACGCGGTCGGCAAGATCATCAACGGGTTCACCGAACTGCCGTTCGCGCTGCCCGTGCTGCACAACCGCTCGGGACGGCTGGTGATCGACACCTGCCTGTTCGGCGACGACGACCTGCAGGCGCTGTTCTCGTTCGCCCGCGCCTATTTCATGGTGGACATGGAGGTGCCGTCGGCGTACGTGCAGTTCCTGCGTTCGCTGATGCCGCGCAAGCCGCGCAACGAGATCTACAACGCGCTGGGGCTGGCCAAGCAGGGCAAGACGCTGTTCTACCGCGACTTCCTCCATCACCTGAAGCACTCGAGCGACAAGTTCCGCATCGCCCCCGGCATCAAGGGGATGGTGATGCTGGTGTTCGACCTGCCATCGTTCCCCTACGTGTTCAAGCTGATCAGGGACCGCTTCCCGCCGCAGAAGGACGTGACGCGCGAGCAGGTGAAGGGCAAGTACCTGCTGGTCAAGCAGCACGACCGGGTCGGCCGCATGGCCGATACGCTGGAATACAGCGAGGTGGCGTTCGCGCGCGACCGCTTCGAGGACGACCTGCTCGACGAGATCCGAGCGCACGCGCCCAGCCAGCTGGAAATCGGCGACCGCGACGGCGACGGGCAGGAAGAGGTGGTGATCAAGCACCTGTACATCGAGCGCCGGATGATTCCCCTCAACATCTACCTGCAGGAGGCGTTCGACGCCCTGCGCGGGGCCGGCGCCGACGAGGCCGCCGCGAGGCAGGCGCGCAGCCAGATCGAGAGCGCCGTCGTGGAGTACGGCAAGGCGATCAAGGACCTGCTGGCCGCCAACATCTTTCCCGGCGACATGCTGTGGAAGAACTTCGGCGTGACGCGCAACGGGAAGGTCGTGTTCTACGACTACGACGAGATCGAATACCTCACCGACTGCAATTTCCGCAGCATTCCGCAGCCGCGCACCGAGGAGGAGGCGCTGTCGGCCGAGGTGTGGTACCGGGTCGGGCCGCACGATGTCTTCCCGGAGAGCTTCGCGCCATTCCTGCTGGGCAATCCGGCGGTGCGCGAGGTGTTCCTGCGCCACCATGCGGACCTGCTGGAGCCGGCGTTCTGGAACGCGCGCAAGGAGCGGATCCTGGCCGGCCATGTGCACGACGTCTTTCCGTACGACCCGGCCCGGCGCTTCGCCCGCCGCTACGGCCACGTGTCCGCGCAACCGGCAGTTCCCGCGCCGGTGGCCCTGGCGCCGGCCGGGGAGGGCCGGTGATGGCCGTCAGCCAGGAAGTGCGCGACGCCTGGGAGCTGGCGAGCTTCGTCGTCACCGCGCTGGGCCTGCCGTTCGCCATCGCGTTCTTCGCCTGGGAGCAGCGCAAGGAGCGCGACAACGAGGAGGAGGAGGGCTATCAGCTGCTGTCCAACGCCTACAACGACTTCCTCAAGGTGGTGCTCGCCAATCCCGACCTGCAACTGCGGTCGAACGAGCCGCTGGCCAACCCGACGCCCGAACAGAACGAGCGCATGCTGGTGATCTTCGACATGCTGATGTCGCTGTTCGAGCGCGCCTACCTGGTGGCCTACAAGCCCGACATGAGCGAAACGGAGGCCCGGCGCTGGAACAGCTGGGACGACTACATGCGCGAGTGGTGTCGCCGTGAGGACTTCCACAACGCGTTGCCGTTGCTTTTGCGCGGCGAAGATCCACAATTCCAGAGTTATCTGCGCCGCATTGCCAAAGAGGAACGCGGCGCACTGCTTACCAACCGAGCTTGAAAGGAGCTGAACATGTCCGATCCCATCGTCATCGTCGGTGCCGCCCGCACACCCATGGGCGCTTTCCAGGGAGATTTTTCCGCGCTGTCGGCCCATGACCTGGGCGGCGCGGCGATCAAGGCCGCGGTCGCCCGGGCCGGCATCTCCGGCGACGCCGTGGGCGAAGTTCTGATGGGCAACTGCCTGATGGCGGGCCAGGGCCAGGCGCCGGCGCGCCAGGCCGCGTTCAAGGGCGGACTGCCCAAGAGCGCCGGCGCCGTCACGCTGTCCAAGATGTGCGGCTCGGGCATGAAGGCGGCGATGTTCGCTCACGACATGCTGCTGGCCGGCACGCACGAGGTCATGGTGGTCGGCGGCATGGAGAGCATGACCAATGCACCCTACCTGATGCTCAAGGGCCGCGGCGGCTACCGCATGGGCCACGACAAGATCTATGACCACATGATGCTCGACGGCCTGGAGGACGCCTACGAGGCCGGCCGCTCCATGGGCACCTTCGGCGAGGACTGCGCCGCCAAGTACAAGTTCACCCGCGAGGAGCAGGACGCGTTCGCCATCGCCAGCGTCAAGCGCGCCAAGGCGGCCACGGAATCCGGCGCTTTCGCCAAGGAGATCACGCCGGTCACGGTGAAGAGCCGGGCCGGCGAGGTGGTGGTCTCCATCGACGAAGGCCCGGGCAAGGTCAAGCTCGACAAGATTCCCCAGCTGAAGGCCGCCTTCAAGAAGGACGGCACGATCACGGCCGCCTCGAGCTCCAGCATCAATGACGGCGCCGCGGCCATGGTGCTGATGAAGGAGTCGACCGCCAAGCGCTACGGCAGCCAGCCGGTCGCGCGCATCGTCGGCCACACCATGCATTCGCAGGAGCCGGAGTGGTTCACCACGGCCCCGGTCGGCGCCGTGCAGAAGCTGCTGGCCAAAACCGGCTGGAAGGTCGGCGACGTGGATCTCTGGGAGGTCAACGAGGCGTTCGCCGTCGTGCCGATGGCGCTGATGAAGGAACTGGGCGTCAGCCACGACAAGCTCAACGTCAATGGCGGCGCCTGCGCGCTGGGCCACCCGATCGGCGCTTCCGGCGCTCGGATCATGGTGACGCTGATCCACGCGCTGCAGGCGCGCGGCGGCAAGCGCGGCATCGCGACCCTGTGCATCGGCGGCGGCGAGGCGACCGCGGTGGCGATCGAGCTGGTCTAGTTCACCTGGGAAACGCCGTGCGTTTCCCAGGTCGGGCCGAACGGACCGCGAGCGGAAAGAAACCATGCTGTTGAACCACGACCAGGAAATGATCCGCGACGCGGTCCGCGCGTTCGCCCAGGAACAGCTGTGGCCGAATGCCGCGCGCTGGGACCGGGAGCATCACTTTCCGCGCGACGCACACCGGGGCCTGGCAGCGCTGGGCGCCTACGGCATCTGCGTGCCCGAGGACCTGGGCGGTGCCGGGCTCGACTCCCTGACGCTGGCGCTGGTGCTGGAGGAGATCGCCGCCGGTGACGGCGGCACCAGCACCGCGATCAGCGTCACCAATTGCCCGGTCAACGCGATCCTGCTGCGCTACGGCAGCGCCGCGCAGAAGCAGCGCTGGCTGGTGCCGCTGGCCAAGGGCGAGCTGCTTGGCGCGTTCTGTCTGACCGAGCCGCACGTGGGCAGCGACGCCTCCGCGTTGCGCACCACGGCCGTGCGCGACGGCGACGGGTACCGCCTCAACGGTGTCAAGCAGTTCATCACCAGCGGCAAGAACGGCCAGGTGGCCATCGTGATCGCGGTGACCGACAAGGGCGCGGGCAAGCGCGGCATGAGCGCGTTCCTGGTGCCGACCGACGCGCCGGGCTACGTGGTGGCCCGGCTGGAGGACAAGATCGGCCAGCATTCCAGCGACACGGCGCAGATCCGGCTGGACGACTGCCGCATTCCGGCCGACCACCTGATCGGCGAGGAAGGCGAGGGCTACCGGATCGCGCTCTCGGCGCTGGAAGGCGGCCGCATCGGCATCGCCGCGCAGAGCGTTGGCATGGCGCGCAGCGCCTTCGAGGTGGCGCTGGCCTATGCCAAGGAGCGCGAGAGCTTCGGCACGGCGATCTTCAACCACCAGGCCGTGGGCTTTCGGCTGGCCGATTGCGCGACCCGGCTGGAGGCGGCGCGCCAGCTGATCTGGCATGCCGCCGCGCTGCGCGACGCCGGCCGGCCCTGCCTGAAGGAAGCGGCGATGGCCAAGCTGTTCGCCAGCGAGATGGCCGAGGAGGTCTGCAGCGCGGCGATCCAGACCCTGGGCGGCTACGGCTACGTGAGCGACTTCCCGGTGGAGCGGATCTGGCGCGACGTGCGCGTCTGCCAGATCTACGAAGGCACCTCGGACGTGCAGAAGATCATCATCCAGCGCGCCTTGTAGGCCGGGGCGAAGCAGCGGTGTCGGGCGCTCACTCTGCAGCCGGCTGCCCCTGCGGCCGCACCGATGCCCGGGGCCGGCCGCTGCCTTACACGCACTGCTGCGGCCGCTGGCTCGAGGCGGGGGCGGCGGCACCCGATGCCGAGTCCCTGATGCGCTCGCGCTACACCGCGTTCGTGCGCGGCGACGAGCGGTACCTGCTGGCGACCTGGCACCCGTCCACCCGGCCGGCCCGCGTGGAGCTCGAGCCGGGCCTGAAGTGGCTGGGCCTGCAGCTGCGATCGCACCATGTCCAGGACGCGGACCACGCGACGGTGGAATTCGTCGCCCGGTCGCGCCTGCACGGGCGCGCCCAGCGGCTGCACGAGACGAGCCGCTTCGTGCGGGAGGCGGACGGCCGCTGGTACTACGTGGACGGCCGGATCGCCGGCGAGGACGCCGCGCAGCCGGGATAATGGCCCGATGCGCACTCCTCCCACGCCGGCCGGCGAGGCGAAACGCCTGGCCGACCTGTACGACTACGGCATCCTCGACACGCCGGCCGAGCGCGTCTTCGACGAGATCGCCCAGCTGGCCGCCACCATCTGCGGCACCCCGTATGCGGCGGTGACGCTGGTCGACGGCGAGCGCCAGTGGTTCAAGGCGGCGCACGGACTGCCGCGGGGGGAGATCGGTCGCCAGGAGAGCATCTGCGGCCACGCCATTTTGGAGCAGGAGCTGTTCGAAGTCCGCGACACCGTCCGCGACGAGCGCTTTGCCGGCAACCGGCTGCTGGACGGCCCGCCGCCGATCCGCTTCTACGGCGGCAGCCAGCTCAGCACGCCGCGCGGCAACAACATCGGCATGCTGTGCGTGCTGGACCGCGAGCCGCGCGAACTGAGCGGCGCCCAGCGCGTCGCGCTCGAGCAGCTGGCCGGCATCGTGATGTCCGTGCTGGAGGCCAGCCGGCAGACCCGTCTGCTGAGCTGGTTCGGTTCGCTGCTGGACCGCGTGTCGGAAGAAATCTACATCCTCGAGCCGAACGCCCTGCGCTTCCTCTATGCCAACGCGACCGCGTTGCGCGCGCTCGGCACGACGCTGGACCAGCTGCGCGGGCAGACACCGCTGGACATCCGGGGCGACTGCGACATGGACAAGTTCCGCGGCTATGTGCGCGAGCTGCAGGCCGGTGCGCCGCAGGTGGTGTTCGAGAGCACCCGACCGGCCGCCGACGGCCGGAGCTACCCGGTCGAGGTGCGCTGGCAGTTGCAGGGCACGCGCGGGCTGCCGGTGATCCTGTCACTGGTGCAGGACATCAGCAGGCGCAAGGCCGTCGACCGCATGAAGGACGAGTTCATCTCGGTGGTCAACCACGAGCTGCGCACGCCGCTCACCTCGATCCACGGCGCCGTGAAGCTGCTGCAGCAGGGCGCGGGCGGCGTGCTGCCGCAGGCGGCCGGCCGGCTGGTCGGGCTGGCGGTGCAGAACACCGAACGGCTGCGCCAGATCGTCGACGACATCCTCGACCTGGAGAAGATCGCCTCGGGCCGCATGGAGTTCGACATCGAGACGCTGGACGCGCAGGCCGAACTGGCGCGCGTGCTGCAAGCCTGCGAACTGGCGGCGCAGGCCGCGGACATCCGGCTGGCGCTGCGCGGGGAGCCGGCGCTGCGGCTGCGGGCAGACCGGCAGCGGCTGCACCAGGTGATCGCCAACCTGGTGTCCAACGCGATCAAGTACGCGCCGGCCGGCAGCGAGGTCACCCTGCAGGCGCTGCGCGAGGCCGACCGCGTGCAGCTGCAGGTGATCGACCGGGGACCGGGGGTGCCGGACTCCTTTCGCGCGCTGATCTTCCAGCGGTTCGCCCAGGCAGAGATGGACACCAGTCGGCACAAGGGCGGCTCGGGGCTGGGGCTTTCGATCGCGAAGGAAATGACCGAACAGATGGGCGGGCGCATCGGCTACGAATCGCAGCCCGGCCACACCTGTTTCCACATCAGCTTCGCAGGGCAGCCATGAGCGGGCGGCGCATCGCGCTGGTCGACGATGACCAAGGCGTGCGGATGATCGCCGCGACGGCGCTCGAGCGCATCGGGGGGCATACGGTGCAGGCCTTCGCGTCGGGCGAGGCGGCGCTGGCCGGCGCGGCGGCGTTCCGGCCGGACCTGCTGCTGCTGGACGTTGCCATGCCCGGCATCGACGGGCCGCGCACGCTGCAGGCCCTGCGGCAGCAGCCGGCGCTGGCCGCAGTGCCCGCCGTGTTCCTGACCGCGGGCACCCAGGCCGGCCGCGTCAGCGAATTGCGGCAGCTGGGCGCGTGCGACGTCATCGCCAAACCGTTCGATCCGCAGCAGCTGTGCCAGCGCATCGAAGCGGTCCTGGCCCGGCCCGAGGGCGGCCAGTCGCGCGCACAGGGTCCGCTGGCCCTGGTCGTGGAGGACGATCCCGGCATTCGCTACCTGATCGGCTTCGTGCTGCAGCAGCACGGCTGGCGGGTCGCCGAAGCCCACGATGGGCGGCAGGGGCAGTCCGCCATCGTGGAGGGCCCGGTCGCCGACGCCGTGCTGCTGGATCTGATGCTGCCCGGGATCGACGGACTGCAGCTGCTGCAGCAGCTGCGGGCGCTGCCGCGCTGGGAGCAGGTTCCGGTCATGATGCTGACGGGCCACGGAGACGAATCGACCGTGAGCCGCGCGCTGGCCGCCGGCGCCAGCGACTACCTGGTCAAGCCGTTCGACCCGGCCGAGCTCGCCGCCCGCCTGTCGCGCCTGGCGCGGCGCTGATCACTTCCCGGCCGCCGCGCGCGGCGTGACCACCCAGGCCGTCTCGCCGCGCCACTCCTTGTAGTGTGCGATCCGGTTCCAGGCGTTCTTGAGCCCGGCGTAGAACAGCGTCGAGCTGGCCATGTAGAACCAGAACCACGAACGGTGCCGCTTCAACGCCGGGTCGGCGAGTCGCCAGGTGAACAGGATCTGGCCGGGACCGGTGCTCAGGGTGAACAGGGTGGTGACCACGAACAGCGGCACCAGCCAGTCGAGCCGCCACAACGATCCTTCGCGCACGGCCCACCAGGCGATCAGCGGGACGATCTGCATGGAGACCCAGGGATAGACCTCGCGCCAGACCAGCAGCTGCAGCATCCCCAGCTTCTGCCGCGCCGACAGGTGCGGGCTGCGCAGCGCCGGCATGATCCACTTCAGCGAGATCTGCAGCCAGCCCTGGGCCCAGCGCAGCCGCTGCCGGGTCAGGGCCTGCATGGTCTCGGGTGCCAGTTCGCGCGACACCAGGTAGGGGTCCGACACGATGCGCTGGCCGCGCACGACCGCGCGCATGGACGAATCGATGTCTTCGGTCAGCATGAAGCCGTGCATCCGCAGCTCGCGCAGCAGCGCGGTGCGCCAGTAGCCGTTGCTGCCGCCGAAGATGCCGAAGCCGTGCAGCCGCGCGCGCCCCGGATGGTTCACGGCGTAGATCTGCTCGAACTCGACCGCCACCATCCTGGCCACCCATGACGCCGCGCCGTTGCGGATGAAGCAATGGCCCTGCACCACGTCCGCGCCGTGCGACAGCCAGCGCCAGGCGCGCCGGAAGCTGTCGGGATCGGGCTGGTGGTCCGCGTCGAACACGGCGGTGAACTCGCCGGTGGCGTAGGGCAGTGCGAAGTTGACGTTCTGCGCCTTCGAGGTGCTGCCCTGCACGCGCATGGCGACGAAGCGCGGGTTGGCGCGGGCGATCGCGCGCAGCCGCTCCTCGATCTCCGGCATGTCGCGCGGCGTGTTGTACGCCAGGATCACCTGCAGCTGCGCCGGATACTGCACCTGCAGGAATGCGGCCACGGTGGCCTCGATGATCGGTGCCTCGTTGGGCAGGTAGGCCGCGATGATGGCCGAGGCCGGCGGGTAGGGCTGCGCCGGCTCGTGCGGCGGGTCCACCCGCCTGAGCGCCAGGAAGCCTTCGGCCCAGATCGACATGGCCGTCAGCGCCAGCATGGTCACCACCAGCTCGTACATCCCATCGCTGATGTCCCAGCCGTGCGTGCCGAGCCACCAGTACGCCAGGAACGGCAGCCCCAGGCCGATGACGAGCGTCGCGAGGTACTGCAGCACGAGCGCATGGCGGCCGTGGAACCGCGCCCACCACCGGCGCAGCAGGCCGCTGCCGCCGGTCGTGCCGGCGGCCGATGCGCGCCAGCGCACCGGATGCAGGTCCAGATGCCGGCCGGAGTGGCTGCAGGCCTGCCGCGCCTGCTCGACGGCGGCTGCGGCGCCGGCAGCGCGCCGCAGCTCGGTGTAGCCGATGGCCGGCGAGAGCTGCGCCGCGTGGCCGCCCAGCTGCAGTTGTGCAGCGGCGACCCGGTCCGACAGCGCCTGCAGCCGCTGCGCGGCGACGCGCTCCGACGTGCCAGGCAACAGCAACAGCAGGTCACCCTGGTGACCGACCGTCAGGCATTCGTCGGCGAGCGCGTCGATGTTGGCCAGCGCGATGACCTGCTCCCACAACCCGGCCTCCGCCTCCGCTCCCAGGCGCTCGCGGTACTGGTCCAGCTCGGGCAGGCGCAGCGCCGCCACGAACCCCTGCCCGGGCGCGCGGCCGCCGTGCTGCTGCTCATGCTCGCGCCCGACGAGCGACAGAAAATATCGCTCGGAACGTTCGACGAGGGTCCGATGGTCCCGTGGCGCGGCCAACCGGGCGCCTTGCGCCGTACCGCCCGCCGCCACCAGCCGCTGCACCCGGGCCACCAACCGCTCGGGCCGGAACGGCCACGCCAGGTGGGCGATGCGCAAGGCACCCTCCGCCGGCGCCACCGGTGGCAGCTGGTCGGCACGCCCCACCAGCAGCAGTGGCGGCGCCGGCTGGGGACCGCTGCGCAGCGCGGCCAGCAGGTCCATGCTGCCGAGGCCGCGGATGGACGGCGCGCTGATGATCAGGCCCCAGCGCCGGCTGGCGACGTCGTCCACGGTGCCCAGCTGAGGCCGCAGACCGGCCGCCGCGACCGGCGCGAGCACGTCGCCCGCGAGGTCGCTGGCCAGTCCGACGAGCAGCACCTCGGCCGCGGCCGCCGACATCACCAGCTCCGTTCCAGGCCCAACCCGAAGGTGCTGCGGGCGAACCCGGCGGCGTTCGTGAGCGAACTGAAGCGCTGCGCCCGCGCCTCGACGCGGGTGCGGGCATCCGCCCGCCAGCCGACGCGCAGGCTGGCGTCGCGGGCCGGCTTGCCGCCGTCGGGCACGGCATGTTCACGCCCCACGGCCGCGCCGGCAGCGACGTCCCAGCGCCCCTCGGGCCCGTCCGGTCGCCACGCGGCGCGCACGGTGAGCTGCGTCGCCTCGAACGTGAGCGGGTTGAAGTAGCCGTGGTCCAGCTGGCGGTCGAACCGGTAGCGGGTATGGCGCGCGCCGAACCAGGCGTCCGGATGGGTGCGCCAACGGTACTCGGCTTCGAACTGGGCGTCGCGGCGGGCGTTGCCGTCGCTGTAGTCCGCTCGTGCCACACGCAGCGTGTAGCGCGCCCGCTCCGACGGGGTGAAATCGGCCGACAGGCCATGCTGCCGTGCCGTCAGCCCCAGCCGCAGCGATGGCAGGTTGTCGAAGGTGCTGCGGTTGGCGCTGGCGTCGACCCGCAGCAGGTCGCTGGGCCACCAGGTGAGCCAGGTCGAATACACGGTCGGATCGGAGCGGGCGCCGCTGCGGTGCCGGATGTGCTCCTGGCCCAGTTCGCCGTTGAGTTCCAGCGCATCGCCGAAGCGGTAGCGGCCGTGCGCCATCGGCCGCGTCACGCGCGCCGCATCGCTGCCGTCCTCGCGCTCGTACTCGACGCGGTCGACCCGCAGGCCCGCCGTGCCGCGCCCCTGTGCGAAGCTGATCGCATGGCCGGCGCGCGCGCTGCGGATCGCGAGCTGGTCCGACTGGCTGGAGCGCTGGCCGTCCAGGATGGTGCGTGGCGCCTGCCAGTCGTCCAGCATTTGGGCCAGCCGGCGCGCCTCCTGGTCGCCGGCGCCCGCCAGCGTCGTCCGGGCGCGGTCGGACCGTCCCATCCAGGCCTGCGCCTGAGCCAGCATGACGCGAGTCTCCCGGTCATCCGGCTGGGCCTGCAGCAGCGGTTCGAGATGGGCCACTGCTTCGCGCTGGCGACCGCTCCAGCTCAGGGCGCGGCCGAGGTTGCGCGCCGTGCCACGGTCGCCGGGCTGCTCTTGCAGCAGTTCCTCGAACACCGGCCGGGCGCGGCTGGGCTGGTCGGTCCACAGCAGCGCCAGGCCCAGTCCGTTGAGCAGCCGCAAGCGCTCTTCGCGCGACAAGGGAGCCTGCAACCCTTCCCGGAACAGGGGTTCTGCCTGCGCCGGACGTCCCGAATAATTCAGCTGGTCCGCGTACTCCTGCAGCAGTTCGCGCCGCCGCTGGGGCGCCTGGTCGATGGCCGCGGCGAACAGGTCGGCCGCCTCGCGGTTGCGGTCGCCCCGGGCGGCGGCCCGTGCCGCGTCCACCACCGCCTGCGCGGCGCCCGGTGCAGCCGGTTGGGCGAACGCCGCCGCCCCGGCGGCCGCCACGGCGGCGAACAGCGGAAGATGGACCCAGGGACCGAAGCTCATGCGTGGCAGCCTATCATGGCCGCGCCGGACGATCCAGCCACCCGCAACGCCGCCGTGAAAGAATTACGCATGTCCATGGCAAACCCGGGTTCCCGACCGCGACGCTTCGACGCCGTCCTGTTCGACTGCGATGGCGTGCTGGTGGACAGCGAGCGCATCACCAACGGCGTGTTGCGCGACATGCTGCAGGAACTGGGCTGGACGCTCACCGCCGACGAATGCATGCGCCTGTTCATCGGCAAGGCGGTCAAGGACGAGCGCGCGCTGATCGAGGCGAACACCGGGCAGCCGCTCACCGACGAGTGGCTGGTGCGGTTCCGCGAGCGGCGCAACGTGAGCCTCATCGGGGGGGTGCAGCCGATTGCCGGCGCGCTCGCCGCCGTCGCGGTGCTGCACGAGCGCTGCGACGGCCGCATCGCCTGCGCCTCCGGGGCGGACCGGTTCAAGCTCGAACTGCAGCTCGACAAGTGCGGGCTGATGCCCTATTTCGAGGGGCGCATCTTCAGCGGCCACGAGATGCCGCGCTCCAAGCCGGCGCCCGACGTGTACCTGGCCGCGGCCGCAGCGCTGGGCGTCGCGCCGGCTCGCTGCGCCGTGGTGGAGGACACGGTCACCGGCGTTGCCGCCGGGATCGCGGCGGGTGCGACGGTGTTCGGCTACAGCCCACCGCAAGCCGGCCACGACGCGCCGCACGCCCTGCGCAGCGCCGGGGCCCTGCGGGTCTTCGGCGACATGGCGCGCCTGCCCGACCTGCTGGGCTGAGCGCCGCAGCCGGGATCAGGCGGTCAGTTCCGGCTTCAGGTCGGTGGCGGGCACCAGGCCCTGGTCGCCGTCCTCGTACATCAGGTGCGCGCCGGCGGGCGTCATGCGCCAGCAGGCGGCAAAAGTGCGGCCCTGCACGGTGGCCGTCGCCTCCTTGTATTTTTCCTGCAGCTTCGGCTCCAGCTGGCTCAGGACCTTCTCGACCTTGCACGGCGCCTCGGCCAGCCGCACGCTGTCGCCGCCCTGGCGCGCCACCAGATCGCCCGCGAATGCCGTTCCGGCTGCCAGGGCAGTGCACAGAAGAACCACTCTCATCGCAATCTCCCGGATCGATGGGCACCCACCCGTGCGCGCCCTGTACATCCATCTTCGGCGGCGCCCCGACGGCGGCCTGTAGGAGGGCAGGCGCAGCGCGGGTCCGTGCAGAGCGGTTCGCCGTGCAGCAGCCCTCCCACGTCCTTGCAGGCGCACATGCCGCGCCGCGCGAGCGCACGCTCGGGCTGGCGAAGCCAGTCAGGCCGCGGCCGCCCGGCGGAATTCGGCGGGCGAGCAGCCGGTCCACTGCCGGAACGCGCGGATGAAGCTCTTCTCGTTGCGGTACCCGGCTGCCTGCGCGACCTGCTTGACCGGCATGGCGCTGCGGTACAGCAGATCCTTGGCGCGTTCGCAGCGCACGTCGTCCTTGAGCGCCTGCAGGCTGGCGCCGGCCTCCGCCAGCTGGCGATGCAGCGTGCGCACCGACACGTGCAGCAGCGCGGCGAGCCCCTCGGCGCTATGGGTGCGCTGCGGATGCGCGGCCAGCGCCTGCCGGACCTGTTGCACCAGCAGCCGGTCGCGCCGGTACTGCAGCACCATCAGCGGCACCGCGCGCTGCAGCATCTGCCGCAGCGCCTGCTCGTCGCGCCGCAGCGGCAGGGCGAGGTAGCGCGCGTCGAAGCGCAGTGCCGCCCGGGGCGCGCCGAAGCGCACCGGCCCCGGGAACATCAGCGGGTAGGCGGCCGCGTGGGGCGGGGCGGGGAAGGGGAACGTCGCATCGGCCAGGGGGATGCGCGAGTCCACGTACCAGCAGGCCAGGCCGTGGATGTTGCGCAGCACGTGGACCAGGCAGAACTCGCGTGCCGCGCCCAGGTCGCGCCGCTCCTCGATCGTGATGGCCGCCGCCGGCCCCGCCAGCGTGACGTCCAGCGCGATGTCGTCGGCCAGCAGCCCGTGGTAGCGGCACCAGCGCTTGAGCGCCACGCCCAGGTCGGGCGAGCTGAGGGCGGCCCGCGCCACCATCCCGTAGCTGCCCCAGGGCAGGCGGCGCGAGAACGCGCCCAGTGCCTCGTCATCGAGCTCCTGCATCGCCGCGCCCGACAGCGTCTCCATCTGGGTGGCGCTGATGCGGCCGTCGGCGACCTGCAAGGCTGCTGGCGTGATCTGTGCCAGGCGCAGCACCCGGGCCGGATCCAGGCCGCGCCGCTGGTAGGCCGCGGCGATCGCCCGGGCGAAGGCCATCGGCGTGGCGGCGGACGGCGCCTGCGCGAGGCTCGTGACGGCAGCGGCGGACATGGCACCAGTGTGCCGAACTGTGGCAGGATTTGCAACCTCGCTGGCACGCGCGCCGGGGCTGTGACCGCCTAAGCTTGCCGTCTGGCGATCAGGCGGGCTGCGCAGGCCGCGCCGCCAGGAGGAAAACCCATGCCCGTGCTCGAGTCGCAATTGAATCCCCGTTCGGCCGACTTCCAGGCCAATGCCGCAGCGATGCGCGCGCTGGTGGACGACCTGCAGCTGCAGGTGGCCCGGCACACCGAGGGCGGCGGCGCGGCCGCCCGCGCCAAGCACGAGGCGCGCGGCAAGCTGCCGCCGCGCCAGCGCGTGCAGATGCTGCTGGATCCCGGCACGCCCTTCCTGGAGCTCGCGCCGATGGCGGGCCACGGCCTGTACGGCGGCGACGCGCCGTGCGGCGGCATCATCGCCGGCATCGGCCGGGTCAGCGGCGTCGACTGCATGATCGTGTGCAACGACGCCACCGTGAAGGGCGGGACCTACTTCCCGATCACCGTGAAGAAGCACCTGCGGGCGCAGGAGATCGCGGCGCAGAACCGCCTGCCCTGCATCTACCTGGTCGATTCGGGTGGCGCCAACCTGCCGACCCAGGACGACGTGTTCCCCGACCGCGAGCACTTCGGCCGCATCTTCTTCAACCAGGCCAACCTGAGCGCGCAGGGCATCGCCCAGGTCGCCGTGGTGATGGGCTCGTGCACCGCCGGCGGCGCCTACATGCCGGCCATGAGCGACGAGACCATCATCGTCAAGAACCAGGGCACCATCTTCCTGGGCGGGCCGCCGCTGGTGAAGGCCGCGATCGGCGAGGTCGTGTCGGCCGAGGACCTGGGCGGCGGCGACGTGCACACGCGGCTGTCGGGCGTGGCCGACCACCTGGCGCAGAACGACCTGCACGCGCTGGCGCTGGCGCGCCAGGCGGTGGCGACGCTCAACCGCGGCAAGCGGGTCGAGCAGCAGCTGCGCGAGCCGCGGCCGCCGAAGCATGCCGCGCAGGAGCTGTACGGCATTGTGCCGGCCGACGTGCGCAAGCCCTACGACGTGCGCGAGATCATCGCCCGCGTGGTCGACGGTTCCGAGTTCCACGAGTTCAAGCAGCGCTACGGCACGACGCTGGTGTGCGGCTTTGCCCACATCGAGGGCATGCCGGTGGGCATCGTGGCGAACAACGGCATCCTGTTCTCCGAGAGCGCGCAGAAAGGTGCGCACTTCATCGAGCTGTGCTGCCAGCGCAAGGTGCCGCTGATCTTCCTGCAGAACATCACCGGCTTCATGGTCGGGCGCAAGTACGAGAACGAGGGCATCGCCCGCCACGGCGCGAAGATGGTGACGGCGGTGGCCTGCGCCCAGGTGCCCAAGTTCACGCTGATCATCGGCGGCAGCTACGGCGCCGGCAACTACGGCATGTGCGGCCGGGCCTATTCGCCGCGCTTCCTGTGGATGTGGCCCAATGCCCGCATCAGCGTGATGGGCGGCGAGCAGGCCGCCAGCGTGCTGGCCACCGTCCGGCGCGACGGCATCGAGTCGCGCGGCGGCCAGTGGAGCGCGGACGAGGAAGAGGCGTTCCGCAAGCCGATCCGCGACCAGTACGAAGTGCAGGGCCATCCCTATTACGCGACCGGCCGCCTGTGGGACGACGGCGTGATCGACCCGGTCGACACCCGGCGCGTGCTGGCGCTGGGCCTGGCGGCCGCCCTGAACGCGCCGGTCGGCGAGCCGAAGTTCGGGGTGTTCCGCATGTAAGCACCGGGCCTGCGCGAGCAGGCGCGGGGAGAAGCAGGCGCCACAGAAAGGACCAACCATGGCACACATCGACATCCGCTGCGCCGACTGGCAGGCGACCGTCACGCTGAACCGGCCCGAGGTGCGCAATGCCTTCAACGACGAGGTGATCGTCGAGCTGACCCGCGCGTTCCGCGAGCTGGGCGACCGCGACGACGTGCGCTGCATCGTGCTGGCGGGCAACGGGCCGGCGTTCTGCGCCGGTGCCGACCTCAACTGGATGCGCCGCATGGCCGGCTACACGCACCGCGAGAACTTCGCCGACGCGGCGGCGCTGGCCGAGATGCTGCGCCTGATCTACCGCTGTCCCAAGCCGACCATCGCCCGGGTGCAGGGCGATGTCTATGCCGGCGGCATGGGGCTGATCGCGGCCTGCGACATTGTGGTGTCGGTCGACTCGGCCCAGTACTGCCTGAGCGAGGTGAAGCTGGGCCTGATCCCGGCCACCATCAGCCCGTACGTGATCCGCGCCATGGGCGCGCGCGCGGCCCATCGCTACTTCCTGACGGCCGAGCGCTTCGGCGCCGCCGAGGCCCTGCGCATCGGCCTGGTGCATCAGGTAGCCGCCGCCGCCGAGCTGGACGCGACGGTGGCCGCGCTGGCGCGCCATCTCGTGCAGGCCGGCCCGCAGGCGGTCAGCCAGTGCAAGCAGCTGGTGCACGAGGTGGCCGGGCGTGACATCACGCCCGACCTGATCGGCTCCACGGTCCGTTCGATCGCCGACATCCGGGTCAGCCCGGAAGGGCGCGAGGGCATCCAGTCTTTCCTCGAGAAGCGCCGGCCCGGCTGGCTGCCGGGCGACTGAGCCAATGGAGCCGCTGTCCCGCCTGACCGACGCGCCGCAGTGGCTGGCGCTGGCCGCCGCGCTCGGCTGGGCCAGCGGCATCCGGCTGTACGCGGCGGTGTTCCTGGTCGGGCTGGCCGGCTACCTGGGCCTGGTGCCGTTGCCGCCGGGCCTGCACGTGCTGCAGCAACCCGCATTGCTGGGCGTCAGCGGCTCGCTGTGCCTGGTCGAGTTCTTCGCCGACAAGATTCCGTATCTCGACACCCTGTGGGACACGGTCCACACGGTGATCCGCATCCCGGCCGGCGCCGCGCTGGCAGCAGGCGCCCTGGGCGCCGACAGCGCCGCGATGGGCTGGATCGCCGCGCTGCTGGGCGGCAGCCTCGCCGCCACCAGCCATGCGGCCAAGCTGACCACGCGCGCCGCAGTGAACACGTCGCCGGAGCCGTTCAGCAACGTCGCCGTGTCGCTGTTCGAGGACGGTTTCGTCGTCTTCATGCTGTGGCTCGCGGCCACGCATCCGGTCTGGTTCGCCATCGCGCTGGCCGCGACGCTCGTCGTCGCCGTGCTGCTGCTGTTCGTGCTGGCGAAGTTCCTGCGCGTCGTCGCGCAGCGCCTGCACCGTTTTTTCAGCCAAGGGAAGCGCCGTTCGTCCTGAGCCTGATGCAGCGGCGGCGCAACACGGACGTCATATCGGAAGGTCGAGAATGTTCAAGAAGATCCTGATTGCCAACCGCGGCGAGATCGCCTGCCGCGTGGCCGCCACGGCCCGGCGCATGGCCATCCGCACCGTGGCCGTGTATTCCGACGCCGATGCCGGCGCCAAGCACGTGGCCGCCTGCGACGAGGCGGTGCACATCGGCGGCAGCGCACCCAAGGACAGCTACCTGCGCTGGGAACGCATCATCGAGGCGGCCCGCGCCAGCAACGCCCAGGCGATCCACCCGGGCTACGGCTTCCTGTCCGAGAACGACGATTTCGCCCGCGCCTGCACCGACGCCGGGCTGGTGTTCATCGGCCCGCCGGCCGCGGCCATCCTGGCGATGGGCCTGAAGGCGCAATCCAAGCAGCTGATGGAGAAGGCCGGCGTGCCGCTGGTGCCCGGCTACCACGGCGCGGACCAGGACCCGGCGCTGCTGGAGCGGGAGGCGGCGCGCATCGGCTATCCGGTGCTGATCAAGGCCAGCGCGGGCGGCGGCGGCAAGGGCATGCGGGCGGTGCAGCGGCCGGAGGATTTCCGGGCCGCGCTGGCCTCGTGCCAGCGCGAGGCCGCCGGCAGCTTCGGCGACGACGCCGTGCTGGTCGAGAAATACGTCCAGCGGCCGCGCCACATCGAGATCCAGGTGTTCGGCGACACGCATGGCCAATGCGTCTGGCTGTTCGAGCGCGACTGCTCGGTGCAGCGCCGGCACCAGAAGGTGCTGGAGGAGGCGCCGGCGCCGGGCATGACGGCTGCGCTGCGCCAGCGCATGGGCGAAGCGGCAGTCGCGGCCGCCCGCGCCGTGGGTTATGTCGGCGCCGGCACGGTGGAGTTCATCGTGGAGCAGCGCCCGAGTGGCGAAATGGACTTCTTCTTCATGGAGATGAACACCCGGCTGCAGGTCGAGCATCCGGTGACCGAGGCGATCACAGGACTGGACCTGGTGGAATGGCAGCTGCGGGTGGCCGCCGGCGAGCCGCTGCCGCTGGCGCAGGAGCAGCTGCGCATCCAGGGCCACGCGATCGAGGCCCGGATCTGCGCCGAGAACCCGGACAACAACTTCCTGCCGGCCACCGGGTCGCTGCTGGTGTACCGCAAGCCGCGCGCCGCGGCATTCGAGCGCGCCGCGGTTCGCATCGACGACGGCGTGCGCGAGGGCGACGCCATCTCGCCGTTCTACGACCCGATGATCGCCAAGCTGATCGTGCACGGCGACACGCGCGAGCAGGCGCTGGCGCGGCTGGACCAGGCGCTGGCGCAGGTCCACATCGTCGGCCTCGCCACCAACGTGCAGTTCCTGCGCCAGGTGGTGCGCAGCCCCTCCTTCGCACAGGCCGACCTGGACACCGCCCTCATCCAGCGCGAACGGGACAAGCTGTTCCAACAGGAGCCGCTGGGCCTGGCGCTGGCCGGCGCGGCCGCGATCGCGCAGGCGCTGCTGCAGGAGCAGGCCGCGGCCGGCGCCGACCCGTTCAGCCGCCGCGACGGCTGGAACTCGCACGGCGCGCGGGTGCGCCGCTTCGAGTTCGATTTCCGCGGCGAGCGCGCGCCGGCGCAGCTGGGCTACCTGCACGACGGCGCCCTCACCCTCACCATCGGCAACCTGTCGGGCTCGCTGGCCTTCGCCGCCTGCGAGCAGGGCATCGAACTGCACTTCGCGGGCCAGCGGCTGGTGGCGGCGGTCTATGCCGACGGCGAGACCGACCATGTGTTCACCGAACGCGGCGCCACCCGCATCGTCAACGTCGACCTGCTGGCCCATGCCGGCGAGTCGCATTCCGAGGGCGGGCGGCTGACGGCGCCGATGCCTGGCAAGGTGCTGTCGTTCAGCGTCAAGCCCGGCGACCAGGTGCGCGAAGGCCAGGTGCTGGCGATCATGGAAGCGATGAAGATGGAGCACACCATCGCGGCGCCGGGCGACGGCGTGGTGGCGGAACTGCTGTACGCGCCGGGCGACCAGGTGCCCGAAGGCGCCGAGCTGCTGACCATCAAGGCCGGCGCGTGAGGTCTTCGATGCGCGTCACCTTCTGCAGTCCCGGGACCAAGCCGCAACCCTGGCTGGATGGCCTGCGCGCGGCCCTGCCGGGCGCCGCCGTGACCGAGTGGCAGCCCGGCGATCCCCCGGCCGATCATGCGGTGGTGTGGGGGCCGACCCAGCAGTTCTTCGACGAGCAGCACGCCCTCAAGGGCATCTTCAACACCGGCGCCGGCGTCGACGCGCTGCTGAAGTTGCGGCTGCCGCCCGGTGCGGTGCTGGTGCGCATCGACGACGGCGGCATGGCGGTCCAGATGGCCGAGTTCGTCTGCCACGCGCTGATCCGGCATTTCCGCGAGCTCGACGCCTATGCGGCCGACATCGCGGCGGACCGCTGGACCTATCGCAAGCCGCTGGCCCGTGCCGACTTCCCGGTGGGCGTGATGGGCCTGGGCGTGCTCGGCGAGCGCGTGGCCAGGGCGGTGGCGCAGTTCGACTTTCCGACCCTCGGCTGGAGCCGCACGGCAAGGCGGATCGAGGGTGTGCGCTGCTTCGCGGGACCGGAGCAGTTCGACGAGTTCCTGGCCTCGACGCGGGTGCTGGCGTGCCTGCTGCCGCTCACGCCCGAGACGCACGGCGTCATGAATGCCCGCACGCTGGGTCGTCTGCAGCCGGGCGGCTACGTCATCAACGTGGCGCGCGGGGCGCACCTGGTGGAAGAGGACCTGCTGGCCCTGCTGGCCAGCGGCCACCTCGCGGGGGCGGCGCTGGACGTGTTCCGCACCGAGCCGCTGCCGGCCGGGCATCCGTTCTGGCACCACCCGAAGATCACCGTCACCCCCCATACGTCGGCGCGGACGCTGCGCGAGGAGAGCATCGCGCAGATCGCCGGCAAGATCCGCGCCCTGGAGCGCGGCGAACCCGTGGCCGGCGTGGTCGATCGCGAGCGAGGATACTGAGAGCCATGCAATACCCCAGCAGAGTCAAGATCGTCGACGTCGCCCCGCGCGACGGCCTGCAGAACGAAAAGCAGCCGGTACCGCCCGAGGTGAAGATCGGCCTGGTCCAGCGGCTGCAGGACGCGGGCCTGAAGGAGATCGAGGTCACCAGCTTCGTCTCGCCGAAATGGGTGCCGCAGATGGCCGACGCCGCCGAGGTGATGGCCGGCATCGAGCGCCGGCCGGACGTGCGGTATTCGGTGCTCGCGCCCAACATGAAGGGCTTCGAGGCCGCGCTGGCCAGCCGGCCGCACGAGATCGTCGTGTTCGGCGCCGCCAGCGAGGCCTTCAGCCAGCGCAACATCAACTGCTCGATCGCCGAAAGCATCGAGCGTTTCGCGCCGGTGGTGAGCGCCGCGCGCGCGCACGGCATCCATGTGCGCGGCGCCATTTCGGTGGCCGTGGGCTGTCCCTACGAAGGCGAGGTGCCGCCGGCCAGCGTGGAGCGGGTCGCGCGGCTGATGAAGGAGATCGGCGTGCAGCACGTGGGCGTCGCCGACACGATCGGCGTCGGCACGCCGCTGAAGGTGCAGCGCGCGCTTGAGGCGGCGCTGAAGCACTACGCGCTGGACGACCTGTCCGGCCATTTCCACGACACCTACGGCCAGGCGCTGGGCAACACCCTGGCGGCGCTGCAGCTGGGCGTATGGCAGTTCGACGCTTCCTGCGCCGGGCTGGGCGGCTGCCCCTACGCCAAGGGCGCCACCGGCAACGTCGCCACCGAGGACGTGGTCTACATGTTGCACGGCATGGGGATCGCCACCGGCATCGACCTGGACAAGCTGGTCGACGCCGGGAAGTATGTCAGCGACTTCCTGCGCCGGCCGCCCAATTCGCGCGCCGCCACCGCGATGCTCAACAAGCGGGCCGCGTGATGGAGCAGTGGCCCGAAGGCATGCAACGGGTGGCGCGGGCGCTGCGCGAGCAGGGGCATCCGCACGCGCCGGTCATGCTCGACGACGCGGCGCGCACGGCGCAGCAGGCGGCCGACGCGCTGGGCATCGGCGTCGGCCAGATCGCCAAGAGCATCATCTTCCGCCGCAAGGCGGACGACGCGGCGGTGCTGGTGATCACCTCGGGCGACCGCCGGGTGGACGAGAAGAAGGTCGACGCGCTGGTGGGCAAGACCGGCCGGGCCGACGCCGAGTTCGTGAAGTCGCGCACCGGCTATTCGATCGGCGGCGTCTCGCCGGTGGCGCATGCCCAGCCGCCGGTGACGCTGATCGATCGCGAGCTGTTCCGCTTCGAGGAGATCTGGGCCGCCGCGGGCCATCCGCACGGCGTGTTCAGGCTGCGCCCGCAGGACCTGGAGCGGTTGACCGGGGCGCCGGTGGCCGACGTGGTGCAAGCCGCGCCGCCGGCATGACGCAGCCCGGACAGCTGGCGCGGCGCGCGCGCCGGATCGCCGGCGGTGCCGGCGCCGAGGTGCCGTCGCCGTGCATCTCGGTGTGCCGCGTCGACCCGGCCAGCGGCTGCTGCGAGGGCTGCCTGCGCACGCTCGAGGAGATCGCCGCCTGGTCGGCGCTGGCCGAGGGCGAGAAGCGCGAGGTCTGGCGGCGCATCGCGCAGCGGGCGATCGGGCGGGACGGGCCTCGCCCCACGGAAAGGAGCACGCCATGAAGCAGATCACCTTCTACCTGGATTTCATCTCGCCGTACTCGTACCTGGCGTTCGAGCAGCTGCCGCGGGCGCTGCAGGGCCTGAGCTACGGGGTGGATTACCGGCCGGTGCTTTTTGCCGGGCTCCTGAAGCACCATGGGCAGCTCGGGCCGGCCGAAATCGCGCCCAAGCGCGACTGGACCTACCGGCAGGTGCTCTGGAACGCGCACGCGCACGGCATCCCGCTGCAGCTGCCGGCCGTGCATCCGTTCAATCCGCTGCCGCTGCTGCGGCTGGCGCTGGCCTGCGGCCGCGAGGGAACAGCCAGCCGCCACGTCTGCGAAACCGTGTTCCGCCATGTCTGGCAGGGCGGCGCCGACGCTGCTGATGCGAAGCGGCTGGAAGCGCTCGTCGCCCAGCTGAATCCTGCGCGCGATCTCGCGGCGGAGGACGTCAAGGCGCAGCTGAAGGCCAACACCGAGGCCGCGATCGCGCGCGGCGTGTTCGGCGTGCCGACCTGTGCCGTCGACGACAAGCTGTTCTGGGGATTCGACGCGCTCCCCATGCTGCGGGCCTGGCTCCAGGGCGACCCGTGGTTTGCCGGGGGCGACTGGGAGCGTGCGCAGCAGGTGGGCGCGGGCGTCGTGCGGGGGCGGCCGCTCAGCGCTTGAACTTCCCGTCGCTGCCGATGATGGACAGGTCGGCGAAGTCCAGCCCGGTATGGTCGTCGGGGCCGAACGTGATGTCGAGCCCGCCCAGGTCGAACTTGCGGATGCCTTCCAGCGCGGCCTGCAGCCTTTCGCGGGTCGGTTTCGGCCCGACCCGGCGCAGGCCTTCCACCAGCACCTTCGCCGCCGCGTAGCCCTCCAGCATTGCGGGGCTGAGCTCGCTCGTCTTGCGCGCCTGGACCAGTTCCATCGCCTCCTTGACCATCGGGTAGGCGATCGAGCGCTCCGAGGGGAAGACCTGCGAGACGATCACGCCGCGGCCGAGGTCGCCCAGGCTCTTGATGAAGCCGCCCGAGGCGTTGTTCGAGAGCGTGACGACCTGGGCCGCCGAGCCGGCGGCGCGGATCGCCCTGACGCCGTCGACCACCGCCTGCCCCGAGGCGATCATCAGCACCGCCTGGGTGCCGGCCTTCGCGATCTTCGGGCCGATGGCCGTGAAGTCGGGCTTGCTGCGGTCGAACTTCTCCTGCACCACCGCGTCGACTCCGGCGGCGGTCAGGCCCTTCCTGGCGCCGGCCAGCCCGTCGGCGCCGAAACTGTCGTCGACGTGCACCAGGGCGATGCGGCTGATGCCCATCGAGGTGAGATGGGTGACGGCCTTCTCGGCCTCGCGCTGGTAGGTGGCCCGGACGTTGAAGACGTGCTTGCGCACCGGCTGGTGCAGCACCATGGCGCCGGTGGACGGGGCGACCAGCGGCACGCCGTGCTGATCCAGCACCGGGATGATCGCCTCGGCATGCGGCGTCCCGCGGGTGAGGAACAGCGCCAGCACGTTCTTTTCCTCGATCAGCTGGCGCGCGTTCTGGCCCGCCAGCTTGGGATCGAACCTGTCGTCGAGCGACATCAGCTCGATCCTGTTGCCGTGCACGCCGCCTTTGGCGTTCACGTGGTCCAGGTACAGTTTCGCGCCGTCGGTGGTTTCCTTGACGCCGGCCGCCACCGGGCCGGAGAAGCCGGCCGTCTGGCCGATCAGGATCTGCGCCTGGGCGCCGGCAGCCAGCGAAAGTGCCAGCGCGCCGGCGGCGAGCCATGTCGATGTCTTCACTTCGTCTCCTCCCTACAACTTTTGTCCGCGTCAGTGTACGAGGCGAGGGTGTTGGCGCCGTCTCGGTGGATACCCCCATGCAGGATGAGCCGCGGGCTCATCCCTAGAATGTTCGGCCAACTTCGAAAACGCCCCCGTATGACCCAGGGACTGATCCGCATCCGCGGCGCCAGGCAGCACAACCTCAAGAACCTCGACCTCGACCTGCGCACCGGCGAGCTGACGGTGGTCACCGGCCCCAGCGGCTCGGGCAAGTCCAGCCTGGTGTTCGACACCCTGTACGCCGAAGGCCAGCGGCGCTACGTCGAGACCTTCTCGGCCTATGCCCGCCAGTTCCTGGACCGGATGGACAAGCCGGCGGTCGACCGGGTGGAAGGCGTGCCGCCGGCCATCGCCATCGACCAGACCAACCCGGTGCGGTCGTCGCGCTCCACGGTGGGCACGATGACCGAGCTGAATGACCACCTGAAGCTGCTGTTCGCGCGGGCCGGCGAACTGTTCGACCGGCAGACGGCGCTGCGGGTGCGCCACGACACGCCCGAGTCGATCTACGCCGAACTGATGGCCCGCACGGCCGCGGACGATCCGCGGCTGGTGGTCACCTTTCCCGTGGAGCTGCCCGGCAGCACCACGCCCGCGGAGGTGGAGCAGTGGCTCTCGGCTAGCGGCTTCACGCGGGTCCAGGCGCAGCGCGAGGTGGCCACGCCGGCCGGTCCGCACAAGATCCTCGACGTCGTCGCCGACCGCTTCCGGCTGCAGAACACCGAGAAGATCCGCGCGATCGAGGCGATCGAGGTGGCGCTCAAGCGCGGCGCCGGCCGCATGAGCGTCTATCAATTGGGGTCAGATTCCAATTATTCCGGCGCCGAAGCGGCGCCGGAGATCTGGCGTTTCTCCACCGGCCTGCACTGCCCCGAAAGCGACCTGCGCTACGCCGACCCGATCCCCTCGATGTTCTCGTTCAACTCCGCGGTGGGGGCCTGCGTGACCTGCCGCGGCTTCGGACGGGTGATCGGCGTCGACTACGGCCTGGTCATCCCCAACGACCGGCTCACGCTGCGCGCCGGCGCGATCAAGACCCTGCAGACGCCGGCCTGGGCCGAAGCACAGGACGACCTGATGCGGCATGCGGAAGCGGCCGGCGTTCCGCGCGACACGCCCTGGTACAAGCTCACCGCGGAGCAGAAGGCCTGGGTCATCAACGGCGCGCCCAACTATCGCGAGGGCAACTGGAACAAGCAGTGGTACGGCATCCGGCGCTTCTTCGAGTACCTGGAGAGCAAGGCGTACAAGATGCACATCCGGGTGCTGCTGTCGAAGTACCGCAGCTACACCCCGTGCCACGCCTGCGGCGGCGCGCGCCTGAAGACCGAGAGCCTGCTGTGGCGGCTGGGCAGCAAGGAGGACGCCGACGCCGTGCTGGAGCCTGCCAGGCGCTTCCTGCCGTCCGGCACGGCGTGGACGCGCGAGCAGCTGGAAGCGCTGCCCGGCCTGTGCCTGCACGACCTGATGCTGCTGCCGATCGAGCGGCTGCGGAAATTCTTTGCGCGCCTGTCGCCCTTGCCCCACTCCTCTCGCGCGAGCGGGAGTGAACACCCCCTCCCGCCGGGAGAGGGCGGGGGTGAGGGGGCGGCAGTCGGCCACGGCGACGCGCAGGCGCTCAAGCTGCTGTACGAGGAGATCAACACCCGGCTGAAGTACCTGGTCGACGTCGGCATCGGCTACCTGACGCTGGACCGCCAGAGCCGCACGCTGTCGGGCGGCGAGGTGCAGCGGATCAACCTGACCACGGCGCTGGGCACCTCGCTGGTCAACACCCTGTTCGTGCTGGACGAGCCCAGCATCGGACTGCATCCGCGCGACATGCACCGCATCACCGAGGCCATGCAGCGGCTGCGCGACGCCGGCAACACGCTGGTGGTGGTGGAGCACGACCCGGCGGTGATGGTCGCGGCCGACCGCATCATCGACATGGGCCCCGGGCCGGGCGAGCGCGGCGGCAGCATCGTGTTCGACGGCACCACCCAGGAACTGCGGCGGGCCGACACCCTGACCGGCGCGTACCTGGGTGCGCGCAAGCACGTGGGCATGGGATTCAAGCGGGCGGTCACGGCGGCGACGCCGCGCCTGATCCTGGAGGGCGCGCGCGAGCACAACCTGAAGAACCTCACGGTGGAGTTCCCGCTGCAGCGGCTGGTGTGCGTCACCGGCGTGTCGGGCTCGGGCAAGTCGACGCTGATGCAGGACATCGTCGCGCCCGCGCTGATGCGGCATTTCGGCAAGGCCACCGAGGCGGCCGGCGCGCACGACCGGCTGCTCGGCGCCGACCACCTGCGCGACGTGGTGTTCGTGGACCAATCGCCGATCGGCAAGACCGCCAGATCCAATCCGGTGAGCTACGTCGGCGCCTGGGACTCGATCCGCGAGATCTTCGCCAGCGCGCCGCTGGCCCGGCAGCGCGGCTACACCGGCTCCAAGTTCAGCTTCAACTCCGGGGACGGCCGCTGCCCGACCTGCGGCGGCTCCGGTTTCGAGCACGTCGAGATGCAGTTCCTCTCGGACGTGTACCTGCGTTGCCCGGACTGCGACGGCAAGCGGTACCGCCCCGAGATCCTCGAAATCGCCATCGAGCGCGGCCAGCGCCGGCTCAACGTCGCGGACGTGCTCGACCTCACGGTGAGCGAGGCCGCGGCGCTGTTCGCCGCCGACCGCGACGTCATCCGGGCGCTCCAGCCGATCCTCGACGTCGGGCTGGAGTACGTGAAGCTGGGCCAGCCGGTGCCCACGCTGTCGGGCGGCGAGTCGCAGCGGCTCAAGCTGGCCGGCTTCCTGGCGCAGGCCGCGAAGAACGCCACGGCCAGCCGGCAGCCGACCGCCACGCGGGGCACGCTGTTCCTGTTCGACGAGCCGACCACCGGCCTGCACTTCGACGACATCGCCAAGCTGATGCGGGCCCTGCGAAAGCTGCTCGAAGGCGGCAATTCGCTGATCGTGATCGAGCACAACCTGGACGTGATCCGGGCGGCGGACTGGCTGATCGACCTGGGCCCGGAAGGCGGCGACGCGGGTGGACTGCTGGTCGCCGAAGGGCCGCCGGAGGAAGTGAAGCTCCATCCGAGCTCGCACACGGCGAAGGCGCTGAGGGAATACGACGGGACGCTGGGGATGGTGTCCGAGCGTGAGCCGTTTGCCCAGGGCCCTTCGGCCGGCTCAGGACAGGCCCAGCCCCGACGGAGTTCGGCCATCCAGATCGTGAACGCCCGCGAGCACAACCTGAAGAGCCTGAGCGTCGACATTCCGCACAACCGGTTCAGCGTCGTCACCGGCGTGTCGGGCTCGGGCAAGTCGACGCTGGCGTTCGACATCCTGTTCAACGAGGGCCAGCGGCGCTATCTGGAATCGCTCAATGCCTACGCGCGCAGCATCGTGCAGCCGGCCGGACGGCCGGAGGTCGACGCGGTGTACGGCATCCCGCCGACGGTGGCGATCGAGCAGCGGCTGTCGCGCGGCGGTCGCAAGTCCACCGTGGGCACCACCACCGAGGTCTGGCATTTCCTGCGCCTGCTGTACGTCAAGCTCGGCGTGCAGCATTGCGTCCACGACGGCGCCGAGGTGCGGCCGCAGACCCCGGACAGCATCGTCGCGCAGATCATGAAGCGCTACCGCGGCCAGCACGTGGGGCTGCTGGCGCCGCTGGTCGTCAACCGCAAGGGCGTGTACACCGAGCTGGCCGACTGGGCCCGGCCGCGCGGCTACACGCACCTGCGGGTGGACGGCAACTTCCTGCCGACCACCGGCTTCCCGCGCATCGACCGCTTCAAGGAGCACACCATCGAGCTGCCGGTGTGCGACCTGGACGTCACGCCGGCCAACGAGGCGCTGCTGCGCGCCAAGGTGGCGCAGGCGCTGGAGCACGGCAAGGGCGTGCTGCACCTGCTGGCGCCGCTGGACGGCCTGCGCGGCGCGCTGCTGGCCGGCGCCGGCAGCCGGCACATCGGGGAGGTCGAGGTGTTCTCCACGCTGCGCGCCTGCCCGGTCTGCAGCACCAGCTACCCGGAGCTGGACCCGCGGCTGTTCTCCTACAACAGCAAGCACGGCTGGTGTCCCGAATGCGTGGGCACCGGCGTCAGGCTGACGCGCGAGCAGCGCAAGGCGTTCGACGACACCCTGATGGCGGGCGACGACAAGGGCCGCGAGCAGACCTTCGCCGAACCCGAGCTGGAGGACGAACCCGAGGAGGCCTGCCCCGCCTGCCACGGTGCGCGCCTCAACCTGCAGGCCCGCCACGTGCACTTCGACCGCACCGGCATCCACGAGATCGCGGCCCTGTCGGTGGTCGACGTGCGGCGCTGGATCGAGACGCTGCAGGTGAAGGACGTGCTGAGTGCGCGCGAGCAGGGCATCGCGCGCGACCTGATCCCGGAGATCCGCAGCCGGCTCGAGTTCCTGGAGGAGGTCGGGCTGGGCTACCTGACGCTGGACCGCGGCGCCCCGACGCTGTCGGGCGGCGAGGCGCAGCGCATCCGGCTGGCGGCGCAGCTGGGTTCCAACCTGCAGGGTGTGTGCTACGTGCTGGACGAGCCGACCATCGGCCTGCACGCGCGCGACAACCGCATCCTGCTGGACGCACTGCACAAGCTGGGCGACAAGGGCAACACGCTGGTGGTGGTGGAGCACGACGAGGACACCATCCGCCGCGCCGACCACATCATCGACATCGGGCCGAGCGCCGGCAAGCGCGGCGGCCGGGTGGTGGCGCAGGGCACGGCCGCGGACCTGTCGGCCGCCGCCGATTCGGTCACCGGCCGCTACCTGCTGCACGCGATGAAGCATCCGGTGAAGCCCAGGCGGAACGTGCCTCCCAAGAGGCAAGGGAGTCCGGGAGAGGGTGGGGATGAGGGCGCCGTCGAGTGGCTCAGCGTGCGCGGCGCCGACCTGCACAACCTGGACGAGATCGACGTCGACGTGCCGCTCAGGCGCCTGGTGGTCGTCACCGGCGTGTCGGGGTCGGGCAAGTCCACGCTCGCGCGCGACGTGCTGCTGCACAACGTGCAACTGGCCGTGCAGCAGCGCTCGACCCGGGCCGGCCGCGACGCCGACGACGCCGGCCGGCACCCCAGGCGGGTCGGCTGCAAGTCGCTCGCCGGCTACCAGGGCGTCGACCGGGTGCTGGAAGTGGACCAGACCCCGATCGGCAAGACGCCGCGTTCCTGCGCCGCCACCTACATCGGCTTCTGGGACACGGTCCGCAAGCTGTTTGCCGACACGCTGGAGGCGCGCGCCCGCGGCTACGGGCCGGGCCGCTTCTCCTTCAACACCGGCGAAGGCCGCTGCCCGACCTGCGAAGGACAGGGCGTGCGCACCATCGGGATGAGCTTCCTGCCGGACGTGAAGGTGCCGTGCGAGTCCTGCCGCGGCGCCCGCTTCAACCCGGAGACGCTGGCGGTCACCTGGCGCGGCAAGAGCATCGGCGACGTGCTGCAGATGGAGGTCGACGAGGCCGTCGAGTTCTTCGCCGCGATGCCCAACATCGCCCATCCGCTGCAGCTGCTCAAGGACGTGGGGCTCGGCTACCTGACGCTGGGCCAGCCCTCGCCCACGCTGTCCGGCGGCGAAGCCCAGCGGATCAAGCTGGTGACCGAGCTGTCCAAGGTGCGCGACGACGTCACGCGCCGCGGACAGAAGCCGCCGCACACGCTCTACGTGCTGGACGAGCCGACCGTGGGCCTGCACATGGCGGACGTGGAACGGCTGGCGCGGGTGCTGCACCGGCTGGTCGACGGCGGGCACAGCGTGGTCGTGATCGAGCACGACCTGGACGTGATCGCCGAGGCCGACTGGGTGATCGACCTGGGTCCGGAAGGCGGCGGCGCGGGCGGGCGCATCGTGGCGCAGGACACACCCGAGCAGGTGGTGGTGCGCGGCACGCACACCGGCCGGGCGCTGGCCGCAGTCCTGTCGCGTTAGGTCACGCCCGGACACGTTGCGGATACTGTTCAACAGGAGCGTCCTACGCCGCCGTCAGACCGGAACCGACAGGAATGTGAGAGGCCGCTGGCTAGCCTGCGGTCTTCTTCTCACTTCGTGCCGAACCGATCATGGACAAGCCTTTCCTCCGAGCCATCTTCCCCGTCACGGCGCTGGCGCTGCTGCTGTCTGCCTGTGGCGGGGGCGGCGGCGATTTCGTGAACGAGCCGCGCGGCAGCCAGCGTGCCGCGGCCGTGACGGTCGCCAATTCGACCGATGCCAGCCTGAACGGCGGCTATGCGACCAGCGACGTCTTCCTGAACGACATCGTGAAGATCAATCCCATCGGCGGCGAGCCGGAAACCTGCCGCATGCGCTTTGCCAACCTGCCAAAGACCGGCAATCCGCAGCTCGTGATGGACGGCGAGATCCGCTACAAGCCCGCCACCACCGAGACGACGGTGACGACCATCGCGATCAATGCCATCGAGTTCCGGCTGGTGGGCGCCGCCGGCGCCAACGTGAACCGCGCCACCAATGTGGTCACGTACACGAACGCGGTGTTCGAATCCACTCAGGGGACGGGCCGCACGCTCGCGCTGAGCGGCACCATCCCGCTGCGGGCCGAGAACAAGCCGGAGGGCTGCTGAGGCGGCGCGGTCCGGGCGGCTGCCGCGCTCCGCGGGCCGTCCGGGCGCTCGGGTGATGGAAGGCCAGTCAGCGCGCTCCGCGCGACAATCCGCACCATGCCTGCCCACAAACCGCTGGTCTGGCTGCCGGCCTGCCACCGCCACCTCGATCTCGACGATCCGGGCGGCTACACCGTGCTGGCCGACCGCTACGCGGCCGCCGTGACGGCGCTGGACCTGCAGCCCATCCTGTTCCCGATGGCCACTGCGGCGGACGTGGCCGACCTGCTGCCCGTGGTCGACGGCGTGCTGCTCACCGGCTCGCCGTCGAACGTCGAGGCGACGCGTTTCGGCGCGACCGCCCTGGCCTCCGACCTGCTGGACCCGCGACGCGACGCGCTGACGATGGCCCTAGTGCCGGCGGCGCTGCACGCCGGCATGCCGCTGCTGGGCGTGTGCCGCGGCCTGCAGGAGATGAACGTGGCCCTGGGCGGGACCTTGCACCAGGAAGTGCATGCCGAGCCGGGGCTGATGGACCACCGCGAGCCCGAGGGTGACCCGGAAGCGCAGTTCGGCACCCGCCACGAGGTGCGGCTGGCGCCCGGCAGCGCGTTCGCGCAATGGGCCCGCGCGCCGGCGGCGATGGTGAATTCGCTGCACGGCCAGGGGATCAGGCGGCTGGGCGTCGGCCTGGTCGCCGAGGCCCATGCGCCGGACGGCCTGGTGGAGGGCGTGCGGGTGGAGCACGCCACTGCCTTTGCGTTCGGCGTGCAGTGGCATCCGGAATGGCGGCATGAGAGCAACCCGTTCTACGCGCGCACGCTGGAGGCGTTCGCGCAGGCCTGCGCCGAGCACCGCCGCCGGCGCGGCGCGGCCTGAGCGCCCGCCTTGCGCTGGATCAAGAAGATTGCATCGAATCGCCGCGCTTGCCCTGGATCAAGTGCGCCGCATTTGAAGGTGTACCGTAAGGGCATCTTCTAAGACACTTTCTTCGCCGCATCACCTCCCGATGCGAAGAAGAGAGAGAGAGTCGATCGCATGCAAACGAAGTTCCACAAGAACGTCACGCCCCTGGCGCTCGCCGCCGCGCTCTGTTTCGTCGTTCCGGCCAGCCTGGCGGCGGCGCCGGCCGCGCCCGCCAAGGGCAAGCCCGCCGCCGCGGCGACCGCCGTCAAGAGCATCGTCCTGTCCACCGGCATGAAGGACGGCAAGATGGTGTTCGTGGACGACAAGGGCGAGGCCAACCCGGTGCTGCGCGCCAATGTCGGCGACACCGTGGAAATCACCCTCAAGAGCGGCGAAGGCGCCCAGCACGATCTCGTGATCGACGAGCTGAAGGTGGCTTCGCCGAAGTTCGACGGCACCACCGGCGCCGTGAAGGTCCGCTTCAAGGTCACGGCGGCCGGCAAGTTCACCTATTACTGCTCGGTGCCGGGCCACAAGCAGATCGGGATGGAAGGCAGTTTCGAAGTGGCCGGCGACGCGGCCGCGGCCGTGCCGGAGTCCGCGGTCAAGACCGTCGCCGCGCCGGCCGCTGCGGCCAAGGCCGGCGCCAAGCCTGGCATCAAGGGCGGTGTCGAGCAGCTGTACACCGCCCCGGGGGTGCCGGGCGCCGACCCGCGTGCCGTCAGCATCGCCATGGACCCGAGCCTGGTGCCCAAGCCGATCGGCAACCGGCCTCCGCAGTTCCTGAAGTACCGCATGGAAACGGTGGAACTGACCGGCAAGCTCGATGACGGCACCACCTTCGAGTACTGGACTTTCGACAAGAAGGTGCCCGGCCCGATGCTGCGCGCCCGGGTCGGCGACACCATCGAGCTGACGCTGGCCAACGCGAAAAGCAGCAAGCAGATCCACTCGATCGACCTGCACGCGGTGACCGGCGGCCACGGCGGCGGCGAGCACACCCAGGTTGCGCCCGGCCAGGAAAAGACGATCAGCTTCAAGGTGCTGAACCCCGGACTGTTCGTCTACCACTGCGCGACGCCGCTGGTGCCGCAGCACATCTCGGCGGGCATGTACGGGATGATCCTGGTCGAGCCTGAAGGCGGCCTGCCGAAGGTGGACAAGGAGTACTACGTGATGCAGGGCGACGTCTACACCAAGCACGCCCACGGCACCAAGGGCCACCAGGAGTTCGACGTCAACAAGCTGTCAGCCGAGACGCCGGACTACTACGTCTTCAACGGCGCCGTCGGCTCGCTGACCAAGGAACACAAGATGACGGCCAAGGTCGGCGAGACGGTGCGCCTGTTCTTCGGCGTCGGCGGCCCCAACAAGATCTCGTCGTTCCACGTGATCGGCGAGATCTTCGACAAGGTCTACAGCGAAGGCTCGCTCAGCACGATCAAGAAGGACGTGCAGACGACGCTGGTGCCCGCCGGCGGGGCGACGATGGTCGAGATGAAGATGGACTACCCCGGCAAGTTCCTGCTGGTGGACCATGCCCTGTCGCGCGCCGGCCGCGGCCTGGTCGGTGCCATCGAGGTGAGCGGACCTGCCGACAGCGCCATCTACAACGCGAACGGTCCGGCAGCGCACTGAGTCCCTTGCCACCCAGAAGGCCCGCGGTGCGGGCCTTTCTGCCTTGGGGCGGCGCTCAGCGGGCGATCAGGAGCTTGGCCGACAGTTCCGCGAAACCCGCGCCGGCCTCCGAGGGCGTCACGTAGGCGGGCGCCTGGCCCGCAGGCAGCGCGAAGCGCGCCACGTTCGCCACTCCCACCGCATGGGGCAGGACCGCGAACATCGGCGCGTCGTTGGGCGAGTCGCCGGCGAACACGCAGCGCTCGCGCTCGGCGTCCAGCTCCAGTCCCCAGCGCTCGCGCAGCAGCAGCCGCGCCATGCTCAATTTGTCGTACCGGCCGAACCAGCCGTTGACGTGGATCGAGCTGACCTTGGCCGTCATGCCGGCCTGCACCATCAACCCGACGATGCGCTGCACCGCCGCGGCCGGCAGCGCCGGCACGTCCTCGCAGAAGTCGATCGCCAGGTCGTACAGGCGGCAGAACTGGTCGGACGCAACGGCGCAGCCGGGCACCTCGCGCAGGATCGTCTCGCGCACCCGTGCCATGCGCTCGGCGTTGCCGGCGCGCACCGCCGCGTCCAACACATGCCGGCTCCTGAGCTTGCGTTCGGCGGCGTCGTACCAGAAATAGAAGGCCCCGTTCTCCCCGATCACCGCGTCCACCGGCCACATGCGGGCGATGTGGTCGCACCAGCCGGCCGGCCGCCCGGTGACCAGCACCACGCGCAACCCGGCGGCGCGCAGGTCAGCCAGCGCGCCATAGGCCTGCACCGTCAGCCGGCCCTCGGTGGTCAGCGTGTCGTCGATGTCGCTGAAGACGGTGTGGATGCCGGCCGCGACGGCGTCGGGCATCTCGGCCAAGGGACGCATCGCCGGTCGCGGCATGGCGTCAGTGGCTTCCGTGCAGCGCCAGGCCGGCGTGCTCGCGCAGCGGATGGAAGTGGATCTTCGGAAAGCGCTCCTGCGCCAGGCGCACGTCGTAGGGCGAGGTACACAGGAATGCCAGCGCATTCGCCGCGTCGAGCGCCATGCGCTGCGGATAGGCGTCGGTGAACTGGCGCAGCTCGGCCGGCGTGTCGGCCGTGATCCAGCGGGCGCCCGTGTACTGCGAGCTTTCCAGCCGGACGTCGGCGTCGTATTCGGTCTTCAGCCGGTGCTGCACCACCTCGAACTGCAGCTGCCCGACCGCGCCCAGCAGCATCGGTCCGCCCACCTGCGGGCGAAACACCTGGATCGCACCCTCCTCGCCCAGCTGCGCCAGCCCCTGCTGCAGCTGCTTGGTGCGCAGCGGGTTCTTCAGGATCACCGTCGTGAACAGCTCCGGGGCGAAGAACGGCAGGCCGGTGAACTGCAGGCTGGCGCCGTCGGTGACGGTGTCGCCCAGCTGCACGCCGCCGTGCGTCGTGAAACCGATGATGTCGCCGGCATAGGCCTCGTCCACCGCCTCGCGCCGCTGCGACAGGAAGGTCACCACCGAGGTCGGGCGCAACTCCTTGCCGGTGCGCTGCACCTTGAGCTTCATGCCCGGCGTGTACTTGCCCGAGGCCATGCGCACGAACGCGATGCGGTCGCGGTGCGACGGGTCCATGTTGGCCTGCACTTTGAACACCACGCCGGAGAAGCCCGGGTCCGCGGGCTGCACCTGCCGGTTCACCACCTGCCGGTTCTCCGTCAGGTGGCTCATGCGCGGCCCCGGTGGCGGCGCCAGGTCGACCAGCGCCTCCAGCACCTCCATCACGCCGAAATTGTTGACGCCGGAGCCGAAGAACACGGGCGTCTGCTTGCCGACCAGGAAGGCCTCGTGGTTCCACTCGGGCGAGGCGCCGATCGCCAGCTCCATGCTCTGCTCGGCGGTCTCGAATTCGTGGCCGAAGCGCTGGAAGAGGGCCTCGCGGTCGGTCAGCGGAATGGTCTCGAAGTCCTGCGGCAGGCGTTCCGAGCCCGACTCGAACACGGTCATCGCGTGGGTGCGCAGGTTCATGATGCCGCCGAAGCTCTTGCCCTGGCCCACCGGCCAGGTCATGGGCACGCAGGGCATGCCCAGCTCGCGCTCGATCTCGTCGAGCAGTTCCAGCGGCTCACGGACCTCGCGGTCCATCTTGTTGACGAAGGTGATGATCGGCGTGTCGCGCTGGCGGCAGACCTCGATCAGGCGCCGGGTCTGCGATTCCACGCCATTCGCGGCGTCGATCACCATCAGCGCCGAATCCACGGCCGTCAGCACGCGATACGTGTCTTCCGAGAAGTCCTTGTGGCCGGGCGTGTCCAGCAGGTTGATCACATGGTCGCGGTACAGCATCTGCATGACCGAGCTGGCCACCGAGATGCCGCGCTGCTTCTCGATCTCCATCCAGTCCGAGGTGGCGTGGCGCGACGCCTTGCGCGCCTTCACCGAGCCGGCGATCTGGATCGCGCCCGAGAACAGCAGCAGCTTTTCCGTCAGCGTGGTCTTGCCCGCGTCGGGGTGCGAGATGATGGCAAAGGTGCGGCGGCGCCGGGTTTCGGTCTGGAGCGACATGGAAGCAGAGGGCAGGGGAACCGCATGCCACAGGCCTGGCCTGGGCGGGCACGATGGCGCACGCGGGAACGCTCGATTATCGCGGGTCGGTGAACGGGCGGGCGAGCGCCGGCTTCGACAGGCTCAGCCCGAGCGGGCTTTCTTCGGCGCCCCGAAGACCTGGGCCAGCTCGAACGGCGTCGCCACCTCCAATTGATCGTAGCGGCAGTCCTGCGGCGGCTTGTCCGGGCGCCAGCGCACAAAAACGGCGGCGTGGCGGAACCGGTCGCCCTGCAGGTGGTCATAGCGCACTTCCACCACGCGCTCCGGTCGCAGCGGCTCCCACGACAGGTCCTTGCCCGCGCTCCAGCGGCTCTGCGCGCCGGGCATCCGGGTCGATTCGTCCCCGGCCTGGGCCCAGTCCCGCCAGGGGTGGCCCTCCAGCGCGTCCCTGCGCAGCGGCGCGAGCTCCTCGGTCAGGTCGCGCCGCATCTGCATCGTGAAGGCCGACGTCACCCCCACGTGGTGCAGCACGCCGGCCCCGTCGTACAGGCCGAGCAGGAGCGAGCCCACCGCGCCCTCCCGCTCGCGGTACCAGCGGAATCCCGCCACCACGCAGTCCGCAGTGCGCGAGTGCTTGACCTTGTACATCGCGCGCTTGCCAGGCCGGTAGGGCAGCGAATCCGGCTTGGCCATGACGCCGTCCAGCCCCGCGCCCTCGAAGCGCTGCAGCCAGTCCTGCGCCACCGCGCGGTCCCGCGTCACGGGGGTCAGGTGCACCGGCGCGGCGACGCTGGCGAGCAGCCGCTCCAGCCGTGCCCGCCGCTCGGACTGCGGCAACTCCATCGTCGAGCGGCCGCCGGCCGCCAGCAGGTCGAACGCCACGAACGACGCGGGCGTCTCGCGCGCCAGCCGGTCCACCCGGGAGGCCGCCGGGTGCAGCCGCTGCTGCAGCGCGTCGAAGTCGAGGCCGCCGGGTCCGGCGACCACGATCTCCCCGTCCAGCACGCAGCCGCGCGGCAGCGCCTCGGCCAGCGCCTTCTCCAGTTCGGGGAAATAGCGGTTCAGGGGCCGCAGGTCGCGGCTCTGCAGATACACGTCCTCGGCACCCCGGCGGAACACCAGTGCCCGGAAGCCGTCCCACTTCGGCTCGTACAGGAATCCGCCTTCCGGCGGAAGCTCGTCCGCGATCTTCGCGAGCATGGGTTCGATGGGCGGGGAGGCGGGCGATGATGAGGCCATCGCCCCTTGTAACAGCACGGCGGCCGCCTGTCTGCCGGCCCCGGCCGGTATAATCGCGCCCATCCGAGGAGCGTTGCAGCGCCGCCAGGCGTGAGGCTCGGTCAACATCGCAACGACGCTCACCCACTGATCCTGTGCGGTGAGCTGCGGCAGAGCATTTCCCGTCGGCAGGACAGTGGCCCACCCATCATTGGAGCCACGATGAACGCCGTTCTCAAGCCAGTCACCGACAGCGCCATTGCCGATCCGTCGCTCGCCGACTGGGGCCGCAAGGAAATCCGCATCGCCGAAACCGAGATGCCCGGCCTGATGGCGATCCGCGAGGAGTTCGCGCCGGCGCAGCCGCTCCAGGGCGCCCGCATCACCGGCTCGCTGCACATGACGATCCAGACGGCGGTGCTGATCGAGACGCTGCAGGCATTGGGCGCCACGGTGCGCTGGGCCTCCTGCAACATCTTCTCGACGCAGGACCACGCCGCGGCGGCGATCGCGGCCAAGGGCACGCCGGTGTTCGCGATCAAGGGCGAGAGCCTGGCCGACTACTGGGACTACACGCATCGCATCTTCGAGTTCGGCCCGAAGGGCAGCGAGGGCGAAGGCCCCAACATGATCCTGGACGACGGCGGCGACGCGACGCTGCTGATGCACCTGGGCAAGCGGGCCGAGCGTGACGCTTCCGTGATCGCCAAGCCCGCCAGCGAAGAGGAGCGGTGCCTCTTCGCCGCCATCAAGGCCAGGCTCGCGCAGGACCCCACCTGGTACAGCCGCAAGGCCGCGCAGATCGTCGGCGTGACCGAGGAGACCACCACCGGCGTGCACCGCCTCAAGGAAATGAGCGCCAAGGGAACGCTGCTGTTCCGGGCGATCAACGTCAACGACTCGGTCACCAAGAGCAAGTTCGACAACCTGTACGGCTGCCGCGAGTCGCTGGTGGACGGCATCAAGCGCGCCACCGACGTGATGATCGCGGGCAAGGTCGCGCTGGTGTGCGGCTACGGCGACGTCGGCAAGGGCTCAGCCCAGGCGCTGCGCGCGCTGTCGGCCCAGGTGTGGGTGACCGAGATCGACCCGATCAACGCGCTGCAGGCGGCGATGGAGGGTTTCAAGGTCGTGACCATGGAATACGCCTGCGACAAGGCCGACATCTTCGTCACCGCCACCGGCAACAAGCACGTGATCCGCCACGAGCACATGGCGAAGATGAAGGACCAGGCGATCGTCTGCAACATCGGGCACTTCGACAACGAGATCGACATCGCGTCCGTCGAGCAGTACCCGTGGGAGGAGATCAAGCCGCAGGTCGACCACATCATCTTCCCCGACGGCAAGAGGATCATCATGCTGGCCAAGGGCCGGCTGGTGAACCTGGGCTGCGCCACCGGCCACCCCAGCTTCGTGATGAGCTCGTCGTTCGCCAACCAGACGATCGCGCAGATCGAGCTGTTCACCCACGCCGACGCCTACGACGTCGGCAAGGTCTACGTGCTGCCCAAGCACCTGGACGAGAAGGTGGCACGGCTGCACCTGAAGAAGGTGGGCGCCATGCTGACCGAGCTGACCGACGAGCAGGCCGAGTACATCGGCGTGCCCAGGCAGGGGCCGTACAAGGCCGACACGTATCGGTACTAGGGATCGGGGGCCAGAGGCGAGGCCCTGGCCCCTCTCCAGCGACATGCGCGCCGACCAGCTCCTCGTCGAACGCGGACTCGCCGCGTCGCGGTCGCAGGCGCAGCGCCTGATCGCATCGGGCGTGCGCTGGCTCGACCGCGGCGGCTGGCAGCGCGTCGGGAAGAACGGCGACGAGGTGCCGGCGCAGGCGCAAGTCGAGCTGCTGGATACCGCCGAGGCGAGGTACGTCTCGCGCGGCGGACTGAAGCTGGAAGGCGCGCTGCGGGCGAGCGGGATCGACGTCGCGGGCCGGCGCTGCCTCGACGTCGGCCAGTCGACCGGCGGCTTCACCGACTGCCTGCTGCAGCACGGCGCCGCGCAGGTCACGGGGATCGACGTCGGACACGGCCAGTTGCACCAGCGCCTGCGCGCCGACCCGCGCGTGCGGGCCCTGGAGAAGGTGAACGCGCGCGAGCTGGATGCGGCGCAGGTCGGCTCGGAGTTCGACCTGATCACCGGCGACCTGTCGTTCATCTCGCTGACACTGGTGCTGCCGGCGCTGGTGCCACTGCTCAGGGCTTCGACAAGCCCGGCCCGTACGGAACGCGGCCAGTTGCTGATGCTGGTCAAGCCGCAGTTCGAGCTGCAGCCGGGGCAGATCGGCAAGGGCGGCATCGTGACCGATCCGGCGCTGTACGCGGTGGTGGAGCGGCGCATCCGCGACTGCTGCCAGGCGCTCGGCCTTGCGGTGCGCGGCTGGCACGACAGCGCGATCGCGGGCGGCGACGGCAACCGCGAGTTTTTCGTCCATGCGACCAGGACATGAGGAGGGCGGCATGAAGACGCCGGTCAGTTTCGAATTCTTCCCGCCGAAGACGGCGGAGGGCGCGGCCAAGCTGCGCGTGGCGCGCCAGGCGCTGTACGCGCTCGGGCCCGAGTTCTGTTCGGTGACCTACGGCGCGGGCGGCTCCACGCATGAAGGCACCTTCGCCACGGTCAAGGAGATCCTGGACGAAGGCGTGCCGGCCGCGTCGCATTTCTCGTGCATCGGCGCTACCCGCGCCACGGTGCGCGAGCAGCTGGGCGAACTGCGCGCCATGGGCATCGACCGGCTGGTCGCGCTGCGTGGCGACCTGCCCAGCGGCTACGGCACCGGCGGCGAGTTCCAGCACGCGAGCGACCTGGTGGCGTTCATCCGCGTCGAGCGCGGCGACGACTTCCACATCGAGGTCGCGTGCTATCCGGAGATGCACCCGCAGGCGCGCTCGCCCGAGCACGACCTGCGTGCCTTCGCCGCCAAGGTGCGCGCCGGCGCGAACGGCGCCATCACGCAGTACTTCTACAACGCCGACTCGTACTTCCGCTTCGTCGAGGACGTGCGCCGGCTGGGCCTGGACATTCCGGTGGTGCCCGGCGTCATGCCGATCGTCAGCTCGACGCAGCTGATGCGCTTTTCCGACGCGTGCGGCGCCGAGGTCCCGCGCTGGATCCGGCTGCGCCTGCAAAGCCTGGGGGACGACGCCGCGTCGATCCGCTCCTTCGGGCTCGACGTGGTGACGCGGCTGTGCGAACAGCTGATCGCCGGCGGGGCGCCCGGCCTGCACTTCTACACGATGAACCAGGCCGCCGCGACGGTGGAGATCTGCCGGCGGCTCGCCGCCTAGGCCGCAGGAATTCGAACCCGCGCCAGTCGTCCGGGGGTGGCCATGAACGCCTTGTAGCGGCCGCTTCGATTGAGCTTGACGTAGACGTGGTGCAGGTGAGTCTTCACCGTCTGGTCGCTGATGCTCAGTTGGCGCGCGATTTCCTTGTTGCTCATGCCATCGCCGATCAGCGCGAGGATTTCACGCTCGCGGATCGTCAGCAGGCCCTGGCTGTCATGGTCGTCGACCGGCGCGCCGCCGACGATCGGATGCGATGCGATCTGGCGGCGCAGAGCCTGCAGCATCGCCGTGCGTGCAAACCAGCTTTCGCCGTTGTGCACCGCCACGATCGCCTTCACCCACAGGGATCGATCCGCCGCGATGGGAACGCAGCCGCTGGCACCCTTGGCGATCAGGCTGGTCACCAGGCGTTCGGTGCACAAGTCGCAGAGGATGAGCGGGCGGCTGCGTTCGCTCAGCAGCGTCAGCCGGCGCAGAACGGTCCAGATGCGGTCTTCCTCGCTGCTCAGGTGTTCGAGCAGGACGACGTCCGGCTGCTGCTGGGCAGCCTTGTGAACGACGCTCGCGATGTCGGTGCCCCGGGCCGCGATCGCGTCGCCCGCGGCTTTGCCCAACGCGAAGCAGTGTTCGACGGCAAGGCGCTCTTCCCGGCACGCCACCAGCAATGTGATCGGCATTACCACCCCGACACGTGGTTCTTATTGCAAAGAGCGTAGCAGGACGCCGTGGAAGCACAAGAAGCTGGAAGCTGTGCGGTGGCAATTTACAAACTGTTCTGGATGTAGCGGCGGCGCATGTGCCCTGGGCGAGCGGATTCCTCACGCCTTGCCGCCGGTCTTGCCAATCGCTCAAGCGGGTTACACCAAGCGGTGTATTGATTGCAGCCCCTCCGGCGCCGATTCTCTGCGGCGCGTCGGCGCAGAACTCCGACCTTTTCTTGATATTTGATCGCCTTGTGTGACTGCCGATGTCAGCCACCACGGCGAGGGGGAGAACTGCGCGGCGCGCGTCATCGACGAAGCGGGACCGAAGCGGGTCCAAGAATGCTCGGCCGCGCAGTTCATGACATCACGGTGCATTTCATCGGCCGGGGTCGATGGCCAGCATTGTTCCAGGAGTACGGCATGACACATAAGTTCTTCCACGCGCCGAGGCGTTTGATAGGCCCGTCGCTGTAGCTTTGCCCAAACGCCTGTGCTCCAGCTTTCTTCTGGCCGAGGCCAACCAAAGTCTCGAGGCTTCGTTTTTAAACGGTTTGCCCTTTTCGCGCAGACCGACACGCCTAAAGGTCAGGGCCTGATGACCTGCATGTTCTGGGAGTAATCAATGGCGACCTCCATCAAGATTGACGAGAGTTTGAGTCTTCAGAACGGGTCGGGTGCTGGCGATGCGAATGACCTGGCCGAGGGCCAGGCGGTCGGTCTCATCGTTCTGAACAATGGTGAGGTATTTCCCACGAAGTTCGATACGGCTCTGTCGCTGGTGACGACGGCGAGTGAGCAAACCGCCAATCCCGCCGTCGCGCTGAGCGGCTACAGCGCGGCGAATCCGAACGGACTGGCGGTGGATATTGCAGGCTTCAACGGCGGCGCCGGCGTCCAGAATATCGGTTGGACCGACTCGGCCAAGGCGGCGCTGGATGGGGACGTGGCGCTCGACACCAATGGCGACCCGCTGCTGACCACCGCGGGTGACGGTATCCTTCTGTATTCCAAGGTCATCAACAACCCGGGCTTGGGCTTCAACAATGTGGCGCTGGGCACCGACAACGTTCTCGTTGGCATCAACGCAACGACGGGAACGCTCGTGTTCGCCGCGTACCTGGATGCGCTGAATGCTGATGGAGTCACCTCCATGGACACTGGCACCAGCGACGCCGGTGCCACCTCAGTGAAGATCTGGATGGTGAAGTACGAGCCGATCCAGCACCCGACGACCGATCCCAACGACGTCCTGTTCCTGGGGAATCCCCTGAACATCGCCATCAATACGGCCGTCAACTTCTCGCTCGAAGGCGCGCCTTCCGGCCAAAACCTGTTCCTGATGTTCGGCGATGGCACACCGAACCTTGACCTCAACGGGAATCCGGCCGACGAGGTGTCTATCGTTGTCACCGCCAAGAACGCCTGGAACCAGTCTGGCCTCGACCCGGTGAATCCGATTGACGACGTCAACAGTCCGCCCCAGGGCCTATTGAACGCGACCGTCAATACCGGCCAGGGCGGCGGCGGCACGACCATCGGCTCGGACAATCAGATGATCGACCCGCCCACGTACAGCAAGAAGGGGGCACTCACGAGCGCGGGCGAAGGCGTGTACTTCACCTTCGTGAAAGGCGCGAACCGTGACTACACCGTCGCGATCGACCATACGCTCGACCTTGATGGAAATGGCAATGCAGATTACCTGGATCAGAACGAGGCGGATATCGAGGCCAACATCGACTTCCAGAGCTTCTTCGGTGCAACGTCGGCGAGCTTTGCCGTAGTGCAGCTGCAGCCGCCCAAGGAGGCCACGCTGAAGATCAGCGCATTCAACAACCTCAACAACGACGGTCCGAACGAAGTCAAGGGGAACTACATCGACGGGTTCGACGCTGACGATGCGCCGGTCAACATCCACTCGGTCACGATCACCAGGGCAGTCCCGGGCCCGCACAAGACCGTCACAACCTATGCGCTCACCTATACGGAGGGCGGTTCCGCCGTCAGCGTTCCGCCCGGTGGCCCGCTGAGCGACATCAGCGTTAACTTCGGTGGCGACACGGCGGTGGTCACGGGCGTGATGTCCGGCGACCGGGTGCTCTATACCACGACCAATGCCGCCAGCCCATTTGCTCCGGCGGAACACAATCGCGTGCTGATCGAGAACGTCGGCAGCACCACCGATCCGAATCTGAATTCCCCCTTCGACATCGGCGCGTTCAAGCTGGAGGGCGGCACGCTGGTCGCGAATCCATTCCATGACCTGGCCTTCGTGGACGACGGCCCGAGCGTGACGGTGAACGTTGGTGACGAAACGGCGGTGCTGCTGACCACGCAGGATGCGCAGACCATTGGCGCGGACAGCGACAGCGATGTCACCACGGCCGACTTCAGCGGCGTGT